>Ga0207700_10000655_pt1 | contig 20267 bp, 31 predicted proteins | sample LARL82metaG_FD_184348 | JGI IMG/M metagenome (GOLD analysis project Ga0207700, IMG submission 184348) | Corn, switchgrass and miscanthus rhizosphere microbial communities from Kellogg Biological Station, Michigan, USA - LAR L8-2 metaG... | ecosystem: Host-associated > Plants > Roots >...
CGCCGTTGATTTTGAATATGTGTTGACCGTTTCCTGTGAGTGTGATTCCTGAAGTTCCAATGTTAGCTGCTCCATTGATACAATAGACTCCAGGTGAGTATACGCCTGTTGTTCCATGTGTTGTATCAACTGCTAGATCAACTGTTCCATCCGCAAATGAAAATGTACATGCTAGGCCGGATGTTGAATTAGCATAAGTGCCGTTTGAGCCGACTGTTCCAATGTTGACAAGTACTGCATGTGCATCTCCTAGTGGAGTACCAAGTGTTCCTGTTGTTCCAACGGTAGTTGCGTTATGATCAGTGCCAAGTGGAAATCCTGAGTAAGTGAAATTATCAGACAATGTTGAGAGATGTCCTGTGTTACCTGTTACTGGTTGATTGTGCACACCAAGAGTTATGACAGAACCTGATAGTATTGCATAATCGCTAGCGGTTCCCATGTCGATAGTAGATGGTGCAAATGCGTTATTTTGTGTCAGGCCTAAAGTTGAAAGTACCAACACAGACATGATAAAATAACTTGTAATGTTAATTTTAGACATTGATAGTATGACATGATTTGAGCTATTAACCCGCGCTTACATATGCGTCAGATTCACAGACAAGTTTGTTGATATTATGTACTGTTATGTTAATATTATAGACTAACCTGTCTATCAATTACTTGCACTAGTACAAGGAGAATTTTTCTTTTTTATAAAATATTTATGTTAGTACTAACAATTTTACAAATAAAATATTTCATCCATAACAATCACATACATCAAAATTTAGAGAAAATTAAAAATAATTTTGTACAAAAGAAATTTTAGTCATTATTTTACACAGAGTATTTTTTGCATTACCAATAAACTTTTTTTAGAAAATATTATTATTTATTTTAAAAGTAGAACTTCATTTACTCTAAATGTTTTTTTATAACATCAATAAATAAAACGGGAAATAAAATACCAATCTTTGAAAAACACCACATCCATGAAAAATCATGGCGTAAGATTGTGACAAAACTTTGCATTTTTTCAAGATGTCTATAAAACTACAACCTGAACAGATTTGGGCTAGTTTATAAGCATAGTACCAAACGTTCTACCTTTTTGTGTCAAAACAACATTAATTTTTTGATCATCAATTACTGACTCGACCAGACCCTTCCTCTCAAGCCATATGATGTGTTTTGCAAGTCTTGCGTAGTTTAGGTTCGCATCTCGTGCTAAACATGTTTTTCCTTCAGAGCGATTATTTGTCATGGATTCCATGATGCGAAGTAGAATCTTCATGCTGGGCTCAAAATCAGGTTCTATTGGTTTGCTTTTCATAATGTTGACGGTTTTAGAACCCATTTCCACAACATCGCTATATTTGTTTGACATGAATATATGTGCGGTACGCGTCCATATAGAAGATCCTGATAGTTGTGTCCACAATATGTACAAATTAGTACATAAACCAGACGAATCTGTAAGTGCCGGTTAAATAATTGATTGCACAAATAGAGACAACCATGACACAACAAGTGCATCATGAACACAAGTGGACTGTCACACCAGACCATCATTGGCAATGTGATATGTGCGGAAAGAAATTCGGTTAATCCAAAACTTTCCACTTTTTTTATACAATATAGAAATTATGTTTTCTTGTAACTCGGTTATCATATACATATAGAATAATAATATCATATTTTTATCAAGTAGAAAATAAATTTCATACTTATTATCCAGTTAGAATTTTATCAAAGTTTTTAAAAATTTTAGGTTAGATAAGTGAATTCAATTATTATTGGATATGCGATAATTTCTTTTTCTGCGTGTAAAAAATAATACTTGATTTCAACAGACATTAAGACAAAATCTTTTAGTTTGATCATGTTGTATGTATATAGACAGTGAAAGAAATATGCAAACGCTGTAAAAAGCACAAGGAGTTGGCAGTATTAAAACCAAGATTGTGTCATGAATGCGCAATTGCAGAAGGTAAATCCAAGGATTTACAAGGTCAAAAAAACTAGCTAGACTTCATTTTAGGCATGGAAATGGATAAAATCCAAATGTTACTATCAGTAGTTGCATCAAATAGTCACGAATTTAGTTTATTATTTATCTAGATTTGTGAATAGGTTGCGGATCTAACAATACGACCTTTCTTCCAACAGAATAATCACTTCCACATTTTGGACAGCTAAAATTGTTCCACCCTATTTGTTCAAGAATTACTTCTTCACCCGAATGGTTTGCGCATGTTAACCTTTGTTCCATAAAAAAGACTTGATGAAACAAGTTATAATCATGAGGTACAAATTAGTCTGTAATACTGACCAATTTGTAGATGGATTATAGATTAATCATAAATTTCTTGTACTATATCTCACGTATATCTAGCATCAAGCAAAGTTTCAATGAAGCTGCTGATGTTCATAGCAGAATCTTTTTTTTGTTCATCCTTTACATGTTTTAAGAATCGCAGATAGGTTTGCAGTTTTACTGTAATGGTCTTGTATTCTTTTCGTGGCAATCTATATCATTACACTAACATTATTGACATTAGTTTGTCAGACAGGAAAGTTATATTCATTTCAAATGGAATGGAAAAAGCCCGAGAATGATTCATATTCACACCTACAGAAAACATTTGATCTTGTTTTGTACGTATCATGATTTTTGTATCCTTTGTAAAACAATTAAGCCACGCGTACACGTACGTATGTTTTAGTTACATATGTGTATGTACTATGTACATTTTGGCATGTCAAAAAATACCTCTTACCAATGTAAATCTTAGTGAGTCTTGAATAATCAATTAAAAAAATTCAATGTATATGATGAAACAAAATTAAGAATCAGACTGACCTACAACTGCTCTCCTAAAATGTCCTGACGGTCTTTTTGAAAGCAGTTCTACAAACCAGGCTTCATGCTCTATCTCTTCTCCCATTATTCTCTGAGCAATTTCATATGTTCTATGATCTTTTCCAACAGTATAATCACATACTTCACTCCATGAACGAATTGCACATTTTTCCGCCTCAAGAAGAACCTTTAAAATTTCATCAATGTCTTCCCAGTTTTTTGGCAGAAATGCATCAGGACACCCTGCAACATCTGCAAACTGCCTTAGATCTCGTGGAAGACTGCCTCCAAGCTCATATAGTCTAGGCGTCATGGCCTCAAAGTGATTCCTGTCCTCGATTCTTGCATCTTCAACTATTTCTTTGATACCTTCGCCATCAAGACCAGTACAATGCATTCGAAGTATTGTATAATAATAATATGTTGCAAATTCCGACCCTACACCAGCCAAAATAAGTTTTTGTAGTTTTTCCAAATCTATTCCGTTTTTTTCTAGAATTTCAATTCCAGCGAGTTTGCCTACCGCATCTTTGATCTCAGAGGACATTTACCTACATCTTCTTTCGATTTTATACCTGTTCATTGTTAGATTACCATCGGTAAAACAATTAAGCCATGTTTACATTCATGTCAATAGTACTGACAAAACTGTAAGGATCTTCTATATATCGGGATACTGCATATATTCTAGTGTCCAACAGATATAACAGGTGTCACATCATTGCGTTCTAAACCACTGGACATCATAAAAAGTAAAAAAATTGAATCTGATTTTGAGCCTAGCATGAAAACATTATTGCGAATACTCAAGACCATGACAGACAACGGTCCTGAGGCAAAGACCAGCTTGTCAGTTGATACAAACCTAAACTATACCAGACTTGCAAAACACATAGTATGGCTTGAGAAAAAAGGTTTGGTCGAATCAACAATTGATAAATCAAAGATCAATGTAGGTCTAACTGCAAAAGGTAAGATATTTGCATCAACACTTTCAAACGACTAGTGACAGATCAGTCCATAAAACTAACAAGAATGTCAACACGACTTAATAGATTTGCTAACTATAGTTAATGTTGGTAAATGTATGCAAATTTTAATCATGAACAAACTTGTAAATCCAGAGCTTCCTGTGATCATTTGGAAAAAGACTCGTGTTTTAAAATGGGATGATTTTAGAAAAAAGCCTGATCTTAAATCTAAAGCATCAGCTAGTTCTGCAATAGGATTTGAGTCAAAACCGTTCATGGAACATATCAAGGCTGGAAACAGATTCAAATTCATGATTAAAGATATGCAATTCAAGGCAGTCTTTATCCCAGACTTATCATGGGTAATGAAAAATGTTAGCAAGGAAAACAGCAAATCGCTTTTAAAACATGAACAGGGACATTTTGACTTGGCAGAAGAGATAACCAGAAAAACTAGAAACAAGACGACCAATCGTTTTCATGACAGGCCGTTGAACGTAAAAGGGAAAAATGAAGTCATGGCAAAAAAGGATGCAATATTGCAGGTAGCTGAAATAAGAAGAAGAATTGAAAAGCAACTACAAAAGGAATTCAAAAATCAGGAAACAAAATACGACCATAAGACCAATCACGGATTAATTACATCATACCAGGAAAAATATAACAAGAGATTTGAGAGATTAAGAGTAAAAAGACTGGATTTTTAGTATCAAAGACTAGCAAGTTCTTTTTTCAAAATATTAATTTGTGCAAAATCGCTGAAAATGTCATCAATTTCACGTAGTTTTGAATATATGGGAAACACTTGATCGTATGTAAGGACGGATTTATCAGGAACTAATTCGTTAGGACACATCATATTGTCTATGAATTTCCACATTTCTCTTAATGAGGAGAGACGGTTTGAGATCGTTTCAGATTTGAACAATTCTATTCCCCACTAGATACATCATGTGATTTACAGCAAAAATAACTAGTCAAGATTTGTATATTGTTGTTTAAAATATATTTAAACCGCGCTTACGCTTTTGTCCATGCTATGTACTAATTTGTCAACATGCCAGACTTGTACAATATATGAAACTTGAAGATACGTAAATAGAACATACAAATGTGTACACGTCACTTATTAGTTTGGCAAACGCCAGTATTGCATAGTAGAGTAGTGTGAGTTTGCACATCTTTGACATTTTGGTAGGGTCAGAGAAAGACTGGGTTAACTATCCAGCTCTCAATAAAAATTACCTAGCAGCATCAAGAAAAAACTAATTCCTAGATTTCATTTTACAACAAGGAAAACTTTACAATACAAAAAATCAAATTATTGTCATCACGGATTCTAGATATCGTATGAGAAATAATCCATAATGAGGACATACTTGTACGATAAACAGACGTTGATGTAAGCGTGGGTTAATAGCTCAAAAAATACCACATTAGTAATGACAAGAAATAACATCAAAAACTATTTTGTAATGGTTGTGCTGATAATTTCAGCTGCAAGCATGATACAAAATAACGCTTTTGCAACAACAGTTCATCCAGACATTGGATCAGCTAGCAAATTTGCAGTCTTGGGTTCCTCCACGGTAACCAATACTGGTAACACCGTCATCACAGGAAATCTCGGTGTTAGCCCAGGTACAGCGATAACAGGTTTCCCACCAGGCAAAGTAATCGGTAAAATATATGCAGGTGGACTCGTCGCAACTCAGGCTCATGCAGATGCAGCTATTGCATACGGTGTTCTATCAGGAACAGCGTGTACAACCAATGAACCAGCTGTCGCAAACATAGGCGGACAAACACTCAAACCAGGAGTTTATTGTTTCCCTACATCAGCTGCTATAACTGGAACACTTACGCTTAGTGGTAATGGAGTATACATCTTCAAAATGGGAAGTACACTAACCACCGCAGCAGGCAATAGTCACGTAGTTTTGACCAATGGAGCCTCTGCTTCAGATGTCTTTTGGCAAGTAGGCAGTTCTGCAACTCTTGGAACAAACACTGTTCTAAAGGGAACCGTAATTGCATACTCATCAATCACCTCGACTACCGGCGCAACGGTAGATGGTAGATTAATTGCACTAAATGGCGCAGTTACATTGGACACAAATCACATAACTAGTAAGTAAAACTTCCCTCTTTTTTGTTAACATGATATCAGGTATTATCAAATTGAAAACTTGTATATTTTTAAAATAGAAACTTGAAAACACCAGCACTCCAATAAAGATTAGATTATTACGTCTAAATGAGATTACTTTACCATGTATGAATTATTAATAGAATCTATATCTAATCTGATAAAAAGCAAGTACAGCAAAGGAAATCGATTGCACCTAAGATCTGTTTTGAGTGCATTAAAACAAGCAGCTCCACTCTTTTTGTCAGATCCTCCAAATGCAGGACTACAGCCGATTAGTTTTAGGAACATAGAGCCAGAAGACCAGATTTCCAGAATACTTGACGAATTTATGTATGATTTCGAACGTACTCTACCAATCAATTCTAGTACAAAAAATTATTCCTTATTTTCTATGACAGCATTGAAGATGATCAAGACACTGGATGCTGGCAATAAAAGAGGCCTTGCTTCAATGCACGTGATAAACAGACTAGAGGAAATGTTTCTAAAATACCCATTCAAACACAGTAAACAGGCAACACTTGATCCTCTTGGAACCATATTTGCCACAATAGAGATGATACTAGAGTCAGAGAAAAATCTGGGTATTGCATACAAGTTTGACAAAACAATACTTGACCAGTTTGCACAATTCATGCAGAGATACTATTTGAGATTTGATGATTCATTAGGAAAAATACTTGATGATATAGAAAAGATGCCAAAGTCCAGGCTAACAGTAACCGTAGACGAAAACTATAGGATGGTATTGGAGAAAATTTTCCAGTATGGCATTGCATCTCTACCACAAGAGGATAAAATAAAAAAAGCAAAAGAACTCTTGGAGAAAATCACCCAGCAAAAAGAAGATTCAGAAGCACTCAAGCTGTATAATGTTCTCAAACTTACATGTGAGGACAGGGATGTCAGATCTCAGATTGTGTCTTTTGCAAGATCATTGAATAGGACTGAAAAAAGGTTCTCAAACACCATTTTGGATGAGATGTCACGCCCATAGACATGCCTGGGTAAAATAGAGTTTTTAGCATGATTTTTGGGCTCTTTTGCACTAGGTTTGGAATGTCATCAATCAGTTGAGAGCAGTTCAGGCATTATTTATCAAATTCATCATTGTCTGCATCCAGTTCTTCACGTGTCATCCTTCCAGTTTTTTCGGACAAAATTGCACTTAGCGATGTGGCCATAATACCATACATAGAAGCAAGTACAATGTCTTTCCCGTCATAATGTTTAAGGTGTTTTTGTAATCTACGACATTCATGATAAATTGCCATTTCGAGTTTATCGTTGATGTTTAGTGACTGTTCGATTCTTTCAAAATCTCTCATTTCAATTCGTCATCTGCTCATATTGTATACGCAGTTGCTTATACTCATTCCTATCTTGTGAAATCGCAATCAAAAAACTTCTTGTAAAAATATTTTGCAAACTATATAGTGTTAAGATAGAGTACATTTTTCATACATAATACAATAAAACAGCATATGACATAAAGATTAAGCAGAATTCATCTGTGAGAGTTTCTAAACATTAATCAACAGCAGTGGATGAGACTACAATTATTTTTTCAGATAGCGCCATTAAAATTTCAACAAAGAGGAAGAGTTCTATCGTAGAACTGCAGTGACGATTCCCGCTCCAATTAATGCACCAAGCATCATAAAAAGAAGATCAAATGCGACAACTTTTCTAAACGATGCATTCACTTGTTTTTTCCAAATAGATGACTTGTCTATTTTGGGTGCGTTAATCAGGGGTGAGAATCTGAGTTTACCGATTATTTGCTTTCCAATTTTGTAACGATTCAGATTTTCGTCTATTTTATTCACCTCTTGTATACGTGATACTAACACTTAAGGAAAAACGACCCAAAATGAGATACAATCTGTATACTACTGACAAATGTGTATGTCAAGTATACATAATTGTCATGATGATATGATTTATCAAATAGCTCCAAATTACGTGTTTATAGGAAAATATCATGATAGAGGCAAGAAAAGCGCTAGTGGTCATGGCAATAGAAAAGACACTGCTCGAAGTTGGCAGACCAACATACCACGAGGTACTGGCAAAGCTCAAGAAAGATTACAATTGCTACCTGTCTGATTGCTATGAAAACCCAGAATACTTGTCAAACGTATTGAAGGAACTGTACGGTCAAAGCCGTCTTGCAATAATTGCGTCTATTAAAAAATACTTGGATGAGTTGAGCACCCAAGAAGATATTGCAAATTTTATCATCAAAATAAGTGAGTAACATGCAGACAAGGCTTGAAAAGATACTATCACAGAGATTCTTGCTCTTTTCACTAGTATCTACAGGACTTGCAATTGTAATTGCAGAATATATCGGAAAGGAGACTGCAATTGTTTTTACAAACTGGATCTTTGTGCCAATACCAGGTGCAATGCTTGTCTTGGCAATAATATCAGCAAAAAAACACGGTAGAACTGGAGACCATGGCAAGGCATGGATTGCATTTGCAGTATTTGCAGCATCCTGGTTTATTGCAGAACAGGTATGGCTTGTAGAAGAACTGTTCTATCATGAAAAACCATTTCCATCAGGGGCAGACTTTTTCTACATTGTAGGCTATCCAGCTTACTTTATCTTTGCAATGCTATACCTGAAACCTTTCAAAAATATGATAACAAAAAAACTGATAGTGTTTGCATCCCTTGTTGCTGTTGCAGTACTCATACCTAGTATGTATTGGACACTTGAGAGCAGTACTGACGAAGACCAATTTTCAATCATACTTGGAGCTGTTTATCCTGTATGTGATTCAATAGTTCTGATACCTGCAGTTATTGGAATGAGGTTGTTTTTCGGAGGCCAGGTAAACTTTCTTTGGGCACTCATGCTTGTTGGCATACTGGTAGAAGTAATAGCTGATACAGGTTTCCAATATTTCTCACTCGATAATTCCATGTACACAGGACATCCAGTGGACATTTTATTTTTGTGGTCGTATGTATTGTTCGCTTTTGGGATACATGACAACATCAAGGTATTCAACAGTAAAATGAACTCTTACAAGAATAAAGAAGAACTCAGATAGAAAAATTAAATTCTAAGATCATCAGAGTTGTCAAGGGACAGATTCTGTTCTTTTCTTCTTTTGATATACAGACTGATTCCACCTGCAATCATGGCACCAAACAAGACAAAACCTGTAACAATCCACTCTAGATTCATAGTGACTTGAATTTCTTGATTGCTTCTCTTGTCAGTCTCTCTTTTTCTTCTTCAGAGATTATGGTAGGATCTTCAGAGGCCAAAGCCTTGTTGTACTCGTCTTCAGTATTTGACTTCATTTTCTTTTTTTCTTCCATGATATTACCACGAAGCCTTTCTCTATTATATTTATCAAGAAATCATTCCATCTGGGACTCGTCTGAAACAAAATGCTTCATTAGTGATATGATATACGATGATGTCCGGATGTTTTCATGTGAGTAATTTGTATGAATAAACCGCATCTTTTCATGCATGGATAGTGCCTTTGTCCATATCTGCCTCATTGTAGACCTCTCAATTGGCCATATGGAATCGCTTGTTGTAACCAATATCCTTCCCCCAGAATATTTGGCAGAAAATGGCTTGGTCTGAGTTGCAAACTGCTTTGGTTCGGCAAGGTTTTGTGTCATCATGCCCCAAAACTCGTCAAACTTCATGGTATGATATCGAACAATCTTTGATTTAACTGGTTTTACGTTACCTTATGATTGCAGCAAAAACAGGTGTAGACAGTCTTTGATTCTTTAATGGCCTTATCCATTGGCGAGCCACATTTTGGGCATTCCATGGAATAGTATTGTCCCATTCCAATAATAAGATAACAATTATTGTAATATATTCAAAATTTATTTTTCAAAATTTCATGATTTTTATTTCTTTTGGGCAACACTTTAAAATTATAAAATCCCAAATAATGAATGGAAATAAAATCAAGTAAAAAAAATTCAGTTCTAAATAAGATGCATGATCATTTTCTGCACATTGCTCCACAGTATCGCCAGTTACGAACAACAGATCTTGGACCCATATTGTTTATCACAAACAAGCTGCAAGACCTTCCAAAGGTACATGCAGCAGACATTGGGTGCGGAGCAGGAAGATACAGTCTCAAATTTGTCCAGCATCTTGGGGGAAAATGCCATCTTTTCTGTCTTGACAACAACAGAGAGATGCTAAGACATCTAAGGGAGCATTTTGCAAAAAACAGTATCAAAAATTTCACCCCAATACGAAGCGATTCACACAGGATACCGTTACAGACAGATTCGCTTGACTGCGTCATGTCATTTAACGCAATACACCACTTTTCACTTCCAGACTTTTTGAGAGAGTCTTCACGAGTGCTCAAAAACAACGGTAAGCTCTTTGTATACACCAGATTACGAGAACAAAATGCCAAGACCATCTGGGGAATGCATTTTCCGTCATTTAACAAAAAAGAAGATAGACTATACGAACTAGATGAGCTAAAATCAGCATTTGAAAAGGACCCAAACTTGAACATCAACTCTGTCAAGTTCTTTGAGCATCACAGAGTGTATCCATTAGAGAAACTAGTTGAACAGGTAAAAAACCACCACTATTCAACTTTCAAGTTTTACAAAAAACAAGAATTCAGAGAAGCATTACACAAGTTTGTACAAAACATACTGAACCATTACGATGATCTGGACAAGATAACATGGAAGGACCAGAACACATTGCTAGTGGTAGAAAACAAACAGTAGGTAAACATCATTTGGATTCTTTTCTTTTTTGTTTGCATGCAGGACATATTGGCCCATAATCACGCCCCTTGCTGAATATGACCTTTTTACAGTCAAGACAATAGTAGACTGGCATTAGATTTCATTCCACATGTCGCGTATCATTTTTGCAATCAAGATGTGATCCTTTAAACAATTCCAACTTCGTGCATAGTAATCAAGCCATTATCATCAATCAGTTTTTTTATATCTGGTAATACTTTTTCAAGTTTTTCAAGTTCGTCAATGACTTCGATAACAAGAGGCATGTTTATCGATATTCCCTCTACATGAGTAGTAGATTCGCCTCGTTTTCCATATCCTCCCATACCTGTCCACAGGGTTGCACCCGATATTGATCCTTTTTTCAAAATATCAAGTATTGTAGAATGCACACGTTTTCCGTTTACGGTGTCATTCTTTTTTATTCTAATTACAAGAGACCACGACTTTGTTAATTTCATCTCAATGCTCCAAGTATTACACTTGTTAATGCCCTTCCTCCAAATATTGCACCAAGTGACAGTCCAACATTTGCAATCACATTAATCGCCACTAGAGAATATTGCTTGGCGTCTATTAGATTAGCTGATTCTAACGCAAAAGAAGACATGGTAGTCAGTCCTCCGCAAAATCCTATTGCAACTAGCATTGCATACTTTTGGTCAAGACTCCATTGTTGTGAAAGTATTGCAAATGCACCTAGGATGAAACTTCCAATGACGTTTACAATCAAGACATTGACAGGCAGTGCACCAAGTACTAGCTGTGATTTTGTCATGCCATATCTCAAAAATACTCCTCCCAGCCCTCCCACAGCAAGAAGAATAATCTCTAATAGTTTCATTTCGCTCTGTTTCCATTCATTGTATCATCATGTGATAAATTAATTTGAAAACTATTACCGAGTATGTGGTTGTCATCTCCTGACCAAGTTTTTCTTTTTGTGATTTTTGTTTTCATTTGTCTACCCCATTTAATTTTCATTAGGTAGACATTATCAGCACCTTTCTTGGGCGGTTTAGGAGTTCATTCCAAGGCTAATGTCATAGCCTTTCTTCACTTTGCGTGTAACCACTTTTAAGGCTTTTTACAGAAATATTTTGTTGCTATGAAAATACAGTATATCCAACAATTCCATGTCAAAACAGTTAAGATTATCTTCAAGGTATACAAAGACACAACTTGACCAAGCCTATTCCCGAAGGATATCATACAGTGACACCAACTCTTACAGTGCGTGGAGCTGCAAATGCAATTGAATTTTACAAAAAGGCATTTGGTGCTCAAGAGATCAATAGATTTCTAGGACTAGATGGAAAAAGTATCATGCATGCCGAAATCAAGATAGGAGATTCTAGAATCATGCTAAATGATGAACAGCCACAAATGGGAGCTCTGTCACCTCAATCAGTTGGAGGGCCAAGTAGTGGAATTTTCTTGTATGTTGAAAATACGGATGATGTGTTCAACAAGGCCATTTCTGCAGGAGCAAAATCACAAATGGCTCCGATGGATGCATTTTGGGGAGACAGATTTGGATCAATTGTGGATCCCTTTGGACATGTTTGGGCCATAGCAACTCGTAAAAAAGACATGACTCCTGACGAACTCAAACAAGCAGGAGAAAAATTCATGAAAGAAATGAAAGAATGTCACTGAGTTTTTGATTTTGTGTTCTGTGTATGAGATTATAATTTCTACAAAAAATTAGGCAACAGTGGAATCCACGGGTACCAGACTTTTTGGGTTTTTGTTAAACTTGCTTACAATGTACTGTACTTTATCGTCTCCTTCTGGCATTGGATTTGCACATTTGCCACATTTTGGTAAAACGACTACGGCATCGTAGTCAATCTCGCCTATGAACCTGTCACACTGAGAACAGTGGACTGACTTTTTATCGTATATGTTCATGGTGTCATATATCGCATCCGACACTAATAAGGGTGACATACATTGTCACCAAAATACAAAATGTTGACCTAATCTGTTAAATGTCAGGCACGAAAACATATGCTCATGTCATACTCTGACTGGGTACCATTCAACAAGGAGACAATAAACAAAGCGCCAATCAAGGCAGGAGTGTATTTTCTAGGATCAGAACATGAAACCACATACATTGGAGCAAGCAATAACATCCAGGAAAGACTAAGAGAACATCTGAGTTCAACAGATGCGTGCATCAAAAATACCGTATCATTTTGTTATCATGAAACTTTATTCCCAGAGGCCGAAGAAGAAAAACAGTTGACAGCATTCCAGTATGAACATGGAAGACTACCAAAATGTAACAAATCAAAATAAGATTAAATTCAATTCAAGCAATCATGACATAGTACAACCAAATAGACATTGGTTCTATTATCAATTAGACAAACCAAGATCCATCTTAAAATACAATTTACACGTAATTATACCATGCAAGGTTCAAGTGCTCTAGACAAGTATGATTTGAGAAAATCCCACCAGGCCCTAAAGATGCTCCTAATTGATAGAAGTAATGAATTTCGCCTATTTGCTCAAGGCATCGGATATCCAATCAATACAAACAACTGGGAATTAATAGTCTTGAATTTTTGCCTTGATTTTGTAGATTGTTTTAATGCCATGTCTGGCGAGGATGCCCTTGATCATAACCAGATTCACAAATGTATGACACTAGTCAGACAAATTGCAAGAGGCAAATCAAATATGACTGAAATGACACACATTGAAAATACTGCATACCTAATCGCAGAAGATTTCAAGTCAATTTACAAAAGAATGGAGTAAAAGATCCGGATAGCAATACAATAAGAATTATCCAGTAATCCTCAGACTACATTTTCACTGATCCGGCATAGGCGCGTCAGTGAGTAATTCCTTTGGTTGCTACCCGTGAAGATATACACTTGATAAAATAAAAAGATGATCGTTTTTGGTTCTGTTTAGTTGATGGGACACAGTTCTCTCCGTTTAGGCGTTCCATCTTGTTATTGCAATCTATCAAGTGCTTCCTGAATCATTTTTGCGGTAGCTTCTTTATCAGAAACCTCAAAGACAACCTTCTTGTATTTTTCATTTTCCAATTCAACTGTAATACACTTGTCAGGGTCATGCATCTCATAGAAAAGTAAACCTTCTTTGCTCAAGAATCTCCCATCAACTACCAATTCTGGAATCCTTGTGCCAGCCACTTTTAACATCTTGAAATAGTTCCAATCTGCCTTGGCTGTAGATACTGACTTGATGTGCTTCAATGGAACCGTAAGTTTACTCTTTAGAGCAAGAACCTTGTCTACTCCAGTCAGTGTAAAGACCAGATTATTATTTTCGATATTTATTTTTCCTGCCATATTATCTTAATTTTTACTAGAATTGTAAATTAAAGTGATCCATTTGTTATTACCTTGTGATAAATCAACTTTCCATGATCTGAAAAAATTGTGCCACATCTTGCTCATTAATCAGTTCGTCTAATCGAGCTTTCACTTCATTGATGATATAATCATAATCTTCTTTGTACACTTCTTTGAGTATTGGTTTTAGATATTCAGGGTGTGTGTAGCAATCCCTGATGGAAATATCATGAGCACTAAGCTTGGCTACAACTAAATTATATTTGGTGTTTCCCATGCTCATCAAAACTATTTCCAGTGATGCTATCAGAGCTATTTTATGCTGTTCCGCATAACGACTCATCGCTGTTAATTATAGTATAATCTATTAACCATTTCCCAAAATTTGGGACAATTCCTACTCAAATCCCATGATATAGCCAGTCCTATTGTTAATTTTGACCTTTTTTCTGGTCTCTTTATCAAAGGACAAAACCAAGACCTGGACAATCCATGTCTGGTCTACTAGTTCTGATTTTTCTACCCTAATTACAGAGTAACTCTGACTCAGAAAAGTTCTTGCAATCTCTTCTGCCTGACTGTTATTCATATTTAGAACAAACATATCTCCACACACCAGAGATCTAACATCATTCTTGTTATTTATTCATGCAAGTAAGAATATTCTATAATACTTTTCTAGGTTAAAGCCAATTCTTCCTAGTATAAGAGTGGAATCTTACTTTGTTTTATGAGGACATGACACTACTCTTTTCTCCTTAAAACAAAGAAACAGACAGTTAGTGCTACTGCAACAATTCCAAAAATTATGTAATGTCCGTTATTAGACCACCAAAGATCCCATGCATTCAGGGCAGGATAACCTACAGGAACATATGAAAAAATCATGTTATATGATTACTAGATAAGAATTAGATTTATGATTTACGAGCATTTTGTATCAATGTAATCCACTTGTTATTTTCTTCAATTTTAAATCCACAAGATTCATGTGGTGTTTTTTCATCCAGTCTTAATACGATCTGATGTAATTATAGAATATCAGCATCTCCTCAAGAGAAACGAATTATAATTTACATTGAGTATTCACTCCGTTCGGGTTTAAGATTTGTTATGCGAAGTTAGATACTATAGGATGATGACGCCCTGCTACTCCCCATGCGATGGCAAATGCAGCTATACTTGCCACCAATACGGCGCCGACCATATGTGCTGAATCTAGTGGAAGGCATCCGACGTTATACACGTAAGCTTGCTCTCCACAGGATGGTTGTTGTGCAAATGCTAAGTTAGTACTTGCCATGGCAAGTATACCTAGCGTCATAACGAGTCCAGCTAATTTTGCTGTACCTACTCGAACCATATATCATATACGACATTGTAATATTTACGCTTGTCAGTTTTTCATCGAAACAAATTCAAAAGATTTCACAGTGATTTATTGGTGTTAGATTTAACTGAAGCCTGATGAAAGTTCTTTTCATAATCCACAATCATGTACATTCCCTAGTATGTTGAATGGCTTTGCCCATCTATTCCTACAAGAGTTAAAGTAGATTTTATCATCTGAATTTTTCTAATTCTCAAAGCAATTATCTTGTTTAATTCCTCACGGGATGCGGATTCTATTTCAGCCACAATGTCATATGCCCCCATGATGCCATGTGCTTCTTTTACGCATGATACTGTCCTTAGTTCATCTAGTACATGTTTTTCAGCGCCGGTTTCACAATTGGCCAAGACATATGCCTTTACCATGATACCATTACAACATAGTTTCTATTATGATTATTTCTAAAAATCAGATAGACACATTTCGAATGTAGTTAACATGATCATAAATCAATACGGAAAAATTAAGGGAATCTATGTTGCAGGCATAGATTCTGATTCAAGTTCATACAGGCTCTTTTTTGGGATTTTTTTATAGTCTTCATGCAATATCGTGCCTGAAAAGAATCCCATTACCACACCATACAGAATATGCAGTATCAATGCACCCCAGATTATCGTACCCAGATGTGCTTTTAGTACAGATACCGCAGTGTATTCTTGTCCTGATAATGCAATAGAACTTGTCGCTGTATCAAGTGCAGGGATCATCAAGTACAAGGAGATTGGCATGAAAAATATTGCATACACCTCAAGTCCTGTAACACCACCTGCAAAGACTCCTTTCCAGATACTTCGCAGATATAGTGCAGGATGTAGTGTAGAACACATGCAAAAGACTGCCCCAATTGTAGCAGCTGTTATCATGTGAACAATACTGCCAAACAATATGGCAGGTATTCCATGCAACCCTACTGCAAGTCCTATCATCATGTAAAAGCTTCCAGGCGGAAGATTCAGACTGGAATCTATTCCAAAAAATGATGCAAGAAGAGCAACCCCACCTGCAATTCCTGCTACAGAGCCTGCTTTGGCCTTACCATACATCTCGTGCCGAGATATTGGCATCATACAATATAATGCACACCGAAATATTTGAACTTGCTAGACATGAGAAAACATGGTTTTAACTGAACAGAGACAATGAGCACAGATTGACGGTATACGTCATATTTTGATTAGCCTAGTCTGTGCTGGCTTTTTGAAATAGTTTACTATACAGTCCTCATGCGTATACCTGATAATGTCACATGAAGTTTTACAGAACCAGCAAACACCTTTGCAAAACTTTGGCGATTCGTTTTCTTGCATAGTATCATTACGTCAAACACAGTATTATCGATGATCAAGCAGTATTTGCAACTCGTAATTTTGGATATACAAGAATTAAAGAAGCAATAGAGACAACTAGTACGATGGGGGCCATGGAGCTAAATTCTGGTACTGCTTGGCTAGACACAGGCATCTCAGCGGCGCTTGTTCCTATCAGTTGTATCGTATGCATGCTATGATGATAGTTTATCTCAAGTGCAGTCTCAGATGGAGTATCTGATACGACAACAACTCCAGCAGAGTTGTATGGTTCCAAGGTACCATCTACCATGACTTGGATCTGACCACCAAGCAATGATTTTGGAACAACGATATCAGAAACTCCTCTTGTTCCGGTTTCACCTTGTACGTTAAACGATATTGTCTTGCTTTGCGAGTCAAATGAAAAGTCAGATACCGTAGAATTGCTAGATATCCCAACATTAAAGCTGCCATCTTTTGTTGCTACTGGAAATTCATCAGGTGTCATTACTAGGAAGCTTGTAGATGAGTCTAGTTTTGCTGCAGTGGAGACATCCAATGTACTGATAAGTCCAGCTTTTGTTTCAAGCGATGATTCTACAGAATATTTTCCAGTTGCATTATCAGGAAGACTAACTGGAACAACATAATTGCCATTGTTGTCTACCTGAGTCTCTTTAGTGTATACAACATTGCCATTTGGATCTTTGAGTTTGACAAGGACTAGTTCTGTTACAGAATTTCCATCAATACTGCTTACGGGTACAGTTGCAAGATATGCACCACCCACTAGATTGACTAACCCAGTCCAGATCGAACCAGATATTTTGACCGAGTCGGATGGTTTGTAGATCTCATACCCAGTTTGAGCAGTGACGTAATTGTTTGAGTCAGGATTTAGTTTTGCATAAGATGACATGTATGACGACTGGGTCAAACTGACTGTATTTGTATCAGACATGTTATTTTCGGATGTAATATTTCGTGCTTCTGGTTCATACTGGATTATTGCAGTTGCTACAGCGCTAGAAGATCCATACTGTGCATATACAGTATAATTATCTCCAGGAATCCATAGTTTTCCAGTTGCATCCACATTGACTGAAAAATCATTTCCAGTTCTTGTTTCGGTATGACTTGCAGATATGCCAGTACCTTTAGAATCAATTATCCAGACAGTGACCTGTTTATTTTGGACATATTTTGATACCTGGCCTGAAATTTGTATCGTATCACCGTTATGATATACAGATTTGTCAGTTGAGACAAGAATTCCGGTAGGAGGTACTGGTGTGTTAGTGCTTACATCTACAAACCCAGTCATCCAAGGATGAAACAGGCAATAGTAATTGTACAAACCAGTCTTGTCAAAAGTATGAGAGAATGAGCCACCTGCTGCGATGACTCCACTATCTATTCTACCATCAAACCCAAGTCCAGTTTTTCCAGTTGTTACGGTATGCACAGCAACGTCATCATTTTTCCATGTTACGGTATCATTGACTTGGATGGAAAGGTCTGACGGGGACAAAGAAAATGGAATGTTTGGATTTGAGGCCCCAAGAGGAATTGTGACTGGGATGTCTGCAAAAGAGGCAGAAAAGGTAACACATGCCATTACTGGCAAAATGAGCAAAATCCAAGATCTAGAAGAATTCAATGCAACATATGTCAATTTTTTTTATTTTAGGCTTGCTTATGATTCCTACTAGTGGTTTTCAAAAATAACTCTAGTCGTGCCTGTTTTTTTGAAAATAAAATTCATGCAGATTTGTACAAGACATAAAAGATGTTTTAGAGCAAGAGAGTGTTGTAAGATAAAATACTTGCGCAGTTTTCCTTAGTAACTGATTTAGGTTTTCAAGTACATTGCGTGTTGACATGAAACCCGTATTGATTGCAACATTGCTTGGAGTAGTTTCAATCATGATATTATTACCTGTGGCAAACGCATTGACACCAAGATCAGACTTTAGCGATAACGTCAGCACATACAGATTATTTGACAGCACAAAAATATGCGGTGATCATCTCTGCAAGCCAGGAGAATGGAACAAATGGATAAACAATCTGTTTTCAAGTCAAATTAAAAAATTCAGCGACATATTAGGAATAAAAACTTCATCATCAAACGCTGTCAAGAATGCATCTTATGATACCAAGAATGCTCTTCATACATCAAGTGGAGATATAACTAGAATTAACACATTTGGCATGGATGGCGGAAGATTTACCTCATTTATATCAGTGACCAACAATGGTCCGTTTGACGTAAACCACATTGTAATATCTCAGACAAACCCAGATGCCAAGGTACTCAAAGCATGGATTACACCTCAATGGGATTCTAGTATAGCTCTATACCAGACTAGTTTTGACACATCAAAAACATCACTTACCCAAGGACAAACGCTCAACATTGTCATAGTTACAGACGGTAAACCGGCATTTAGCCTGGAGACACTTGCTTCCAACTAGATGCTACAAAAGTTAATCTCACAGTTGTATACTACCATGTCATTGAAGAAGATAATCATCCCATCCATACTATTCCTAGTTATTTCTCCACTGGTTATATCTGGAAATGCCTTTGCAGACTTTAATGCAACAAACGGCAAGTATTTTTGTAATACAAAAGACTTGGACGCTGAAAGATACGGATATTCGTATTTTATCTACCAAGAGAATAGGTATTGGGAAGGCGAGAGACCAGAAGATATTGCTGCAACATTATTGAAGACCAGTTATAGTAGTACCATGTTAGATAACTTAGGAAAGGCATACCACTGTCTACAAGAGAACAATATTGACCCAGATTCAGTACAAAAAATACCCACATACTTGTTGGAAGGATTGAATTTGGCAAAAGAGCAAAATCCAGAAAAATTTGCACAGATTGCTCCAGACTTTTCTAACTATGTTCCAGTCCCAGAGTTTGGCACTCTTGCTGGTGTGATTACAGCCATCTCAATAATTGGTGTAATAATAATTTCAAAAAGATATAGTTGATTGTATATTCATAACTTGTGGAACTACCACATCAAGTGATTATTAAATGATAATTTTATAGATGAATGCGTTTTAGTTGTGAAGATATTACAACCAAAGTCAGTACAGAAACAACAAGTGCCACAGATGCCATAGTACCAAACTCTGGAATTGCATTTGTTCCAACTATATCAATTTGATGAGTGCTGTGGTGATAGTTAAGCTCAAGTGTTGTTTCAGTGTCTGTATCAGCAGTTTCTACAACATCACTTTGTGCCATGGCTTGACCATCAATCATCACAGTCAAATCTCCATTAAGTAGAGATTTTGGAATTGTTATCTCAGTTACACCCTTTGTCCCAGTATCTCCCTGAACTGTAAATGATAGTTTCTTGTTTTGTTCATCAAAATTAAGATTGGTTACACTTGTGGAATTGCTTGCCACTTGAACGTCAAAATCATGTCCTTCTGCCTGTACACTCATTGCATTTGGGGAGACAACAACAAGT
>Ga0207700_10000656_pt1 | contig 20265 bp, 13 predicted proteins | sample LARL82metaG_FD_184348 | JGI IMG/M metagenome (GOLD analysis project Ga0207700, IMG submission 184348) | Corn, switchgrass and miscanthus rhizosphere microbial communities from Kellogg Biological Station, Michigan, USA - LAR L8-2 metaG... | ecosystem: Host-associated > Plants > Roots >...
TTAAGGCAAATTGGACGTTTCCGTGTGATAGGCAAAAGCCAATTCCTTCCAGCTCTTGACATCGTGATAGGACTCGAAGCCCTTGATGGCGTCTTGAATCAGTTGTGGGTTGTTCAAAGGATCACCTGTAGCCTAATGCGGTATCGTCTGTCGAGGGTGCCCGCTTCAGCCTCGGGCTTCGTAACAATGCCTGGCTTCGGCTCGAAGACGAGCCAATATTCTGCTTTCATTTGTCACTATACGATGGGAGGGAAAACGGTCGTTCGTTAGCACGGCTTCACTGAATTTTTACTGTCCTCCGGAATCGATGATGTGGCGGCCCTGGCTTACTTCCCATCGATCGAATACGCCAGCAGCACATTGCCCGGTGCCGTGCCGATGTGCACGTAGCCGGAATTGACGTACAGCATGCCGCTGACGATCACCGGGCCGGGTCCGTTCAGAGAGCCGCCATGCGCGGCGACGCCGTTGACGGTCTTGAATTCCTGCTCGGTGTCGGTATCCCAGATGATGCGGCCCGTCTTGGCGTCATAGGCACGCAGGATGCCACCGATATCGCCCGAGAACACCACGCCGGGAATGACGGTCACCGCGGCAGACTGTCCCGGGCTGCAGCCGCGTCGGTCGCTTCTACATCCCGGATTCGGTGTATGCCAGAGGGTCTCGCCCGTAGCGGCGTCGAGCGCAACCAGTCCGCCGCCAACCTTTGGATTGAATATGAAGTTGGCACCGAGTGCGGCCCGTGCGCCCGGTGTGCCCGGAGGCGCAACGCCCAGCTGCGCATCCGACAGCGCCACGTATACAGTCCTGCCGTCGGTGGCGGGCCCCCATTGCACGCCGCCGATTTTTCCGCCCTCGCCGATCTGCTTTTTCCACAGCACTTTTCCATCGGCGTCGGGATCGATGGCATGCACCACGGCGGATTTTTGTCCCGCTATCAATGCGCGGTGACCGCGAGCCAGCTCCACCAGAATTGCCGACGAACCAAAGTCGAAGTCCGGTCCATTGGCGATGGGGCAGTTGGTGCGGTTGGGATCGGGCCGCTCGCAGCCCAGGTTGTAGCCGTCGTTGGCTGTTCCCTGATACGACCACAGCATTTTTCCGCTTTTGATCTCGAAGGCAATGATCGCATCTGAAGTCGCCGCGACCGGATCGGCGGTGCTGTTGCCGGTTGTCACGTACACGCGGTGTTTCTTCACGTCCACGGTGGGCGATGACCAGATGCCCGCACCGGACGGACCCCACAGCTGCACGCCCTGGCTGTTCTTGCGAGTGGGCTTGAGTTCGTCAGTGATAGTGCTGCTTTTCCATAGCACTTTGCCGGTGGCGGCGTCGAGCGCGGCGAGGGTGCCGCGCAGCTTGCAGCATTCGTATCGCGGATCGGCGCCGGCATCTTCCATGGTCGTCATCGGCACATACAGCACGCCCTCGGATAATGTCGGCGCGCCGGTGATGGTTAAAGTGGAATGCTCGTCGAGCAGCGTCTTCCATACGCGCTCGCCGGTCACGGCGTTGACTGCATGGGCGCCGGTATGCTGGTCGCCGAAGTACAGCGTGTTGGTCCGTTCATCGACGCTGATGGCGGTGCGCACTGGGAATCCGGCGTTGTAGGTCCAGTAAGTGCAGCCGGTGGCGGCATCGAGCGCGTACACCTTGCCATTGGCGCTGCCGACGAAGAGGCGTCCATTCACGATCGTCGGCTGCGCCGCTGCTTTCTGCGCCTTGGGGTAGCCGAAGGCCCACTTGAGTTTCAGCCGCGATACCTGGTCGGACGTCAGCTGTGCCTGCTCGCCCGACTGGAAGCGATGCTGGTTTACATCATTACCCCAGCCGGTCCAGTGAGGCGTGCTGAGCGTCGCGGAGTACGTTTGCTTTTGCGGTGCGCACTGAGAATTGACCGCGGCCGCCGGCTGCGGCGCCGAGTCGCGGGTGAGGAAGGCAATAATGGCCTCTTTCTGTGCGGGCGGAAGAGCAGCTGCCTGTTGGACCATGCTGCCGACATCGAGCGTGGTGCGAATGTCGTCGGGGGAGAGCTGTTGCAGCACGCTGCGAGCAGCGGCGCGCGGCACACCGGCGTCGTGACAGGTGGCGCAATGCTGCTTGTACAGCGCCTCGCCGTCCGGGGCAGACTGACCATGAGCGGCAGCAGTGGCCATGACCATCGCGAGCAACACGGTTCGGATGGCAACTCCCTATCGGCACAGAAGTCCGCTGGTTCTTGGCGAATAGACCGAATGTGGTGAGCGCACCCATTCCCGACAGATCCAGCCGGCGCAACCCGGCGTTCTTTCAGGAGTTGAGCCTGTGCCAGATCGTGACGCCGAGCGCGATGATCGCGGCCCACAGTACCGCACCCAGCAGCACGCCATTGACGATCCCGCGCGCCTTGCTCTGCGGCGAGAGTTCGGGCTTGAGGAGCTCGATGAGCGTAGCCTCGCGGCGTGCGCGCATCACGCTGGTGTCTTCGTCGAAGCGACTCACGGCCGAATTCTACCGAAAACCGCGAGGTTCGGCGCGGCGGATTCCGCCGCCTCCTTCGCCAGACCGCAAAACGTTACGTGGCGCTCGCAGACGCGAAGGGCCTCCGCTATCGTTTCTTCGCCACCGTCGCGCAGGCCACCGACGCGGGCGCGAGCCGCTGATAGAGCGATTGAATGATCGTCTCATGTCCCGGTCCCAATAGTCCTTCATTTCCTGGGTCTGCCGCATCGCCACCTCCTCCCATTGGTTTCGGTCGCTCAGAATGCCGGCGAGCGCCGCGGCAGTCGCGCTGAGGTCGTTCGGATCGATCTTGGTGCCTGAATCAAGCGCTTCCGCGACCCCAGCGACTTGCGGGTAGAAAACCGGCACTCGATCAACAGGCTGTTCCAGAGATATCCGCGAATCTCGTTCTGGATGTGCAGGCTAAGGGTCCACGACAGTGCATCAGCGTCGCTGGCGCGCGATCGTCCCCGCGCCCAGTGTCACCAGAATCGACGCAAGCAACGCGAGCATCCATTCATTGAGCGTCGGGATGTTGGTTGCTGTCATCGATACCGCAGCGATCAGCACCGGATTCGAGCTCGCCGAGGGCGCACCGGTGCCCGCTGCATTGATCGCGCTCACTGTGCAGGTGTACGTCACGCCGGCCGTGAGACCCGTCACCACGATCGGACTCGCCGCCCCGCTGGTGATCACTGCGGCGCCGCCGCTCACAGGCGCGCATGTGACGCTGTACGCAGTGACCAGACTGCCGCCATCGCTCGCCGGAGGCGTGAACGACACCATAGCCTGACCCTGCCCAGCGATCGCGGCTGAGATGGTCGCACTGGCCATGGCCATGGCTGCCGCTTCGCGCAAAAACTTGACTGCCTTGTTTCGGCACCGCGCTCGATTCATATTCGGGACAAGTTGAATAGCCCGAGTGCGATACTGCCAGGATCTCCTTGCGTGCGGTAGAGTGCAAGAGGTTGCGCGAACTGGGCTATGTCGAGGGACAAAATTTGTTCATCGAATATCGATCCGCGGATGATCGTGCCGAGCGTTTTCCCGAGCTTGCGGCCGAATTGGTGCGGCTCTAGGTCGAACTGATGGAGTCACGCATCTAAGCCGCGCCGACATCACGCCGATGGTGCGTGGCGCGCAGCACTAAACAATGAATGACAGCCTCCTCGCACTCGATGCACTGGGCTTTACGCTGCCGAGTATCAGCTATTTGATAGGCCTCGTCATCTTCGGAATCGCCGGATACGTCGCCTATCGGTACGGCAAGAAGATGTCCCGACCTGCAACCAAGTGGATCGGGATTGCGCTAATGCTCTATCCGTATGCCGTTTCCGCAACTTGGGCGCTGTACGTTGTGGGCATAGGTTTGTGCGTCGGGGCGTTCTTGACGGCGCGAGCGTGAGCGCGCTCCTCCCGTCGACGGCAGCGCCATCCCGAAGCGAGGCTGTTTTAGCTGTCGAGACGCGGAGATCGCGGCCAGCGAACCTGCTTTTAGACCGAGTGCTCAGGTGCATTAAGCGCGGCCGCCGGGCGCGCGCCCGGATCGCGCCATTCACCTTTCGTTCGGCGTCCGACGTCGGTGTGCTTATTTTTCAACTGTCGTGACGATGGTATTGGCCCAGTGTTGGGCGTAAAGTAGCCTTGAAGCGAGCCGCAAGTGGGGTACGCGAGGTCCCCACTCGAAGCCGCGATCGCTGCGTCGCGTTGGCAGATCGTGAGGTTGCAAAACTGCACACCGAGCCATGAAGAAATCCGTTGCAAGTCGTCGCCGGGCTGAGCGACGCAGCGGGCGCAAGCCCGCCGGCGGCGATGCGTCGAGCGCGCTCAATCCGATACGCGCGCGGCGCGGTCGGGAGGGCGACGCGGCATTCGAGGACGAGTCGGACGAATTCCGCCAGCGTGCCGAGTGGTGGCGCCTCTACCATGGCGACCGAAGCGGCGTGGTGTCCGGCGAGTTGCGCGTGCAGGCCCTCGCACTCGCCGACCAGCATGCAGTCGACGGCCTCGACAATCGCGATCCCGGAGGCGCGCGCCCGCGAGGAGGGTTCGAACTCGTGCCGCCGCGCGATGACGGAAAGACGAAAGGCCGTCCAGCGGCGAAAGGAGCACCGGGACGCAATCCGCGCCCACGGTCGAGCCTAGGCTTCGTCTCCGAGGCAATCGAAGTGCAAGGCCCGGCCGATCTCGGCGGCGTGACGCTGAAGATCGAGCTCGACGCGAAGCGCCTGACGCGCGTCGACCGGTCAACCGTGCGCGTTTTCGGCTTCGATGCAGGTTCGGCGGAATGGCAGCTCGTGGCCCGGTCGGGTACGAACGCGGAATCTGGCTACGCGTGGGCACACTTGCAGCGTCCAGGGCTGTACGTTGCCATCGGATTGCCCGCCGATGCCGGTGCATTCGCCGCTTTGTCCGCGCTTCGGGCCCTGATGCCGCGGGTGCGCGCCGAGCCCGACAAAGCTGCGCGCAGGCGAGTCGTTGCGCTGATATCGGAGCTTCTATCTCCCAAGCGGCCCGGTCGAGGCGCGGCCGCGTTGGGCGGCCCCGACTTTGGCCGACTCGACATCGGCGCCCGTGGGCTGCCTGAGTTCGATCTCATCGACGACCTCTGTCCACCGCCGTCGTGGGTCAATCCGATCGGCAAGCAGGTCCTTGAGCGCATCCGATGGAGCGATCTCGCCGTCGATCTCGACAGCCTGGTCTGGTTCCAGGGCTGGTGCTCAGTCGGCCCAAGCAACGTCAGCGGCCGTATCAAGAGTCTCCAGATCCATCCCGTCGAGGGTAACGGCGTCCTCGCAGGCGCGGCGGACGGGGGCGTGTGGCGAACGCAGGATGGCGGCGGCACCTGGTTTCCGCTGATGTCGCAGGAGCGCTCGCTAGCGATCGGCGCGGTGGCGCGATCGTCGGCAAACCTTTCGGTTATCTTCGCGGCGACCGGAGAGGACACGCCCGGCTGGGGACCATCCTACCCGGGCGTCGGCGTCTATCGGAGCGACGACGGCGGAAACTCGTGGACCCTGCTCGCGCCGATCGCAAGTACGCGCTGCACGCGTGTGCTGCTGCATCCGAGCAACGCCAGCATCGTCTACGTTGCCGGCAGCGGCGGCCTGCACAAGTCGATCGACGGTGGGGCAAGCTGGACCAACCTGCGCTACGACCACGTGTCCGACGCCGTGATGGACCCGATCTATCCCGACACGATCTATGCCGCCGTGTGGGCGAGCGGTATCTTCCGCACCAAGGACGGCGGTGCGAGCTGGTCAGACTTCAACAATGGATTGCCCACCGGCGCCGCCGCCGATTGGATCAAGCTCGCCGCGAGCGACCGGGCCGGCGACGGCTCCGTGACGCTGGTCGCGAAGATGGGCACCGACTCGGGACAGCTCTTCAAGTGTCGCGTTCACGTTCCACCGGTGATCGAGCGGCGTCCACGTCGCCCGGCGTTGCCGCCGATCGTGCTGGATTTCGACACGCCGTGGCAGGCGTTGCCCGGTACGCACGAACCGGCGGCCTATAACGAATGGACCGACCTGGTAGCGATCGATCCCAAGCGGACCAACGTGATCTTCGCGGGCGGCATAGGCCTGCAGCGCTCAAGCGACGGCGGTACGAGTTTTTCGCAAGTCACCGGCACCCATTCCGACCATCACGCGCTGGCGTTCGCACGGAGCAACGATGACCTGTGCTACATGGCGTGCGACGGTGGCGTCTACCGCTCAGTGGACAACGGTGCGTCGTGGACGCTGCGCAGCACCGGCCTTGTCGCCACGCAGCTCTACAGCATCGGCGTGAGCCAGGGTGCTCCGTTCCTGCTAGGCGGCGCGACACAGGACCAGGGCATCATCAAGACGCCCGGCCCCGCCGCCTGGAGCGACACCGGCGCCGGTAACGAGGGCGGCTTCTTCATCGTCGACCCAAACAACGGCAACAACGTCTATGTCACGCCGTGGGACGGCAACCTGCGGCGCAGCACCGACGGCGGCAATCACTGGCAGACGATCCTGGCCGGCATCACGCAGACCGGCACGCCACCGGTCGCGGTGACGGTCCATCACCTTGCCGTCTGCCCTGGCAATTCCAGTCTCCTGCTCTGCGCCGGCGGCGGCGAAGTGTTCAGGAGCACCGATCAAGGCAACAGCTGGACGTCGGTGCTGACGTTCCCCAGCGGACTGGTGACGCGCGTCGCCTGGGAGACCGTGAACACCTGCTACGCCGCCACCTCGACAGGGCTCGTGTTTCGCAGCACGCAGCAGGGCTCCGCGTCCACTTGGAGCCAACCCTATAGCGACGCCAACAAGCCCCCGGGCGACGTCATCACCGCCCTTGCCGCGCGGTTCATCACGTGGGACGTCATCGCGCAAAGCGGCGCCGCGCAGGCTTCCAAGGCTCGTGGACGGACGTCGGCGAGCCTCGGAGGCATCGTCGCATTTCCATTCCGTTTCGATCTCGTCTACATCGCCTATTCGTACGGGGGACGCGTCTACAAGTCGACCGATGGCGGCGCGCACTGGGGCAACGCGAGCGGCAGCGGCGCGGGCGCGTTGCCCAACATTCCCATCAGCGCGCTGGTGATCGATCTTCACTTGAGCGATACCGTCTATATCGCGACGGACATCGGTGTATTCCGTACCCGCGACGGCGGGGCGAACTGGGAGCCGTTCAGCGACGGCCTGCCTCGTGTCGTGGTGAGCGACCTGGCACTGCGTGCTACGAGCAACACGCTCTATTGCAGCACAATGGGGCGCGGCGCGTACCAGCGAGTGCTGAGCTAGCGGCGCGCACGTTTCGTCTCCTCTCGAGGAGGAACGGCGTGGACTAATCGAATGTATCTTCGGCATCGTGCCTAGAAGGCAACGGGATAGTGGCGCCGCCTCTGACGGCGTCCCCGAGGACTCGTACAGCTCGAATCACGTCCCCTACGGACTACCACACCATGACACCGCAAGGGCGCCGGCAGCCGAGCGTGTCGTGAGATAAAAACCCCGCTCACGCGACGACGCTACATTCGGAGCCTCCATGGCGATTACCCTGCCTACCCTGCCGAGTGAGCGCTGATGGCGGTGACCAAAGACGATCACCAAGGAGCGATTTCGATCGCCTTCAGCAAAATCTCGCAGCCAACCGACCAATTCGTTTAACCCGTTCGGATCGGCGCGTAGGAAGGCATAGCTCCACCACTGGCTGTTGTACAAATCATCGACGAATCGGCCGAGCTTCGCGAATGTGAACGGCGGTACCCGCATCGCATCGTCCGGTGCCCGGGTTGGTGGGTGATGCATCATTACTGCAATCGATTCGATGCTGGGTGGGAGCGCTGCAATCTTTGACTTGAGCCGCTGCGCCTGGTTCTTGTCTAGATACCCAATCGCATTGTTGCCTAGCCCGTTTGCGCCCGCGGACGGTTCCAGCATGAGCGAGAACACGGCCAAGCCTTTTGCTTCGTCGAGCCAGTATAGAGGGAACGCTTGTTCCCGCACTTGATTCCAATAGTCGTGATACGCGGCGATATGCTGCTCTATGAAGGCGTTATCGGAGCTCAGGCGCGCAGCGCAGGTTGCCGCACACTCCCCTTGGCGACGTTGCGTTTCACGTAATTCCAGCATCGGTCGCTCGCCTGGGTCAGTAGCTTTGGGAGCAATTGGCAACCGTGGCAAGAGCGCCTCGCAAGTCTGACGACATTCCTGCAAACGGCCTTCCGCCGCCACATAGTCCGGGTCATCGAAGGTGGGTGCGTGCTTGACAACGTCCCCCAGGGTTGCATCCTTCGCCGTCAATAGTCGACTGAATAATTGCTCCTGCGCAGTCACGAAGCGTTGTAATCGCGTTTCCGGGGTTACATCGCTCAGATCTCCTTCAAACGCATTACTGAGATCGTGATTGCCAGGCGCGAGGATTATTGGAGTATTACTGGCAAGCGGAGCGAGGTACCGCAGGGCGCTGCGCCACTGTTCAATAAATCCGCGATCAGTAATGTCACCGGAGATCAACAGATAGGCCGGATGCACTCGGGCGATCGCCGCTAGGAGATCGGGCACATACCGATTGCCGGGTTCGCTGCCGTCGTAAGTTGTCTGGCTGCCTGGATTCGCGAGATGCAGATCACTGATGTGCGCAAACAGTACATTGGGAGTGCTGGAGCACTGGCCGCTGAGCGGACTGACGGGCGTAGTCTCCTCCAGACTCGCAAACGCCCGATCCCCTTGCCAGTTGGTCCACAGTGCCGCAAATACGACGATGAGAGTCGCCAGACATACTTGGCAAGCAATCAGTGTAATCATGCGCATCGCTGCTACACGAAAGAAGCGGATGCCGATACCAAGAGACATTGCGACGATCAGCCCAACGCTGAGCGCGTACAGGGTCGACGGCACGGGAGGAAGTCCCGCTACGTTGGCGAAGATAATGACACTTAGGGGCAGGCTGCACGTCAATGCTTGGGTCAGCGTGAACCAGAGATTGACGAGGGGTGACTTCCCAACGTTGGACTCGCGCTTTGCAAATATTGCGGAGAACACCACCGAGAGCGTGAGGGTTGCGCTCGCCCAGATTGCAGTTCCCTTCGCGACAGGACCATCGAAAAAATAAGGGTTAAAACTCAGAAGTAACCAGGCTGTCCCTCCGACAAGAAGTGCGATGCCCCTCTCAGCGATCCAGGGGTCCTCGTCTACCTCGGCCCCCCCGAGGTCGGTTTCAGTCTTCACTCAGCGACTCGGTTCTTTGCATTCCCGGCTGGAACTTACCCATTTTAGCGTGGCTGCCGAATGTCTCTGTTTGGCCGACAGCTCCGGTTGATGGACTGCGATCGAACGATCGCTCCTGCATTGCCGACGCGCGAGCAATTCCCACGGACATGGCTTGAGCGTTCGTTTGCAATCCGTTCGAGCGCGGTAGCGACAACGTATACCACCCGGCGTTGGCGGCAATCACACTGCAGGAAATTGCGAACGGGCGTCTCGGGAAGAAGACCGAGCCTCAGTCTTGTTCGGTCTCGCACCGACCGCCACCCTGGGCGAAGCGATTGACCTTTCGGTGCATCCGAAATCATTGGTCTAACCACAATTCAGTCGCGTCGGTTTGGTCGGACTGACCCGATCTTGAGCCGACCTAATGTGCTGAAGTGTAACTGTATGTGTCATACAATCCCGGCCGCTCAGGCAGTTTCGATATATAGAACAAGACTGATCTCCAGAGCCGCGGCACTTTTGATATCAACAAGTGGGTAGGACCACCTTTGCAACTGGTCAACCCATAGCCATAAGATCAGACCGCGGTCTAATTTTGGAGGAGCGAACATGGCACTAAGAATTGAAACAGGAACCTGGCAGTGGCTCTCTGCGCTGAAGATGGCATCGACAGTCGCTGGCTTAGCGTTGGGGTCGACGATTGCGTTGGGCCAAAGTCTGCCCTGGATGAATCCGAGTCTTCCTCCCGAACAGCGGGCGGCACTCCTGGTCGCCGCGATGTCTCTCGATCAGATGGAACAGCAGATGCACGGTCAATCGGGGCCCATACCCGAGGTTCCATCATGTGGCACCAATCCCATTCGGCATGTTCCGGGAATCCCCGCTCTCGCGATACCCACCTTCCGCATCAGCAATGGTCCCGTTGGGATAGGTCAGGGGGACTGTACGCCGGTGGCCAAGGCAACTGCCATAGTGACGTCGTTGGGACTGGCCGCATCGTTCGACCCCGTGCAAGCGACTGCCTATGGCGATCTAGTCGGGCGTGAAGGAATCAACGTAGGCATTCACGTTGTTGAAGGGCCGGGCATGGATATGGCGCGCGTACCCCAGGGCGGTCGCAACTTCGAATACCTGGGCGAGGACCCTTTCCTCGCGGGTTCGATGGCCGTGCCGTACATCCAGTCGATGCAGGCCCATGGCATCATCGGCATGAGCAAGCACTACGTCGGCAACGACCAGGAGACCAACCGGACCACTGTCAACGAAATCATCAACGACCGGACCTTGCACGAGATCAACTTGCTGCCGTTCGAAATGTCGGTCAAGGACGGCGATGTTGCCGCGATCATGTGCGCCTATAACAGCGTGCAGGACCCGGAAGTCGGCCAGACCAGCGGCGCTTTCAGCTGCCAAAACTCGTACCTACTCAACACGGTTCTGCGCGGGCAGTGGGGCTTCAAGGGGTACGTCCAATCCGACTTCGGTGCAGCGAAGAGCACGGCACCGTCGATGAAGGCTGGCATGGATCTTGAGATGCAAAGCGGCGTGTTCTATACCGCCGCCGCGCTCAACACCGCACTGGCGGCGGGCACCATTACCCTCGGCGACATCCAGACCGCTCTCACCCGCCGCTATACACAGATGTTCCGCGCCGGCGTCTTCGACCGACCGATCACGCTGACGCAGATCGACGCTACTGGAGACGGCCTTATTTCTCGCTCCATTTCGGAGGCAAGCTCGGTTCTACTTAAGAATGCGAACGGATTGCTGCCGCTGAATGCATCGCAAATTCATAGCATCGCGCTGATCGGGCAAACGCCGTTCTCCAATGCCTTCGTTGGCGGCGGCGGAAGCTCGACGGTGTCACCACTGTACGAGATCACCCCGCTGCAGGGCCTCCAGAACGTCTTGAACCAAAAAGGCTCCTCAGCGACCGTGACGTTGCTCGTGGCCGCCAATAATGGCAGCAACAACGCCGCAGCTGCACAGTTGGCTGCATCGTCCGACGTTGCGATTGTCATGGCAGGCGTCATCACCTCGGAAGGCTCGGATCGCCCCAATCTTTCGCTAACCAACAATCAAGACGCGCTAATCGCGGCGGTGGCCGCTGCAAATCCGAAAACGGTGCTGGTGCTCATGGACGGTGACGCGGTGCTCATGCCTTGGATAAATCAGGTGCCCGCCGTTCTTGAGGTCTGGTATCCCGGCGAGGAAGATGGCAACGTGGTCGCCGACCTCTTGTTCGGAAACGCCAATCCCTCGGGCCACCTGCCAATTACCTATCCCGTAAATGCGGCGGATGTTCCGGCACACACCACTGCTCAGTATCCCGGTGTGACGATCCAAGCCCCCAACCCCAACGGCAATGGCCAAATCATCAATGTGCCCACGGCCACCTATTCCGAGGGCCTACAGATGGGCTATCGCTGGTATGACGCGCAGGGCATCACGCCGTTGTTCCCGTTCGGTCACGGCCTCTCATACACGACTTTTGCGTACTCGAATTTTCAAGTAACGCCAGCCGTGAGTCTTGGAACGACGCCGTTTACTGTCCAGTTCACGGTGCAGAACACAGGAAATGTTGCTGGTGCCGATGTACCGCAAATTTACCTCGGCTTTCTTCCGCAGTTCAGCGAACCGCCGAAGCGACTTGTGGGATTTCAGAAGGTCTCACTCAACCCGGGCGAGCAGAAGTCGGTCACTCTCTCGATCGACCCGAGCGCGACCAATCATCCCTTGTCGTATTGGGATACGTCAGTTCAGAACTGGGACACTATGCACGGTAAGCTCAACTTCTATCTGGGTCGTTCATCGGGTGACCTTGTGAATACGGCGGTTACGACAGTCGTGTTCCCCTCGAGCCAGATTGTTGGCGATGTGAACGGCGACGGCGTCGTGAACTGTCAAGACCTTATGGCACTGAAACTGGCCTACGGGCTTCATGCTGGCGAGCCAGGATTCTTGCCGACGGCGGACATCGACGGCAACGGCGTCATCGATGTTAATGACTTGACCGCGGTCACGCGTAGGATGACGAGCTGCTGACAGGCAAGTAAATCCAGCGGTCCGCGCTTCCTTCGTTCACCTGCCGGGAAGATCCCAGAGACCAACGTGCCGACCATCGCCGAGTTGAAAAAACGTGCGGATCGCCACTCACGTGAGTGGCCAATCCGCACAGGAGGAGATGCGTTTGACAACGGTGGCGACGTCGTTGCGGGCGTTGCAGACCGCCCTTACAACCGACTCGCCAATGAGATCTCCAAACTCATTGGTGGGGGTGAGCTGTCTGGCGGCGATCGTCTACCATCAGAAAGAATCCTCGCGAAGCGCTTTAAAGTCAGTCGAACTTCAATCAGGGAAGCAATTATTGCGTTGGAGATAACGGGAATAGTGGAAGTTAGAACTGGCTCGGGGATTTACGTGCGCGAGCTGAAGCCATCCTCGTTTCTCCCTGATGCGTCGACCGGGCCGTTCGAGCTATTGCGAGGACGACTCATCATTGAGCCCGAGATCTGTGCAGTGGCGGCATCAAAGGCAAAAGATCCCGATCTCGACAACATTTATGCGTCGATAGTCAGGATGAAAGATACCGTGGAGGACAAACGGGCTAACGAGCTTGCGGATCGGGCGTTTCACATGGCGATCGCTGCGGCGACTGGCAACGATATGCTGGCCCAGATTGTCGCCGGCGTTTGGGATCGAAGACGTGGTGAAATGTGGGAGAAGATCGAACAGCACTTTCATACGCCCGCGCTGCGTGAAGCAGCAGTCGAAGATCACAAAAAGATATTTAATGCTTTACTCGCACACGATTCGGCCGCTGCCAAAGATCAAATGCGCAAGCATATCGAGCGGGTTATCCGGGAGTTTGCAAAGGCGTGGTGATAACGTACGGCGGCTGCTCGCACACTTATTGATGATGTTTAGCAGTGGGCTGATCAGCTTGAGTCGCGACGTGCCCGACCGGGAAGTTAGCTTACTATCCATTCGCACCCGAGTGCCGGTGCGAAACGATCTGCATCCCGCCTGCAGTACGATGAGTGGCTTCCGTCCTTACTGCGAAGCGCCGAACGGATCAATCAAGCGGCACGCTCTCGAAGCTTGATCGAATCGCGTCACAGCAAGAGCGCTGCCGCCGAAAGACCGTCGAAACCCTGCGTGGGGCAGCACGAGGGTTTCGAGGTCATCCAGCCATGTTACAACCGTGGACCGTAGTGGGGCACGGGTTGCCCGAATTCGTAGGCACCAAGGTCAGGCGCGTTTCCGGTATATCCGTCCGTGACATTCGGAATCACGATCCCTCTGTCGATTGCGGCCGAACCCGACGCCAGCGTGAGATCAATGCCGGCCGGGTCGTAGACCGCCGTGTAATTGGTAAAGCTCGGCGGCGGCGCATTGTTGAAGACATTCCAATCGATCAGAATGCTGTGCGGATCCTGGCCCGTCCCGGCCTGGTAGGCCGTCAACGTTGGATAGAGGCGCGTCACCAGATGCGCGGTGTTGTAGTCGGCAGCAACCCCGAACGGCGGCGAGTTGTATTCGAAATTGTTCGTTGCGCCATCATTGGGCCGGTAGCCGTTGTAGTCGAGCGCAGTGTAGTTGGTGAATGTGCCCAACTCGACCAGGATTTCTCCTGGATTGTGCCCTAGCACCAGGTTGTTATAAAACTGCGCGTTCGACCCCTGGTTGCTGCCCCCGGATGTCAGTCCCCCCAATCGGCAAGTGAAGGTGTTGTTGTAATACAGGGAGCCTTCGGCATGAGACCACTTGATGGCGCCGATCCAGCAGTTGTACGAGACGTTGCGGATGAAGTAGGTCGGCCCGGCAAAGGTCGGTTGACTACTCGTGACCTGACCGGCGTTGTTGTAACAAAGGTTGCGCATGGCGCGCATGTTGTGCATCGACCCATCGGTTTCGAAACAGTTGTCCGCCGTGTGGCTCACGAAATTGTTGTAGAAGTCGTTGGCGACCGGCATGTTGATTCGCTGTACCAGCGAAGGTCCTGCTGTCGGATCGGGATAGCCCTCGGGCAGGCCGTGCGTGTCGATGTCGATGCCGTCGTGAAATCTCGAGACCGAGTTATAGGCGACGACATGGCCGGAACCATAAAGCTTGATCCCGATGTAGGAAAAAATCGGTGCCGGGTACGGGGTCGGCCGATTGGGGAACGAACTCCAGATCGTCTGCCATGACGGTGTTCCGGCGACAGTGGACGGCGCGCCAAACCAGCCGAAAAGCAGGTCGGGTTCTTCCTTGCCGATGAGTGTGTTGTCGGCAATGTAGTAGTTGGACGAACCCGCGTATTCGGTCCAGACGCCGAAGCCGATATTCTGCAGCGTGCAGCCGATGATGCTCAGTCCCACGGAGCCGACGATGTCCTTGATGCCCGCCCAAAACGCGATGTCAGTATTCTGGACGGTGATCCCTTGGAAGAGGTTGTAGTCGGCGGCCATCACGTTGAACAGGTTGTGATTGCCGCCGCCATCGAAGATCACCGGTCCGTCGCCCGCGGCGATGATCGAAATGGGCTTGTCGGCGGTGCCCTTGGCGGTCAGGTAATACGTCGCGTCGAACGGCGTTCCCAGACCGGCAAAGCTGTAGTGCCAGGGATCGTCGAGATAGGTACCGGCGTGGACCATGATCGTGTCTCCCGGTACGACGCGCGCCCGGCAGGCCTTGTTGCCGTCGCCGTTTGACGCGCAAAGAAAATACGCAGCCAGCAGGCCCGTGAATGCGGGCTGGATCTTCGTGCCGGTGAAGTTAAGCGGGTAAACATGATAGACGTTGCCTCCCACAAAGGGTTTCGGCACCGGTCGTGTGCGGACCGAGATCTTTTGATAGGGATTGCCACTAACGCCGTCCGGATCATGCATCGTAAGAATGACCTGATAATCCGTATCCGGCTCAAGATCGAGCACGCTCCCGGCAAACATATTCGGTGCGGTATAAACGCCGCCTGCGCCCTGGTCATTGACCTCGTTTTGAATCCGAAGCAGGTTCATGCCCTGCTTCCAAACACCGGAAGTGTCGGATGTCTTGTGGTACTGGACGCTGACGGTCGCATTACGATTGGCGTCGCCATCGATGTACCACTCGAAGCCCAGGTTCTGGAGCGTTGGTGGCTCGACCACGAACTGGCCGGGGGTAACGTTGTTCGGAACCGTCTGGGCAAACGCTATCGGGACACCCAGCAAACACAGCACGAACAGCAACGTGGACTTACCCGTATGTTGCATTGTCTCCTCCTACACAGATATTAGTTGCTCCCTGTTCAAGTTATTCGTTCGCAGACGGTTGAACATCGCCGGCCCGACACGTTCTTGTTCCCCTGATGCGCGAGCACCTGCGCGGCGAAGGCGGTGGACGTCAAGAGACAGAGCGGACCTGCGGGCACGGAAAAGCAATTGAATAACGCCGTGCATAAAACCAGCTCCTTGCTGTAGTGCGTCGTACCCAAGCTTGGTCAGCACATGCTACTATCGGTATGCTACAACAATCAACGTTGCGAGGGCACCGGATGCGGGATGAAGGTGCTCCGGGATCGCCCCCGTGACCGAGCGTAGCGGCAAGAAGCGTTAAGCGCTGGCCCGGCTTTGTTCAGCAGCTTCGAACCTTGAATTCCACGCGCCGATCGAGCGCATCGCGCAGATCGTCGGTGCCGGATCCCACGAGATTTTCCCGGAACCCCATTCCCACCGACACGAGGCGGCCGGTAGTCTCCGGAGCCTGTGCCTCGATGCGGCGCTGGATGACGACCGCTCTTTGCAGCGAGAGCCTCTCGTTGAACGGCTCCGCGCCCGTGTGGCTTGTGTGACCGATGATGGTGAGGCAACTCTTCGACGCTGCGACTTCGCGTGCGACGAGGCGCAGCCACACGTTGTACGGGCCGCTGATTTTCGGGTCCGCCAGGAACTCGGTAGAGCCGGGACGGAACAGGAGTTTGACCGAAAGACTGTTAGTCGCCAGGCCGAGGGCGACGATTTTCCCGAACGCTTTTTCAGCATCGTCGCTACGCCCGAGCTGCGTGTACGAAAGATAGAGTCCATTGAGGACGCGCAACTGTTGTCCCTCGGGACGCGCCGCGGCCGACTCGTAGTAGCGCAGCGCCTCCGCATAGTTGCCCGCTTCATAGCGGTCGGAGCCTTCGCTTATCAGAGCGTTGATCGGCAGCCGCGACATGTAGATCTCGTCCGCCGCGCCGCCGGTCGGCGTCTGTGCCGTCTTGATCTGCCCTTCGACGACGCGATCCTTGGTCAATGAAGGACTGTCGCGATAAAACGGCGTAGGCGTGGTGTCGACTCCTTCGTTGCGGATCCTCGCTGCGGACTGAGCCACGACGAACCCGGTCTTGATATCGGTCAGTGAGAGGCTGATGCGGAATGTCGATGTTCCTTTCGCCGCATCGATCGGAGTCAACGTCGCGGCCAGGAGATACTGCGCCTTGCCTAGGGTCGTCGAGTTGACCGCCGCCACGTCGAATTGCGCGAACTTGTTCGAAGCGCGCTGCAGCAGCCGCGAATCAAGCGCTTTCGATGCGACCGTCTGCTGCCCGGTGTTCCCGTCGATGGCTGGGTCGACCGCGATGACACCGCGGGGGGCGTCGGCCTTGAGCAGGCTGGGTGCGGCGCTGAACGCCGGCAGCCTTTGCGTCTGAACCAGCAAATCGTCGATCGCGTAATCGACGCCCGCGTCGAAGTTCAATTCGGACGACGGCGCGGCGGGACGCTCGGGAGCCGGTGGCGCTCCGCATGAACCAAGCAGGAGTAAGGCAGTGAGGCTGGCGCTGGTCAGCCCGTTCGTCATAGACCGCGGCAGATTTAGCGACATGAGCTTGCAAGCTCCTTCTTTTCTTCGCTGGACAGCGTCTCGCCAAGAGTAGCCTTTTCCATGATCCGACTGCAACGCGGCGTAGTCCGGTCAGACGCGGTGGCTGCGGGGACCGGTGGGGCCGGAGATGCATCGGTCTTCGGTTTGATCCTGGGGTTTGTATTCGCCACCGCTGCGGGCGGAACGATCACCGGCTGCGTCGAATCGGATGCGGGTGCCGGTACATCGCCCGCAACGCGTGCGGCGGGAACCGGTGGCGGCGCTTCGGGTTTGGTCGTAATCGCGGACGAGGTCTGCGTATCGACTATGCTTTTTTCCATCGCAGTCGGCGGCGCGGCCGCTTGTTTGGTCGTGACTGGAGACGCGACGGTCTCGTTCGCAGTCGGCGGACTCTTCGCGCCGTTCGGCTCAGTCAGTTTCGTGCCCACGAACAGTAACGCGACGCCAAGCGCGAGCACTCCGATTACGAGAAACGAGTTGCGAGCGACCTCGCGCGCACGGCTCCATTTGGCAGGAGAATCGGTGGCGACCGCCGTCGCCGACCCTCGCTTCGCCTCGATGGTCGCGGAGCCCTTCGTAGCGACCTCGGGGAGCGTGGACTCGGAATCACCCTCCGCGAGCTCGAGCTTGAGCCTTTGCAGCACTGGGGCGCTCGGCGCGATTGCGTACAACTCGTGCGCCCGCCCGTGCTTGTCGCCGGGGGCGCCAATGTGTGTGAACAGCTCGGCGTAAGCCGAATCAAGGCACGCGACCGCGTCGAAGAACGCTTGCGACGCGGTGATCTGCCCGGGGGCCGCAAAGTCCATGATGCGCTTGGCGGCGTTGATGCCGTCGCCGACGAAATTGGGCCGCGCTTCCATGTCGGTCGACTCTTTGACGGATCCGAGATGGACGCCCGTGCGCAGGCTGTTCGAGGGAACGCCTGCTTCGGCCGCCGCTCGTCCGAAATCCTCCGCAATCGCCAGCGCCATGTAGAGCGCGTGCTCGGGATTGGAGACGAATGCGATCAACGCGCCATCGCCCGTGTCCTTGATCCGATAGTCGACCTCGCGGAGAGCCGCAAGATTGCGACGAAGAATCGTCGACAAGGTGGCCTTGGCAGCGTACTGCTCGGCCGCCGTTCCCTTCGAGTATTCGACAAGGTCGGTGAACAGGAAACTCGCGACCAGCGTACGGATCGGCGGATGCCGCTCGGTCTCGGTCACGGCGGGCTCACCAATGTGTCTATGCGAAGGGCCGGAGTTGACTATGCGTTCAGGAACGCCCCTTTTCCAAGCCGCTATCGAGAGCTCAGTCAAGTGTCGCGCCTGAAATTTCGCTGAAGCGCCGGTTAGTCTAGCGGAAAAGGCTACTGGGAGCGAAATGAGGGGTTTCCCCGGGAACCGGTCGACAGCAAGGCGAACCGAACACTTCAAGCACGTTTTTGAGGCAGCCCTAGCCAGTTCAGGCAGAATGATTTCGATGGGTACCCACTCGCTTCGGGGTATCCGCGAGCCGCAGGAGCTATTCACAATCGCGGACGCTTGGACAAAGCGGTAGTCCTCCGCAATCACGGCATGGCAATCGACCCGAACAGAGCTGGGAGTCCCACGTTGAAGACACAGGTGAATCGCCGTACGGTCGATCTGGACGGGTACCCGGACCTAGTCGTGGTATATCTCGGCATGCAAGTGAACGCGCTTGCCGGAATTAGGACACTCTTTAGACTCGGCCCTCAGATCGAGGTGGCCGGCACTGCACGGCCCGATGGGTTGTTGCATTGCGAGCAGAACCTCATCTTCGGCTTCTTTCCTTTTCACGTTGGGATGCGCTGGTACTGGAGGGATTTCGCGTCGTTGGAAACATGGACACGTTCGACGCCGCATCGTGAGTGGTGGACCAATTTCCTTCGGAACTCAGGTGGCACAGGCTTTTGGCACGAGACGTATTGCATGCGTGGCGGGATGGAAGCCATCTACGACGACATGCCGCGGGACATCGGCTTTGCTGCCTTCGCACCGCTCTCTAAAGCTCGGGGCGGCCAGTTCTCTGCGCGTCGCCGGCTGCAGCTACAAGGCGGCACGCCATCGCAACCTGAAGGAGTGTCTGAACCTGACATCTACTGACCGAACGCCGCACACGGTTGAGGGGCGAGCAGACGTGGTCTCGTTTCGCCAGATAGCGAGTCGCGCACCGGATTGTGATCCCGGTAGCGCTCTGCTAACCTCCACGCCTTCCCTCGATCACGTAAGCGCCATATGACGCGGCCAGCGTTCCCGGTGATCGTTGGTGCGGCAGTATCCGTCGTCGGTCTGACCATCGCCGGCTGCGGAACGGTTGCCATCACGTCGCCAACCGACGGTACTTCGCTTTCGCCAGCTAACCCCATTGTCGCCAGCATCTCCATCGGCGGTGCAGTCTGCGGCGCGTCGTTCCAAGCGACATTGGACGGCGCAGCCGTCACGCAGCAATTCTCTCCGCAGCCGCCTGCGTCGAGCACACCGCAGGCATCGTTTCGCGTAGTGCCGGGTGACCACCTGCTAAAGGTCAGCGTGCAGGCCGGGGCGTTGTGCAACCTAGCTAGCGCCTCGTCGCACTTTTACAGCGTCGGCAACAACGTAATCTATGTCAGCGACGGCTACACGACCGCGACGCACAGCGACCGCATCGCCAAAATCTCCGACATGACAGGGGTCGGGTGGACCACGTTCGGAACTCCTGGCAGCGGCACCAACCAGTTCTCTTTCCCGCGCGGGATCTTCGTGTACGGCATCGACAGCATTTTCGTCGCCGACGAAAGCAACTATCGCATCGTGATGTTCCACGGTATACCAGGCGTGGGCTGGACGACGTTCGGCACGCAGGGCTACGGGGTCAATCAATTCGTCGATCCGCTCGGGATCACGGTCGATCGGCATGGGAGGATTTACGTCACCGACGGGGCGGGTAACCGCGTCGTACGCATAGACGACATGAGCGGCACGAACTGGACCACGCTCGGCACGACGGGCAGCACGGCTCAACAGTTCAACGCGCCCGCGGGTGTCGTCGTGGACAGCACGGACCGCATCTACATCGTCGACAGCGTGAATAACAGGATCGTGCGCGTTGACGATATGACGGGAAGCAACTGGACGACCTTCGGCACGACGGGGAGCGGCCGGAGAATGAAGGTACCCACGTTTGATGGACACCTCAATTAGAGCAATACTGACTCGAAGAGGTGTTCGATGGAATACACGCCGCGCAGGAAATTGACTCGGGAATTCAAGCTTGAGGCGGTTCGCCAGACGGC
>Ga0207700_10000658_pt1 | contig 20214 bp, 20 predicted proteins | sample LARL82metaG_FD_184348 | JGI IMG/M metagenome (GOLD analysis project Ga0207700, IMG submission 184348) | Corn, switchgrass and miscanthus rhizosphere microbial communities from Kellogg Biological Station, Michigan, USA - LAR L8-2 metaG... | ecosystem: Host-associated > Plants > Roots >...
GAGGTGAAGAACCGGCTGAAGGCGTCGGGCCTGAGCCTGTCCGGCGGGCAGGCGCAGCGGCTCTGCATCGCCCGCACAATTGCCGTTGAACCCGACGTGGTCCTCATGGACGAGCCCGCCTCGGCACTGGACCCGATCGCGACCGGCGCGATCGAGGACCTGATGCACCAGATCAAGTCGCGGTACACCATCGTCATCGTCACCCACAACATGCAGCAGGCCACCCGGGTCAGCGACCACACCGCCTTCTTCTCCGTACTTGTCAATGAGGAGAGCGACACCCGCACCGGCGTGCTCGTCGAGTACGGCACGACCGAGCAGATCTTCCACGACCCGCACGACAGCCGCACCCAGGCCTACGTCACCGGCCGGATCGGCTGAACCGGGCGACGGGCCTGGCCGATTGGGTCCCACCGACGTGCTTCACGTCGCGTTGAGTGCCTGGCTGGTCGCCGTGAGCTGGGTGAACAGTTGTTGTTCCTGTGTGAGGGCGTCGCCGAACGGGAGCCGCGCTCCGGACACGACCGATTTCTTGGCTGCGTTCAGCGCCGGGCCGGAGTTGTGTGCGATCGCCACAGCCCAGTCCACCGCGTGCCCGATGAAGCCATCGCCCGGCAGAACGGCGTTGAGCCATCCGGCTCGCAGCGCCTCCTGCGCCGAGAACGCTCGTCCGGTGAGGATCGCCTCGGCGGCGATGCGGGCCCGACCAGCCGCGGAAGGCGCACGCTGATTTTGGCGGTTCGGCGGTCACGACACAACCTTGATCTTTACTGTATCTTTACCGTGCAAGGGGGGCCCACAGCCATCGGTGGAGGCCGGGATGGCATCGAAGGTAGTTGTCACGCTCGAAGATGACCTGGACGGCGGCCCGGCCGAGGAGACGGTGCGGTTCGCGGTCGGCGGCACTGAGTATGAGATCGACCTGAACAAGAAAAATGCCCGGGCGTTCCGCAGGCAGCTGGCGCCCTTCATTGAGCATGCCCGCAAGGCTGGCCGCGGGCAGCGCCGCCGGCCGGCGCGTCCCGGACCGGGCGGTGGGCGCGCTGGCGATATCCGGGCGTGGGCGAGCCAGCAGGGCATCGCGGTCAGGGGCCGCGGGCGCATCCCGGCCAGCGTGGTGGCGCAGTACGAGGCCGCTGCCAGAGGAGGCTGACGTACCCCGGGATCATTGCCGGGCGGAACCGGTCTTGACCAGAGGATCCGCGGGTGCCACCCGGTTTGGAGCTGGCTGCCGGTGTGGCGCGCAGCGCCATGATCTTCATCAGATCTTCACGGCTTGTCCATTTAGCCTGCACGCCGCCGCCGTCGTGTCGGGGGCGTGACGCTTACCGGGCATCGCGTGAAGCGCGAGGTGCGCTTGGCGCCGCGGGTCGTGTGCCGCCGGGCTGTGGTCCCCGGCCGCGTTGTTGTGCCCTGCATGTCCACGATGGGTCTGCGGGTGAGCCCACGCCACTGATCGCCGCAGGTGAGGCGGCGGACGAGGGGGAGGATTCATGAAGCGACAGGTGTCATGGGCGCTGCTGGCCGCCGGGGCCGCGGTGGCGGCCGCCGCGGCCACGGCCGTGCCCGCGTCCGCGGCGACCAGCGGGAGCCAGACGGTCAAGGGCATCATCGTGGCCTCGGGGGTGTCGGGGACCCGTACGGTGATCACCAGCGTGGTTATCTTCAAGGGGGCGTTTAACGGGGTCGGCCGGATCATCGAAGTCGACAACCTGCCCACCGACCCGGACAACGTCAACCGGGACGACTTGGTCTTCGCCAGCGGCAGTATGCACATCGTCAACACCATCCGGGACTTCTCGCTGTCTGCCAACCCGCGCAGCTGCGTGTTCACCGCCACGGTCCACCAGACCAACAAAATCGCCGGCGGCACCGGGCAGTTCGCCGCCGCGGCTGGCCGCTTCACCGCCACCGTCACCGGACGGGGGGTTCTGCCCCGCAACCGTGATGGCAGCTGCGACTCTTCGCGCGATCCGCTGCACGAGGTGGACATGATCACGGCAACCGGCATGTTGTCGTTCTGACATGCGCGGCACAATCCCGAACCCAGCGGCTACGGGGTCCCACCCCGGTGAATACCCAGCCCGCTCGGCGTACCGATGCCGGCCGGGTGACCCCGCGCGGGGCATGCGCGGTGCGCGGGTAACCGATTCAGGCGACGCCCTCCGTTCGGCACGCCGGCGCCGTGATCGGATGTTGTCTGGCCGGTTGCCGGGCTGGCCACGTGGCGCCGCCGCCATTGCAGCCGCTACGGCCGCTGCCGCAGCGATGCTGCTTGTCGCCTCTCCCGCGCTGGCCGACCCCGCTACCACCGTCTTCTATCCCGCCCCGGCCAGCGCGACCAGCTATAACGGGCTCGCGTTCGACACCTGCACCGCACCCTCCCTGGCCGATATGCAGGCGTGGGGCGCGTCGCCCTACCACGCCGTCGGCGTCTACGTGGGCGGGCAGAACCGGACCTGCGACCAGCCGGAACTGACCAGCAGCTGGGTCGGGGCAGTGTCGGCACTGGGCTGGCGGCTGATCCCCATCTTCAAGGGCCGCCAGCCCCCGTGCGGCGGCAAGCCCACCGACCTGAAGATCGTGCCTGCGCAGGCGACGGCCGAGGGCACCTGGGCGGCCGGCAACGCGGCCCAGCAGCTCACGGCGCTGGGCATGGTCAGCGGCAGCGCGGTCTACTACGACATGGAGAACTACACCACAGGAGACACCTCCTGCCAGAACGCGGTGCTGACCTTCTTGTCCGCCTGGACCACGCAACTGCACAACCTCGGATACGTCTCGGGGGTGTATGCCAACCTCGCCTCGGGCGCCCCAGATTTGGCCAGCGTCTACTTCTCGGCCTCCTATGCCCGGCCGGATGCGCTCTGGCTGGCCCGCTACGACCTGAACCCTTCCCTCACCGGATGGGCAGGGATCTCCGACACCCGGTGGCCGGCCCACCAGCGCGCCAAGCAGTACCGCGGCGACCACAACGAGACCTACGGTGGCGTCACCATCAACATCGACAACGACAACTTCGACGCGCCCGTCGCCACGACCGCCTTCGGGTACCACGTGACCGCCGGCACCAACCCAGCCACCGCGCGCACCGGGCCGGGCGGGAGCTACCCGGCGGTCAAGACCTACCCCGCGGGGGAGGCCGTCACGGTGGTCTGCCAGACGCCCGGCTCCTTCTTCGGCACCACCCGGGTGTGGGACAAGCTCACCGACGGCAGCTACGTCACCGACTTCCGGGTCGACACCCCGTCCGGCACCGGTTACAGCGCGCCGCTCACCCGCTGCCAGTACCCCTACCAGGTGACCTCCAGCGACGGGGTCAACGAGCGGTCCGGCCCAGGCACTTCCTACCCGGTGACCGGCCAGCTGCCCGGCGGCGCACTCGCCTGGGCATGGTGCCAGCAGCCGGGCACCGCCGTCGGCACCACCGCGGTCTGGGACAAGCTCCGGGACGGCCGGTATGTCCCCGACTACTACATCGCCACCCCGAGTAAGACCACCTACAGCAAGCCCATTCCCCGCTGCTGAACCGCCCTCACGCACCGGCGTCAGGCAGGAGGCCAGCCACACGGGTCACCGGCCCCGGCACGCTGAACGCCCTCTCGCCCACCCGGTGTCTTGCCGCGGGGCTGGGTGCGGACGTGGCAGTTCCTGGCTGGCATGAGAGCCTGAGGCCTTTTGACAACCTGAGCGGCGTGCCACATACTTAGGTAACTACCTAAGTATGTGGTGATCTACCAGGGGCTCCATGCGCTCGTGTGCCCTGGGCGAGAGCCCGGGGCGGATCGCCATCGTCCCCAACGGGAGGATCGGAATGAGGAAAGTCGTGGCAATCGAGAACGCGACGCTGGACGGCTTTGCCGACTCGCAGGAGGGGCTGGGCTTTGAGTGGACCGCCCGCGCCTACGACGAAGAGGTCGACCGGTACGGCAACGAGCATGTCCGGGCGGATGTCGACACGGCCATGTACGGACGCGCAACGTACCTGGGCATGCAAGGGTTCTGGTCGAACATGCTCGACAACCCCGACGGCACACCAAGCGAACGGGCGCACGCCGAGTGGGTGCACAACGTCAACAAGATCGTCTTCTCGACAACCCTGGAATCGGCGGGCTGGGCGAACTCGCGGCTCATCGGCGGCAACGTCGCTGAGGAGGTGGAGAACCTCAAGGCGAAACCCGGCGGCACGATGGCGATCTATGCCAGCCCGAAGCTGGTCCACGCGTTCATCGACCTGGGGTTGATCGACGAGTTCCGCATCGTTGTGCATCCTGTGACGCTCGGGCGTGGCACGCCACTGTTCCACGACACAGCAAAGCTCGACCTTGAGCTGCTGGAGTCGAAAGCCTTCAACAGCGGCGCCGTGTATGTCCGCTACCAGGTCGTCTAGCCTCGACGAGGTATTCCATGCGCTCGGCGACAGCAGCCGGCGCGCCATGGTGGAGCGGCTGTCCCGCGGCCCTGCCTCAGTGAGCGAGCTCGCCAAGCCATTTGCGATGGCGTTGCCCACGGTCACCCAGCACCTCGGCGTGCTGGAAAAGGCCGGCCTGGTCACCTCGCATAAAGAAGGGCGGATCCGCACCTACCAGCTGATTCCGGGAGCCCTGGCGCCGGCCGCGAACTGGATCAGCCGGCAGAAGCTGCCCGCCGAACGCCGCCTGGATCGCCTCGGCTCGTTCCTGACCAGGCCCCCCACCAGCACAGACGATGACCCAAGCACCACTGAAAGGAGTGACTGACGTGGACGACACCGAGCGCAGCCAGATCCACGCAACCTTCGTCATCGAGCGCACCTACCCGGTGCCCGTCGCCGCGGTCTGGCACGCGCTGTCGGACAACGACGCACGCGACCAGTGGCTCACCGCCGGTGAGGTATTCCAGGCCTCCGAGAAGTCCCACGAGTTCCGCGTCGGCGGGCACGGCATCGAAGACGGCCAGTGGCGCGGCGGCCCCCGGTCACGGTTCCACTCCACCTACACCGACATCGTCGACCAGCGGCGCATCGTGTTCACCTACGACATGTGGGCCGACGGGCTGCACATGTCCACCTCCCTGACCACGATCGCGCTGGAGCCCGACGGCGGCCAGACCCACCTGACCTACACCGAACAGGGCGTCCACTTCGACGGCCTGGACAGCCCCGAAGGCCGCGAAGAAGGCACCAGGGAACTTCTCGGCCAACTCGGCTCCTACCTTTCCCCCGGCCGCCCCTGACGTTCCATCGCGGCCCGGCGTCCAGCCGAACCCGCAGACGACGAGCCCTCCGACGGCGCCCCGCACACTCAGGCCAGGCCACGGATCAGCGGCGGCGTCACCCGCGACTGTGCAAGCCCGCACCAGTGGCGCCTTTGGGTGATTGCCTTGATGCCGCGCTGCTGTGGGCGGATCCGCCCACGGCAGCGTGTGGTGCATTTCGGGGCGGCGCTGCCGCAGGCTGGCAGCATGGCTGACGACGAAAAGAATCCCCTGTTTAGTGAGCGCGTGCGGGATCAAATGCTGCACCAGCGGATACTCGTGCTCGACGGGGTACTCGACGACGACAACGGAACGCTGCTCGCGACGCAGCTGCTGACGCTCGCCGCGCAGGATCCCGCCGCCGACGTCGCACTGTGGATCCACTCACCCGGGGGATCCGTGCCGTCCATGCTCGCGATCCGCGATGTCATGCGGCTCGTCCCGTGCGACGTGTCGACCTTGGTGCTCGGGCTTGCCTGTAGCGCCGGGCAGTTCCTGCTCTCGGCCGGCGCCAAGGGTAAGCGATTCGCGTTGCCGCATGCCCGGATCCTCATGCACCGGGGCTCGGCTGGGATCGGCGGCAGCGCCGCCGACATCGAGGTCCAGGCCAACGATCTGCGGCACATGGTCGATACCGTGCTCGGCCTTATCGCGGAGGATACCGGCCAGCCGGTCGAGCGGATCTTTGACGACTCTCTGCATGACCACTGGTACACGGCCGCCGAGGCGAGGGACTACGGCTTCATCGACGAGATCGTCGACTCGTTCGGCCAGGTCATGCCGGTAAGAAAACACCGGATCGGACTGACGGGTGAATCATGAGCAGCTACCCCATCCCGAACGTCATCGCTCAGCATTCCCGCGGCGAGCGGATCATGGACGTGTACTCGCATCTGCTCACCGAGCGGATCGTCTACCTTGGCACCGCGATCGATCCCGGCGTCGCCAACACGCTCATCGCCCAGCTGCTGCATCTCGAGGCGGAAAGCCCTGAGCAGGAGATCAACCTGTACATCAACTGCGAGGGCGGCGATCTGCCGTCCATGCTCGCCGTATACGACAGCATGCAGTACATCCAGGCGCCGGTCGCCACGACCTGCGTGGGACAGGCGATCGGCGTCGGTGCCGTGCTGCTCGCAGCCGGAACCGCTGGCCGGCGCGCCATGCTTCCGCATGCACGGGTGGTGCTGCACCAGCCTGCCGGACGCGGCCAGGGGGCGATCCCGGACCTGATCCTGCAAGCGGATGAAGTCGTGCGCATGCGCGCCGAGATCGAGGCGGTCCTCTCCGCGCACACCGGCCAGTCCGTACAGGCGCTGCGGGCCGACACAGACCGAGACCGGGTCCTCACAGCGCGGGCGGCGCTGGAGTACGGGATTGTCGACCAAGTGCTGGGACAGCGGCTGGCGAACGCCAGCGGGGCCGGCTCCTCAGCCGCCTGACCCGCGCCTCACGCCGCCAGAGCGAGGATGACCGGGCCGGATGCGCGCGAGGCGCCAATGCCTTGCTGGCGGCGCAATTCACCAGCCACCTGCTCGGTCAGCCCAATGAGCGTGGTCCCCAGCGCTCCCGCCAGCGCCGCGATCATCTCGCTCGACGGTTCCTTGCGCCCGCGCTCGACCTCGGAAAGGTACTGCGGTGAGATGCCCGCCCGGCCCGCCGTCTGCGACAAAGTTTCCCTCTGCCTCAGGCGAAGCGCACGCAGCCGCTGACCAAGCACCTCTCGCCATAGCGGTTCGGCAGGCCGTGGCTCCTGAGACTGCGCTACCGACGGCGGATCTTGCCGCAACGGGTAGACTCTCGCGCGCTCGGCCATAGCTCATCCTACGAACCGGCAGCCGCCCGCGAGCTTTGATTTCGCTGGCAGCAGACCCCGCACCGGACCCGCAGAACTTGCTACCGGCAGCACTCACCCCGCCTCCGGTCTGAGCGTGATACTGCTGACCGGCGTAGCCCGATGCCGACCGTCGACTCGCACCCTTCACCCTGATCTCCCGGTTGGCTGGCTTCCTCAGCAGAGGCCTTCAGGGCCGGTCCGACCAAATCGGGGATGCCCGGGCGCCATCGTTTTCTGGCCAGTGACTGTTACCCCATGGGTGCTTCCGGTTTCGGCCGGTGCCACGGCAAGGCCAGAGCCCGTACGAGCGGAGAGATGACATTGTCCCAGTCGCAGGATGAATCGATGAGCTCGCCGGGCACTTCGCCGCTGGATGTGGCTGGGACGACCGGCCGGCTGGACGTGGCTGAGACGGCCGACCATGCGGCGAACCACGCCATGCGGTGGTGGATTCTGGCCGTGCTGGGCGTCGCCCAGCTGATGGTCATCCTGGACAACACCGTCGTCAACATCGCGCTGCCGACAGCCCAGCACGCGCTCGGCTTCTCCAACGCCGACCGGCAGTGGGTCGTGACCGCCTACTCGCTCGCCTTCGGCAGCCTTCTCCTGCTCGGAGGCCGGATCGGCGACATCTTCGGACGCAAGCGAACACTGATCATCGGGCTGGTGGGATTCGCCGGGGCCTCGGCCATCGGCGGAGCCTCGGTCAACTTCCCGATGCTGGCTACCGCCCGAACCGTGCAGGGCGCCTTCGGCGCACTGCTCGCCCCGTCGGTCCTGGCCTTGCTGACCACCACCTTCATCGACCTCCGTGAACGCGGCAAGGCGTTCGCTATTTACGGCGGCATCGCCGGGGCCGGCGGGGCCCTGGGGCTGCTGCTGGGCGGGATCCTCACCTCCTACACGTCATGGCGCTGGACCCTCTACATCAACCTGGTCTTTGCCGCTATTGCCACTACCGGCGCCCTGCTCTGGCTGAAGAACGACAAGGCCGCCAGCCGCGATCCGCTGGATATTCCCGGGCTTCTCTTGGTCACCAGTGGGCTGTTCTGCCTGGTCTACGGCTTCTCTCACGCCGAGACCACTGCCTGGAGTAACCCCTTCACCATTGGCTTCCTGGTCGTTGGAGTGGTCCTGCTAGCCAGCTTCGCCGTACTTGAGCGCCGGGTGCGGTACCCGCTGCTCCCGCCCCGGATCGTCCAGAACAGGACTAGAGGCGGTTCGATTCTGGTCATGCTGTTCGCCGCCATGGGGCTCTTCGGGGTCTTCCTGTTCCTCACCTACTACATGCAGGAGACCCTCAAGTTCAGCCCGGTAAAAACCGGCATCGCTTTTCTCCCGATGATCGCCGCGCTCGCGGGGATGGCGCAGGTGTCCAACCGGGTGCTGCTGCCTCGATTCGGTCCCAAGATGATCGTGCCGATCGGGCTGCTCATGAACGCCGCTGCGTTGTACTTCCTGCATCGAGTCGGGCTCCACAGCTCCTACGTGAGCCACGTGCTGCCCTACCTCCTGCTGCTGGGCCTGGGGTTCGGCCTGAGTCTCGCCCCCTCCTTCAGCACCGGCACCCTGGGGCTTAAGCCCTCCGATGCCGGGGTAGGGTCGGCCACCCTCAACACCTCCCAGCAGGTAGGCGGCTCGATCGGCACGGCCCTTCTCAACACACTGGCTGCTGGCGCCGCTACCGCATACCTGGTGGGCCGGGCGATAACGCCGGCGAACGTGCAGGCAGCAGCGGTGCACAGCTACACCACAGCGTTCCTGTACTCCTCAGTGATCTTCGTCGTGGCCGCGGTCACCGCCGCGCTGGTCCTTCCAAGGGGCAACATGCGGGCCCTGTCGGAGGCAGCCCTGGGCGGCACTGCGGCGGAACCAGCACCCGATTCCCCGCTGAGCGCAGGACCGGAACGGGGCGAATAAACACCCCCTACCGCGCCCGTCGACCACACACATTGCTGGTTCCTGCAGGCAGACGCAGCTGGTGGCGCCCTGAGAAGGGGGACTGTACCGTAAAGAACTCGCAATGAAGCTGCTATCCGCGCCGACGGTTGCACCGGGGGCCTGTGATGCTGCTGGACCGTCTCCCTGAGCGTGCCGCACTCGGCAGGCTGCTGGAGGCGGCGCGGGGCGGGCACAGCGGCGTGCTGGTGGTGCGCGGTGAGGCCGGGGTGGGCAAGACGGCGCTGCTGGAGGACGTGATCGCGGCGGCGGCTGGGTTGCGTATCGTCCGGGTGGCCGGCGTTGAGTCGGAGATGGAGTTGGCGTTTGCGGCGCTGCAGCAGTTGTGCGCGCCGATGCTGGACGCGGTGGAGGGTTTGCCGGGCCCGCAGCGCGATGCGCTGGGGATGGCGTTCGGGCTGGCGGCCGGGCCGGCGGCCGGCCCGGCGCCGGACCGGTTCTTGGTCGGGCTGGCGGTACTGAGCCTTTTGGCAGAGGTGGCGGCGGAGCGGCCGCTGCTGTGTGTGATCGATGATGCGCAGTGGCTGGACCGCGCGTCGGCGCAGGCGGTGGGGTTTGTGGCGCGCCGGCTGCTGGCCGAGCCGCTGGCGCTGGTGGTGGCGGCGCGTGAGCCGGGCGGGGAGTTCGCGGGGCTGCCGGAACTGGTGGTCGGGGGGCTGGGCAAGGGTGATGCGCGGGAGCTGCTGGGCTCGGTGATCAGCGGGCCGCTGGATGAGCGGGTGCGGGAGCGGATCGTCGCCGAGACGCGGGGCAACCCGCTGGCGCTGCTGGAGCTGCCGCAAAGCTTGCCGCCGGGGGGGCTGGCGGGCGGGTTCGGGGTGCCCGGCAGCCCGGGGCTGGCGGGGCAGATCGAGGACAGCTTCCGGCGGCGGCTGGAGGTTCTGCCGCCCGAGACCCGGCGGCTGCTGCTGGTCGCGGCGGCCGAGCCGGCCGGCGATGCGGTGCTGGTGTGGCGAGCGGCCGGGCGGCTGGGGATCGCCCGAGCGGCTGCGGCCACCGCGGAAGCCGACGGGTTGCTGGTGATCGGCGCGCGGGTGACGTTCCGCCATCCGCTGGTGCGGTCTGCGGTGTACCAGGCTGCGTCCTTCGATGAACGGCGTGCGGTGCACGGGGCGCTGGCTGAGGCGACCGATCCGCAGACCGATCCCGATCGCCGGGCCTGGCATCGCGCCTTGGCGGCGGCCGGACCGGATGAGGAAGTCGCCGCGGAGCTGGAGGGCTCGGCCGGGCGGGCTCAAGCGCGTGGGGGGGTGGCCGCGGCAGCAGCATTTTGGGAGCGCTCGGCGGCGCTGACCCAGGACCCGGCGCGGCGGGCGGAGCGGGCGCTGGCTGCGGCACGGGGCAAATATCAGGCCGGCGTGTTCGACGCGGCACTGGGGCTGCTGGCCGCCGTGGAGGCGGAGCCGCTGGATGAGCTCCAGCGGGCCCGGGCGGGCCTGCTGCGCGGTCAGATCGCGTTCGCGGCCAGCCGCAGCACCGACGCTCCGTTCCTGCTGCTGAAGGCGGCGCGGGAGTTTGAGCCGCTGGACGTGCGGCTGGCCCGCGAGACCTACCTGGAAGCGCTGTCGGTGGCATTGTTCACCGCCCGTCCCGCAGGCGGTGATGATCTGCTGGAGGTGGCCGAGGCCGCCAGGGCGGCGCCCGCAGCGCCGCAGCTCGCGCGCGCGCCCGACCTGCTGCTGGATGGCATGGCGCTGCTGATCACCGAGGGTTTTCCGGCCGGGGCGCCGATCGTCAAGCGGGCGGTCAGCGCTTTCCGCGGCGCGGATGTCACCACCGAGGAAGGGCTGCGCTGGCTGTGGCTGGCTTGCACTGCCGCCAGGCTGGTGTGGGACTACGAAAGCTGGGACGCGCTTTCGGGCCGCCTGATCAAACTCGCCCGGGAGGCTGGCGCCCTCATGGCGCTGCCCATCGCCGTCAGCACCCGCGCGGCGGTGCACCTGTTCGCTGGGGAGTTCGACGCAGCGGCTTTGCTCATTGCGGAGGTGGCATCGGTCACCGAGGCGATCGGGAGCAGCATCGCGCCTTACTCGGCCCTGTTGCTCACGGCCATGCGGGGCCGGGAAGCCGAGGTCGCCGAGCTGATCGAGGCCGGCATGAAAGAAGCGCAGAGCCGCGGGGAGAGCGGGCTCAGCCTCGTGCCCTCGCTTATCGCAGTGCTGTACAACGGCCTCGGCCGCTACGAAGAGGCGCTGGCCGCCGCGCAGCAGGCCAGCGCGGACCAGCACCCCCTATGGTTCGTGAGCCGGGCGGCCGCCGAGCTCATCGAGGCGGCTGAACGCAGCGGAGAGCCTGGGCGCGCGGCTGCCGCCCTGCCGCAGCTGTCAGAGGCTGCCCGCGCCAGCGGCACCGACTGGGCGCTCGGCATTGAGGCCCGCTCGCGGGCGCTGGTCAGCGACGGCGAGGCCGCCGAGGCCCTCTACCGGGAGGCGATCGGCCGCCTCGGCCGCACCCGCCTGCGGGTGGAACTCGGCCGCGCCCACCTGCTGTATGGCGAGTGGCTGCGCCGCCGGCAGCGCCGCGGTGACGCTCGCGACCAGCTGCGCAGCGCTCACCAGATCTTCGACACTATCGGCGCCGCGGCCTTCGCCAAACGGGCCCGGAGCGAGCTGCACGCGGCCGGCGGGCGTGCCCACAGACACACCGCCAACACAGGCGGGACCCTGACCGCACAGGAGACGCTGATCGCCCGCCTGGCCGGTGGCGGCGCCTCCAACCCGCAGATCGCCGCGCAACTGTTCCTCAGCCCCGCCACCGTCGCCTACCACCTGCGCAAGGTCTTCACCAAGCTCGGCATCAGCTCCCGCAGCCAGCTCACCCGTGCCCTCCCCGCACAGCCGAACACAGCACCGCCGGTCGCCCCGCGCGGCTAGCCCCAGACAGAGCCCGGGTTCCCCCGCAGTACCGCGACGGGGTTGCGTCGGCAGCAGACTCCGCTCCGTGATCGCCGCCGCCCGGCGCTAAGGCCCGCAGCCGGCTCGTCGGATCTGGCGACGTCCGGGGCAGCATCCCCGGCCGGGCTGGACCTTGGTTCCGCTACTGGGCGGGGATGCCGAGCGCTTCGGGATGGGTCCGGCGGTAATGCTCGGTCAAGACCTCGCTGATGTTGCCGGGCCGGTAGGCGAGGGTACGGTCGCAGATCTGGCAGCGGGTGACCGGCAGGTGGGTGACGGTCACCGGGAAGCGGCGGGAACGTGACGTGCTCATCACTTCTTATGATGCCAGCCCTGCCGGAGTGACCTGGCCTCCCTGTTCGCTCGAACGCGCGGCTCGCGCGCATGAGAGTGCGTTTCCGGACGCCGCAGTACGCTGCCAGGTGTGCTCGGTGATGCACTCCTGGCGGACTGGTGTCAGCGTTACCTGGGCGTACCGCTAAACCGCGTGCTCTTCCGGTCCGGATACCTGTCCGACGTCGTCGGAGTCGAGTTGTCCAGCGGTCTCCGGGCAGTGGTGAAAGCGCGTCCCTTCCAGCCTCGGATCGCCGGCTGTCTGCAAGTCCAGGCTGCGCTGGCCGGCGTAGGTTTCCCATGTCCGGAACCACTGACCGTGGCGACGCGGGTGCACAGTATGACAGTCACGGCCGAGACGGAAATGCCTGGTGGCAGTCCTTTGCCCACCGAGCAAGGAGCAGCCCCCTTCGCGGCCCTCCTTGCTCGCCTGATCGCTTCAGCACCCGCCCCAGCGGCGGTTCCGAGCCTGATGCCCTCGCCTCCCTGGACGGGATGGGACCACCCCGGGCGACGACTGTGGCCCGACCTTGACGAGCACGGCCAAGACCTCAACATCGTCGCCGGGCCTGAGTGGGTTGATGACGCTGCCGGGCGCGTGAGAGAACGACTGACCTCGACACTGGGGCGGGTGTGCATAGGCCACGGTGACTGGGAGCCCCAGAACATTCGATGGACGGGCCGCGATCCTCTCGTCGTCCATGACTGGGACAGTGTCATCGCCCAGCCCGAGACGGCGATCGTGGGACTGGCGGCGGCCATGTGGCCCCGCGAGGGGGGATCAGACCCAATCGCCTCGGTCGCGCAGACCGACGACTTCATCACCAGTTACCAACGCTTCGCAGACCGAGAGTGGGAGGCCTTGGAGGTCCGGGATGCCTGGGCGGCGAGTCTGTGGCTTGGACTCGTCTTTGCCAAGCAGGAGGCGGCCGAGGGCGGTAGTCAGCAATTGGATCGCCTTGCCGGTGAGATCGATGAACGGCTTCATCGGGCTGCCCTCAAGTAGACGCTCATCGGCGCGCGGCTGCGGGCGCGCCACTGGCAAGGCTCACCAGCGCCTCAACGGCGAGTCCCAGCGCTGCGCCACCGGCGATGTCGAGCGGCAGGTGGGCGCCGACGTAGACCCGGGTCAGGCCCACGACCGGGATCACGGTCACGGTGAGAGCCCGCCCGGCCGGCCCGAGGCGGGGAAGGGCGGCAGCACCCAATGCGACGGCAACACCGGCGTGCCCCGACAGGTACCCCAGCCCGGCAGCGTCGCGGCCACGGCAGCGCGTGCCCGCCAGCAGGGCAGCGGGCCTAGGCCGGCGCACCATCTGCTTGACCAGCTTGGACAGCGCCCAGGTGGCGGTGCCGCTGGCCAGTAGCCGACCCGCCAGGCCACCCTCGCCAGCCAGCCACGCCACACCGGCAGCCGCAGGCGCGGCACCGAGGGTGCCCAGTTGCATGATTGCCCAGGCGGGCGCGTGCAAGGCATCGGGCAAGCCATTGACCGCGCAGAACACCCTGGCCTCGTCCGGGCTGACCCGGTCGCGGCGCACTGCCAGGGCCGTGACGAGCAGCGCCGCGGTCCCGATCCCCAGCCGGGCCTGCGGGTCGGCCAGCACGCCGATGAGTGAGCCAGCGCGCGTCCGGGTGGTCAACTGCTCTCGATTCCCTCAGCTGTACGTGGCCTCAAGAGTAGAGCCGGGCGGTCATTTGCGGACGATCATGCCCTGGCTTAGCGTGGCAAGAGGGGCAATTTGGGTTATGTGCGGCCGGCTGACAGGCTGCGCGGCGAGTTGACCGAGTTCGTCGGGCGGCGGGCTGAGCTTGTCCTGGTCCGCCGGGCATTGAATTCTGCCCGGCTGGTCACGCTCATCGGGCCTGGGGGGATCGGCAAGACCCGGCTGGCCATTGAAGCCGCGTCCGGCGCCCGCCGGGCGTTCAGCGACGGCGTCGGGCTGGCCGATCTGGGCGGCCTTCGTGATCCTGCCCTGCTGGTGCCCGAGGTGGCCCGGTCGCTTGGGCTGGCCGACAAGTCGGCGCGGTGGGCGGTCGCCTCACTGTCGGACCGTCTGGCGAGCCGGCGGGTTCTCCTGGTGCTGGACCAGTGTGAGCACGTAGCGGACGCGTGCGCGGTGATGGCGGATGCGTTGCTGCGTGCCTGCCCTGGCCTTCGGATCATCGCCACGAGCCGGCACGTGCTGGGGGTAGTCGGCGAGGTCACCGTGGCTGTCCCGCCGATGACGGTGCCGGCCGACGGCCCGTCAGCGATACCCGAGGAGTTGCTGTGTTATGAGGCAGTACGGCTGTTCGCGGACCGGGCCGCAGCCGTTCTGCCGGGATTCGTGGTGGATGCGGAAAACGGGGCGACCGTGGCGGCCGTGTGCCGCGCGCTGGACGGGATCCCGCTTGCGATCGAGCTGGCCGCGGTCCGGCTGCGATCCCTGTCGCCCCAGCAGGTCCTGGCGCGCCTTGACTCGCGATTTCAGTTGCTGTCCGGCGGCGGCCCGGCGGACCAGCCGCACCACCGGACCTTGCAGGCCGCATTGGAGTGGAGCTATGGCCTGCTCACCAAGTCTGAACAGGCCATGTGGCGCCGGGTGTCGGTGTTCGCGGGGTCGTTCGACCTAGACGCCGCCGAGGCGGTGTGCGCCGGCGAAGGCATCGCGGCCCGTTCGGTAATTGACCTGGTCGATGGTCTCGTGGCCAAGTCGATCCTGTCTCATGCCGCGGGAAACGCCAAGGCCCGGTACCGGCTGCTGGACACTATCGGCGAGTTCGGCCTCCAGAAACTTCGCGCCGAGGGAGGCGAGCGGCCCTTCCGCGGCCGGCACCGGGACTGGTACGCGGCGCTGGCGGCCCGGCGGGAAGCCTTTGGCCCCCGGCGGGCTGAGTGGATCAGCGATTTGGACGCCGACCATGAGAATCTGCGGGCCGCGATCGAATTCTGCATGTCCGACGTGCGGGAGGTGGCCGCCGGGGCGAAACTGGCATGTCACCTTTGGCGGTACTGGGAGACCCACGGGCACCTGACCGAGGGGCGCCGCATCATGGCCGCACTGCTGGACCAGCTCGACGAGATGGCCGCGGTGCGCCCACGGGCTCTCTGGGTGGCCGGATTCCTGGCGCTCGTCCAGGGTGACGCCGCCCGGGCGCGGGCACTGCTGGAAGCCGCGCTGGCCGCGGCGCGCCGGGCGGGCGATGTCCAAGACGTGGCGTACGCATCGAGCTTCCTCGGATATGCCATGTATTACCTGGGCGAAGAAGATCAAGGTCATGCGCTGGCGGAGAACGCCCTTGAGCTGCACCAGCAGGCCGGCGACCAAGTCGGCGTGGTGCTGGCACAGATGCAGTTCGGCTACATTCACCTGTGCGCCGGTGAGGCACGGTCGGCGGCTGACTGGTTCGGCAAATGTGCCCACACGTGCGACAGCAGCGGCAATTCCTGGTACCACGCCTATGCCCGGTGGGGGCTGGGGGTGGCGGCGCTGCTGCTTGCCGATCCAGGCGCCGCGGCCGGACTGGTGCGTGCCGCGCTGGACAGCATGCGCAAGCTGGATGACCCGATGGGGGTCGTGCTGTGCCTGGACGCTCTGGCCTGGATCGACGCCGCACATGACCAGGCACCCCGGGCATTGACGCTGCTTGCGGCGGCAGATGCGGCGTGGGCGGCGATCCCGGCCACCCCACAGCCTGTCCTCCGCGAGCACCACGACGCTGCGCTCGCTGCTGCCCGGGACGCCGTCCCGGAGAGTGCCTTCGCGGCAGCGGTCGCGGAAGGGTCGGCAATGAGCCAGGCCCAGGCCATCGCCTGCGCCCTCGGCGAACCGGCGCAGCCCAAAGCACGATCGGACGCCGGGCCCGCTGCCGCGCATCGGGGGCCGCTTACGCGCCGGGAGCAGGACGTAGCCGTGCTGGTGGCCCGTGGGCTGTCCAACGGCGAGATCGCGGGCGAACTGGTCATCTCGGTCCGGACCGTCGAAACCCATGTCCAGCACATCATGGACAAGCTCGGCGTCGGCACCCGGGCACAGATAGCCGCCTGGTCAGCGGCCGGCCACTGAAATCCGGGCCGGTATCCGGGATTTCCCGGATGCCTGCGGTCAGCCGGGCGGCCATGCTCGGAAAGAGGCATGCGTCATGTTTCCCGGCCCTGCGGCCCGTGCGTGAAGGAGATCCGTGGCTGATGAGACAAGCCATCGGCTCTACCTGGTCGAGCACGACCTGCATGGCCTGTCATCGCCGCAGCGGGCCACGGTGCACCGCGCACTGGATGAGGCGGTGCGCCGGGAGATTCAGCAGGGCAGGCAGATCCGCTACGTACAGCGCATCTACGCACCGGCAGAGCACCGGTGCCTGTGCCTGTTCGAGGCCACCGGCCCGGATGTGGTCCGCAACGTCAACGACATCGCACAATTCCCGCTGGCCAGTGTCATCTCCGTGGTCAGCTCGATGCCGGGCGAGCGCGGCCAGATGGGTGACCTAGCGGAGCAGCGGCCTGATGACGTGCCCTAAGCGCCAGCAGATCCCGAGGGGGACCGATGAACAAGGTAGCGAGAAGGCTCACTGAGATCCCCGCCGGGAGCTGGACCAAGTGGATTGTCGTGGGCTTCTGGCTGGTCGTGCTCGTGATCGCGTTCCCCCTGTCAGGGAAGCTCACGGGGGCCGAGAAGAACGACGCGAGTGCCTGGCTGCCGGCGAGCGCGGAGTCGACCAAGGTTCTCGACGTGCAGTCACGCTTCCAGTCGCCGAACATCTTCCCCGCGGTCGTCGTCTACGAACGCGCCTCGGGCCTGACCGCCGCGGACCGCGCCAAGGCGGCCGCCGACGCACGGGCGTTCGCCAGCCTCCACGGGGTCCGCGTCGGCCAGGTGACAGGCCCGATCCCGTCGGCCGACGGCAAGGCCATCCAGACCATCGCTCAGGTCGACCTGGGCAATGAAGGGTGGGATAACGCGGCGAAGGCCGCCGACTCCATCCGCGCGATTACCGCGTCGAACGCGAACGGCCTGGCTTCCCACATCACCGGCCCGCTCGGGAACGCGGCCGACAACAGCGAGGTGTTCAAGGGCATCGACAGCACGCTGTTGTACTCGGCGGTGGCGGTCGTCATCGTGATCTTGCTGTTCACCTACCGGAGCCCCGTGCTGTGGCTGCTGCCGGTGGTCTCGTCCGGGGTCGCGCTGATCACCTCACAGGCGGTGATCTACCTGCTGGCCGCGCACGCTGGGCTGACGGTCAACGCGCAGAGCGCCGGCATCCTTGCTGTGCTGGTGTTCGGCGCCAGCACCGACTATGCGCTGCTGATCGTGGCGCGCTACCGGGAAGAACTGCGCCGCCACGACCGCCGCCACCCGGCGATGGCCGAGGCACTGCGGCGCGCCGGGCCGGCGATCATCGCCAGCGGCGCCACCGTCATCGTGTCGCTGCTCGTGCTGTCGGCCGCGGAACTGGCCTCCACTCAGAGCCTGGGGCCGGTGCTCGCCATCGGGGTGGGGGTCGGCATGTTCTCCATGCTGACTCTCTTGCCGGCCCTGCTGGTGATCTGCCCGCGCGGGGTCTTCTGGCCCTACCGGCCCAGCTATGGCTCGGCCGAGCCGACAACGAGGGGCCTATGGGCACGGGTGGGCTGGGGCATCGCAGCCCGGCCGCGGATCACCTGGGTCACCACCGCCGTAATACTGGGCGTCCTGGCCCTGGGGCTGACCGGCCTGAAGGCCAATGGCCTGACCAACGCAGAGTCCTTCCGCGGGCATCCCGATTCGGTGATCGGCGAAACCGTACAGGCCAGGCACTTCCCCGCCGGCGCGGGCCAGCCCGTCGTGGTGATCGGCAGCCCAGGCGCGGCTGCCCCGCTGCGGGCCGCCTTCGCCGGAACCGGGGGCATCGCCAGCGTGGCGCCGCCAGTGAACCGGGCCGGCTATGCCTACCTCGAGGGCACGCTGACCGCCCCGCCGGACAGTCAGGCCGCCTACAGCACCATTGACCGGGTGCGGTCCGCAGTGCATGCGGTTCCTGGCGCACGTGCCCTGGTCGGCGGCAACACCGCGATCAACCTCGACGTGGCGCGCGCCTCCGCGCACGACCGCGATCTCATCATCCCGCTCATCCTGGCCGTGGTGCTGATCATCCTTATGCTGATTCTGCGGGCGCTCGTAGCCCCCTTGATCTTGACCGCCACAGTGGTGCTGTCGTTTGCCGCCGCGCTCGGTGTCAGCGCCTTCTTCTTCAACCACGTGTTCGGGTTCGGTGGGGCCGATACATCCTTCCCGCTGTTCGTGTTCGTGTTCCTGGTGGCGCTCGGGATCGACTACAACATCTTCCTGATGACCCGGGTGCGGGAGGAGGCGATCAGGCGCGACGCCCGGCGCGGCGCGCTCGTCGGGCTAGCCGCGACCGGCGGGGTGATCACTTCGGCAGGCTTCGTGCTCGCGGGCACGTTCGCGGTCCTGGCCACGATTCCGTCGACGTTCCTGACCGAACTGGGTTTCGCGGTCGCGTTCGGCATCCTGCTCGACACGATCATCGTGCGATCGGTCCTCGTAACGGCACTCAATCTGGACCTCGGGCGATGGATGTGGTGGCCGAGCAGGCTGGCACGCAAACCCGACCCGGCACCGGACGAACTCAGCCAAGAGCGCGCCAGCGCCCTGACCAGAAGCTGACCAGATCATGGTCGGTCTTCACCACCGTGGGGAATGACTCTCGGCGACCGCCGATGGAATCAGTCCTTTCAGGGCGGGCTGCTGGGACCAGTCGCCGAGCCGACCACTTCAACGGTTGGCAGCTTCACAACGCGCGGCAAGGCCGACCCGTCCCGCGTCCATGCCACGATGGCCGGTTTGTACTCACTGTCGGACAGCCCGCTCAGCCCGATCTCGGCCACACGGCCCGCATCGTCCAGATGTCCGGCGATGCTCTGCTTTTGCCCTCCGGCCCGAGTGAGCTGCAGAACAACGGAAGTTCCGGTCGGGGCACCCCCGAGCGCCACGAACAGCCGCGCCGGTTGCGCCCAGACCAGACGGTCCTGGGGCAGCGGATGAGAACCTGCCACCAGCTCGATATAGCCAAGGGAGTCGGCGAGGTTAGCTCGTTCGATGTCGACTTTTGAACGCGTCCCTGCGGCGCGAGCCTCTGCAGTGCCGGTTTCCGCCGCGGAGGTGATCTGCGCTGGGCCAGCCGGGGCCGAGGCGGCCAGAACACCGACACGTTCGAGCATCCACTGGCAGATATCGTCACACGTCCAGCCCGGCCATTCCGACCGCTGCTGAGGTGAGGCTTCAGGTTCGACCTCGTTCTGTTCGGCGACGACGCGTCGCTCCATCGCGTCCCCCTGCCCACGTTCCTCGAACGCCACAACGAACGTGGCCGTCGGCTCCCATCCGGAGGCCGCGATCGCCGGGACGGAAGCGTCGATCGACGAGGCGTGTATGCGGCGTGCCTCGTCCTGCCACGCTGCCACGACCTCGAGCGTGGGCCGGATGGTGCGACGGCCGAACGCACCGACTATGTGTTGACGGTCGGCCATGATTAGCTCGTAGCAGTTGGTGATCTCAAGCTTCTCTGCGAGCACAGCACGTCGCCTGTCGTCAAGCCCGCTGATGCCAGATAGGTCGTTAATCGGCATCGTCGCCCCTTTCATCGCCGGTGCTGGCGACGTCCCGGCACCGCTACCCGGTGCCGGGACGAGCTCTTTGAATCGGGACTGGTCATCTCAGGCGTACCACTGGTATTCCTCTTTCGGCTCGAAGCCGATTATCGCCGCGGGCTTTTCGCAGCAGTACAGCCGGAAGGTGGAGGTGAGCTCGTACACCGATTCTTCAATAGTGCCCGCGGGCACCCTGTACAGAAGCTGGATGCAGGTCTTCTCGCAGCCCTTCCAGTCCTTCACGGTGAGCGCGTCAGGGGGGAGCTTGCTAGAGAGCTTGAAGTCGGCTGGGCCGCCTTGCTCGTCGAAACGGCCGTCGAACA
>Ga0207700_10000663_pt1 | contig 20156 bp, 18 predicted proteins | sample LARL82metaG_FD_184348 | JGI IMG/M metagenome (GOLD analysis project Ga0207700, IMG submission 184348) | Corn, switchgrass and miscanthus rhizosphere microbial communities from Kellogg Biological Station, Michigan, USA - LAR L8-2 metaG... | ecosystem: Host-associated > Plants > Roots >...
CCGCCGCCCGCCTCGGCGACGCCGACCGGCTCCGCGTCGGCCAGCGCGTGGTGGCCATCGGCAACCCCATGGGACTGGCGGGCACCGTCACCGCGGGCGTGGTCAGCGCCGTCGGTCGCTCCCTGGCCACCCGCGACGGCGCCCACGCGCGCCTGGTGGAGAACGTGATCCAGAGCGATGCGGCGCTCAACCCGGGCAACTCCGGCGGCGCCCTGGCCGGCGGGGACGGCGCCGTGGTCGGCATCAACACCGCGCTGGCCGGCTGGGGGCTGGGCCTGGCGGTGCCCATCAACGCCACCACCCTGCACATCGTCGGCGCCCTGATGCACGACGGCCGCGTCCGCCGCGCCTACCTCGGCGTCGCCGGGCAACGCCGTCCCCTGCCGCCCGCCGCGGTGCAGGCCAGTGGGTTCGACGCCGGCATCGGTGTGGTCGAGGTGGTCCCCGACAGCCCCGCAGCCGCGGCCGGCGTGCGTGCCGGCGACGTCATCGTCGAGGTCGACGGCACCCCGACGCGCGACGCCGGCGACCTGCAGACGCTGATGACGCGCGACGCCCTGATCGGGCGGCGCATCCCGCTCCGGGTGGTTCGCGACCGCGAGGTGGTCACCCTCGGCGCCGTGCCGGTGGAGCTGCCCGTCTAGTCGGGGCCTGGGCGCTAGCGATCTTGCTAGCGGCAGAGCTAGGATGGCTGGGTGAGCGCCCAGTCCATCCTCCGCTCGGCGCGCCGGCGCGCCGGCTGGTCGCAGCGGGAGCTGGCCCGGCGGGCGGGTGTGCCATTCTCGACCGTCGCCCGCGTCGAGACGGGCGCCATGACGCCCCGGGTCGACACCCTGGAGCGGCTGCTGCGCGCCTGCGGCGAGCGACTGGTCGCCGTGGCCGCGCGCGATGCCGGGGTGGACCGCACGCAGATCCGTGAGCTGCTCGGCCTCACCCCGGCGCAGCGCCTGGCCCGGCTCACCACGGGCGCGCGCAATCTCGGGCCGCTGCGCGGCGCGGCCGCGCGTGCCCATCGCGCCCGGCGCCTGTCGCGACCGTGACCGGCGAGGGCGGAGCCTTCGACCCCCTGCGCCTGCTGCGCACCCTGCAGGAGCGCGGGGTGCGCCACGTGGTCATCGGCGGCGTCGCCGGCGCGCTGTGGGGATCGCCGTCGGCCACCTTCGATCTCGACATCTGCTACGCGCGCGACGCCGGCAACCTGGGCAGGCTGGCGGATGCGCTGAGCGACATCGGCGCGCGCCTGCGCGGGGTGGGTGAGGCCGTGCCGTTCATCCTCGACGCCGAGACCCTGCGCAACGGTGACAGCTTCACCTTCACCACCGTCGCGGGTGACCTCGACGTCCTGGGGACGCCGCAGGGAAGCAGGGGCTTCGAGGACCTGGCGGCGCACGCCATCCGCGTCGACGTGGGCGATGGCGTGGTCGCGCTGGTGGTGGCGCTCGACGACCTCATCCGGCTGAAGCGAGCGGCCGGACGGGGCAAGGACCAGGCGGAGCTGCCTATCCTCGAAGCCCTCCGCGAGGAGGTCGACTCGGCGGACGGCGACGCGGGATGAGTGTCGCTTCGCGCCGCGGCGAGCGCGCCGTATGATCGCCCGCGTCGCAAGCAGCGGTGCCAGCGTGGGGACAGACGCGTGAAGGCAGTGGTCATGGCCGGGGGCGAGGGCTCGCGACTGCGTCCGCTGACCAGCCGGCGTCCCAAGCCGCTGGTGCCGGTGGTGGGCCTGCCGGTGATGGAGCACATCCTCGAGCTGCTGCGCGCCCACGGCATCACCGAGGTGGTGGTCACCCTCGCCTATCTCGGCGCCGACATCCGCAACCACTTCGGCGACGGCGGCGACTTCGGCATGAGCATCGAGTACGTCGTCGAGGACTCGCCGCTGGGCACGGCGGGCAGCGTCAAGAACGCGGCGCACCTGCTCGACGACACCTTCCTGGTCATCAGCGGCGACGCGCTCACCGACTTCGACCTCACCTGGGCGGTGCAGGAGCACAGGCGGCGCGGCTCGCACGCCACCATCGTGCTCTACAGCGTGCCCAACCCCCTGGAGTACGGCGTGGTGGTCACCGACGGGGACGGCGCGGTGCGCCGCTTCCTGGAGAAGCCGTCCTGGGGCGAGGTCTTCAGCGATCAGGCCAACACCGGCATCTACGTGATCGAGCCGCAGGTGCTCGACTACGTCAAGCCGGGGATGGCCTACGACTGGTCGCAGGACGTCTTCCCGCAGATGCTGCGGCGGCACGACCCGCTCTACGGCATCGTCGCCTCCGGCTACTGGTGCGACATCGGCAACATCCAGAGCTACCTGCAGGCCAACTGGGACGCGCTCGAAGGCCGGGTGCGCTGCCGCATCCCCGGCACGCGGCGCGAGGGCGGCGTCTGGGTCGGCGAGGGCGTCGAGTTCGGCCTGCACGTCAAGGTGGACGGCCCCGCCTTCATCGGCGACGAGGCCAAGATCAAGGCGGGCGCGCACCTCAACGGGCCGGTGGTCGTCGACAAGTTCTGCATCGTCGACGACAACGCCAAGGTGAGCAACAGTGTGATCTGGCCGCACTCGTACATCGGCGAGAACACGCGGCTGCGCCAGTCGCTGCTCTGCCGCAGCGTCACCGTCAAGAACAACGTGCTGCTCGAGGAGAACACCGTCGTCGGCGATGAGTGCGTCATCGGCGCGGGCTCGCGGGTCGCCGCCGACGTGAAGATCTGGCCGCACAAGGAGGTGCAGGCCGGCTCCACGGTGCACGAGTCGATCATCTGGGCGGGCGAGTGGAAGCGCGGGCTGTTCGCCTCGCACGGGCTGAGCGGGCTGATCAACGTCGAGCTCACCCCCGAGTTCTGCTCGCGGCTCGGCGCGGCCTTCGCGGCCACGCTGCCCAAGGGCGCCACCATCGCGGTGACCCGCGACCGCTCGCGCTCGTCGCGCATGATCAAGCGGGCGCTCATCGCGGGCATCGTCAGCGCCGGCGGCAACGTGCGCGACCTCTCCGAGCTGCCGGTGCCGGTCACCCAGTTCGCCGTCGCCTCGCAGGGGTGCGCCGCCGGCATCCACGTGCTCACCTCGCCGCTCGACCAGCGCAGCGCCGACATCCGCTTCTACGACGCCGCCGGCGTGCAGATCGACAAGCGCGCCGAGCGCAAGCTGGAGAACCTCTTCTTCCGCGAGGACATCCGCCGCGCCGCCTTCTACGAGATGGGCGAGATCGACTACGCCGATCCCATGGCCGACTACGTCAAGCGGGTGCTCGACACCATCGACGTCGAGACGGTGCGCAAGGCCCAGCTCCGCCTGCTGCTCGAATACGACTACAGCGCGGCCTCGATGGCCCTGCCGGAGATCCTCAACGCGCTCGACGTCACCGGCGTGCCGCTGCACTCCGGCTTCGGCGAGCAGTACCGGCCCAAGCCGCCCGACCAGTTCCGCGCTGCGCTCGAGGAGGCGGCGCTGATCGCGCGCACCATCAAGGCCAACGTGGGCATGCACCTCAATCCCTCGGGGGAGCGGGTGCGCATCATCGACGACACCGGCCACATCCTCGACGTGCACGAAGCCCTCGCCGTGCTGGCCTTCCTCACCCTGCAGCACCACAAGGGCAACGTGGTCACGCCGGCGACGACGCCGCACTGGGTGACGCAGGTCATCGAGGAGAACGGCGGCAACCACGTCGCCGCCAAGGGCGATCCCGCCGCGCTGATCCGCAGCGCCCTGCAGGTCGACGCGGTGCTCGCCGCCGACGACGACGGCGCGGTCTGCTGGCCCGACCACATCGGCGCCTTCGACGGCATGTTCACCCTGGCCCGGCTGCTCGAGCTGCTGGCCCAGAGCGGCAGGCAGCTCAGCGAGGTGCGCACCGCGCTGCCGCGCGGCGTCTACATGACCCGCACCGAGTTCTGCCCCTGGGAGGCCAAGGGCCGGGTGATGCGCGTGCTGCTGGAGCAGCACGAGGACACGCTGCTCGACCTCGCCGACGGCATCAAGGTCTTCGTCGACGGCGGCTGGGTGCTGGTGCAGCCCGATCCCGACACGCCCTACTACCACATCGTGGTCAGCGTCGAGGACGCCGGACGCGGCCGCGCCCTGCTCGCCGAGTACGCCGAGCGCGTGCGCGCCGCGCAGGAGGTGGGCGGACTGCGCATCGCCACCTCGTCGGTGGTCGACCTCTCCGGGCGCTGAGGCGGCGTGCCCAGCTGGCTTGACCGGCTGCTGCGACATCGCTCGGCGCCGCTCGTGCTGCTCATCGCGGTCTGCGCGGTCAGCTTCGGCGCGCGCGTCTTCCACATCGACATCCCCAACGAGACCCACGCCGGCAACGGGCTGATCTTCGACGAGCGCTACTACGTCAACGCGGCGCGGGTGATGGCAGGTGCGCCCATGGCGCAGGGTGAGACCTACGCCAACGCGGCGCCGCCGGGCGACGACCCCAACGCCGAGCATCCCCAGCTCGGCAAGATGATCATCGCGCTGGGCATCCGCGTCTTCGGCGACAACCCCGTCGCCTGGCGCTTCTCCGCGGTGATCGCCGGGACCGCGGCGCTGCTGCTGCTCTACTGGCTGGTGCGCGTCGCCGGCGGAAGTGGGTGGTTGGCGCTGGGGGCGGCGGCGCTGGCCGCGGTCGACAACCTCTGGATGGTCAGCGGGCGCATCGCGGTGCTCGACGTCTACTGCCTGCCCTTCATGCTGGCGGGCGCGGCCTTCTACCTGCGAAGACAGCCCATCGTCGCGGGCATCCTCATCGGTGTGGGCGCGTGCATCAAGGAGTTCGCCCTCTACGCGCTGCTGGCGCTGCTGCTGCTGGAGCTCTTCCGCTGGATCCGCGCCGTGCTGCCGTCGGCCGGCGGCTGGTCACTGCAGCTTCGGCGTGCGGCCCGTCCCGCGCTGCTCACACTGATGACGGTGGCGACGTTCGTCAGCCTGCTGGCGGTGCTCGACTGGCTGTCGACGCCGTACCACGACGGGCATCGCGTCGACGAGCACCAGTCCGCGCTCTGTGACCACGCGCTGGTGTGGAGCGGCGCCTGCAACCACATCTCCTTCATGAACGGCTACGCCGCCGCACTGCGCAGCCCGCACGGGCCGCAGGGCATCGCCAGCTATCCCTGGCAGTTCTGGGGCAACGTCGAGCCCATCGACTACTACACGGTGACCACCACCGTGCGCAGCGGCAGCACCGTGCAGTCCGTCGAGCACGTGGTCGCCTTTCGAGCCACCATCAACCCGGTGCTGCTGGTCACCGCGTGGCTGGCCATCCTGCTCGGCCTCTGGTGGGCGGTGCGGCGCCGCGACGAGATGAGCCTGCTGGTGGTCGCCTGGATCCTGGCCACCTGGCTTCCCGCCGAGTTGTTCAGCCTCGTCGACCAGCGGACCACGTACCTCTATTACATGGTCTTCACCATGCCCGCGCTCTACATCGCGGTGGCGCGCATGCTCGGAATGCGGGTGGTGCCGCGGTGGCTGGTGGGCGTCTGGGTGGGGCTGCTGCTGAGCGCGGCGGCGTTCCTCTACCCGTTTCGGACGTTCACGGGCACCTAGAGGGTGTTACCCTTCCGCCCCGATCGCATCGACCCCTGGGCAAGGAGGGCAACCGTGCGCGCTCGGCGACTGACAGGCTTCCTGGCGGCGACTGCAGCCCTGTGCATCGGCCTCGGCGTGCCGCTGCTGGTGCACGCGGGCTTCATCCCCTTCAACGCCACCCTGTCGAAGACCCATTCCGGCAACCTCGCCGTGGGCAGCAACGGCACATTCACCATCCAGCTCTCGATGTCGAGCGCCACCGCGACCATCGCCGGCGACACCTTCAGCGTCACCGACACCTTGCCCAACGGGCTGTCCTACGTGACAGCCGGCGGTCCCTCCTTCAGCTGCAGCAATGCCGGCCAGGTGGTGACCTGCACCGGCACTCCGGCCATGACCCAGGGCAACGTGCAGACCATGACGGTGGTCGCCTCGGTCGGCTCGGCGGCGTCGCCCGCGGTGACCAACACGGCGAGCTTCACCGAGTCGGAGGGCGTCGACGCCGTGACCTCGGACAACACGGCGGTCGACACCGCGAGCGTGGCCGCGGCGTCCACTTCCGCGAGCAGCAGCAGCAGCGCGTCGTCGAGCTCGACCGGCGCTCCTGCCGCTGTCGCGGCGCCCAGTGTGGGCGCCGGTTCCGCGATGCCGTGGGGCATCGGCCTGCTCGGCGCGGGCCTGTTCGCCCTGGTCGCGGCCGCGGTGGTGCGACGGCGCCGCTGAGACCGCACCTGGCGCGGCGACGGCGCGCTCTCGCAGCGCTGCCGGCCGCCGCGCTGGCGGCCTGCGGCGGCTCGGCGCCGGCCGCGCACGGCACGCCCAGCCCCACGCAGTCGGCGGCCCAGCTCCTGGCCACCGCGTCGTCAGCGCTGACGCGGACGAGCGTGTATCACGTCAGCGGCATGATCGATCCCGGCTTCAGCGTCGACATGGTGCTCATGCCGCGCAGCGCGACCGGCACCGCGAGCGCGCATGGGGTGAGCTGGCGGGTTGTGGTCGTCGGTGACGACATCTGGCTGAGCGGCTCAGCCCTGTGGAAGGCGACACTGCCCGCCGTGCGCGCCGCGCAGCTCGGTGACGGGTGGGTGCACGTCACCGACGGCGGCGCCGCCTTCGGCCATGCACAGATCCTCTCCAAGCTCTTCCGCGGCATCGCCACCGTCATCTTCGGCCCGCACTCGGGGTTGAAGGTGACCGGACGCACCACGGTCGGCGGCCGCCCGGCCGTGGAGCTGCGCAACGCCACCGACGTGTACGACGTCGCCGGCAGCGGGACGCCGTACCCCCTGCGCTGGCTCGACACCGCTACGCCCGGGCCGAACGGTCAGCCCTGCGGCATCACCCTCGACGGCTTCGACGCTGCCGCCGTCGCGGTGACACCACCGCCCGACGTGGTGGGCACGGTGACGCCGTCACCTCACTCGTAGCGCAGCACCTCGAGCGGTCGCGCGCGCGTCGGCGCCCAGGCCACCAGCGCTGCGGTGAGCACGGTGAGCGCGGTGACGCCGACGGCGACGGCGGCGGTGATCGGCCCGCCCGTGGTGAGGTCGGTGTCGAGCACCTTGGCGCCGAGCACAGCGGTGGCCACCGTGACCAGCAGCATGCCCGCCACGCCCGCGATGGCGCCGGTGGCGCCGTTCTCCACCAGTACCTGGGCCAGCACCGACGAGCTGGTGTGGCCCACCGCCTTGAGGATGCCGATCTCACGGCGCCGTTCCAGCATGGCCAGGGCCACCGCGTTGGCGATGATGATGATGCCCGCGAACAGCGCCAATGAGGCGAGCGCCACCAGCAGGTTGACCAGGTTGCTGACGATCTGGTCCACGATGGCGCCGAAGTCGGCCAGGTTGATGATGGTGGCGTCCGGCAGCGTGGCGTCGAGCTTGTCGAGGGCGGGCTTGCTGTTCTGCGGGTCGAGCTTCATGGCGATCACCGTCTGCGCCTGCGCGGTGCCCAGGGTGCGCACCAGCGAGGCGTCACCGACGACGGGGCTGAAGAAGGTGCGGAACACCAGCCCGCTGCTGGTGCGCGCCACCGGCTGGTAGAAGCCGACCACGGTCACCGTGGCCGCGGCGCCGTTCGACGGCTGGCGCAGGGTGACGGTGTCGCCGACCTGGATGTGCAGGTCGCCGTTGTGCAGGTCGTTGCGCAGCAGCACGTTGGTCGTGCCGGCGTCGGCAGAGGTCAGCACGCGGCCGTGGATGGCGTCGGTGTCGGGCAACTGGTTGCGGCCGAGGTCGTAGCCCTCCACGCCGGACAGCGAGGCGAGGCGGAACTGGTTGCCCTCGCGCTCGCCGGGAGCGTTCGGCGGTGTCGGCGGCAGCACCTCGTTGAGCGGCCGGCCGTTGACCTGCGTCGGGGTGGTGCTGATGTCCTCGGTGATCCGCCGTTCCTGCACGCCCTGCAGCTGCTGCGTGACGGCGTTGGCCCGGGCGGCGTCGCGTGCCGAGGCGATGGCGAAGACGTTGAAGGTGGTGGCGCGCGAGATGCCGTTTTCGATCTTGCTGGTGATGTTCTGGCCGAGCACCAGGATCAGCCCAATGGTGAACACGCCGGCGAAGAGCGCCACCAGCGTCGCCGTGGTGCGGCCGCGGGCGCGCGACAGCGAGCGCAGGCCCAGCTTGAGCGCGGTGCGCCGCGAGCGCGGGACCGCCGCGGCGATGCACACCGCCACGGCGACGATGAGCAGGCAGGTTCCCACCGCGCGCTGCCGCACCGTGATGAGCAGCGCGAAGGCGAGCAGTGCCAGGGCGATCGCCCATTGCCCTGCGCCGGGCCGCTCGGGGATGGGAATGCGTCCCACCAGGGTGACGATGAGCGCGAAGAGGCCGGCGAGGATGAGGATGAGCAGGATGGTGCCGGCCACCACCTGGATGGCCAGCGCGAGGCTGCCCAGCAGGCTGGCGCTCAGTCCGGCGAAGAGCGCGACGAGCAGCACGTAGAGGCCCGCGGTCTGCGCGCGCGACCCGGTGGGAATGGCCTCGCCCATGTCGCGCAGCACCGTGACCGGCCGCACCGCGGCGGCGCGGACGATGGGCAGCAGTCCGAAGATGAGCGACGTGGCCAGTCCCACCACCACGCCGGTGGCCACCGTGCCCGCGGAGACGTGGAAGGTGATGGGGATCTGGAACAGGTTCTGCACCAGGATGCGCACCACCGCACTGAGCCCGGTGCCCACCGCGGTGCCGAGCACGCCGCCGATGAGGCCGATGAGTCCCGTCTCCACGGCGAAGAGCGCGTAGAGGTCGCGCCGCCGGTAGCCGGTGGTCTTGAGCATGGCGATCTCGACGCGCCGTCGCGAGAGCATCACCTGCATGGTGTTGACGATGCCCACGCCGCCGATGAGCAGCGCCAGCAGGCCGACGATCTGCAGGAAGCGCGAGGTGTCGGTGGAGGCCTGCAGCGCCTGGTCGATGGCGTCCTGCACGGTGACCACCGTCGCGGCGGGATAGTCGCGGCGGAGCTGGTCAGCCGCCTGCTGCGCGGCGTCGTCGCTGGGTGTGGTGATCTCGACCAGGCCGTAGCTCGGCGGTGTGCCGGGGTGGAGCACGTCGTACGTCGAGCGGGTGATGTAGCCGACGGCGAGCTGCCCGGCGAAGCGGCGGTTCTCGGCGACGCCGCCGACGGTCACGTCGGCGCCCTCGCCGCCCGCGACGGTGACGTGCGCGTGGTCGCCCGGGTGCAGCGCGCCCTCGTCGGAGACGAACTGCGAGACGACGACGGTGTTCGTCCTGAGTTTGGTTGCGTACGTCGAGCCGCTCGGCTCGTTGAGGGTGCCGGTGCCGACCAGCGGGAAGCGGCTGGGATCGTCGATGACGTAGAGCGGCAGCGTCACCGTGTGGCCGCCGGGCTTGCGCACCGTGGCGGGCGGCGTGGTGCCCAGCGCGAGGTAGTCGCTGACGACGCCCTGCTGCTTCAGCGTGTCGAGCGGGCCGAGGTCGTTGGGTCCCAGCGGCAGCGCCGTCGACTGCACCGACACGTCGCCGCCGTTGACCTCGCGCACGTTGCTGGTGAGGCTGAGCGCGACCATGTCACCGGCCAGGCGCAGCGCCACCACCGCCATGACGCCGACGGCGACGCAGAACACCGCCAGCAGGCTGCGCTGCCCGCCGCGTCGCAGCGAGCGGACCGCGTAGCTGACGTAGAGGCGGTTGCGTCCACCCATGGTGCTGATGCCCCTAGGCGGCCTGCAGGAGACCGTCGACGATGGTCACCGTGCGCTCCGCGCGTCCGGCCACGCGCGGGTCGTGCGTGGCGATGAGGAAGGTGGTGCCGAGACGCGCGCGGAGATCGGCGAGCAGCTGCAGGATCAGCTCACCGGTGTGCGCGTCGAGATTGCCGGTGGGCTCGTCGGCGATGACGATGGCGGGATTGGTGGCCAGCGCGCGAGCGATGGCCACGCGCTGCTGCTCGCCGCCGCTGAGCTGGTTGGGGCGGTGATCGGTGCGGTGCGCGAGCCCGACGAGGTAGAGCATCTCGCGCGCGCGATCGGCGGCGGAACCCTCATGGCTGCCGACGTAGAGGGGCACCTCGACGTTCTCCTGCGCGGTCAAGGTCGGGATCAGGTTGAAGGCCTGGAACACCATGCCGATCTTGGCGTTGCGCACCTCGGCGAGCTTCGACTCGGGCATGTCGGTGATGTCGATGCCGTCGACGAGGATGCGCCCGTCGCTGGGCCGGTCGAGCCCGGCGAGCACGCCGAGCAGCGTCGACTTGCCGCTGCCGCTGGGGCCCATCAGGGCCACGAACTCGCCGGGCAAGATGGCCATGTCGATGCCGCGGAGGATCTCGATGACCTGGTCGCCGAGCGGCAGGCTGCGGCGCACCTGGCGGGCCTCGAGCGAAGGTGGCCGGTCAGTCAAGTCCGATGTCGTAGGCGGCGGCGACCTGGGCGCGCCCGTAGGAGCGCATCGCCAGGTGGGTGGTGGTGCGGACGATGCCGCCCAGCGTGGAGATGCGCTCGGTGACCAGCGTGGCCAGCGCGTCGAGGTCCTTCACGCGCACGACGGCGATGAAGTCCATGTCCCCCGTGGTCGTGTAGACCTCGGCGACCCCCTCCGTGTCCGCCAGCGCCTGGCCCACCTCGTGGATCCGCGCCGGCTCGCAGACGAGCATCAGGAAGGCGGTGATCATCAGTGCGCGACGGTACCACCCGTGGGGCGGGTCGGTGCTGCGGTTGCGCGCGTTTTGCGAACGCACGTTTGCTTGCGGGTTGTGTGGGGTTCGGCTGAGGCCATCCTGTACCATCACGACGCGCCGCGCGGGAGTAGCTCAGCTGGTAGAGCATCTGCTTCCCAAGCAGAGGGTCGCGGGTTCGAGTCCCGTCTCCCGCTCCACTGCCGAACGCGCGCTGTCGAGTTCGGTTATCGCCTCGCCGTGTGAATCACGGCCTACGAGTTAGGGATGTTTGCCCCGTGACCCAGGCGAAGGGGTGAAGCATCCCAAGAAGCCTGATGCGGCGCGAGCCCACAGGTGGCACCGAGGGAGCTCGCGACGCCGAGCACCAAGAGTGATCTCCGCATTGAGAGCGACACTGCGCTGGACGCTGCAGCGCCAAGCTGCAAGGCCATGAGGGGGCAGGGCTCACTTCCTGACCCGGTAGTCGATGAAGGTCGCGAGGGGCGACTGCCGCACGCCGAGGTGCTCCAGTTCCACCGATTCGGTGAAGCCGTCGAAGAGACGCTTGCCGCCGCCGAGCACGACCGGCGCGACGATGATGCTGAGCTCGTCCACGAGTAGGGCGGACAGTGCTTGGCGGATGACGTCCGCGCCGCCCATGATGAACACGTCCCTGTCGCCCGCAGCGGTCCGGGCGAGCCGGACGGCGTCGGGCAGGCTGCCGGTGAAGGTGAACTCGTCACCCGGCGGCTGCTCGTCGGGACGGTGGGTGACCACGAACACCGGGATGCCCCACGGATTCCTGTCGCCCCAGTGCTCGGCGGCTTCGTAGGTGCCGCGTCCGGTGATGACCGCTCCATTGGCGCCCATCGCCTCATCGAGCCATTCCTTGTCAACGCCTGTCGCCTCGCCGCGGACCGGCGAGTCGTAGGTCCAGTGACCACCGAACACCCAGGCGTGCAGCCGCTCGCCGCCGATGCCCAGCCCGCGGCCCGGGCCGTCGTCAGGCCCGGTGATGTACCCGTCCACCGAGACCGTGATCCCCGCTCGCACCTGGCCCATCGCCGTTCTCCTCGCAATACGGTTCTTGCGCACGCTCCTGCGATCGGTCAGCGCGGAACAACCATGGCTGACGGCGGGAGTCGCAGGTGAGACTCCCGCCGTCAGCGCGCACAGTGCGCGGCGAACTACTGCGAGGCGCTGGTGGCCGCCTGGTTCGATCGCGAGTCCATGGGCATGGCCGGGGTGGCCTGCATCAGGTTGAAGGCGGCGCCGGTGGGATCGGTCACCGCGGCGAGGCGGCCCCAGGGCGTGTCCATCGGCTCCATCACCACGCTGCCGCCCATCTCCTTGACCTTGGCCACCGCGGCGTCGGCGTCGGCGACGCCGAAGTACACCGCCCAGTGCGAGGGCAGGGTTGCGTGCGGGTGCCCGGTGTCGTCCATGATGCCGGCGAGCTGTGTGTCATCGGGCTGCAGCAGCGTGTAGCGCAGCTCGTCGGTGTCGCTGGCGGTGGCGGTCTTCCAGCCGAACACGGTGCGGTAGAAGTCGAGAACGGCCGCGTAGTTGCGGGTGTGCAGCTCGAACCAGACGGGCGCGTCGTTCTCGTAGACGACGCCGAACCCGGCGTGGGTGCCGGGCTGCCAGGCGCCCACGGCGGCGCCGGAGGGATCGGCGATCAGCGACATGGTGCCGAGGTCGTCGACGTCCATGGCGTCGACGAGCACCTGGCCGCCGTTCGCCTGCGCATCCTGGAGCGTCTGGCGCGCGTCGGGGGTGCTGAGGTGCACCGACCAGACCTCGGGCGCCGCCTCCATGCCGGGCACCTTGCCCATGCATCCGGCGACGCGGATGCCGTCCTTGCGGAAGTTGAAGTAGCCGCCGTGCTGCGGGTCGGGATCCTCCGCCGTCCAGCCGAAGAGGGCGGTGTAGAAGTCGCGGGCCCTGGCCGGGTCGCTGGTGGTGAGGTCGACCCAGCAGGGGGCACCCTTGGCGTGGTGCGTCGGTCGTGCCATCTCGATTCTCCTTGTCGTGTACGTGCTCGAGCGCGTCACCGAGTGAGACGCTGGGGGCGGGAGGAAATCATCGGTTCACGCCTCGAGCGGCTCCATGTCGACGGGTCAGTCCATGCGATCTCCGCCTCCGGCGCGCTCGGATTGTGTCCGGCCCCCAAGATTAGGCGTTGACGCCGCCGGCCGCCACTCTTACAACGGAGCGGGGCAGGAGGCAATGGCGGTGCGGCGGTTTGGCCCGAGCGACGCTCGGATGGGGCGAGAGGCCCCACCCTGCGCGCTCAGGGCCAGGCCGCCGCGTAGCCCTCCGCTGACGTCGTGACGTTCGTTTTCGGCAAGAACGACCTCAACGAGGGTTTGGCCATGTCCATGGCGTTTCGTCGTGTCCTCGCGGGTATGGCGGCGGCGGTCGCCGTCTGCGCCGCGACCACCGGAGTGCAGGCGTCGACCTCCGGCGCCCACTTCATGCACGACACCACCGACAGCGTCAACAGCAGCGGCGCGCTGGTGATCAGCATCGACGAGTCGGGCGTCGGCAACGCGACGGTCGACTACAGCGTCACCACCGGCGCGTCGGCGACCTACGCCTGCATCAACGGCGGCGGCAACCATCCCAAGGCGGCCAACAAGGCGACCTTCGCCGCGTCGTTGACCGGCGGCGCTTCTCTCTCGCCGATCAACGGGCGGGTGATGGCGTCCTTCACCACCGGCCCCCTGTCGGCGGACGGCTTCAGCTGCCCCGGCGGACAGACGCTGGTGCTCGCCGCGGTGTCCTACAGCAACGTCGTGCTCACCGACACCACCAACGGCGTGTCGATCACGCTGTCCAATCGCTCGGCGACGTTCTTCAACGTGTGACGGCGGATCGCACGGGTTCGCGGGCGGGCTCACGTGCCCGCTCGCGGACTCCGGCAGGCGCGCCACCTCAGGGCGGAAGGAGGCCGTGGTGCGCCTGTACGATGATCCGCCATGCGGATCGCCACCTGGAACGTCAACTCGCTGATCGCGCGCCTGCCCCGCCTGCTCGCCTGGCTGGAGGCGGTGCGCCCCGACGTCGTCTGCCTGCAGGAGACCAAGGTCGCCGAATCCGCCTTCCCGACACTGGAGCTGGCCGCGCTCGGCTACGAGGTGGCCTCGCACGGCGCCGGGCGCTGGAACGGCGTGGCCCTGCTCTCGCGCGTCGGGCTCGACGACGTGCGCCGCGGCTTCCCCGAGGAGCCGCCCTTCGAGGAGGTGGAGGCGCGCAGCATCGACGCGCTGTGCGGCGGCGTGCGCGTGTGGTCGCTCTACGTGCCCAACGGGCGAGCCCTGGACAGCCCGCACTACGTCTACAAGCTGAAGTGGCTGGAGGCGTTGCGCGCGGCACTGCACGCCGACCACGCCGAGGACAGGCGCGTCGCCGTCTGCGGCGACTTCAACATCGCGCCCACCGACAACGACGTCTGGGACCCGGCCGTGTTCGCGGGCTCGACGCACGTCAGCGCCGCGGAGCGCGCGGCCTTCGCGTCGCTGCTGGAGATCGGCTTCACCGACGTGCAGCCGCGTGCCCTCAAGGGCCGGCCCTTCAGCTACTGGGACTACCGCGCCGGCATGTTCCACAAGGGCGAGGGCATGCGCATCGACCTGGTGCTGCTCAGCGTCGCACTCGCGGCGCGCCTCGGTGACGCGTACATCGACCGCGAGGCGCGCAAGGGCACGGCGCCGTCGGACCACGCGCCGGTGGTCGTCGACCTCGACCTCTGAGCGACGCGGGCTACCGCCCGGGCAGCCGCCACAGGGTGACGCCGTCGCTCGACGCGACGCGCACGTAGCCGCGCGACCGCAGTGCGGCGAGGGATTGCGCGTAGCCCGCGGCACGGCTCTGCGCGCTGATCTGCGCGCGCGCGTCGATGGCGACCCAGTCGGCGGCGCGGCGCGCGGGGAACTCGGCGATGGAGGGACGCTCGGCGAGATGGGTGAGCAGGTCGCCGGTGGCGGCGACGCTCGCGTTCGGCGGGATGCGCGACAGCAGGGCGTCGACGTGTGCGGCGCGGTCGAGCCCGGTGAGGTCGGTGGCGTCGGGACCGTGGCCGCCGGGCAATGGTGACAGCGCCAGCCAGCCGGCCAGCGCGGCGGCGAGCAGGGCACCCGCAGTCACGTCGCCGCGGCGGTGGCGCGCGAACAGTGCCAGCCGCTGCCAGCCGAGCATCGCAGCGCAGACCAGCAGTGGTGTGGCCTGCAGTGCGTAGTGCAGGCGCAGGCCGCCCTGGTAGGGGTCGTCCGCGAACAGCGGCAGCAGCAACGCGGGCGCGGCGGCGAGCAGGGTTGCGGGGCGCAGCAGCGGCAGGAAGGCGACGCCGGCGAGCGCCATGAGCAGCGCCGGGCCCGCGGGCGCGGTGACGAGATGGCGCAGCCACAGGTCGGGACGGGTCACGGCGTGCACCAGCACCGCGCCGGGCGTGCCGCCTAGGTACGCATAGCGCGCGACCAGGTCACCGGGCGTGCCAGCACGCAGGTGCGGCATGACGACGAGCACCACCAGAGCACCGCCGGTGACCGCGACGGCGGCGAGGATGAGCGCGGCACGGCGGCGATGCACGAGCAGCGCGATGACGGCGATGCCGAGGGTCACCAGGGCGCCGTCCTCCTTGCAGAGCATGGGCATGACCCCGGCGAGCAGCAGCAGCCAGGTGTCGCCGCGTGCCGCGCCGAGCAGGGCGAGGAAGACGAAGGGAACCGCCAGCGCCTCGGTGTGGAAGTCGAAGCCCACGGCGCGCGCGACGCCGACCTGCAGCACGTACGCGGCGCAGGCGATCGCGGGGCGCCACCCCGCGCCGAGCCAGCGCCGTGCCAGCGCACACAGCGGTACCACTGCGGCACCGAGCGCCAGCGACTGCGCGCCGAGCAGCCAGAGCGGTGTGGCGTGCAGCCGGTAGAGCGGGACGAACAGATAGAGCGCGGGCTCGAAGTGCTGGCCGAGGAACGGGTAGGCGAGGAACGACGACTGCAGGCCGTGGCCCTGGGCGGCGTTCCACACCGCTTGGTCGAAGAAGCCGAGGTCGTAGGCGTCGGAGTGATACGTGGTGTAGCGCAGCCAGGCAACCAGGAGGAACGCGGCAGACACCGATGTTGCGGCCAGCAGCGGCCACAACCGCGAGGCCGTGACGCTGCCGCGCCGCACCGCCACACCGCGCGCCGCGGCGGCGGCGGTCTCGCGGCGGGCGACGGCCAGGCCGCTCAAGAGGCCAGATCCGCCGCTGCGGCCACGCCCAGCCCGTCGAGGCGGCGCAGGGTACGCGGTGCGCGCCCCGGGTCTTGGCGCAGGTCGGCGTGCAACCGGGGCAGGTCGCCGAGCTCGTCGACGTCGTACCAGGGCGCGGTGGTGTGCACGGCGAGGCCCGCCCGCGCCGCGGCGTCGACGGTCGACATGGCCGTGTGCTTGGTGCTCCAGGCGATGCCGCCGTGGTGCAGCCAGTCGAAGCCGTACCGCTGCGCGGCGCTGCGCCCGACCGCGAGGGCGACGAAACCGCCGTCGAGCGCGGGCACCATGCACGCTGCGCCGTCACCTGCCGCGTCGAGGCAGGCGCGCAGCAGGCGATGCGGCAGCGACGGGCTGTCCGTGCCCACGATCACTGCGCGATCAGCGCCGCAGCCCAGTGCGGCGTCGAGCGCAGAGGCGATGCGCACACCGAGATCGCCGCACGCCTGCGCCACCACCACGGCATCCGGCGCCACCACGCGCGCGGCGGCAACCGCCGCGGTGTCCGGCGACACCGCCAGCAGCCGCGGCCGCGGCGCCGGCCAGGCCAGCGTGTCGGCGACGAAGGCGCAATGCAGCGCGTGCGCCGCGTCGGCGCCGAGTCGCGCGGCCAGCCGGGTCTTGCCCTCGCCGTGCCGAGGCCAGCGCATCAGCACCACCAGTGCCGCTCCGTTCATCGCCGGGCAACGCGCTGCCAGAGCAGCGTGCCGATGATGCCCGCGCCCGCCTCCAGCGATCCGCGCAGGCTGCCGCTCACCTTGGAGCGACCCGCGGCGCGCCGCCGGTAGCCGACGTCGATCTCCACGATGCGCGCCTGGCGCCGCGCCGCGCGGGCGAGCAGCATCGCGGGCCAGGCGAAGCGCGAACCCGGCAGCGCCAGCGCGCGCAACGTCGAGCCGCGCACGGCGCGATAGGGGCCGAGGTCGCTGAGCCGCACACCGTAGAGGCCGCGCAGCAGCAGCAGCGCGAGGCGGTTGCCGAGCGCCTGGTGCGCCGGCATGCTGCCCGGTTCCTGGCGCGCCATGCGCGAGCCGCAGACCACGTCGGCCTCGCCGCTGAGGATGGGCGCGGCCAGCCGCGGGATCTCCTCGACGGGCATGCTGCCGTCGCCGTCGACGAAGACCACGATGTCGGCGTCGCCCACCGCGGCCACGCCCGCGAAGCAGGCATAGCCGTAGCCGCGGCGCGGCTGGGTGACCACGCGCGCGCCCGCGGCCCGCGCCACCGCGGCGGTGCCGTCGCGGCTGCCGTTGTCGACCACCACGACATCTCGGCCCGCGAGCGGACGCGCCGCGGCCACCACCGCTCCGATGGCGCCCGCCTCGTCGCGCGCCGGGATGACCACGGCGCAGCCCGGAACCCGCTCCATGGCGGGCCATGCTGCGGGGCACCGATGACGCGCGTATGACGCCCGCTCGGGTCACGCGCGCGTAACCCGCCGGGCCTAGACTGCGCAGCACCATGCAGTCCACCGCCGCGCGCCCCGGCGAGGCTCCCATCCTGGTGGTCGACGACGACGCCAAGATCGTCACCCTGGTGCGCACCTACCTGGAGCGCGACGGCTTCAGCGTCGTCGAGGCCCGCGACGGGCTCGGCGCCCTCGACGCCGTGGCCGCGCACGACCCCCAGCTCATCGTGCTCGACCTGATGCTGCCCGAGCTCGACGGCCTGGGCGTGATGCGGCGGCTGCGGCAGCGCTCCGACGTGCCCATCCTCATGCTCTCCGCGCGCGGCGCCACCGCCGACCGGGTCACCGGCATCGGCGAGGGCGCCGACGACTACCTGCCCAAGCCCTTCTCGCCCGCCGAGCTGGTGGTCCGGGTGCGGGCCATCCTGCGCCGCGCCGGCAGCGCGGCGCCGCGCCGCGCGGGCGATCGCGGTGTGCTGCAGCACGCCGACCTGCGCATCGACCTCGACCGCCACGAGGTCACCCGCGGCGACGCGGTGATCCCGCTCACCGCCGTCGAGTTCCGTTTGCTCTCCGCACTCGTCGAGGCCGAGGGGCGGGTGCTGACGCGCGACATGCTCATCGAGATGCTCTACAGCGCCGGCGGCGGCGACGTCTTCGACCGCACCATCGACGTGCACGTGCGCCGCCTGCGCGACAAGCTGGGCGACGACGTCGAGCAGCCGCGCTACGTCGCCACCGTGCGGGGCGCTGGCTACCGCGCGGCCCGCGAGCGGGTGTAGCCGTGCGACCGCGACGCATCACCGCTCGTATCGCGCTGGCCGCCTTCGCGGTGGCGGGCGTGGCCATGGCGGTGCTCGTCGTCGCCGTGCTCTCGGTGGGCCGCAGCACCTTCGACAGCCTGATGCTGCAGCACGGTGCCACGACGGCCGATTCGCACGCGATGTTCGACGAGAGCGTGCTGCGCGCCGTGCTCTGGGCGCTGCTCGTCGCGGTCGCCGCCAGCGCCGTCGCCGCGCTGGTGGTGGCCTGGCGCGTGGTGCGGCCGCTGCGCCGCATCGACGATGCCGCCTCGCGCATCGCCGCCGGCGACTACGCGGCGCGCGTGCCCGGCGACGGCCCGCAGGAGGTGGCACGCCTGGCCGACAGCTTCAACCGCATGGCCGAGAGCCTGGAGGAGCAGGAGCGCCTGCGCCGCGAGCTGATCGCCAACGCCGCGCACGAGCTGCGCACGCCGCTCACCAATTTGCAGGGCTACCTGGAGGGCCTGCGCGACGAGGTCATCCCGCCCTCGCGCGAGATGTTCAGCTCGCTTCACGAGGAGGCCGACCGCCTGGTCCGCCTCGCCCGCTCCCTCGACCAGCTCGCCGAGGGCGACCTGGGCGGCCCGGTCGCGCTCGGCGATGTCGACCTCAGCGCCGCGGTCGGCGCCGCGGTGGAATTGGCCCGGCCGCGCTTCCAGCGCGCGGGCGTGGAGCTGCACGCCGACATCCCCGAGGGCGTGCTGGTTGCTGCCAACCACGACCACATCGCCCAGGTCATGCACAACCTGCTGCAGAACGCGGTGCGCTATTCCGATTCCGGCAGCACAGCACGCGTGGTCGTCGAGCGCGCGCCCGGAGCCGCGGTGGTGCAGGTCATCAACGAGGGCAGCGAGATCCCCGCCGAGGACCTGCCCCACGTCTTCGAGCGCTTCTACCGTGTCGACAAGTCGCGCGACCGGGCGCGCGGCGGGGCGGGCATCGGCCTGGCCATCGTCCGCCAGCTCGTCGAGCGCGCCGGCGGGCGGGTGGGCGCCGAGTCGCACGGCGGCAGCACCCGCGTCTGGTTCAGCCTGCCGGCGACCTGAGAGCGGCGTCGAGGCGGTCCAGCGCCGCGGAGAACAGCTCCGGCGCCACGCCGAGGCCGACGCGTGCGTGGTTGGGAATGCCGAACAGCTCGCCGGGCACCAGGGCGACTCCGTGCTCGCGGCGGATGCGCTCGGCCGCGGCGACGGTGGCCGCGCTGGGCAGGCGCGGGAACGCGACCAGGCCGTCGCGTGGCGCCGTGAGGGATGCGCCGCGATCGCCCGGCATGGCCGCGATCCAGTGCTGCAGCGCCTCGAGGTTGCGCAGCGCGGCCGCGCGCACCGGCCCCACCAGCGCCTCGCGGCGGCGCAGCGCCCAGCCGGCCAGCAGCTCACTGGGTGCGGCGTTGCCCACCGTGGTGAGGTCCTTGGCCGCCGCGACCCTTTCGAGCAGTCGCGGTGAGGATGTGGTGAGCCAGCCGATGCGCAGGCCGCCGAGGCCGCAGGCCTTGCTGACGTCGCCGACGGTGACCACCGCACCCGAGGCGAAGGCGGGCAGGTCGCAGGCGTGCGGCGCCTGTGCGTCGAGGGTGCGCACGGCCACCTCGTCGACGATGAGCACGGCGCCGGCGGCGGCGCAGCGGGCGGCGAGGCCGTCGAGGTCATGCGCGGCCGCCACCGCGCCGGTCGGGTTCTCCGGTGAGTTGACCAGAACTGCCGCGACCGACTCGTCGACGCGGTCGTGCAGCGCGTCGAGGTCGAGCCTGCCCACGCCGTCGCCGCCGTGCCAGACGGGGATCACCACCACCTCGGCCCCGGCCGCGGCGGGGATGCGCAGCAGGGCTTCGTAGGCGGGCACGCCGACGAGCACGCGACGGCGTTCGCCCACGAGCGCCGCGCAGGCGAGCAGCAGCGCCTCGACGGCGCCGTGGCTGACCAGCACCTCCTCGCCGCATCGCGCCGCGCCGGAGGACGCGATCGCCGCTCGCAGCGCCACTCCGCCACACCCGTCGCCGTAGTCGAGCGAGGTGTCGAGCAGAGTCTCGAACGCACCGTGACCGGCATGCCGCAGCACGTCGCGCAAG
>Ga0207700_10000665_pt1 | contig 20128 bp, 24 predicted proteins | sample LARL82metaG_FD_184348 | JGI IMG/M metagenome (GOLD analysis project Ga0207700, IMG submission 184348) | Corn, switchgrass and miscanthus rhizosphere microbial communities from Kellogg Biological Station, Michigan, USA - LAR L8-2 metaG... | ecosystem: Host-associated > Plants > Roots >...
GCGCGGATACCTGTGAGGCGACGAGCGTCAGCAGGGCAAAGAGACAAAAACCATATCTGAGCCTGATCATTTTGCATCCATTGGGTTCGAAGTTGCTTTTCCGCCATTGATAGCTTGCCAAACGCGGTACGGCGTCACCGGCATCTTAATGTCGTCAACACCGTAGGGAGCGAGCGCGTCGGCAACCGCGCTCACGATCACGGCGGGTGCCCCAGTGGTGCCGCCTTCGCCACCGGCTTTGATGCCGAGCGGATTGGTCGGCGACAGGACTTCGACAATCCGCGTGACAAATGACGGCACGGAGTCGGAACGAGGCATTCCGTAATCCATGAGAGACCCGCAGAGGGGCTGGCCTGTCGGGTCGACCACACACTGTTCCCACAGGGCCTGGCCAACGCCCTGCACGATTGCCCCATGCGTCTGGCCATCGACAATGAGGGGATTGATGCAGCGTCCGACATCGTCGACCGAGGTATAGCGCACGAGGTGGAGAGCGCAGCTTTCTGGATCAATCTCGATTTCGCAAATCGCGCATCCATTCGGGAACACCGGATCATGCATTTCATTGTCGGCAACAACGACAAGTCCTAGCGACAAGTCATCCGGCATCTTGTGCAGCGTCATTTCCTTTGCCAGCTCGAGAAAATCGAAACTGCGGTTGGTGTCTCGCGAGAAAAACCGCCCGTCGATGAAGTCGACCCGGTCTGCTGTCGTGCCGAATACCACCGCCGCGGCCCGCGTGCCCTTCGCAATCAAATCCTTTGCCGCCAGGGAAAACACCGTTGCGGCATGGCGCATGGAGCGTCCCGAATGGCTGCCGCCGCCGACTTTCACAATATCGGTGTCACCAAGGATGATGCGGACCGCTTCGACCGGAACGGCGATCAAGTCCGAAATGACCTGCGCAAAACTGGTCTCATGGCCTTGGCCCGACGGCTGGGTGCCGATAACGACGTCGACATGCCCGTCGGGACCAACCTTGAGCTGAGTTTGCTCCCTTGGAGCGCCGATCGATGACTCAACGTAGTTTGCGAGCCCGAGTCCAAGAAGTTTGCCGCGCTTCTTTGCCTCGCGCCTCCGGCCTTTGAAGCCGTCCCAGTCGGCGAGCTGCATGGCGAGGTCCATGTTCTCCTCGTACCGCCCGCTGTCGTAGAGCATGCCAACGGCGTTTCGATAGGGCATGGCTTTCGGTCGCACCAGATTGCGCCGACGCAGGGCGATGCGGTCGAAGCCCAGTTTACTGGCTGCCATGTCGATAAGGCGCTCGAGCGCGAAGGTGATCTCCGGGCGACCCGAGCTGCGGTAGGCCTGGGTCGGAACGGTATTGGTGAAGACCGAAACGGCGCGCAACGACGCCACGGGAATATCGTAGCTCCCGGTAATCAATCCGGCGCCCTTGCTCAATGGTGACAACGAGACACAGCGCGCACCGGCATTGCTGATATTGGTCGCACGCAACGCCAGGAAGCGCCCGCGCTCATCCAACGCGAGCTCGAATTTCACAACGAGGTCGCGGCCCTGGTAGTCGCTGATAAAACATTCCGACCTGGTGGCGGTATATTTGACCGGGCGGTCGAGCTTGCGCGCCGCCCACAAAACGAGACCGAACTCGACGTAGACGCGATTGCGCGTGCCAAAGTTTCCACCGACGTCGAAGGACAGCACGCGGATTTTATCGGGATCGACTCCCAGCACTGCGGCGAGCTCGCGTTTTTGCCGTACCGCTCCGCCACTACCGGCATAAATCGTGTAGCGGCCGACGGTCTTGTCGTATTGGGCCACGGCGGTACGCGGCTCAAGAGGCACCCCGGTTACACGGCCGATATGATGGTCGATTGAAACGACGTGCGGGGCCTGCGCTAAGACGCGATCCGTCTCGGCGGCATTTCCGAAATGCGTATCGACCAGAATGTTTTCGCGAACCTGATCCCAAACCGCAGGTGCGCCGGGCCGCATGGCCTCTTCCGCAACCGTTACGCACGGCAACAGCTCATACTCGATGATCACCGCTTCCATTGCGTCAAGGGCTTGTGCCTGGGTTTCGGCAACAACCATTGCAACTGCCTCGCCGACGTGCCGCGCCTTGTCGCTCGGCAGAAGCAGATGCGGCCCGAAAAAGATCTCCCCTCCTCCGGGCCCGTGCAATTTCATGTCGTATTTCGTTTTCGGAAGCGGATCGTGCGGAATTGGATTTAGATTATCGGCAAGGCAATCCGCGCCAGTAAACACTCCGATTACCCCCGGCATCTTTTTGGCGGCGGCGGTATCGATGCGAACGATGCGGGCATGCGCGTGCGGGGATCGAGCCAACGCCGCATAGGTCTGGCCGGGAAAACTGAAGTCATCACTGAATTGACCTCGGCCAGTCAGCAAACGAGCGTCTTCGGTTCGCGGGATCGGTTGGCCGATGAAGCGGAAGTTGGTGCTTTTGCTCGCCATCGACTTAATGATCGAAAGCATGGAAAGGACGTGCAGTTGACCGTAAACCGGCCTGAAAGCCAACCCATTTGCGGTCGCGAGACGTCTTGCTGGATGCGCGGCCATGGGAAATACTCGCCTTGACGTGTTCAATCCTGTCATTTGCGATATGTGCAACGCATGAAACACATGCCGGTCGAGACATCCGATCCTCCGCTCGTCGTCGGGATTTCCGGCGCGTCGGGAGCGATCTACGGAGTACGGCTGCTGGAACTGCTGCACGCCTGCAACGTCAAAACACACCTTATCGTCTCTCGCGCGGCGCAGATGACGCTCGCTTACGAGACCAGTCTCAAACTTGCGGATGTCGAGCGGCTGGCCACCGTAGTGCACTCCAACAACGACGTCGGTGCGGCCTGCGCCAGTGGATCATTCAAGACACGCGGTATGGTCATCGCTCCTTGTTCAATCAAAACCATGGCTGAAATCGCGACCGGGAACACGGCGAACCTGATTTCGCGTGCCGGCGACGTCGCCTTGAAGGAGCGCAGGCGTCTTGTGCTCTTGTTGCGCGAAACACCCCTCCACATCGGGCATATTCGCAATATGGCGAGCGTGACCGAAGCCGGCGCAATCGTCTATCCGCCGGTTCCGGCTTTTTACGCTTTGCCGAAGTCTATCGACGAAATGGTGGATCATACCCTCGCCCGTGTCCTTGACCTTTTCGACATCGATGTCGGCAAGATTCGCCGCTGGAGCGGCGGACGCGAACGGCTGAAACAGCGCGAGCCGCCTGACCTTTCGTAAGCAGCGGGTGAAAGCTTGGTCGAACAAGCTCCGTATAACGATCAAGATTTACTGCAGCCGGACAACGAGTTTTGGCGCTTTTCACTCAGGGTTTATGACCAGGAAGGCGTGGCCGAGGAATGCCTCGAGCTGCAGGATCGTCATGGCGTAAACGTCAACCTGTTACTTTTCTGTGCGTGGATGGGAACGCAGGCGATCACCCTGGATCGCAACGATATCGAAGCAGCAGCACAGGTAGTCGTCCACTGGGACGCCATGGTCGTCCGTCCGTTGCGCATCGCGCGCAAGGAGATGAAGACAGATCCGGACATGGCAACTGTGCGCGCGCGTGCGAAGGCCTTGGAAATCGAAGCGGAACAGATCGAACAGGCGATGTTGTTTGCCCATGCACGGCGCCTCAGGAGCGCAAACGCTCATCAGGGAGATGCCATCGCTCACAATGTCAATCAGTACGTCGCCGTGGCAACCAACGCGGCGCTGTCTGAAGCCGCCGCTCCATGTCTGATCAAGGCCGCACGGCATCCATCGCGCGAATAACGCTCGCCCAGCGCTGCGTTTCACTTTTTAAAAATTGTGCAAAGGCGTCCGGGCTGCCACCCAGCGCGTTTAGACCCTGACGTTCAAATTCCCTGAGCACTTCCGGGTCTTTCAATGCCGTATTGGTCGCCGTGGAAATCTTTTCAATAGCCGCGGCCGGCGTTCCGGCGGGGCCAAGGATGCCGAACCAGACTCCTGTGGCGTAGCCAGGCAGTGCGGCTTCAGCAATCGTTGGCAGGTCGGGGGCAACGCGTGAGCGTTCGGCTTCGCTTGTCGCCAGTGCTCTGACGCGCCCATCTTTTATGAAACCCAACACCGTCGACGCCGGTGAAAACATCACCTGGATACGGCCGGCAATGAGGTCGATGACGGTTTGTCCACTTCCGGGATACAGCACGCCGGTCATCTTTATTCCCGCCATCTGTTTGAACAGTTCGGCAGCCAGATGCGGTCCACTGCCGAGGCCGGACGCACCGTAGAGCAACTCATCTGGCTTCTGTTTGGCGAGCGCAATAAGTCCTTTCACATCTTTGACATTGAGATCCGGATGAACAACGAGGATGTTGGGAATCGAGCCGACGAGCACAATTGGCGCCATGTCGCTTTCGATATTGGGCCCCTTGCCGGGCATCATTATCGCATTGATCGTGACCGCTATCGTGGCAAACAGCAGCGTATAACCATCCTTGGGGCTACGCGCGACATAGTCGGTGGCTACCATGCTGCTGGCGCCCGGACGATTTTCCACAATCACCGTTTGCTTCAGCAGCTCTGTGAGCTTGTTGCTGACAATGCGGGCGGCAACGTCACCACTCGAACCCGCGGCGAATCCGAGGATCAGGTGGATCGGGCGTGCAGGATAATTGTCATCCACCGCTGCGGCCGGCTGTGTGACAAGCAAGAAAGCAGCGATGAGGACGGCAAGGAGTTTCACGGTTTCTTCGCGGGCTTTTCGATGTTGCGGACCGGCGTTTCCGGTGTCAAACCTTCGCGGCGCCGTTTGATGGTCTCTTCGCCGCTTTCCGCCCATCGCCCCTCGACCGCTCGACGGGCGTAAACATCATAGCGATCGTCCCAGTCTCCCAACAAATAACCATGCCAAGGCGCCTGGGGTGAAACGGCCGGCAGCCCCAGCTCGTTCCAGATCGTTCGCGCCCGTTCCATGAATTCGCGCCGAGGCAAGGCGAGAGGCGGCATATCGTGCTTGATCGTGGCGTCGATGAGAATGGTCGCGTCTTCGCGGACGTCCGATTTAGGCCCATGTCCGGCGGAACGATGGGTCAGGATTTGAACGTCCTCTCCGGGGTTTGAGCGATAGGCGAGTGACCAGAAAATCGCATCGGTATTGGCGGGATCAATGTCCTCGCTGACAGCAATGCAGATTTTTCCGCAATCCGCGCGTAGCGAAGCCGCGCCCTGCAGTCCGCGCCACACTTCGGTTCGCGCCGTGCCTCGCGCAAATTGCAGAAAGATGACCTTGCGCAAATTCGTAAAGGGCTCGTGCATGGTGAGTCCCTTTATTCCGCGAATTCCCAGCTGATCGCGCAAATGAGCGAGGAACATCGGCTCGAACGCCACCTTTTTGATGACACTCGATTCGCTGGGCGTGACCTGGCTGATGATCGAAACAAAAACCGGAGAACGCTTGCGCGTGATCGCAGTCACCTTCATCGACATGTTGAAGTCTTCCAGCGCCACATGGCCGTGGCTTTCGCCAAACGGCCCTTCCGGCTCGAGCCATTCGCTGTCGATCAGGCCCTCGATCACAATCTCGGCGTCAGCCGGGACATAAAGGTCAACTGTTGCTGCCTTGACGATACGAATAGGACTGCCGGCAAGCCCTCCGGCCACGGCCATCTCATCCTGATCGACAGGAAGCTTCTGTGGCCCGGTAAACAGAACGACGGGCGCGCAGCCGATGACAATCGCACAAGGCATCGGTTCTTTTCGTTTTTGATATTTTCGCCAATGCAGGTAACCGCCTGCACCACCTGGCCGCGACGACATGCGAACGCCGAGACGGTCCTGGGCCTTCAGGGCACCTCTGTAGGTGCCCATGTTCTGCACTCCATTTTCAGGATCGCGCGTGATGCAGAGCGTCGCGGTGAGGTAGGGAGCGGAATCAAACCCCGGTGTCGATATCGGAATCGGCAGGCTGGCAAGGCCTTCGCCCGGTCGCACCAGATCCGATCCTTTCGTCACGACTTCCTGGCATGCAGCGGTTGAGACAACGACCGGCGGAATTGGCGCAGCGATAGCCTGCGTCCAGGCATCGCCGATGTCTTCGACAGGCCTGCCCATGCCGACGGCGTAGATTGCTGGAGACGCGCCAAGAGCACCAACGGCAACAGGAATGTCATAACCTCTTCCGGAGCCGTCGACGACGTTTGTGAATAAAAAGGCCCGGCGTTGATCCTCGGTAAGCCCACCCTGGAATTGCCAGCGCACCAGCGGGTGCAGCTCGCTGTCCTTGTCTATCGCCCTGTCAATGCGAGTAAGTAGGCCACGTTCTTCGAGCAAGCGCAGATGTTGCTGAAAGTCGAGCGGCGCACCTGCGGCTGAGCGCTGGTAGCGTTTCGCCGGATCCGACGCACCAAGCATGGATAAAATCCCGGAAGACAGCGGAGACCATACAATATGGCATCGTATCCCAGTCAAAATCGACGGGCCAATATCCGCTTTGGGTCATTAGCGGACATCGGCAATGTCTGCTTTACCACCAAAAGCGGGTCTCACACCCAGCGCCGCACCCGCTCAACGTAGTCTTCATAAGTCGCTCCGAATTGACGGCGCATCTTGGCCTCCTCGAAAGGGATGTGGACCCACTCAGCGGTGGCAAAGGTAGCGACAGGCGCAACGAACATTGGCCAAGCACCGATCCATAACGCGATGCCCAGAGCGAAAATCACGAGCCCCAGATACATCGGGTTGCGAGTGAATTGGTAGGGACCGTTCGTAACCAGTTTGCGATTTGCGGGCGAAGTTGGGTTGACTTCGGTACCCTCACGACGAAACAGGACAATTGCCCAGACTGCTGGGATGAATGCGACCGCCACCAAAGCTATTCCTAGCGGCGGAAGTGGCAGACCAGGAGGGGTCGGCCAGCCAAGCAACCAGCTAATTGTTGCGGAGACAACAATGTAGACGATGGTCCAAATGGGCGGGGGAAACTTGAGCATGGCCGAACCAACCTTGGAATCGGTTAGTTCAGTATAACGCTCAATTGGCGTGTTCAGGGGACCCTTTCCTAGTTTCGGCGACTAATCATAAGATCAACCGGATGACCTGTTGCTGGGGGCTCATATGACATCGCCAATCATCCGCGCCAGTCGTCGCCGGTTCCTTCAATACCTTGCAGCGAGCCCGCTCGTTGCCTCAGGCTCGATCGAGGCCTTCGGAATAGAAACTCCATCGAAGCTGCCGGACCCGATGATTTGGGCACCGCAGGGTGGTGAGCTGATCAATAGCCCGAAGGAAGCGATCAATGTCTTCGATTTTGAGCCCGTCGCGCGCAAAAACGTGCCACCCGCACATTTTGGCTATATGGCCTCGGGGATCGACGACGAAGTTACTCTAAAAGCCAATCGAGAGGGTTTCCTCAAGTACCAGCTGCGCCCTCGACGCCTCAACGATGTTTCGAAAGTCGATATGGGCGTCGAGTTGTTTGGAGTGAAATACGACTCGCCGATCTTCGTGTCTCCAACCGGGGGCAACAAATTCTTCCATGAGGACGGTGAGATTGCCGTCGCAAAAGCAGCACGCGTCGGCAACCATCTGCAAATCCTTTCAACCGCCTCTAACTACTCGGTCGAGGACGTCACCCAAGCACGCGGAGCGCCCATCTGGTTCCAGCTGTATGCATCCCCCCAGTGGGAAGTTGCTCAGGCATTGATCCGGCGCGCGGAGACGGCCGGCTGCCCTGTGCTTGCCGTTACGGTCGATCGCGTCGGCGGCCGCAATCAGGAGACGCTTTTCCGCCTCATGCGCGAAGACAGCCGTGAGTGTTCCGGCTGCCATGATCGTACCAGCTTTGCCAAACGATCGGCGCGGCGACATAACTACGATGGCATAGATCTGACTGCGATCACCGGTAGCGGAGAATCAAGCAACCTCAGCTGGGACACGCTAAAACGCATGCGCGATATCACGAAGATGAAGATCGTGCTCAAGGGCATTGTCACTCCGGAAGATGCCGACTTGGCCGCGCAAAACGGGATAGACGGAATTCTTGTCTCCAACCACGGCGGGCGTGGCGAAGACAATGGGCGATCGACCATTGACGCGCTGCCGGAGATTATCGCGGCAGTAAACGGTCGCATGGCGGTGATCGTCGATAGTGGATTCCGTCGCGGGACCGACGTCGTCAAGGCGCTTGCAATGGGTGCGCAAGCGGTTGGTGTTGGGCGACCCTATCTCTGGGGCCTTGGCGCCTTCGGCCAAGAGGGCGTTGAGCGTGTACTTGATCTGTTACGCATTGAGACGCGTGCAGCCATGCAGCAATGTGGCGTGCGCTCGGTAAAAGAACTCAACCCCAGCTTCGTGCGCCGAGCAACTTGACCAACTTGGTTGACCCGTGGCGCAAAACGATGTCCGCTTTGGATCATTGGCGGATACAGGCTACTCGATCACGTGATCGGCACGTGTCAGGAGCGAAAAGGGCACGGTGAGACCGAGCGCCTTGGCGGTTTTGAGGTTGATGGTCAGCTCAAAACGCGTAGGTTGCTCGACAGGAATTTCAGCAGGCTTTTCGCCTTTCAAAATCCGAGCCACATAGGCGGCGGTCCGGCGCGCGATTGCACGCTGATCGGTTCCATACGAAAGCAGAGCGCCGGCTTCAGCACACTCTCTCACCCAGACACAGGTCGGCAAACGACGTGTGGCCGCAAGATTCGCGATTGAAGTTTTTCCCACATAGAACAGGCTCTCGGCATTGACCACGACTGCCTGCATGTCGGCTTTGGTCATGGCGTCGAATGCGCCTTCGAGATCGTCCAGCGAGCGGGCTTGAAATGCCTGTGCGGTGATCCCGAGCTTCGGCCCGGCAGCCTTGGCTTGTTCTATGTACAGGTCCGAAATCTTCGCGCTCGGATTGACGAGCAATGCAACGCGAGAAAGATTGGGCACAACCTCTTTGAGATATTCCAGTCGCTTTGCACTGAGTTCGACCGAAAAGTTACTGAGCCCTGTCGCATTGCCGCCCGGACGCTGAATGCTTTGCACGAGCTTGCTGCCAAGAGGATCCGGTACATACATGAAAACGACCGGGATGCTCGTCGTCGCTTTAACGGCGTATGGTGCGGCGCTGCCGACCGCGATAATCGCGTCGGGGTTCATTGCCGCGAGCTCAGCAGCCATGCTTGTGAACAGTTCCGGTTTCTCGGCGGGAAATCGGTGCTCAAGCGTGATACGTCCCTCGCCGTAGCCGAGGCTGCGGAAGCCCTCGATCAGCGACGTGAAATAAGGTGCCTCTTCGACTGAATTTGCGGCGTGCCACAAGACTCCGATCTTAGGCACGCGCGAGGGGTCGCTCGCACGCGCGACCAACGGCCACGCTGCAACCGTAGCCGCAAAACCAAATATGTCGCGTCGCCGCATGGCGAACATCTTACAGACTCAAGCCGAAAGATTGGAAGCGACTCCAACTAAGGCCAAAAAGACACTCACAGTGCAATCCGCTTCAACGGGGCTTGGCAGCGACGTAGCCGGCGGTCACTTCGCCCTTGTGGGCGGCGAAGGCTGACAGAACTTCGCCCTTCTCGCGCTGGGGAACCTTGAAGAAATCCAGCGTCCTTCCGAGTTCTGCTGCAACCTCATCGAATTCCGCCGGGGAGATATGTAGGTCCCGATGGGCTTCCTCAAGGCCAACCGTCGTCTTACCAGGTCTGGTAGCGGTGTACTGGAAGGGCCCGCCCGAAACGCTGCAGACCCAAAGCGTCCGCATGAATTTGAGGCCGGGCAACCTTCCCAGATTCTTGGTGTGCCATTCTCGCAGCTGTGGGTTCTTCGACTTCTGCCCGACAATAGGGTTCTTCACGACGGCATCGCTGAAGTGGTCCACGACCGCCGCAATGGCGAACACGCCACCCAGCCGTTCGTACAAACTTTTCTCAGGCGCGGTTTGTGTGGTCTGCGCGCGGGCACTATCCGCCGTCGCCAATGGGCTTACTGGTGCTGCGGCCACCGCCAATCCCGCGACCACACTTCGTCTTGTCATAGAAGTCGAACCGCACTGGATCATCTTTTCATTGGCCCGAGCAACAGAGCGGGGCAAAGCCGACTTGAACGATGGCATGGGAGCCTCCTTCGTGACGGCCGTCAGGCCGTGCTGCATCAGATTTGATGCGACGGAGCGTCGGAGGTTCCTGAAAAATAGATGGCGCGGTTCCGCTGCCGGCTAAGAGCTCAACTCCGCCCGCTGGCCTTTCAGCGGAAGGGGCTGATCGCCGAGCATCGCCTTGACTACGACGTCGCGGGCCATTTGGGCATCGATCGCGTGTTGCGCGAGAAGGTCGCGGCACTCGGCGACGATCTGATCGGCATCTTGCATGATCTTGAGTTGTTTGAAGCGGTCGTCCTGGCGCAATCCCATGCTCTCGCCGACGATTTCGAGGATGTTGATGATGCGGAACGGCCAGTCGCGCTCGTGCGCGCACAATTCGCGATGATCGGAATGATAGACCGCGACGAGAGCGTCGACGCCTGCGTCACACGCGGCCTGAAGCTCATTGAGCTGCAGCTCCCGCTTGAAGGCGGGAAGCACGCCAAGATTGACACTCTGCAGGCCAACCGCCGGCTGTTCTAGGTCGACGATTTCCACTCCGGGGACCGCGTGCAGCACCCTTGCGGCGGCTTCCATGATGCCCGCCACCCCCGGATGCTTGTGCAGCGCTACGCGCATTTCGACCCGTCGGCGCAAATGCGGCGTCAACTGGTCGAGTCGGTCGGTGAGGAAACGCATGAACGGCGTCATCTCGAACGGCCGCGAGCCACGCTGTCTCTCGATCGTCGGCAATGTCGTTTCTGTGAATTGGACATAACAGCTCGGGCACCATGAAATCACCTGGCCCGACTTGGTCTGCGACAATTTCTCGGTCGTGCTCGAAGCCATCCGGCCGGACATTTCGACGTCGCCCGCCCGTAGTTGCATGACACCGCAACAATGCGTTGGTCCGCCCATCACCCGGTAGGTCACCCCGAGCACGTCCATGATATCGAGGGCGAGAAGCGCAATGTGCGGTGTTTTGAGGACATTGCAGCCGGTGTAAAACACGAAGTCAGGAAGTTCACCCGGCTTGGATAACGAGGCCGATTTTTGCCCGAGCCGCTCCAACACTTCGCCGTCTAGCTGCAAACGGGAAAGCACGGTCACGTCCCGGCCGAGATCGCGGAATTTCTCTACGCCCTGGCGGCGGCGCTGGGGCAGCTCGTTTTCGGCCTTCGCCATCGCAACGCGTGCCATAGCAAGCAGAAAGCGTGGATTGACTCCGTAGTCGCACGCCTTGATGCAATCACCGCTGAGCATGCAGGACGCAGCCCATTTGCGCGAGGCCTCGTGACCCCGGCCGGTGCGCAGGATGTCGAGCACGCCGCTTATGATGTCTTCAGGGCTGGCATCTGCGATGCCCGCAGGTCTTACGCTCGGACAGACCTCGACGCACTTGCCGCACCTCGTGCAGGCGTCGAGCATGAGGTCGACGCGGCCGCTGAGAGCCGTCTCGAAAGAGATGTCGTTCATCGCTTGCCGATCCAGCGCCGAGACAATGCAGATGACTTACCGATCCTGCGCTTCGAACGTAGCCTACACCTTTTAAGACGTAAATGTTGAAACCGTAACCACTGACCTATCTCTATTTGTCAGACAGCCATACTTAGAAATTCCTGGCGGGTCAGCGGATTATCACGAAAACACCCGAGCATGCGACTAGTGACGAGATCCGATTCCGGCTTGTGCACGCCGCGCGTGCTCATGCAGTGATGCGATGCCTTGATGATCACACCGACGCCTTGCGGTCTGAGCACATCGTTAATCGTATTGGCGATCTGGGCAGTCATTTTTTCCTGGATTTGAAGGCGCTTGGCATAGACCTCCACGACACGGGCAAGCTTGCTGATGCCCACCACCCTGCCGCTCGGAACATAGGCGACCCACGCATGACCGATGATGGGCGCCATATGATGTTCACAGTGACTTTCAAAACGAATGCCACGCAGTGCAATCATTTCGTCATAGCCTTCGATTTCCTCGAAAGTCTTTTGCAGGATTTCAACAGCATCCTGACCATATCCACTAAAGAACTCCTCAAACGCGCGAGCCACGCGCGCAGGCGTTTCGGTCAAGCCGTCACGGTCAGGATCATCGCCCGTCCACCGGATAATGGTTCGAAATGCCGCTTCGACTTCGGCCCTGTTTGGCCTGTCTGTAGCTGAATCTGTTGATCGGACCCGTTCTAGTGCGCGTACATTTGAAATCATCGAAACATTTCTCCATGCCTGTGATGCAGCCCGCACGTCGCGGTCGTTGGCGAAACATTGGATGCTCACCAACAGGAAGGGTTCCCGTTTCAAAGGACAAGAATGCAAATGGCGGCGTACGCACACTGAAGGTCGTCAACGGAACGTCTGCCAAGTGGGAAGATCGTACTTTAAACGCACGAATCCTCTGCCCTCTCGCCTCGATCATACGCTGCCAGCCAAGCTGCGAGCGTCGCCGACTGTACACCCGACGCCTGCAACTGCCGAAGCGCTACCCGTGCGGTGGCGCGTCTGAAACGATCACCGTCAGGATTGATAGCGAACGGCTCGCCGCCCGCCATAACGGCGCTGATGACACGTTCCTTAAGTGCAACGCGTTTGGCATCGCCGTAACGCTCTAACATCGCCTGGAAGACAAAATGACTGTCGGCGTCAAACGGGCGGCTGCGGCCCTGGCCATCACGTATCGGATGGGGCGGATAGCAATGTACGCAGGGTACCCAATCGCCAGGTAGTGGTTCAGTCGCGGCATGCGTCCTGCCATTTGCGAGCAGTTTGGGCAAAACATGAGTGTGCGGACCTTCAGGGCTCTTCCCGTCGGGCGGCGGAATTCTCTGAAAGACCTCCACGCGACCCAGCTTGCTAACAAAAACACGATGAGGGTTGGCGTCCAGAATAACAGACATAGCGCCGCTATCGGCTGCGAATACCGATTTCCCGACATGCCGCCGCAGTGCGGAGGCGGCAGCAGGGTCACTGATGCGGACGAAAGCATCAACCTGCAACAATCCAAGCCCAAGATCGAAAAGGATTCCACGTCGATCCTCCGATCGTAGCGCCTCGACGTCGGGACCGATTTCCGTCAATTCAAAACGACGATTCATGCCGCAGAGTTGTTGCGGCAAACACACCGCAACACGATGGCTCCAAGCCTCCGCAGTGGGCGATTCTGAAGCGATAAGCCGGGACCCGATCTGCGCATCAACGAGAATACCACCACGGGCGGTGACTGCCGACCGTGCGGTCCCGTGGCGGCGAAACGTCACCGGCTCATCCGGATCCCGCATGAATTCGGCAATGGCTCCAAAACTGCCGACGCTCCATGCCGTGTTCGGGTCTTTCAATTGCTTGTCGAAGAATTCCGACAACTCGTCTGGATCCACAGCCCGCCTCCGAACGCGCACAGAATACTACTCACGAGCATCGCAGAGGGTCCGATGCCCCGCAATCGTACACCACCTGCAACTCGCGTGGGGGTGAGCACACAGGTCCACGGCGGCTCGATTGCCATCCCGATGCCCCCCTGCTCATTTCGGAATGAGTCTAATCGAATTAACCTTTTCTGAATGCCAAGGCTGACAAGAACGCGTTTGTTTGTGAGCGCTTTTGGCGGGCCGCCTCACAGTTGATGATCAGCCAATGATGTTTCGACTTGAGGGCGGCAGCTATCTTAGGCCACGACCACGAATAACCTTTGGCCGACAGCTTGGCATTGAAACGACGGACGGCAGCAAGAGCGTCCCGCTCCTCTTCCCAATCGCGACGCATCCGCGTGATGTTGTCGCGAATTTCATCGTTGCGTGCGTTGAGCCCATGCCGACAAACTACCACCAATAACGATCGTAGCCGGGGTACCGATAACGACGGTAGAAGTTGCCGGGGTAGCCATAATAGTAGCTGGGATAGCCACCGTAGTAGTAGCGGTAGCCACGGTAATCACGGTAACCGTAATAGCCACGACGGTAGGCGCGCCGATAATAGTAAGCCTTTTGTAGTTCAGGCGCGGGAGCGGTTACGCCTATTATGCTTCCGCTTATTGGCACTGCCGAGGCACCGAAGGTCCCGCCAAGTCCAATGCAAGTCGCAGCGAGTGCCGCCAGAATGTATCGTCTCATGTTGTCGCGGAATTCGTCGTTGCGTGCGTTGTAGCCCATTGTCGTCGACCCGCGGTGTGCCACCGATCATAGGGGAACTTGCCACCACCTGCTCGCGTTAAAAATCATGTCCCCCGAAAAATCTAGGAGTACATGATGCCAGAGCAGACAGCCCAAGGCCGCATCGTTGAAACGGCAAAAGAAGCCCGTGGTGGCGAACGCGGGCCAAGCATGGTCGTCGTGCTCGCAGTAAGCACCATATGTGTGGCGGTGATTTTTATGGGTCTTTGGTACTTCATGGCGTTGTGAGCGATCAATGCCCAAAGGGCTGGACGTTTCCATTCGGCAGGTGGGCGCATATTTCCGCGTCGTCTATCAGCGGCAGTATCCGAACGCAGTGGAAGATGTGATGTATTCGGAACGCTTCAAGACGCAAGAAGAAGCGCAAAAGTTTGTGGCTGCCGCACTGCGTGCGCAAGGTATCTACCGCAATTTGTCGCCATGATCAGAGTCGAAACCACAAAACGTTGCAGCCGTGGAAATCCGTTAACGCCAACCGGCCTAGGCCGCGAACCACATGCCAATCAGCGCCGCAATCGATACAACGGACAAGAACGCGTTCGTCAAAATTAGCAGCGCTGGATTGATGCGGGCCGCGTCTGGCACTGGCGGCGGCGGGCCCGGGTAAAGATGGCGCCAAATTGCCGCGCCAAAACAAAACACGCTAAACAGCATAAGCGCGCTCGCAGTCACAATGATCAGCCATGCCGGTAGAACACCCGCCATCAATGCCTTTGCGCCAATGCCACTCGCCATTGCCACCAGACCGGTGCGAACCCAAGCGGCGTAAGTCCTTTCAGCGGCGAATATGGTGCGGTCAGCAGCGAGTTCGGTCCGTCGGTCGGCACTGTCTTCAACCCGCGCGGTGCTCCGCTCCATATGAGCCGCACTGTCCTTTATGTGAACAGCACTGGCCTTGAGCTTCTCGCTGGTCTCGACAGTCTTCGGCCTGGTCATCCTTAAAAAAGTTCGACAGCCTGTAAAAAGTTCCGATCGTGGGACCTTGCCTCGGCCCTCCGCACAGGAACGAACCTATCAGCCGCACGTTTAGCGAATCGTCGCCACTTGTTACTCTGTGGCGACCCAGCACGCGTGGACTGATCTAAGCAAGAAATCACGGAGGATGTTATGTCAAAGCTGCTCTTTTCAATTTGCTTAATTGCGGCAGGTACGTTTACAGCGGCTGCTCAAACGAGCCCACCAAGTGGAAGTCCAAATCCGCCGGGAATGTCAGGACCCGGAGGTTCCAACTCAGAAGCCGTCTCGGCTGTCACCCACTGTCGCGATACAAATGGTCATGTTCGTCTAAAGACGGACGCCATGGCTGGACCAGGCAGCGGCACGACCACGACGGGATCGGCAACGGGGAATACGGCTCCAAGCTCCACAACGACGCCCCAAACCTCTGCAAGCACTCTGCCGAACTGCTGAACAAATCCGGCAGACGCGAGGAACGAAATACATAGAAAGTGAGTTGGAGGATTCGCCGCTGGCTTGGTCCCCGTATGTCCCCCCATACCCCCAACCGGATCCAGTGGCATCAAGTCTCTCGGGGCTGCCATCTTGCCTGATGGTGGCCCCACTTATTGTGGTCGTGGATCAAGATCAGAGTGTCTGCGAGATCGAACCGCTCGCCAAATTATCGGCGGGTCGCGCAATACGGTTCGCAAGGAGCCGCATCTCCGGTACGGCCGATCGACCCGAAGACAGGACTCCCAGTCACTGAGCTTTCGTCTGCCGAAAACATAAGGCAGTCATTAGGACCAAAATTGGCAGCGAGATTGTAAGAAGTACATCTGTCGGCTGTGTGCGTTTACAATTTTCCAAGCAGAAGCAGGATCAGTAGGATTACGATTACGAGTCCAAGCCCGCCGCCACCATAATAGCCGGTGCCATAGAACGGCCCGCCACCAATTCCACTAAAGCCCCCGAGTAGTGCGATAACCAAAATAATCAGTATTATCGTTCCGACCGACATAGTTGCTCTCCAACTTTGTAAGCTCCAATAGGAAAAGAGACACTGACGGAACTTTAAGTTCCTTCGGCATCATTCGGTTCCAAGAACTTTGAAAACTGAGCTTTGCTTAACTTGACCGCGTGATTGCCCTGCGTGACTTTTTCGAACCTCAGCCGAGGGCTATTTCTCAATCCGGTCCGCCATCTCACGCCACTGTCTGGCGAGGTCCAGCCACGTACGCGCAAGCGATGACGATGGCGCTCGTCTCGCTTCCTCCTCGCATTCCTCTGCTTTTTGACGGCAGTGCTGGGCTTGAGACGACGGCATTGCACTGCAACGCGGCGGTATTCATACCGTTCCGAGCTTCACGGGAGGAACTGCCGTTATCGTTTCCGAATTGTTGAGTTGGGGAATGTCTAGAGGAGGCTCAAATGCCTGTAATCTTGATTCCGGTGCTGTGGGTCGGAGGCGCGCTCGTACTGCTCGGCGGCGGCTGGTACGTCATAGGCCACATGGTTCATTAGATGCTGTAAGCAGTTTGACCAGTGGGGCTGCCATCGACAAATGGCGGCCCTTCTTTTTTTGCGGCGCGGCAAAAAGCCTACACACGCGCATTGAGCAACTGCCTTTACTGACGGCTCGACACACCGCTATTTCCGGATAACATTTTTCGTGGTGGCGTGGAGACGTCGCATGCGCACGTCTGAATCTATCCTGGGCCCTCCGGCAATCTGGCGGCCCCGCTGTGCCAAATGTCGTGCAGAGATGTGGCTTGTCTGGATCGAGCCAGACGACAAGCCCAACCATGACAGACGGGTTTTTGAGTGTCCGAGGTGCCAGTACGAAATCACCGAGGTCGTGAAATACAGATAAAAGGACCGCCGGTTGTTGCGACTACGACGGTCCCTGCGGGTTACCTTGGGATGTTCGAGGCCCTTTCGGCTTCCCGCAATCAGCCAACGCCGGCATCCTGTAATGGTCCCGTGATATTCCTATATTTCTCACATGTATGGCGTGCGTAGTGCTCCCGCTTCCTTTATCCAGCCCTGCCGTCCAACCGTAGTCACCACGCCTCCGAGTGGTCCTGGTTGGGTGCATGAGCTGAAGCATGACGGTTATCGACTGCAAATCCATGTGCGGGATGGTCGGGTGAAGCTTTACACCAGAAACGGAGCCGACTGGACCAAGCGCTATCCTCGCATCGTGGAGGAAGCAGCGCGGCTCCGCGAACCAATCATCATTGATGCTGAGGTCGTGCATTTGTCGCCCAATGGGAACGCTGATTTCGATGCCCTGCACAGTCGCACTGTCGATGATAAAGCCGTGGCGCTTGCTTTCGATCTTCTTGTTTCAGGTGACGACATCCGGCGTCGGCCTCTACTTGAGCGCAAGAATGCGTTGAAGTGGATTCTTCGTAATTCGCGCGGCGGTATCCAGTACGTTGAACATACCGAAGGTGACGGTGATAAAATGTTCGCCGCAATCTGCAAGCTCGGCCTTGAAGGCATCGTGAGTAAGAAACTCACGTCAGTTTATCGGTCGGGACCATCGAAGGCGTGGCTGAAAATCAAAAACCCGAAGTCCGCTGCTGCAACGCGCGCAAATGATGGAACGTTCTGATCATTCATCAGGACTCCAACCAAATAACCCAAGATCAGATTTATTCGTTCAATGAACAGGCGTTCAAAGAGGAACAAGCCCCGACACGATTTGCATTTACATCAGCGCTTTCTGCGCGATTGCACGAATGCACAAATTAAAAAGCCGCAATGAACGAAGGTACGTCAGCCGTTGCCCGTTAAATATATTGGCGGCTGAGCGAGGATTGCGCTTTCGCCTAAACGTCGAGGTAAAAGATGCAATTTTCTTCGCACGCCAATTTATCTATGGAAATGACGAACGGTCGTCCGCTCTGCCCCAAGTGCAAAGCGCCCATGTGGGGCGTTCACGTTGAACCGGCGAAAACTGCCGACGATAAGCGAACGTTCCAATGTCCGCGGTGCGAGCATTCTCAGGCTGTCCGCTTTGCCCCCGAAAGCAGACATTTCCTGCGACGCGCGTAATGTTCGCTAAGAGCCAAAAGCGGACTCATGCGCTGCAACAAACGGAAAGACCGTCTCGCGAAAGCTATGGGACAATAAAAAGATCAAGGAGCCGCAGTTAGTGCGCTCCCATTCAGCCAACCAAACGCATTGCTTATTTGAGTATGTAGCAGATCGAGTAGGTGGGTGGCGTGCGCGTCGCGTCATAACCGGCGCGACACTGAACTAAATAGGTTTGGTCCGGGTGGCGAAACAGGATGAAGGTTGAACGGTTGTCGGTGGCTTGGCTGTAACCGGCAATTTGCCACCCTTCCTTCAGCATAGTGCTGATCGAAGGCGCGTCTTCGGCCGTGGCCAGTCCGTGAACCGGCAAAGCAAATAAAACTCCGGCAAGAAGCCGCCATCCGAGCCGCGCTTCGCTATATTTGTCCATAGCTGTCTCGGTTAGACGCACCACTTTGGAAAACAGCTAGGCCTGTTTCTTGACTGGTGGTGTCTTGTGCACCAAATCGCGCTCATTAGCATTAGCGGCAAGCTTTCGCCACTGCCGCGCCGCCACTAAAAGATCGCGGCGAAGTCCTGGTGGCATTTGTTCGGCGCGACCTTCACACTGTTTCGCGTTGGCGCGATAAGTTTCAACGTCTGACGGCATGAGGTTTCAACATTTCCTCAGCCTAGATGTTCCTCGCCGCAGGTTGCGCCAACTACCAAAAGTGAGCGCCAGCCCAGACGGCTGCGCAAATTACGATGACTGCGCACAAGGCAACGACGACGCCGCGCAATTCAGGGTCTGATTTTGGGTGACGCTGTGTTTTCATCGCAGCGTTTCCTACGCTACGTCGAGTAACAGCGTCTTGTGATCCTTGGCCAAAAAGCTGTTGACCGCCGCCAGCGCGTCAGCGCTTACGTCGGATAGCCGACTTCATATTCGGCGTCTGTTCCTTTTCGTTTGATCTAAATCAAACGTTCTGTTCAGGGGCTCTATTTTTGTACGCACCAAATAAATAGCGCGACAATCGCGCCTTTGATATTTCCATTTATGGAAAACAGCTAGGCCTGCTTTTTGACCGGTATTGTCCCGTCCACCGCGTTGCTTTCTTGACGTGGCGTTGCAGGCTTCTTGCTCTTGCTAATGCCAGAAGACGGAGGCTGCGTGCTGATGTTAATCGCACCCGCCAAAGTAATTTCTACCCCATAGATCGTCAGGCCTGCCGCCTTCACTGCGTCGATTGTGCGCATGATTTCTTCCGTCGTGAAGCGCAACCGCTTGCGACTGTCATTCTGGTTCTTAGGAATAGTTTTGGCTTCCTGCCATCCGGCTGTTCTGGTTTTCAGGTGTGTCAAATGACCCACGTAATGCGGGCGGTGTGCCGATTTTTCCGCAGTCTGATTTGCAAGTGTCAGCAGCGGCCAACGGTTCCCAAGGAACCAACTTCTTCCCAGCGTATTGTGCCCGATAGGCGATGCCCTTTGGGCGGGGAGGTTTCCATGACCGTACGAACCGATCACCAATCTGACTATGATCCGGCCCAGCTAGTGCTTTATGGCGCGGCGGCTGTTGTTCTTTTGGTCTACGCTTGGACCTTCGCCCTCTAACGCAGAAGTGGCTAAGCCTCCTTCGTCCCCGATTTTACTTCGCGGTCAGCCGCAGCGCCCCTGTAACGATGATCGTCACCAACGCCACTGAACCGTCACCGCCGATTGGAATGTCTGCTAAGTGCCAATAACGGACATTGCCGGTTGGCCACATTTGCAGCCTTCGACCGCCTCAAAATCATGTGTTCATTGTTGAGGAGACTTGGCGAAGTCTTTCGCGACCGCTGAGTTGGCCTCGCGGATGGCGCGTCCTTCGTCTCCGGTATCTGACAACACAGAGTTGGCTATCTCGGCCCACATGCGTTGGCGCTTAGGATCGTTGGCCTTTTTGGTATGGCGGTCGGCGTCTTCGGGGTTCCATGGCA
>Ga0207700_10000666_pt1 | contig 20108 bp, 16 predicted proteins | sample LARL82metaG_FD_184348 | JGI IMG/M metagenome (GOLD analysis project Ga0207700, IMG submission 184348) | Corn, switchgrass and miscanthus rhizosphere microbial communities from Kellogg Biological Station, Michigan, USA - LAR L8-2 metaG... | ecosystem: Host-associated > Plants > Roots >...
TCAAACTGCTCCGCGAGTACCGCGCGGCAATCGCCAGCTTGCATCCCAAATAGGTCGAGTAGTTTCGGTTCGCGGAATCGAGGTGCGCAGTGTCCGTTGATCTTACGCACAAAGATTTGCTCCGCATCGGCTTTGGTTCGCTGATCGGATTCGCTGGAGTGATGGTGGTTCTGATTCTGTGCGGCAGTTTCGCTCCCGCCCAACCAGCCGGCCGGCCCGCTTGCAATGAGCAAAACGTGGGACTGTTTTGGCCCGAGCAGGCCAATTGGGATCGCCAAGCGGCTAAAGTAGCCGAGCATTGCGGTGAACTGCAGTTGTGCATTCGCGGCGTCTGGAAGCATAGCTGGCAACCTCTCACCGTGCACGTAACTCAGCTCGGCAATGGTCCGAAGCGCGAAATCCCCGGGTGCGATGCATCGCACGCCGCAGTAAGAGACGACACTCCCGCCCCCGAAATCCCCAGCAGCCGTTAAATTGATACTATCCTGAGTTGGAACCGTATCGAATAATTGCCCTGTCGACGCTGGTGGCGGTGTCCGCTTGCGCCGCGCCGGACGCCATCTACATCAACGGCAAGATCGTGACCGTCGATCCCCGCTTCGCTATCGCCGAGGCGCTCGCGGTCACAGGCGGCAAGTTCGAAGCCGTCGGAAAAAACGCCGATATCCGAAAACTTGCCGGGCCAGCCACCCGTGTCGTCGATCTCCATGGAAGGACGGTCATCCCTGGCTTGGAAGATAGTCATCTGCACAATGCCGGCGGCGGGCCCGGTGTCGACCTATCGAGCGCGCGCACGATCGCTGACGTTCTGGCTGCCGTGAGCCGCCGGGTAAAGACCGCCGCACCTGGCGACATCGTCATCTCTAATGGCGATTGGCACGAAGCGCAGCTCAAGGAGCAGCGTCTTCCATTGAGGCGTGATATTGACGCGGTCTCCCCGAGCCACCCAGTCGTTCTCATCCGCGGAGGGCACGAGTACATACTCAATTCCGCCGCGCTCGCCAAGTGGCACATCGATAAAACAACAAAGACGCCTGAGGGTGGCCAGATCAGCCGCTATCCCGATGGCGAACCAAACGGCGAGCTGATTGACAAAGCGCGCACGCTCGTCACTCTTCCGGCCACCAAATTGACGCTCGAGCAGCAGATCGACAATTGGACTGCGCAATATCGGAAGCTGAACGCGGCCGGTCTGACCAGCGTGCGGCATCCTGGCATCAGCCTTGATCAATACCGGCTGTTGCAGGAAATGAAGCGGCGCGGCCTGCTGACCATGCGACTGAACGTCCTGCTTTCCGCGCCGGCCAATCCGGATGCTGCCAACGTGCGCGCATTCATCGAAAACTCACGCGTCCAGCCGGACGAAGGCGACGAATGGCTGCGCGTCGGCGGCATGAAGCTGGTGGCCGACGGAGGCTTCGAAGGCGGCTGGATGCGCGACCCTTACGAGGAGCCCTACGGCAAGCGTGGAACCTATCGCGGCCTGCAGTTGATTCCCACCGATCGCTATATCGCGATTTTGAAGGAGTTGAATCGCCTGGGCTGGCGTGTCGGCACGCACGCAGTCGGGGATGCGGCAATCGACGAAGTGCTCACCGGTTATGAGGCAGCCAATGCCGAGCACCCCATCTCTGGGAAGCGTTGGGCTATCGAGCATGGCTTCATCCCCCGAGAAGAGCAGTTCGAGCGCATGCATGCGCTGGGACTCGTCGTGACGGTGCAGAATCATCTCTATCTCGCCGGCCCGAGCCTGGTGCGCTACTGGGGGCAGGCACGCGCGGCCTGGACCACGCCCGTCCGAGCCTATCTCGATCACGGCATCATGACGGCCGCCGGCACGGATGCTTCTGTAGTTCCCTATCCACCGCTGTGGACCATCTATCATTTCGTGACGCGCGATACCATCAACGGCGGCGTACTTGGCGCCGACCAGAAAATTACACGCCTAGAGGCGCTACGTTTGAGCACCGTCAACAACGCCTATCTGACGTTTGAAGAGAAGACCAAAGGCTCCATCGAACCTGGCAAACTCGCCGACTTCGTCGTGTTGGCCGAAGACATCCTCACCGTTCCAGATAAACGAATCGAACAGATGAAAGTGCTGATGACCGTGGTCGGTGGCAAGGCTGTGTTCGTAGATGACGCGTTCGGCTCGCATTAACGACCAACATTCTCCATTACGCGGGCTAGAATGTTAGCACCATGCCCATCCGATCTGCGACATTGCTACCTCTCCTGTGCGTAACCTTACTCGCACAGACCAATCCGCTCTGGCACGAAGAGAAGGTGAAAAACTATCTTCCTCACATGACCTGGCCCGAAGTTCAGGACCTGCTCACTCGCAGCGACATGGTCATCATCCCCGTGCCGTCGCTCGAACAACACGGTCCTCAGACGCCGATCGGCACCGACTATCTGAGCGGGGTCGAACGCGCCAAGCTGATCGCGCAAAAAACCGAAGTATTAGTTGCGCCCGTGTTGATGGCCGGGATTTCGCCCTATCACATGGAGTTTCCCGGCACCATCGCGCTTTCTCATGACACCGTGCAGCGGGTGTACTACGAGACGGCGCAAAGCCTGATCCACCATGGATTCCGACGTATTCTGTTTCTGAATAGCCACGCGGGCAACCAATATATGACCGCCTATGTCGCCGACCGGATCAATCAGGAGACCCCGGCCATCGCAGTGGAGCTCACGACAGCTGTCGCTCCGTTGCTTCCGCGCGAAACAACTCGGTCCACTCAATTCGACCGGCACGCGGGCGTGGGAGAAACTTCCGGCGCGCTCTATCTCTTCCCGAACTTGGTCGATCTTTCCAAGGCCGGCAAGAACGACCTGACCTTGCCCGACCATCTCAACAAATCGCTCCCGCAAGTTATCTCGGGCGACAGGGTGGCGACTCAGGTGTTCCTGGCCGAGGCCTTGAAGCCAAAACCGACTGGCAAGCACACGTCCACACGCGAGATGAGCGCTACAGGTGTCTGGAGCCAGCGTGATACTCGTGAGGCGTCGGCTCAACTCGGACGCGAAGAGACCGAATCGTTCGTGAACGCCGCAGTTATGTTTATCGACAAATGGAAAGCGCTGCGTCCGTTAGCCGCGTTGGCCGAGCGTCAAGCGCAGTAGCGCATTGCCTTTCGAGCTCGTGAGACGTAGAAGCGCGGTGGAACGCCTTGTACTGGTATCCCTCTTTGCGCGGAAATTAGCCTTGGTCGGTTTTATCAACATACTCAACAGCGCTACTATAGTGTCCGTACCGAGCGCAGATCGAGGCGAACTGGGTAGGGGGCGACTATCGGCGGCGTTCCGGCTTGGCACGGATCGGACTTTCTCAACTGCAACAAATGAAGGCTGGAAAGCGCATTCAGTCAAATAGCCAGTTCAGTCGTGCTGTTGCACGAATCGAGTACGTGCGAGTGGAAAACTACCGTGTCCTTAACGACGTTGAGCTTCGCGACATAACGCCCTTAACTGTGCTCGTTGGTCCAAATGGAAGCGGGAAATCGACGCTGTTCGACGTTTTCAATTTCCTCTCCGAGTGCTTTCAATTCGGTCTTCGCCACGCCTGGGATAGACGTGGCCGAGCCAAGGAGATCAAGTCCCGGGGTTCGAATGGGCCTCTGGTCATCGAACTTAAGTATCGCGAGAAGTCGAACCAGCCTTTGATCACGTATCATCTATCAATCGATGAGACTACCAAAGGACCAATCGTTGTTGAGGAGTGGCTCCAGTGGAAGCGTGGGAGCTACGGCCGTCCTTTCAGATTCCTAGAGTACCGCGAGGGTGTAGGGAGCGCAGTCAGCGGTGAGATCCCAGACCAGACGGACAAGAGGATCGAGACGCCTTTACGTTCACCGGACCTGATCGCGGTCAACACTCTCGGCCAATTTGCCGAACATCCTCGAGTTGCAGCCCTTCGCGAGTTCATCACCGACTGGTACGTCTCATACCTATCGATCGACAACACGCGAAGCCAGCCGGAGGCTGGACCCCAGGCGCGATTAAGCAAGACTGGGGACAACCTCGCCAACGTTGTGCAGTACATGAAGGAGCAGCAGCCCGATCGATTAGATCAAATCTTCAAAATCCTGAGCCGACGTATTCCTCGCTTGGAGAGTGTCTTGGCTGAGCCTATGGCCGACGGACGCTTGTTATTACAGATTAAGGATGCCCCGTTTGAAAAACCCGTGTTATCGAGATTCGCTTCCGATGGAACTCTGAAGATGCTGGCTTATCTGCTCGTGCTTTACGATTTTGATGCTCCCCGTTTCATCGGTGTTGAGGAGCCGGAAAATTTTCTCCACCCTAGGTTGTTACCCGGACTCGGCGAAGAATGTAGAGCAGCGAGCGAACACTCGCAGATTCTCGTGACGACACATTCCCCCTTCTTATTGAATGCTATACGGCCTGCGGAGTGCAGAGTTCTCTACCGTCAGGAGAACGGGTTCACCAAGGCGATACGCGCAGAGGACATCCGAGGTATACCTCAGTTTATGGAAGAGGGTGCTTCGCTTGGTCAGCTGTGGGCAGAGGGGCGATTTGGCCTCGGCGATCCGTTAGTCGATCGGGAGACCCACGTAAGCGGTTGATCAGGCGGAATAGGGATGAGCGTCGCGCATCTCGAAGTTCTTGTCGAGGAGCCTTCGATGGAGGCGTTCCTGCGCAATTTCTTGCCGAGGCTTCTCACCAAGAGTTCTTTCGCGATCTACGCGCACCAGAGCAAACAAGAGATGCTAGGCAGATTGGAGGCGAGACTTCTCGGTTACTCAAAGTGGTTGCCTAGCAATATGCGAGTCATAGTCTTGCTGGATCGGGATCGTGATGACTGTATTGAGTTGAAGGCGAGACTTGAGGCGGCCTGTGGCAAGGCAAACCTCAGAACACCCTCTTCTTCTGGGGGTGCCGCGTACCAAGTGCTGAATAGGATTGTTGTTGAAGAACTCGAAGCTTGGTATTTCGGTGATTGGGAGGCTGTTCGCACGGCGTATCCCAAGTCTCCGGCCAATGTATCAAGTAAGAGTCAGTATCGGAATCCCGACAACATTTCAGGCGGGACTTGGGAGGCCTTCGAGCGAGTGATGCAACGGGCCGGGTACTTCAAAGGCGGGCTACGAAAGATCGAAGCCGCTCAGAATATTGCTCCCCATATAACCGTTGAACGGAATACGTCCCACAGCTTTCGGCTCCTTTGTGATGCACTGGCAAGTTTCGAAGGGAAATAGGATGTTCGGTTGCCACCTAAATAGACTACCCGACGCGTAAATAGCAAACATCGTCCGTGCTTACCTGCGATCACGGCGCCGACGCGGGAGCCATTCTCCGTTTGCTCGCCTGCTCGAATGCATAAGCCAGCGCGATCAGCCGCGGCTCGCTGCATGCGGTCCCAGTGAACGCGACGCCGAACGGCATCGGCTTGGCATTGAATCCGTTCGGAAACGGCGGCGTCGGTGCATTGGGAACCATCCCGAACGGCACGACGATGATCGGATAGCCGGCCCGTGCGGCCAGCCCTGCCCCGCTTCCTCCCGGCGTCAGAATCGCATCCAGTTGATTCGCCTTCAACGATCCGTCGATGCCTTTGTCACGGCTCAGCAGCAGGTCCTTGCGATGATCGGCCTCGTAGCGGGCGCGATCCACGTCCAGATCCATTTCGTCCGAGATGTCCAGACGCGACTGCCCATACTTGATGGCGCCCCCCTTCACGTGATTCAAATTCCATTCCCGCAGTTCCGTCAGCGTCTTCACCGGCGCCGATGGTCCCAGGCTGGCTAGCCACTTATTGAAATCGCGCTTCATGCCGTACTTGAAATCCACCGAGCAAGTTTCGTCCTTGCCCTTGGCCTGATCGCCGCCGGAGCAGTAATCCCACAGCAGGAAATTGCTCTTCGGATCTTTGTCGATGTAACTCGGGATGTCAGCCGGATCGACAACCACCGCACCCTGCTGTTTCAGAATCGCGATCGCATCGGCCATCACCTTCGCCTGCGAAGCATCCAGGCCCCCGCGTGGTTTTTCTTCACCCGGCAGCGTGATCTTGTCGAAATAGAACGCGCGAGGAATGCCGATGCGCGCTCCTTTGATTGCATTCGTATTCAAGAACTTCGTGTAATCGCGGCCGGGTGGTGGCGTGCAGGTTTGAGTGGCCGCATCGTTCGGATCGGGCGCGGCGCCTTCCAGTACGCCCAGCATGATTGCGGCGTCCGTCACGGTTCGCGTCATCGGCCCCGCCGTATCATGATCTGCGGTAATCGGAATCACACCGTAGCGGCTGATGCGTCCGATGGTCGGCCGGATCCCGACCAGCATGTTCTGGTTCGACGGGCTGATGATCGACCCGCCGGTGTCTGATCCAACGTTGCCCGCCCAGAAACTCGCCGCCGTTCCGATTCCGGAGCTCGATCCGCCAGTCGTCAGCGCGGGCCGCCCATCAGCGGTTGCCTCTCGTGGATCGGGACGTGGATCGTAAGGGTTGAATCCGTAGCGGCCAACCGCGTTGTAATTGCCCGGCATCGGGTCCGGCGCGCCCGCCACCCAGTTGGCCAATTCTGTGAGCCCGGTCTTAGCGATGATGATCGCCCCTCCATCGCGCAAATTCTTCACCAGCGTCGCCTGATACGGCGGGGTGAATCCGGCAAATGCCAGAGCGCCCCCCGTGGTCGGCAAGTGCGTGGTGTGGATGTTGTCCTTCAATGCAATCGGGATCCCGTGCAGCGGACCACGCACGTTGCCGCGCGCCCGTTCGCGATCCAGCTCTTCGGCTTCCTGGAGCGCATTCGGATTCACGATCATGGCCGCGTGTAGCTTGTCTTCATAAAGCCCGATTCGAATCAGGTGCAATGCCACCAGGTCGCGCGACGTAATGCGCCCTTGCTCCATCGCGGCGCGCATCTCCGGAATGGTCGCCTCCACGACATTGAAACCCGCAGGTTTGACTTGTCCCTGGAGTGTCAGTCCGGCTGACAAACAAATGAAAATCAGCACTTTCATCGCACCTCGCAATCTCGATCAGTATAGCGAAAGGCCGGTCGAAGTCGAACATCGAAGTGTTCAGAAGCTGACATTATCCCCAGTTGCGCCTAGTACCCCAGATGAACTATAGTCGTTCCAGTACGACTTTTTCAAATTAAGGGAGGAAGTCCATGAAAAAATCACTCACGCTGCTCGCGCTCGCTGCCACCTTTTCATTCGGCGCGATGGCTGCGGATTATAGCGGCACCATCATCGACCAGAACTGCTCCACCAAGCCGGCAATGAAGGGCAATGTCGACTGCGCCAACAAGTGCATTAAAGGCGGGTCTCCGGCAGTGCTCCTCACTGACGACGGCAAAGTCTACAAGATCGCGGATCAGGCGAAAGTCGTCGATCACGCCGGTATGAAAGTAACCATCAGCGGCAAGCTGAAGGGCGATACCATCAGCGTCGACAAAGTCACTGAGTAAGCTTCAAAACTGAGATACGAACAGCGGAATCATCCGCGTGAATTGTGTCTTGAAACCGGCTTTCGCAGATCAGCGGGAGCCGGTTTTTATTTTGCCCACCGTTTTCACAATCCAGCTACAGTTGTGAGTATGGCGTCCCACCTCACCGTCACCCGTACCTCTCCCCCCGATGTGCAGCAGCGGCAGGTGATCGTCAAGTTGGATGGTGAGCCCTTCGCGATTCTGCTCTATGGCCAGACCGTGACCCGCGAAATTCCCCCCGGACCGCATCGCCTGAAATTTGACAATACCTGGGTCAAAAAAACCGTCGAGTTCAAGGCGTCCGACGGCGAAGATGTGAAGTTTGAAGTAATCAACCGCGCGGGCCGCTTCACCTGGTGGATGGTCGCGGTGCTCGGCGCCGGCCCGATGTATCTCACCGTCGAGCGTGCGGCGGCATAATCACCCGCGACCCATCTATTGAGTCCCCGATACTACGTTGGGAACATTCCGCTGCCGCAGCAGCGCATTGAAATCCGCCACCTCTTTACCCAGCACTAACCGCAAGCGCTGCCGGTACGTCGCCGCCTTTTCCTTGAGCTCATCATGCACCGCCACCTGCTGCGTGGTCGGCTGGTAATCCGATGTCTCCACTTCATCGGCCAGGTAGCCGATCTTGTCGATCAGCCTGGGGGTCCATCGCACCCCATCTTGCCCCCGGCCAGTCACCTTCAGGCGGATCAGGTTGTCTTCGATCGCCACCAGCTTGGCACTCAGATCCTTGGCCGCCGTCCGGATAGCCGTCGCGTTCTCATCGCGGCCCAGCTCCGCATCCAGCACCGCCAGCTGCGCGCGGATCAGCTCAATCTGATTGGCCGCGTCCACCATCCCGTTCAACTCATCGGATAGCGATGTCACCAGCTTGTTCTGAATCTGGATATCGCCCTCAGTGCCGTTCGAATGCGGATCCTTCAGCACCGTGAGCTTTTGATTGTAGTCTTTGCCATCGACGGTCAGCTTCACCGTGTACGAACCCGGCGGCGCAAGTACGGAAAGCCGCCGCTCACCGAGCACCGGACGCCATCCCTCCGCTCCCATCAGGATCTCGGGCGCATAGTCGGGCGCTGTCCGCAGCCGCATTTGCCGGGTAGGTTCGAAACGAAGATTCCACACCACGCGGTTGAACCCTACCTGTTTGGCCGCCGTCATCGTTCTCACGGTGCGGCCACTCGCGTCCAGAATCGCGACCTTCACGTCCTCCTTGGGAGCCGACTTCAGATAGTAGTTGATAGTCGCGCCATACGGCGGATTCTGGCCCGCCGTCGGATCGTAGGTCATCTGCTCCGGCTGGACAGCGGCGCGGAAGCGGTAAGCGTCGCGCGGTGGAAACAGGTTAGCGCTCGACTCCGCGATCTGTGGCGTCATCTGCTCCAACGCGGTCAGGTCGTCCAAGATCCAGAAGCCGCGGCCGTAAGTCGCAATCACCAGATCACGGAAATGTTCCTGCACTGCGATCCAGTACACCGGTGCATGCGGAAGATTGTTCTGCAGCGGCTGCCAATTCTGCCCGTCGTTGAATGACACATACAGCCCGTTCTCCGTCCCGACGTACAGTAGCCCTCGGCGCACCGGGTCTTCCCGGACGCAGTGGGCGTAGCTCAGCATGCTATGCGGAATGCCGTTTGTGATCGCTGTCCAGCTCTTCCCGTAGTCGGCCGTCTTATAAATGAACGGGTCGCGATTGTTCTCCTGGTGTGCATCCACTGTGATGTACGCTGTTCCCGCGTCGTAGCGCGAAGGCTCGATGTTCGATATGGTTCCTAACTCCGGCATGCCGTGGATATTGGCCGTGACGTTGCTCCAACTCTTGCCGCCATCCCGTGTTAGTTGCACTATCCCATCATTGGTTCCGGCCCAGATCAGCCCCTCCTGCTTAGGCGACTCCGCCAGCGCAAAAACGACGTCCGCATATTCAACTCCGATGTTGTCACCCGTTAAGCCGCCCGAAAAGCCCTGCTTGCTTTTGTCGTTGCGCGTCAGGTCCGGACTGATCACTTTCCAACTGTGTCCCTGGTCCGTCGTCACATGCACATATTGACTAGCGATATAAACGCGGTTGTGATCGTGCGGTGAAATAAGAATCGGAAATTCCCAGTTGAAGCGATATTTCACCTCTGCCGCGGTTGAACCCGATGTCTGATCGGGCCACACCTCCACGTTGCGCGCCTGATGATTCCGCTCGTCGAACACCGTGACGATTCCGCCCACGCTGCCCGACCCAGACGCCGTCGACCAGATAATATTCGGGTCCACCGGATCTGGCGTCGCGAAGCCGCTTTCGCCTCCGGTGACCTGATGCCAGGTGCTGCGAGAGATTGGTGGAACCGCGCCCGCGGCGCCGCCGCCGCCAAAGCCGCCGACCGCCAGGCTGTTACTCGGCCCGCGATACGAGCTGCCGTCCTGCTTGTTGCCATACACGAAATACGGGATTTGATTGTCGACCGTAACGTGATAGAGCTGTGCGATTGGAAGTTGCACGCGATTCCACGTGCGGCCGCGATTCACCGAGATCCCGACGCCGCCGTCGTTGGCCACGATCATCCGATCGCCGTTTGTTGGATCGATCCACATGTCGTGATTGTCGCCGCCCGGAGCCGCCGGCAAGTCCGTCAACGTATGGCCTCCGTCCAGCGATCTGGAAAAAGCGGCCGTCATGAAATACACTTCGTTTTCGTTATCCGGCGAAACGGCGCAGCGGGTGTAGTACGCCGCGCGTCCGGCGAGTTGCCGATCGTAGCTCACCACCCGCCAGTTCTCTCCCGCATCATCCGAGCTCCATAGTTGCCCGCGCGATGTCGGTTTGCCATTCCACGGCACTCCGTCTCCGGTCTCGATCAAAGCGTACACGCGGTTCGAATTCTTGCGCGACATCGCCACTCCGATCTTCCCCAGCGGCGAGTTCGGAAGCCCGTGACCGGTGAGATGTTTCCACGTCAAGCCGCCGTCGATCGACTTGTACAATCCGCTGCCCGGGCCGCCGCTGGTCCGGTTCCAGGTGTGCATCTCGATCTGCCACATGCTCGCCACTAAAATCCGCGGATTGTTCGGATCCATCACGATATCCGAGCAACCGGTGTTCTCGTCCACCTTCAGCACCTGGCTCCAGGTCTGGCCGCCGTCAGCCGTTCTGAAGACTCCGCGCTCCGGCTGTGCACCATAAGCATGACCCAGCGCGCACGCCAAAACGATGTCAGGATTCCGAGGATCGATCAGAACCCTACCGATTCGCCCGGTCTTCTCCAGGCCCATCAAATTCCAGGTCTTGCCGGCGTCGCCGGACTTGTAAATTCCCGCGCCTACAGAAATATGGCTGCGGATGAAGGTCTCGCCGGTGCCCGCCCAAATCAGGTTCGGATCGCTAGCCGCGATTGCCAGCGAACCAATGGAGGAAACCGGCTGACCGTCGAAGATCGGCTCCCAATGAATCCCGGCGTCGGTGCTTTTGAAAATTCCACCAGACGCCGCGCCCGCGTAGTAAATGTTCGGATCGCCCGGCACGCTCGCCGCCGAAATCACGCGATTGCCCACCGGACCGATGTAGCGATACCGCAGTTGACTCAAAAGATCGGAATTGATCTGTTGCGCCTGCGCCATCGCGAGCGGCAGTGCAGCGGCCAAAAAGATGGAACGGATTCGAGCGGGCATATCTTTATATCTCCTGATTGGATCGAAATATATCGTGATTCGCAGTCAGATTACAAGTACGGACCGCCAGCGGCGGATTATTCTTCGTCCGCTGGGCCGCCAAACGCGCCGTAGAGATCCTGCTGCTTCACCTTCTCGGTGTTGAAGCGCGCCGCTCGGTCGCGCATGGTCTGCAGAACCTTCTCGGCCTCCGGCAGCTCGCCTTTGATCCAGCGCAGTGGATTGATCCGCGCCACCACGAACGATCGCAGGTATGGACTTTGCAGCCCGCGCTCCTTGAGCTTGGCGATTGCTTCGGAGACCTTTTCCTCAAGGTCCAACAGCAACTGTGCGCGACGTTCATGCGTCTTGATCGCCGTTCGGATCGGCTCGTCGGTGAATTCCTCGACCCGCCGCAGCACCGGATGATATGCGCCTCCGGCGAATCCCCGCTTGGTCTCATAAGCCAGCCCCAGCGTGACCAGCGAAGCATCCTCCAGGTAAAATGCAAAGCTCGATTCCGGCTTCGATCCCTCGTCCTCGGGCAAACCTTTGTAGATGCGAATCACCTCCAGTGATTTTTCCTTCAGATTGTGCGCCTTCTCGGTATTCAAAGCCAGAATCTGTCGCGCGATCTCAGGATCGGGCACCACCAGCGCCGTGATCGAACGCGCACCCAGCCGTCGCATCGCTTCCAGCCGATGATAGCCATTTGGAGTCCAGAAGCCCTGCTCCGGCGCGGGAACCACGATCACCGGGTCCAGGAATCTTCCCGTCTTTTCGATCACTCCGGCCAGGCGCTTGTGGTGCGCTTCGGATAGGTCGCGCTGAAATGGAGTCGGCTGCACATGATCGATTGGAAGGATCGCAACCAACAGCGGATGCCCGCCCAGCGGATCGCGATAACCGGCCAGCACAGCGCCGCCCTCTTGTTCCACCCTGCTCACGACCGAGCCCAGAGCGTCGACGATTCCAGTGGCGCAATCGCGTGGCTCTAGTCCGGCCGACTTGGGCTGTCGCTTGCGCGGAACACGACGCTTCGCCGGTTTCTTCGCCTTTGTCGCCACCTTGCTCCTGTGGGCCACGGCTGCCGGCCGCTAGTGAACCAGCTTCTCAGCGTGCCAGCCGTCGTTCTGCAAGCGGAACCGAAAAGTTGGAGGCACATCCGCCTGGAAGTTGCCCTTTTTCACTCCCATCAGCGGCAGCGGAGCCGGAAAACAGGAGTGCTGAACCCTTGCGCCCGCCTTGGCATTCACCAGCTTGGTGCCATTCTCCTCGCCATCCCGAATGTTCGACACTTCATCCACTTGCAGCGAAATTGCGCCACGCACTTGAATGTAAGCCGGCCGATTAGGTTCCATCACCACGTCATCGTTGAACCGGAGGTCACGGCCTTTCTGCTGCAGCCGGGCCGTGCTGCGTTCTGGAGAGAATTGGGTGGGACGATCCCACAAGTCCTCTTGCACACCGCACTCGACTTGCATCTGGGTCAGCGTGACCTGTTCGCCATCCATGTTGACTGGAGCTGCTTCGAGGAGTTCCTTGGCTCGCCCTCCGTCGAAGTCTTCCTTGTTGCCGCAGCCCAGGAATGTGAAGCAGAAACTCACTACCGCGGCGAGCAGGCTGCGAGAGTTTATCATCTGTGTTCTGTCTTTTTCGATAGTAGCACCGGAACCGGGAAATGTTTCAACAACTCCCCAATCCCGCCAACGTACAATAAAAAGATAAATGATGTTTACTGCGCAGGGGTTCAGTGCGCGTTTCTGGGCCCTGGTTGGAGCAACGTTTCTTGGATTCCTGGGCATCGGCACGGTTTTGCCTGCGCTTGCTCCGCACATTCGCCACGATCTGGGGGGGTCGGACCAGACCGTGGGTTTCGTAATCGGCATTTTCTCGTTTGTTGCGCTGGGCTGCCGTTTCTTCTCCGGCCCTCTGGCTGATCGCCGGGGACGTAAAGTCGCATTCCTGGCCGGGCTGCTGAGCTGCGCTCTGGCCGGAGTAGCTTATCTGGCGCCGCTCGGTATCGCAGGAATGTATCTGGGACGAACTCTGCAGGGTTTCGGCGAGGCCTGTCTTTACACCGGAGCGGCCGCCTGGGCCGTGGAAGTCTCGGGTATCCATCGCAGCGCGCAAGCGCTCGGGTATTTGAGCAGTGGAATTTGGGGAGGTGTTTCCGCGGGACCGCTGGTCGGGCAATGGCTAGGCTCGTTCGAGCGCGCGGCTGCGATGCAAGTGATCACCGCTTTGATCGCCTTTGCGGTCTTGATGCAGGTGCGTGAGGATTATCGACCCGAAGCTCACTCCGGCCGGCGCCGCTGGTTGCCATCGTCTTTGATCGCGCCCGGCATTGCGATCGGCTTCGTCAACGTGCATTACCCCGTGGTGGTCGGATTCCTCATCCTGCATCTGGCTCGGCACGGCAATTCAGGACCGGCTGCCTTCTCCGCATACGCCGGCGTGATCCTGCTCTCACGATTTTTTCTCGGTGGACTGCCCGATCGCATGCCGGCCCGCATCACTTATAACTTCGGGCTGGTCGCCATGGCACTGGGCTTGATCGTAATCGCATTGGGACCATCACCGGTAATCGCGATTGGCGCCGGCGCACTCCTCGGATTTGGATTCTCGTTTCCCTGGTCGTCGGTTGCCGCCACCGTTTTAAAACGCACACCCGAGCGCGAGCGTGGCTCGACCGTGGGTATTCTTAGCGCCTTCTACGATCTGTTCGTGGGACTCAGTTCCTTCGCCGCCGGCGCCGTCTCGAATCGCTTCGGTTACCCGGCGTCTTTCGCTATGGCAGCTGCGGCGATCGGTGCGGCTGCGATTGCCGGACTATTTGTGTTTCGAAGCAAGAGCTCCGACGCCGTGATTATCGAAACTCCCGAGCTTGCCGGGACCGAGCCGCGACCGTGACCGAGCCGCGACCGTGAGGGAGCGTTACGAACTTCCCAAAACTTCTTTCACCTTGTCCAACAACGCGCCCAACGTGAACGGCTTCTGCAAGAACGCTGTCCCCGGCGGGTACTTACCGGAGTAGATCGTAGCATCGTCGGTGTAGCCGGAGACATACAGCACTTTCGCATCCCGTCGCATCTCATGAAAGCGATCCACCAGCTCACGGCCGCCCACTTCCGGCATGATGACGTCAGTGATCAGCAGGTCGATCTGTCCGGCATGCTCACGGCAAATTGCCAGCGCTTCGTCGCCATTCGATGCTTCCAGTACGTCGTAGCCCTGCCTGCGAAGGATCTTGCGGACCAACGCGCGAATGCCGGCTTCGTCCTCAACAACAAGAATGGTCTCGAGATGAGACGTCGGCTCGACCGGCGCGGCTTTGACCACTTCTTTGGGTTCAGGCCGCTTCTCGATGGTTTCTTCTACGCGCGCCAACAGCAGGCGAACCACCGGCCCCTCCACCGGATCGTTGGACACCGCGATGTCGCCACCCCACTGCCGGATGGTTCCATAGGCTCGCGATATCGCAGTACTGGAATCGTCCCAGGGTTCTTTGCCAGGCAAAACAGATTCGAACAGGCTGGACCTCAAGTCGCCTTCGAATGCCCGGCCAGTGCCACGGATTGTGATCACGCCGTAAGCTCCCGGCTGAAGCGGTGCATCCGGACGCCTTAAGTCTTCAGTAATATCTAGACGCGTGGTCTCGATTCGAATCCGGCCTTTGCCCTGCGCCGCCTCTCGCAAACGGTCCACGATGGCGGCGATAATCTGTTCCAGTTGACTGCCATCGGCCTTGACGACATTCGTTTCCGCCGACAACTTTACTTCGAGTTCCGTCTCGTTTCCCACCAGGACTCGCAAATACTGCTGCACTGTGGCCAGCATCGCTTCCAACTCAACCGTACCTGCGGGCGCGGCTTGTCGTCTCGCAAAGCTGAGCAACTGGCTGGTCAATCCCGTCATGCGCTCGGTGGCGGTGAGCACCTCTTGAACATCGGCGCGCAGTGCGCTGCCCTGGGGCAAACCATTCAGCAGCTCTTCGCCATAGCCGGTCACGATCATGAGCATGTTGTTCAGGTCGTGCGCCAGACGGCTGGCGAGTTTGGAAACGGCCTCTACACGCTCGGCCTGCGTGATCTGCTCCTCGAGCATGCGTCTTTCAGTGACGTCGATCGTGACACCGATCAGTCGGCTCGGACGCCCCTCAGAATCGGAGACTGCCCGCGCCCTCTCCCGCAGCCATACTACGCGTCCATCCGCGGCCACTGCTCGAAATTCGCAGACGTGCGCTTCTTCGCGGTCGATCGCGCGCTGATAGGATTGCGCCACCCAGTCTCGATCGGCCGGATGCACCCGGTCCGTCCAAAATGAGGCAGTCTCCTTCCAATGCTCCGAAGGAAAGCCTAGCAATTGTTCAGCGTGACGGCTCACTGCTGTGAACTTCATGGCCGGTAGCGCCATTGTCCAAACCGCCGCCTCTACGTTGTCGAGAACTTCGGATCCCGATCTATCCTGCGGGGAGGCGCTTGGTTCCGGTACTTCCGCGGCGCGCGCCGGAGCAGGCGGGGGCTCAACGTTCAGAGGCAGAGAAAGTTGGGGGGCCTGCTCCATGTGGGATAGGTCCTCGATGCTCAGAATTGCTTCTTGCGCGCCTTCGTCGTCCCAGCTTCGAATAGGCAGAATCGCGATCCGGAGTCGTCGCTTCTCAAGGGTCTCGGGTTCAACCGGAATGTTCGTTTGCGCTACGCCGGTCCTCAGAACTTCCGTTACCCGGTCCAGCACCCATCCCGGAAGCAAAGCGTCCAGTCTTCCCCGCAGTGCATCCCCGCTGCGTAGTCCAAAAATCTTTCGGATGGCCCGGTTGGCCGAGATGATCGACAGATCCGGCGAGAGCACCAGGAGGCCCACCGGGATGGACGCGACGATTTCCTGGTAATAACGGCGTTCAGTTTCGACCAGCGAAAGAAGACGGGCTACTTCTCTGGCCTTCCATTGCTCGAGGTCGGCTCGCTCCATGATTGTCCTGTAACCAGTTTTGACTTTACCGGACACTCGGACAACGGTACTTTCAGGTTGGGCAGTACCTGGTACTCAGCCGGCCAGTTTCCTGGTTACTGCTTCTCCGGATCCTGTTCTTCGACTCCGGCCCTAGTACTGCGCAACGCATTCTCGTTCAATTTAGCTCACTGCGTTTTCCAAACGGTGCGAAAACCTCGCTCGACCCGCAGTTCTTTCCCGGGCACTCGGAAGCTGCCCAATCCTGGCCTTCTCCCGTCCTCCTCGATGTTCAATCCTACAGTGCCCGGCACGCTTTCCATTCTGTTGTTGACCACTTTTATCACGTCCGGGCTGGCTCGCGGTCCGGTGAGACGCGCGCTGAATGCAACGAGCCCGTCTGGCGCTTCCGCCGCAAAGAACTGTAGGCCAACCAGGATCGACGGCGGCGAACTGAGATGCTGCTCCAGCCTTCGAATCCTGCCCAGCACCCGCGTTCCTTTTGGCAGTAACACGCCACCGGCATTCACTGCCTTGTCCAATCGCGCGGTAATCTGATCGCCTGCCATGGACTTCGCGATGGAGATTGGTTCTTCCAGTCGAAGAGCCAGCTCAACGTCCGCTGGTAGTGCTCGCTGAGGTCCGGATTTTGCGGGCAGCGTGGAGTCGGAAGGCTCTGTAAATGACAGGGTGCTGACAGACGAATAATGATGGCAGTTGTTGAAGGCGATCGCGTTGCGGCTTGCATGGCCGTCGCGGCTGACGATTGTCAATTCCGCGGCTGATGGAAGCAAACGATCACCGTTGCCGGGCGTTGTCTGGCCGTATGTGATGGATCGATGCGCTTCGCGGCAATCGAGATCGGACGGTATTTGTTCGGCGTGCATTTCCAAACGGATTAGATCTAATGACTCTCGGTCCACCCAGAACGAGCCTGAATAAGGCGTGGTCGCAGATTTCCCCTGGATGCTTAGGCTGTACCTGCTGCTCAAAAGAGGCATGTGGAAATCAAAACGCAGCACTGGGCGCTGTTCGAACGTATCCGATCCGGAGTAACTCACCGTGGCGGCCGATACAACGAACAAGTTGAGGATTTCGGCCGCAAAGTCACCGTTGCTGATCGCGCCCGCACCGATCCAGCTTTCCAGCGCTTCCGAGGTGAATTCTGAGGAACCCGGCCAAGCGAACAGTTCAGTAGTTTCGGTGAAAAGTACTTCTAAGCGCAGGCGCTCGCGGAATTCGATTTGCCCGGCCCGACTGAGGATCGACCGCTCCATCGTCTCCTGGCAGCTATAATTCGGTAATCCGACGGCACTGGCCCGAACATGCTCTCGAATCCGCAGCCACAGATCTAATCCGGCATCACTCTGAGCCGTGGCACTGAGTGCAGCTGCCACAAATACCGTCAGCGTGCGGATCACGCGGCCTCCTGGTTTCCGCCTACTGCTTTTCGGGTTCCTGCTTCTTCGCCTCCGGCCCCAGTACCTTCTCTACTTCTGAAAGCTGCTGTTTCACCTGATCGATATCGTTCGCCTTGGGGGCGAACTGGATGTAGTCCCGTAGCTGCTGCGCCGCGCCCGCGTAGTCCTGCTTCTGCGCGAGAATCACACCCAGGACGTGATTCATCGTCGCGTAATGATGCCCTGCGTCATGCGAGATCCCCTCACGCGCGCTTTTTTCAGCCGTATCCAGGTTCTTCAGATAATAGTTACCGAGTGAATTGAAGAGCCAAGCCTGCGGGAAATCCACCGGATTGAGCCGCAACAGACGATCTGTGTCATCGACGGCTTCTTGCCATTTCTGCTCGCGTGCGGCCATCATCGCCAGTTGCAGATAGGGGCTGACGAACTTCGGATCCGCGGCCAGCGCCTGAGCATAAGACTTGCGCGCTCCCTCATCGTTCTTTTTTTCCTGTTGAACGAGACCGAGCTGGAACCAGGCCGCTGCATACTTGGGATAAGCATCCACCGCTTTCTGGAAATCCTTTTCCGCTTCGTCCCATTTTTGTTTTCGCGCCGCGTCGCGTGCTTTGTCGAACGCCTTCTTGGCATCTTTGGGAGCGTAGGCGCTGGTGGCGCTGATGGTCAGTCCTTCCACGTTAGCGAGGCGATGAAGTAGGATCGTTCCGACATCTGGATTGTCCAACGCCCGGCGTGTACCTAGGTGGATCTGTTCGGAGCGAAAGCCGGCCAGAGCAGCCTGCAAATCGCAGCCCATCAGATCGCGTTCGCTAATGCCGTTCGAATTGCCGCGCGAACCATTGAGGTTCGACGATCCGCCCCCAAAGGGCCCGCCAAAACCTCCTCCAGATGGTTCACTCGCATCCATCAAGGATGCGTCATTCATGCGGTTGTTCAGATCGACACTGAACCCGCCTTTCGAGTCGGTGAAGGCGATCGAGCGCGGAGTTCCACGACACACCAGTTGAATCGTCACCGAGTCCGATGGAGGCGTTCCATCGTCCATCATTACCTTGCCCATGAAGACCAGCGGACGCATTTGCCCAAAATCAGGCGAAGGGTTATTTCCCGGCATGGTTCCCGGCTGCGTACCGATGTTAGGCCGAGTCGGATTCGTCGGCGTCGTCGGCGTGCTGGCTCCGCCTCCGCCCGGCCCCCGCCCGGGTTGCGCAAACAGACCAACACTCAGCGCCAGCCCCAGAGAGTAGCGTAGAAAAACATGGGTTGTCATCGGAAGCCTCCCGCCTGTGAGACATTATAAACCCTGTCAGTCCTGGCCATTGTGAGGCACTTAACGCGAACGCGTGGGAAAATGGAGGTATGTCAACGCTCGCACGAGCTCGTTTGTTGCTGCCACTGGTCCTGCTGCTATCCGCGTGTTCGGAAGCCCCTAAGACCGCTGAAACAACCAAAGCGCCGGAAAAACCTCCCGAGCCGTTGACTGGACGCCAGGCTTTCCAGATGATGTATCCGCAGGCGCGCGGTTGGGCCCCCGATGCGCAGCCGGTAGAAATGCGTAGTATCAATCTGACTCAGGTCAAATCCGAGAAGGGGAAAGCCGGTGCCTGGGGTGCCATCTTCGTTTCGCCGTCGCTGGGAAAATCCCGCACCTACACCTATTCAGCGGTGGAAGCCGAAGGCAACCTGCATCAAGGCGTCTTCGCTGGAATCGCGGGAGATTACGCCGTAGGACGGGGCGCGTCGCCCTTCTTGCCCGCCGCCCTCAAGATCGATACCGACCAAGCCTATGACACCGCCGCGGAGAAAAGTCAGGATTACATCAAGAAGAATCCGGACAAAGTCATTTCCTACCTCCTGGAGCTGAACAAGCGGTTCCCCGATCCGACCTGGCGCATAATTTGGGGCGAATCGGTGAATGCCAGCGACTACTCAGTCTTTATTGACGCCACCACCGGGATGCTGCTCGAGAAAATGCATTAAGTGGGGCAGGTCTCCGCGTGGCCAGACGCCCTCGTCTGCGCCGGACCCCCAGGTCCGGCCCGCTCACACTACTTCCTTCTCTTCCTCGCATCCGCCTTGCGTTCCGATTCCCGGCTGGCTAGCGAGTTCATCTGAATCACCGGAATCAAGGAATTCCTGGTCTCCTCCACCGATCTCCGCGCCCGAACCGTGAACTCGTGATTCAATGTCGACACAAATTCCTCGATCTGCTGCTGCATGCCCGCCATCTTCTCACGCATGTTCAAGATGATCTCGACGCCCGCCAGATTCACCCCCAGTTCACGCGTTAACTTCAGGATTACTTCCAACCGCTCCAGGTCACCGTCGGTGTACAGCCGGGTATTTCCTTCGCTGCGCGATGGCGCCAGAAGCCCCTCCCGTTCGTACAGCCGCAACGTCTGGGGATGGATCTGGTATTGTTCCGCAACGGCGGAAATCATGTACGCGGCTTTGGATCTGGCTCTGGCCATAGCGCTACACCTTTTTCGCTTTACACCTTGCTCCAAATCTCCTTGCGAGGATCGTCAGGGTTGATTTGCGACAACTCCCGCAGTAGTTCTTTGGTACGCTCATCGTGGACATTGGGAGCCTGAATCACGACTTCCACGATTTCATCCCCGCGCTGGTTCTT
>Ga0207700_10000667_pt1 | contig 20082 bp, 15 predicted proteins | sample LARL82metaG_FD_184348 | JGI IMG/M metagenome (GOLD analysis project Ga0207700, IMG submission 184348) | Corn, switchgrass and miscanthus rhizosphere microbial communities from Kellogg Biological Station, Michigan, USA - LAR L8-2 metaG... | ecosystem: Host-associated > Plants > Roots >...
CACCTCCCACTCGGTACGAGTGAGGTGAATATAGGAACCGCGGGCCGTCACCGTACGTGCCACAAGATCGATGACGAGATCCCCAGACTCGATTCTTGTTTCCGCGTCTGCGGTGTCACCGCGAGCGGCTCGGCGAAGCAGCGCGCGCACGCGCGCCTGCAGTTCAGAAGTACTAAAGGGCTTCGTGACGTAGTCGTCCGCGCCGGCATCGAGCAACGCGACCTTCTCGCTATCCGAGTGCCGTGCCGAGAGAACGAGAATTGGCGCCCGCGTCGATTTCCGAAGCTCACCGCAGACGTCGGTCCCGGACATATCTGGCAGTCCAAGATCGAGTACGATCAATTGCGGTCGCTCGCTCCCCACAAGCTCGAGTGCAGTCGCACCATCCCTTGCTTCGACGACTCTCGTCGTCGGAGCCTGCAACGCGGTGCGAACGATGCGCCGGATTTGCGGCTCATCGTCGATGATCAGAACGGTAAGCGGCGTCGACGACGCGCTGTCAGGCCGCGTGATGGCTTGCGTCATGGGCACATTGAAATCTCGTGTGTTCGATGGTTCACCTGCCAGCGCCGTTCGTCCAATGCCGGTGTGCGGCCGCCATAAAAATTTCGTGAAATACCGTCCGGCAAGCTGTCTGCGGTGCGGCCGATGCGCGTCCTTATAATTGTTTCGCCCGCCAACGGCTGCTCCTTGAATGCCCACCGCAATTAAACGCGTCAAGAATCTGCTCGTAGGACGGCCTCTGCCGAGTGAACGTCTCGAGCATGAGCGCCTGAGCAAGAAGACCGCGCTCGCCGTCCTCTCCTCCGATGCCATTTCGTCGGTTGCCTACGCGACCGACCAGATACTTTTCGTCATCGGTGGCGCAATCGGTTTGGCCGCCATCCGATACGTGCTCCCAGTCTCGGCGGTTATCGTCGGGTTGCTGGCGCTGGTCGCTCTGTCATACCGGCAGACCATCTTTGCCTACCCGAATGGCGGCGGATCGTACACTGTCGCCAAGGATAATCTCGGCGTCGGTACGGGGTTGGTTGCGGCTGCGGCGCTCCTCACCGACTACATCCTCACGGTTGCCGTCTCGATCTCGTCGGGCGTTGCGGCAATCACGTCGGCGTATCCGGTTCTTTTGTCGCACACGGTGCTTCTCTGCGTCGTGTCGATCGTGCTGCTCACGGTCGTGAACCTGCGTGGGGTCCGGGAATCGGGCATCGCGTTCAGTCTGCCGACTTACGCATTCATTCTCGTAATGCTGGCACTGATCGTCACCGGCATTTACCGCGGCTACTCCGGCCACGAGCTCGCACCAATTGCTGGCCCGCTCAAGGTTGATCCAACGTCTTCGCGTCGGATGCTTACAGCGCCGGCAGGTTTTGCCTTGTTCTATCTGATGCTGCGTGGCTTCGCCGAGGGCTGCGCTGCCATGACAGGAACGGAGGCAATCTCGAATGGAATCTCGGCATTCAAGGCCCCAGCGCCGCGCAACGCATCGGTTACACTCATCTGGATGGTCACCATCCTCGCGACGTTCTTTCTGGGGACGAGTGCCCTCGCGCAGCACTATCAGGTGATGCCGACGACGGAACAAACTGTCCTCTCACAACTCGGCCATCACATCTTCGGCAACAACGCGTTCTATTACCTGTTTCAATACACCACGTTTGCGGTGCTGGTCCTCGCCGCGAATACGGCGTTCGCCGATTTTCCGCGACTCGCCGGCATCCTGGCGAATGATCGGTTCATGCCGCGCCAGTTTTCCGCTCGCGGCGACCGGCTCGCGTTCTCGAACGGCATCATAACGCTCGCGCTCATCGCAATAGCACTTGTCGCTCTCTTCCATGGCGACACGAACGCCCTCGTGCCGTTGTATGCGATCGGTGTCTTCATCTGCTTCACGCTGTCGCAGGCAGGGATGGTCGTGCACTGGTTGCGGAGCAAGGAGCCCGGATGGCGGAGGCGCGCTCTGCTCAACGGCATTGGCGCGCTCGCCACGGCAATCGTGTCACTCATCCAGATCACCACCAAGTTCACCAGCGGCGGCTGGATCATTGCCGTCATCATTCCGGTCATCATCCTCCTTCTGCGCAAGATTCACCGGCATTACGAGGAATTCTCGCGCGAGATCGAATTCGACGGGCAAAGTCCGATCACGCCGCTCCATCACACCGTCATCGTACCGGTGCACGGCATCACCAAGGCCGTCGCTGGCGCGCTGGTGTATGCGACGACGATCTCCGATGAGGTCCTTGCCGTCTACGTCGAGGTCGACAAGCGCGAGACAGCAGCGCTCCAGAAGGCGTGGGACGATTGGGACATTGGCGTGCCGCTCGTCGTGTTGCCGTCGCCATACCGCTCGGTACTGCGGCCTCTCGTCGACTACGTTGAGAATTTGCGAATGGTCTCTCCAGGCGAGCTGGTGACCGTCGTCGTCCCTGAGGTCGTGCCCCGGCGGTGGTGGGAGCACTTTCTACACAACAAGACCGCGCTGTACATCCGTACTGCATTTCTCTTCAAGGCAAACGTCGTCGTTACGAGTGTGCCCTATCTTCTCGGTCATTCGTATCGACTCCGCGATTTGCTCGAGCATGACGAAGACCTGGACGAATCAGAATCAGACTCGATGCCACGAATCGCGTTCCGCAATTCCGGACCGCGGCGGGCGATCAACGGATAGTCAACCGACTCCCTGCAGCGTCTCGTCGACCGATGGTAGATAGAGCGTGAAAACGCTACCGCCGCCTGCGCGCGGCGAGTAAACGACGCGTCCACCCTGGGCTTCCGCGACGCGCCTCGCAATCGACAGCCCGAGTCCCGCGCCTCCCACATCCGGCTGGGCGCCGTTAGGCCTCTGGAATGGCTCGAAGAGTCGTGGCACGTCGGCAGGCGCAACGCCCGGTCCGCGATCCGCCACATGAATCGCGATATCGGCGCCGACGCGCTCGGCCGTGACCTCGATCGGCTCCGCGCTCCGGTCGTACTTCCGCGCATTCTCCGCCAGGTTGGCCAGAGCACGCAATGCCTGGACGAAGTCGAAGCGTCCGAGCAGCAGCGCGTCACCCGGCGGAAGGGTAACCACGAGACGCTTCGTGCCCAGCGATCCCTCGATGCGCTGAACGAGCGCGCCGAGGAGGTCATCCACGGCATTGAGCTCAACACGGAGCGGGAGTGCACCGGCGTTCAAACGCGACAAATCCAGAAGATCCGCGACGAACCGATTCAGGCGATCCGCCTCCTGCTCGATGATCTCGCTGCGCTCGTCGCCTAACGCTCCGAGGTCGTGGGCCATCGCCTTGATGGTCGTCAGCGGCGTCCGCAAGTCGTGCGACACGGATGCAAGCAGCGCGTCTTTCAGACGGTCGGCCTCGCGAAGGGCTTCGGCATGCTCGGCTTCGGTGGCGAGTCGTGCGCGCTCGACGCCGAGCGCCGCGTAGTACGAGATCGCGTCGAGGAATCGCCAACGCTGCGGATCGAGCCGGATGCCCTCGGCTTTCGCGACCCGCAGCACACCAACAGTTCGCTCGCGCACCCGCAACGGCAGCAACAGGGCTAGTGCCCCGCCGCTCTCGAGCAGTACGACCTCGCGCTCGTTAGGGCGGGACGCGCCGAGATGCGTGGTGCCGTCGCGGCGCTCGATGACGGCCGCGCCGTGCTCGCTCACCCACTCCGCGAGATCCTGCAGGCGATCCCCTCGGGGCGCCGTGCTCGTCGAGTGATGCGATCGTGCCACAACCGTGAATCCCTGGGAGCCTGAGCGCATCAGAATGTCGCATTCGGCGACGCCAACGCTCGAACGGATGACATCGGCGATTGCCTGCAGGGCATCACCGGAGTGCGCGGCATTGAGCGTCTCAGCACCGAGCGTCGCCAGCCGATCGATCTCTGCCGCGCGTTCGTGCGCGCTCCGTGCTTCTTCCTGCGCGCGGTAGAGGAGCTGAGCCGCGACGACACTCGTCGCAAGAAATGCGAAGAGCACGAGCCAGTCGAAAGGATTGGCAACAACCAGAGTATTGTACGGGGGGAGGAACAGAGCATCGAAGATGACGAATGCCACTCCCGCGGTCGCAAGGCCAAGAACCCGGCCCCCCGCCGCGCTCGCCCCGAGAACGACGAGGAGCAGGATCAGCGCGACGTGTACTTCGGCAAGCAACGGCCGAATCGCGAGCATACCGACCGTGCACAGCGCCAACGCCGCGGCCGTGAGGGCAGTCGGTCGTAGGCCCGGCAGAGTGACGCTCGGACGACGGCGCCCCGCTGGCAGCTGATTCATGGCGTGCTCGGCTTATTCGGCGCCGGACGACCTCTACTGGCCCGCATTTCGCCTTTGTGCACGAGGACGAAACGTCCAATCACACCGAACAAAGCTATGCTGCGATACAAAACCTACGCGATACTCGCTTGCGCTCTGATGGTGGTGGGCGCGTGCAAGACGCGCCACCGAGCGGAATCAGGAGGCGACGTAGTCGCCTGGACGCCTCCCAAGCCGGATGAGATCGACGGCGTCACGGTAGACGCTGTAAAGGGCGCTATCGAGAAGCGCCTGACTGGCGCAACGCCAAGTGGCGTCAACGCCGACACTTGGCGGCACGTTCGCGCGCTCTACGCTGGGTACGGCGGCGCGCCGCTCTGGCTCGACAAAGCGGGCCTTTCCACCGATCGGGTCCATGAACTTGCGAATGCGCTCGCGTCTGCCGACAGCGATGCGATCCGGGTCGCAGACTATCCGATCAAGGATCTCGCGGGCGCAGTTACAAGCCTGCGATCCGCCAAACCGCCTACGGCGGAGCAACTTGCCGACGCCGACGTGCTCATGACGAGCACTTTCGCCGCCCTCGGTGAGGATCTTCTCACGGGCCAAGTGAACCCCAAGACGGTCTCACAAAGCTGGTTCATCAGCACACGCGAAGATGGGATCGACAGCGCCCTCGCCCAGACTCTGCGCGAAAGCCCCGTGGACAAATCGATCCAGCTCATCCGCCCGCAGGATCCCACCTACGATTCGCTTCGCGTAGAGCTGATGCGTTATCGGGCACTGGCGGCCAAGGGAGAATGGCCGAAGGTGCCGGCCGGCCCTGCGCTGAAGCCTGGTGAGAGCGATGCTCGCACTCGCCTAACGGCGCTCGCCGAACGACTCCGGGCGGAAGGATATCTTGGACCGGATTCGAGCTCGGCGGATTCGGCTCAGTCGCGGACGGGGCGGATGAAGTATGATCGTGTACTCGCGGGCGCCGTCGCGAATTTTCAGGCGCATCACGATATCGGCGTCGACAGCATGCTCGGGCCCGAAACGGTCGATGCATTGAACGAGCCGGTCAGCTTCCGGGTCGGCCAGATCGCGGCAAACCTCGAGCGCTATCGGTGGTTGCCGCGCAGCCTCGGACAGCGGTACATCCTCGTGAATGTGCCTGCGTTCGAGCTTACCGCCTACGATTCCGGAAAGACCGCGCTGCAAATGAAGGTCATTGTCGGCCAGGACTATCAGGGCAAGGCGACGCCAGTGTTCAGCGATTCGATGGAATTCGTCGTATTCCGGCCCTATTGGATCGTCACCGACAGCATCGCGAACAAGGAAATCTATCCCAAGGCCGAGGCCGATCCGACGTATCTCGACCGCAACAACTACGAGATCGTCACCATCGAGCATCGCAAGCGCGTGCGCCAGAAACCCGGCGACAAGAACTCGCTCGGTCTCGTGAAATTCATGTTCCCTAACGATTTCAACATCTACCTACACGACACGCCGCAGGGTGAGCTGTTCAACAAGGACGTGCGCGCGTTCAGCCATGGGTGCATTCGGCTCCAGCACCCGGATCAGCTCGCGCAATTCGTGCTGGGTTGGCCAATGGACAGTGTGCATCGCGAAATGCAGAGTGGACCGGACGACCATCGTGTGAATCTCAAGCACAAGATTCCCGTGTACATCGTGTACTTCACGACCTACGAGAAAGACGGACAGCTTTATTTCGGCAATGATCTCTACAAGCGCGACGACAAGCTGGTGCAGAGTGTCGCGGCTGCGGCGCAGAGCGACTCTGCGAGCGCGCGCGCGGTTCAGACGTTGAGGGAGGCGCCCAGCGAGTAGCTGGGGAGCGGTGGTTGGTGGTTGGTGTTGGTGAAAACGAAGAAGCCCGCGAGCCGGCTCGCGGGCTTCTTCGTTATTGTCACGAGCTACCAGCCACTATCGACTGGGAATCACCAACATCTGACCGGCCTTGATTTTCGGGCTGGAGAGACGGTTCGCCGCGATGATGGCATCGACGCTGGTCGAGTGTTGCTGAGCGATGCTCCAGAGTGTATCGCCCGTGCGGACCCGGTAACGCTTTGCTGATACCGGCGCCACGGTAGCGGTCCGCGCGACGATCATCACGGTCGGTGTTGGATGCTCCTGAGCTTGAATGGCAGCGAAGCGGAGATACTCCGGCGCGAAGACGGCAACGTGAAAGTGCGCTGGATGATGCTCTTCTGTCGCTTCGATGACGCCCGTACCCTCGAGCGCCAGCAACTCGCGTCGCAACCACGTTAGGCATTGCCCGTTCGTCGGTCTGCGAAGGTCGACGGCCATCCCGGTGGGATGCACGGAACGCTGAGACGAGTTCCGCGGCTGGCGACTCTCCGGTCGAACGCCGCTCGTCACCACAAGCTCGTCGCCGCATTTCTCGTCGTAACCCGCGGCGAGGTGTTCGACGAACGTCAGGGTCGCGGGGCGTACATACGGAAACGCGACGCGATGGAGCTCGTAGCCATGGTTCGTGTGCAGCTGGACCAGCTCGCCGCGAGCGGCCGCCCACTGCACATCGTTCGTATTCTCATAGAAGGTGAGACCATCACGAACGGCATGGTCGTACATGCGCTCGACGCTCGCCATCGAACCGCGCAGCGATTGCGCAGCGACGAGGCAAGGCCGACCGACAAGAACGAGTAGGGCGAGGAGTGTCGCCGAAAAACGGAAACGAGTCATGGCAACATTCCGACGACCCAGAGCGGCAAAAGGAAACGATTCGGCTCGGACGACATGCCCGAGTCGCATCGGCTGATTTGTCCTGAGCGCTGGAGCGCTCAGCCGCGAATGCCACCGCTCAAGCTGAAGATCAAGAGCGCGAGTACGATCGCTGTGACGACGACGTAGACGCGGTCGCGTTGCAGGATGAAGGCGACGAGCGACATCGCTACCCTCGCGACGGGCGTGGCGATGAGTAAAACGAGTCCGAGCTGCACGACCGCGTCGGGTCGAAGCGCCACTGCGCCGCGAACAATCGCGCCGACACTACGCAACTCTGCCGGCTCGCCGACGAAGACGTGTCCCTTCGAAGGCTCGAAGCCGTGCCGCGCCAGGAAGAGTACGCCGCCGATTGCGGCTACGACCGTCGCGACGATCACGCCAAGACGCAGCAGATTGCCGAGCAGTTGATCGACCTGTTCATCGGTCCAGCGCGCGGCGGGTCGCGGTGGCGGCGAAGAAGGTGGGGGCGAAGGAGACTCGATTGCCGCCATCACAAGCCTCCGCTGATCCCCTTGTACGCCATTTCGAGCGCCAAGGCGACGATCACAACGGCGAAGATGCGACGCAGCACCTTCGTATTGGCACCGGCGAGGATGCGCGCGCCGGTGAGCGCTCCGAGGAGCACGCCGATCATAACGGGGAGTGCGAGCGCGGGATCGATGTAGCCGCGCGACAGATAAATGCCAGCGCTCGCCGCGGCAGTCACACCGATCATGAAGTTGCTCGTTGTCGTCGAGACCTTGAACGGCAGGTGCATCAGCTGATCCATCGCGAGCACCTTGAGCGCGCCGGAGCCGATGCCCAGCAGTCCGGAAAGCACGCCCGCGAGGGCCATCAGCCCGAAGCCGGCGGGGACGTTGTGCACGCCGTACGGCTCGAGTCCTTTCGGCGTCGGGTACGTCGAAGCGAGCCGCAGCCGCCGAGACAGTGGATCGTCGTCCTCGGTTCTGATGTGCTCCGCGAGTGGTTTGGTCGATCGATAGGCGGAATAGAGAAGGACGAGAGCGAAGATGACGGCGATCGCGCCGGTGCCGATGCGCCCGGCGAGGTACGCGCCGCCAATTGCGCCAAGCGTGGTCGCGATTTCCAACAGCATGCCGACGCGCACGTTGGTGTAGCCTTCCTTCACGTACGCCGCTGCGGCGCCGGATGAAGTGGCGATCACGGAGACGAGCGACGCGCCAATCGCGTATCGAAGATCGACATGGAACAGCAGCGTCAACATGGGGACGATCACCATGCCACCGCCAAGGCCGGTGAGTGCGCCAAGCAACCCGGCGGAAACGGAACCAATGATGACGAGTGCCGTGAAGGCGAGAACAGACATAAGGGCGACTGAATACTACAAGAGCAGCGAGCCGAGCGGTGCTTGCCAGTTTCGGCTGCACGACTCGGCTCGCTATAGTGGGTCGTCTCTCGCGACAGTTCGGGTCAATCGTCGCCTACGCCCACGAGCTGAGGTCGTTCGCGCTCGACGTGCTCGGACTCGGTATCCTCTGTCGTGCGTGCCAGCCAGCGATCGATCTTCAGGCTGATCGAGGCGAGATACGTGTACACGACGGGCGTCACATACAGCGTAATGAGCTGCGAGAACGCCAGGCCACCGACCACCGCGATGCCTAACGGGCGGCGGGATTCAGCGCCAGCGCCCATCGAGAGCGCGATTGGCAACGTGCCCATGAGGGCGGCGACCGTCGTCATCATGATCGGGCGGAAGCGCACGAGCGACGCGTGCACGATGGCGTCTGCGGGCTCACGGCCTTCCTTGCGCTCCGCCTCGAGCGCGAAGTCGATCATCATGATCGCGTTCTTTTTCACCAGCCCAACCAGGAGCACGACTCCGACGAACGCGTAGACGCTGAGATCCACGCGGAAGATGAAGAGCGTCAGCAGCGCGCCGAACGCCGCGAACGGCAAGCCGGAGAGAATGGTGATCGGATGGATCACGCTTTCGTACAGGACGCCGAGCACGACGTAGATGACAAAGATGGCGATCACCAGAAGGGCGAGCAGACCGGCTTGGGCTGCCTGGAACGCCTGCGCCGTTCCGGAAAAGTTCGTCGCGATGGTGGACGGGAGCGTATTGCGTGCGATCTGTTGCACTTCGGTGACGGCATCGCCCAGCGCAACGCCCGGGCGAAGGTTGAACGACAGGGTCACCGACGGCAGCTGCCCGGCGTGGTTCACTGCGACCGGCCCGTTGCTCTGTGTCACGGTCGACACGGCGCTGAGGGGCACGAGCGTTCCATTTTTCGACTGGACGTACAGGAGCGAGAGCGCCGAGAGATCGAGCTGATACTGTGGTAGCAGCTCCATGACCACCCAGTACTCGTTGTTTGGGGTATAGATCGTCGATACCTGGCGTGAGCCGTACGCGTCGTACAACGCCATTTCGATCTGGGTTGCGTTGACGCCTAACGATGCGGCACGTTCGCGGTCGATCTGGATGCTTGCCTGCGGGTTGCCGAGCATGAGATCACTCGTGACGTCCTGCAGCAGCTTCGACTTCTGAGCCTCGGTGATCAGCCTCTGCGCAGCGGGATAGAGCGTGGAGATATCCGAGCTCTGCATCGTAAACTGATAGAGACTCTTCGCCACGCGCCCGCCGATCTGAATTGCCGGCGGGTTCTGCATGAACGTCACCATGCCGGGCACGCGTGACAGCTTCGGTCGCAGCTCGGCAATGATGTCATCGACATTCTTGCGCTGGCCGCGCGGCTTGAGTCCGATGAGCAGTCGGCCCTGGTTGAGGGACTGATTCGCGCCCCCGCCGCCGCCGACCGACGACATGAAACCAGCGATGTTCGTGTCCTGCTGGATGATCGACGATACCTCACGCTGATGCGCGATCATGTCGAGGAATGACGTCCCCATCGCCGCTTCCGTCGTGATCGACAGATTGCCGTTGTCCTGACTCGGAATGAATCCCTTCGGCACGAACACGAAGAGCACCACCGTCGCGACGAGAATACCGCCGGAGAACACGAGCATCACGCGACGGTGATTCATCACCCAGTGCAGCGACCGCGCGTACCAATCGAGCAGGGTTTCCCAGCCGCGCTCGGTCAAGTTGTACAGCCGGCCGTGTTCCTCATGTCCGTGCGCGCGAAGCATGCGGCTCGAAAGCATCGGCGTGAGGGTCAGCGATACGACGCCGGACATCAGGATCGCGACCGCGATGACGACCGCGAACTCGTGGAACAGTCTTCCGATGATGCCTCCCAAAAAGAGGATCGGAATAAATACGGCCACGAGTGAGATCGTCATTGAGAGAATAGTGAAGCCAACTTCCGCCGAGCCGTCGAAGGCGGCCTTGATCGGCGGCTTCCCCATCTCCATGTGCCTAACGATATTCTCGAGCATGACGATCGCGTCGTCGACGACGAAGCCAACGGCGAGCGTCAGCGCCATGAGCGAGAGGTTGTCGAGGCTGTAATCGAGCAGATACATCACGGCGAACGTCCCGATCACCGAGATGGGCAGCGCCAGGCTCGGAATGATCGTCGCCGAGGCGTTGCGCAGGAACAGGAAGATCACGCCGACGACGAGCACGAGCGTCAACAACAGCGTCATCTTCACGTCGCGCACGGACTCCTCGATCGGAATCGTGCGATCGAGGAGCGTCGATAGCTGTACGCTGCCGGGAATCTGCTTCTGAAGCTTCTGGACCAGATCCTTGACCTGCGTCGCCACCGCCACGGTATTCGTACCGGGCTGCCGCTGTATGGCAAGGACGACCGCTCGTGCTCCATTGAACCAGCTCGCGACCTTGTTGTTCTGCACGTCGTCGAATACGTGACCAATGTCGCCGAGCCTAACGGGTGCGCCGTTGCGGTAGGTGACGACCATGCGGGAGAACGAGGCGGCGTCCTGCAGCTGCCCATTCGCCTGCACCGTGAACGCCTTGTTCGGCCCCCAGAGGACACCGGTCGGCAGGTTCACGTTCTGGCTGTTGATCGCGTTCGCGACTTCGTCGATGCCGATCTTGCGGTACGCGAGTGCCGTCGGATCGAGTTGCACGCGCACGGCGTACTTCTGCGATCCGTACACGACCACCTGAGCAACGCCCGGGACCATCGAGATGCGCTGCGCCAGTACGGTCTCGCCGTACTCGTCGACCTCGGAGAGTGGCAGCAACTTCGACGTCAGCGCGAAGAGGAGGATGGACTGATCCGCCGGATTCACCTTCTGATACGACGGCGGAATGATTCCTGGCGGAAGATCGCGCAGGGTCTTCGCAATCATCGACTGCACGTCTTGAGCAGCTGCGTCAATGTTGCGATCGAGCGCGAACTGAATTGTGATGGATGTCGATCCCAGGTTGGAGACCGACGTCATGTTGTCGATGCCCGCGATCGTCGAGAAGTTTTTCTCGAGCGGAGTCGCGACTGCGGACGCCATCGTCTCGGGACTGGCGCCTGGCAAGCTCGCGCCCACCTGGACCGTCGGGAAATCGACAGTCGGGAGATCGCTGACGGGTAAGCGGCGGTACGCCGTCACGCCGAACGCGACGAGGGCGACCATGACGAGCGCGGTCGTGATCGGGCGCCGGATGAACAGCTGTGAGAGATTCATTCATCCACTCCGGATGAACCTGACCGCTGCGCTACCGGCGTCGCCTGTTGCCTTGCCTCTACCTTTGCACCCGGAACGAGGCGCGACTGCCCGTCAACGACGACGGACTCGCCAGGCTCGACACCATGTTCGATTACCGTGAAATCGCCCACAGCTTGCCCGACGGATACCGTGCGCACGTGCGCATTCTTCTCGGTGTCGACGACATAGACATAGGTGCCCTCCTGTCCATTCAGAACCGCCGTCGTTGGCACCGCGATCGCTCCATTTCGGACCTCGAGCTGCACCGCGACGCGCACGTACTCCCCCGGCCACAGGGCGCGAGATGCGTTCGTGAAACGCGCCTTGGCGGTCACCGTGCCAGTCAAGCTGTCAACCGCATTGTCGAGGAACGAAAGCGAGCCCTGTTCCGGTAATACCGTGCTGTCCGATGCGGTGACCCGCACCGGCACCGGCCCACCGGCAACGCGTCGCCGCAGCGCGAGAAAATCGCGCGCGGTCACTGGAAAGCGGACGAGGATCGGCTGCAGCTCGTTGATCACCACGAGCGGACCAGCGCTGGGCTTCACGAGGTTCCCGCGCCTAACGAGCAGGCTGCCCGTGCGGCCTCTGATCGGCGCGCGTATTGTCGTGTATCCGAGATTGACACGTGCGTTCTCGACCGCGGCACTGTCCGCCTGGAGGGTTGCCATCAGCGACGCGGCCTGCGCCTGCGCCTGCTCCGCCTGCGATTGCGTCACATAGTCTTTTGCGACGAGCGCCTTGTATCGATCGGCATCGCGCTGTGCGCTCTGGGCCTGGGCGTGATCACGGGCGAGCGTTGCCTCCGCCTGCCGGAGCGCCGCCGCGAACGGGCGCGAGTCGATCCGGAAAAGCACCTGGCCTTCGGTGACCTCGTCGCCTTCCTGGAAGCTGACGTCAGTCAGCGTCCCGCCGACTTGCGCTTCCACGGAAACGGTCTGCACCGGCTCGACGACGCCATTCGCTGCGACGACGGCCGGAGCGTCGATCTTCACCACGGGTGACACCGAAACGGGAACAGTCGGCGATCGCTCCGGCGCCTTCTTGCCGCATGCCGACAGTAGCCCGGCAGCGACCAGCGCCACGGTGACACGTCGAGTATTCAAAACTTCCATATGCTTCGATCTCACCGATGTTGTCCTGTCGAATCCGTAGTCGAGCGTAGTGGCGCCAACGCTTCGCCACGCAACCCAAGCGCGCCGACGTCATGGGCAAGCTGGGCCAGTGCCGCGTGCCACTGCCATCGTGCTTGAGCATCCTGAGCGCGCGCGTCGGCAAGCGCAGACTGTGCGATGAGGAGATCCACAAAACTCCCGACCCCCTCGCGATAGCGGCCGCGGGCCACGCTCTCCGACTCGGTCGCGCTGGCGAGCAAATCGGCCGCCGTGCGAACGCGCTCCGTCGACGTCTGGAGATTGTAATACGCCGTAAATACCTGAAGAGCAATCTGCTGGCGCGTTTGCTCCGCGCGGGCATTCGCCGCGGTCAGCTGTTCGGACGCCGATGACAGCGAATACTGTCGCGCCAGCCCTGTGAACAACGGCAGATCGAAGCCGAGGCCAATGGTGTAGGTTGAGCCCTGGAAGCCGGGAACGCTGGAGCCGGTGTAGGCTCGTGTCGCGTTGAGTGAGATCGTCGGCCACAGACCGGATCGAGCGACGCGCACCTGCGCCGCGGCGGCGGCCGCCTGCGCACGCACCGCCTCGAGGTCGGGACGATTGCGCGTCGCGATCGCGATCAACGTATCCACCGACTGCGAGATGAACTTCAGCGTGTCGGGGCAGAGGGAATCGATCAACACCGGCGGCTCGAACGCCGCGTTCGCCGGAATACCCATTGCGACGGCGAGCGTGCCCTGCGCGACATGCACGGCGCCTTCGAGCGATTCGAGTGTCAGCTGCACCTGCGACCGCGCCGTACGCGCCTGAAGCACGTCGGCAATGGTCGCGAGGCCGACGCGGTGCCGCTCCTCGGCCACGTTGAGGCTCGCGGTTGCCTCTTCGACCGCGGACCGCTCGGCGTCACGCTGAGTTCTCGTCGCCTGATAATTGAATAGTGCCTGTTCGACGCCGAGAATCGTGTTCTGCACCGCGACATTGTGGCTCAGATCGGCCGCGATCGCCGTTTGCCGCGCGACGTCGACATTGCCGGCGCGCGCTCCAAAGTCGAGCACGAGATACGATAGTCCGATGGATGGGCCATATTGAGATCGCTGCGCCAGCAAACCATTTGGCGCGAGCGGGCGCGACGTCGTCCCGTTCACATCAACGGAGACAGCGGGCAAGTATGCACCACGGCTCGCACCGAACAGATCGGCGGCGGCGCGCGCTTGCGCCCACGACAACCGCGTTGCGGGATTATTGCGCAGCGCGACGTCGACGATCTCGCCGACGCCCACCTTGCCGACCACGGTTGTCTTTGCCGTATCGACCGGGAAGGCAGGCATCTCGGCCAGCCGCGCCGAATCGGATCGAGACGGTCTCCAGTACTCGTTAGGCTGTGCTGGCGCTCCGGGAACACCGTTGATCTCCGGCGGCCGGTGAACACAGCCGCCGATGATAGCCAGCGCCGCCAACGACAGCACTCGCCTCATCGGATGCTCCCCGTCTGGGTCGCTGTTCGCGCCGATCCGCGCCCAACGCCTTCGGCGAGTCGAAACGGCGGCGGCGTCGCTGGTCGTGCCCGGGCCGCGTCACCCAGCATCACGACTCGTTCTCCTTCGCGTACTCCTCGAAGAATCTCGATCCACTCGAGGTCCGTTGCCCCGACCTGAACTGCTCGCAGCTCGTATGAGCCGCCCGGCATCGCCACGACGGCGAATCTGGAGCCCCCGGAGCTCGTGTTTGTGGTTGATGCCGGAAGCAGCGCGGGACTGATCGATTCACGAAGCGAATCCGCGGGCCGCTGGAACACACGAGCGATGGCGACGAGCTCGTTGGACGGGCGCACCGCATCGACTGGCACGGCGAGGACATTGGCCTTGCGCGACGCCACAATCGTCACTTCGCCGTTCATCCCTGGCATGAGCAAGCGCTCATGATTGTCGATTGTCACGAGCACGGGGAAGAACGTCACGCCCTGATTGACCACCGCGGACGGCTCGACTTTCTCGACCACCCCATCGAACGTGCGCGACGGCACCGCGTCCACGCGAATCGTCGCCGGCTCTCCCGGGCGCACGTTGGCCATATCGGCCTCGTCGACATTCACGCGCATGCGCACCCGCAATAGATTCGCCAGTGTCACGATCGACGTGTCGCGGCCGAAGGTGCCGGTAGCCGAAGTCACGAGTTGCCCGAGCGACACGCTCTTGGTCAGGATCGTTCCATCGACCGGGGCGCGAACCGTTGCGTCCTCCAGCTTCTGACGGGCGAGATCCAGGTTCGCGCGATCTTCGGCGACGACCGACTGCGCCCGTACGAACGCGGCCGCGACGCTATCCTGCTCAGCCGGCGTGATGACGCGCTGAGCCAACATGTCATCGGCGCGCTTCTTCTGTAGTGCCCCGTTGTTCATCGCTGCCACCGACGCGACGTCGTCAGCGACAGCTTCGTCGTACCCATTCTTCACGTCGCGCGGGTCGATCTGCACGATGAGGTCACCCGCCTTTACGTCACTACCGATGTCCACGGGCATCTTCTGCACGAGGCCCGATGCCTTGGAGCGAATGGCGACGAGATCGATCGGCTCGAGTGTTCCCGTCGCCTGGACACGGACGATGATCTCGCGGCGCGCCGCGGTAGCGGTAGGCAGCGAAATAGTCTGTTTCGCAGCCTGATGGCAACCGACGACGATGAGCAGAGCGCCGGCAATCAATAGCACAGAACGCGTGGTATGCCGCGCTCGAAGGGTGGCAATCATGATGATTAGAGTCGTTAGGGCGCGCTGCTCATGCGACGCGCGTCATCTCCGTCGCGCAGCTGGAGGCGGCGGAACCGTTCGCGCTGCGGCGGCGTCAGCACCTGTTCCATGTCGCTGCGAACATCAGAAACCAGGCGCTCGACACGGGGGCGGATTTCTTCACGCAGTGCGCTGAACTCGCCGGCACGCTGCATCATGATCGCATCGAATGCACTGTCCTGCGCAGGCGTGAGTCCGAGCTCATGGGACAACTCGGCCCGAAGCCGGCGCCGCTCTTCCGGTGTGGGCGAGCGAAGCGCGGACGACAAGGGATGAAAACCTGTATCGGGGAACATCGCTCGCGTCGCTTGGCGGCGCAGCAACACCCGATCGATTGCCACACCAGCAACGACGCTCGCCCCAATGATCGCGACGATCACGACCATAGCGAGGATCCGCGCTGGTATGGCGAGTCTGCTCAAGCCTGACATCAGCGGCTCACCCCCCGCGCTTGCGCGGCCACATGTTCGGCGGCGGGCGCGTCGAGTAGAAAATCGACAAGATCGCGCGAAGGGGCCTGATGGGTGATTACTCGCAGCAGCGCCGTGCGTTCAACCGCATGAGCGCGCACCGGCGTTTGAGAAGCCGCGCTCCACAAAAGGCTCACGCTCGCGACGAGCGCTGCGGCCGCGCCAAGTGGAAGGAGCGTTCCCGCCCAGGCGGCGGCATACTCCCACCAACTGGAATGCCCATGACGACGGGCATCGAGCAGGGGTGCCGCGCGCTGCATGATGCGTCTCGCCAGTGCCGCCATCTGCTCAGACGTCGGGGTTGGCGGATCGAGTCGCCGAAGCGCCCGCGCCAGCTCGCGATCCGAGAACAAATCATTCCGTCTCATCAATCAACCTCTGCGGTGCGCCGCCAGCGCATTTCTCAACTGACGTCGCCCCATGTGCAAATGCCAACGAACCGTGGCTGGCGAAGAGTCCAAGAGCTTCGCGATCTCGGCGACCGAGAAGCCGTCTACTTCAAAGAGCTGCACGACGAGACGCCGCCGCTCCGGCAGTAATGCCAGCGTACGCCGAAACTCCTCCCTGATCTCGCGACGCTCCACAGATTCCGCGGGCGTCGGCCCTGAGTCGCTAACGTCTTCGGCGAGCGGATCGACTGCTCGCGCATAGCGGGACGCGGAAATGTCGAGTCCGCGATTCACGATGATTCGCGACAGCCACGGCCAGAATGGTCGTGTCAGGTCAAAGCTGTCGATATGCTGCAGCGCCGATAGAAAGGCGTCCTGGACAAGATCCTCCGCGTCTTCGCGATGTCGCAGCAACCGCATCGCGAGCGCCATGGCTCGCGCCAGGTAACGTTCGACAATTTGACCGAACGCATCCCGTTCTCCGCTCCGGACTCGAGTAAGTAGCTCTCGGTCCAGATTGGACTCATCACCCGTGCGGAGCACGAGTGCTCCGCGATGACTTTCGTGTCTGCGAGCCGTCGCCGTGTACGTATCCCTCACCTCGACCAAGGAGCGGCGATGATGCTGCTCCTGAAGATCTACGGGCGAGGGGGCCTTAGCGTTTGGCGCGAAATGGGACTTTGCGGTCGCTTGGGGTTCACCCGGACGGCAGAATCCCCTTCTGCACGTAAATCGGCCTCAACATGGTACGTATAACGGGAAGCCGTACCGCAAACCAGATTCCGGCTCCCACGCAAGCCACTCCGCCTAGAAGGATCGTATTCGGCGCACCAATTCGGTCGGCTAACACACCAGCGAGAAGGCTGCCGAGCGGCGCTGTACCAAGGAAGGCCATGGTATAGAAGGACATCACTCGGCCGCGCATCTGCTCGTCCACGATGGTCTGCAAAATGGTGTTGGTGGATGCCGTTTCAACCATCATCCCCCCACCGACAATCGGTAGTAGCAGCAGCGATAGCCAAAGCAGATGGGAAAGAGAGAAAGCAATTAGCCCGACGCCGAAAGCTGCAGTCGCAATGACTATTGCCCTGCCGAGTCCGAGTACAGAATTACGCGATGCCAGGTACAGCGCGCCGACGAGCGCTCCTAGGCCGGATGATGTCATCAAGAAGCCAAGCGTGTGCGGACCGCCGTGCAGGATTCCGCTGGCAATTGCGGGCATCAAGACGGTATACGGCATGCCCATCGTTGCCACGAGGGCAAGGAGAACCAGGGCGGAGCGAATGGGAACTGAGCTCCACACGTACTGGAAGCCCTCACGAAGCTCCTCCACCACGCGCGTGTCGGTTGGCCGGGGTGGTTTTTCCGCGACGTGCATCGCCAGGAGGGACGCGATCACGGCGAGATAAGAGATCGCGTCGATCATGAAGCACCAACCTTCGCCAACGGCGGCGATGACGATCCCTCCGATGGAGGGCCCGATGATCCTGCTGCCGTTCACCATCGTTGAATTCAGGGCAATGGCGTTCGGCAGGTGGGACCGGTCCTCGATCATGTCGACGATGAACGATTGACGAGCCGGCGTGTCGAAGGCGTTGATGGCACCCTGGACCAGTTGGAGCACCAATATTTCCCAGACCGTAATGATCCCTGGTAGCGCCAACAGTGCGAGGGCCAGGGATTGCAAGGCCGACAGGACCTGAGTGATCAGCAGAATTCGATGTCGGTCATGGCGGTCCACCAGGACGCCGGCGAACGGTGATAACAGGAGCGTGGGTATCTGTCCGCAGAATCCGACGACGCCGAGCAGCAAGGCCGATCCGGTAAGTCGATAGACCAGCCAACTGGTCGCCACACGCGTGATCCAGGTCCCGATCAGCGATACGCTCTGCCCACCGAAAAACAGACGGTAATTACGGTGTTGCAGGGCGCGGAGAAGCCGTGGACCTTGCTCGTCGGACATTTCGGGAACGAGAGAACTGGGGCGTTAGGACGAGGAAAGAATCGAACCACCCGAACGCTAATGCGCTTGCGGAGCGCCAAAGGCCGGCGTTAACGCGCGGCCGCGCTCGCTGGTCCTCGTTAGGCGGCGTCGTCCTGTCGATCTGAAGGATCCGGCGAGGATTCGTCGGCGGAAAGATCGTCGGTCGCGGGCTTGAGCGGTTCCATCTTCCCCCGCTGCCTCAACAGTTCGATGACCGCGAGCTCGTCCCGTCTCAGCGCGGCAGGGCCGCCACTCGTTCGCAGCTGGCGCACCTCGCCAGGTGTCGGTGGAATGGTCACGCCCTCGAAATACGCCTCGATGATGACCGGATGGACATAATACTTTCGACAAACCGCGCGCGTATTGCCGAGGCGACGGGAGATCTGATCGATTGCGGCGACAATGTTCGCCTTGGCTTGTTTTTCAGTCTTGAAAGGTCCGAGCTCGCGCAATGCTGCCGCGGCGAGCGTCGTGCCCGCCCAAGTCCGAAAATCTTTTGCCGTCACCTGTCTTCCGGTGATCCGACGCAGATAGTCGTTGATGTCGCCGGCGTCCACCGACTGTCGACGTCCTTCGTCGTCCAGGTATTGAAAAAGCTCTTGACCCGGCAGCTCCTGACAGCGCTGGACGATGTGCGCGATGCGCCGATCGGTAATAGCTACCGAGTGGGGTACGCCGCTCTTGCCGCGAAACTCGAAACGCAGCTTCGCGCCCGAGACTGTCACGTGGCGTCGGCGGAGAGTCGTCAGTCCAAATGAGCCATTGTCGCGCGCGTATTCGTCATTGCCGACACGGATCAGAGTGCGCTCGAGCAGCCAGACGACGGTTGCCAATACCTTATCGCGAGCGAGCTGCGGCAGCGCGATGTCGCGCTCCACGCGTTCGCGGATTTGCGGCAGGATCTCGCTGAACGCGATCATGCGTCCGAACTTCGTCTCGTCGCGTACCGCGCGGTATCTCGGATGATACCGATACTGCTTTCTACCTCGCGCGTCGCGCGCGGTAACTTGAAGGTGCCCGGACGGGTTGGGACAGATCCACACACTTGTCCAGCGAGGCGGAATCACGAGCTTTCGAATTCGCTCGAGCTCCGTCTTGTCGCGAATCAGCTGACCAGTCGCGTCGAAGTAGGCAAAGCCGCGTCCGCGAGGCTGGCGCCGGATGCCCGGCACCGCATCGGTGACGTAACGAAGGCCTGCCGCTTCCGCGGATTCGACGTGCTCGTCGGAGGGAATCATGTTTAGGTTCGAGGTCCCGAGGGCGGCTAATCGGTGCTGCTCTCGGGCGTTCCGTCGCTAACTGACGTGCGAGGGGTGAGCGAAGGCACGAGTTGCGTCGCCTCCCACTACTCCCGGCGCCAGAGTTGCCCGAGCTTACCTGTCATGACTACCCCGACCGAATCCACGAACGAACAACCGATGTCGCCTTTTGCGACACTTGGCCTTGACGCAGCGCTCGTCGATGCCCTTGCCACTCTCGGCTACGAAGAGCCCACTCCGATCCAGCGCGAGGCCATTCCGCCGTTGCTCGCTGGCCGCGACGTGCTCGGACAGGCTGCAACCGGAACTGGGAAGACCGCAGCCTTTGCGCTCCCGTTACTACAGCGCATTGGAGCGCACGAAAACGAATCGCCCGCTGTTCGCGCACTCGTCCTGGTTCCAACACGCGAGCTGGCGATGCAAGTGGCAGAGGCGATCCATCGGTATGGGAAGGGCCTTGGAACACACGTGCTCCCCATTTACGGCGGCC
>Ga0207700_10000670_pt1 | contig 20029 bp, 15 predicted proteins | sample LARL82metaG_FD_184348 | JGI IMG/M metagenome (GOLD analysis project Ga0207700, IMG submission 184348) | Corn, switchgrass and miscanthus rhizosphere microbial communities from Kellogg Biological Station, Michigan, USA - LAR L8-2 metaG... | ecosystem: Host-associated > Plants > Roots >...
CGAGCCCGGCACCGCGTCCTCGTCGCGCTCCAGGACGATGACCTCGGCGCCGTCCTGGGCGAACATCATCGCGGCGGCCATCCCGATGAGGCCACCACCGACGACAACGATTCTCGACATCACATTCCCCCGATCTGTCGTCATGCACTAATAGCGGTTTTGTCGCAGATCAGCCGGTCAGCGCCTGGTAGACGAGCTGGCGGAGCTGCGGCCGGATCCGGTAGGTACTCGAGGGCAGTAGCTGGGTGTAGAACGACACGGCCAGCTCCTCCCGCTGGTCGATCCAGAACGTGGTGCTCGCCGCGCCGCCCCAGGTCAGCTCGCCCTCCGAGCACACCACCCGGCTCAGCGCCGGATCGATGACCACGCCGAAGCCGAGGCCGAAGCCCACCCCCGCGAACGGGGACTCCGCGTACAGCGGCCGGCCGAACGTCTCCAGGTCCAGGCCGCCGGGCAGGTGGTTGCGGGCCATGTAGCCGACCGTGCGCGGGCTGAGCAGCCGGATGCCGTCCAGCTCGCCGGCCGGGCTGCCGGAGGTGTCCAGCAGCATGTGCAGGAACCGGTGGTAGTCGGCCGCCGTGGACAGCAGCCCGCCGCCGCCGCTGTTCATCCGTACCGGCTTGTGCGCCACCCGGCCCATGGCGTCGAGCCTGGCGGTCTTGCCGCCGGCGGCCGGCATGTACAACGCGGCAAGCCGGTCGGCGGCGGCGTCGTCGCCGAGGTAGAAACCGGTGTCGGTCATGCCGAGGGGATCCAGGATCCTGGTGCTGAAGAACTCGTCGAGGCGCTGTCCGGAGGCCACCTCGATGACCCTGCCGAGTACGTCGGTCGCCACCGAGTAGTTCCATTCCGTGCCCGGCTGGAACAGCAGCGGCATGGCCGCCCACGCCTCGCACGCGGTCGCCAGGTCCATGCCGCGGGGCACGGACCACTCGAACCCGGCGGCCCGGTACAGGGCATCCACCGGGTGCACCCGGAGAAAGCCGTAGGTGAGGCCGGAGGTGTGCGTGAGCAGGTGCCAGATCCGCACCGGCTCGCTGGCCGGACCGTGACCCTGCCGCTGGTCCGAGCCGCCGGTGTAGACCCGCATGTGGGCGAAGGCGGGGATGAATGCGCTCACCGGGTCGGTCAGCTCGAAGGCGCCCTCCTCGTAGAGCATCATCGCGGCGACCGAGGTGACCGGCTTGGTCATGGAGTAGATGCGCCAGAGCGTGTCGGCCTCCACCGGCAGCCCGGCCTCGATGTCGCGCGACCCGCAGCAGGACACGTGCGCCAGGCGGCCGTGCCTGCTCACCGCGACCAGCCAGCCGGGCAGGCGGCCGTCATCCACGTACCGGGCGAAGTGCCGGTCGATCCGCCGCAGCCGGCCGGGATCCAGGCCTACCTCCGCCGGATCCACCTCCGCCTTGAGTCCGCCCATGCCACCGCCTTCCCTTGTCGCGCCGCCGCTCCCCGGCCGGCCGCGCCCGCCATCACTGGCACCGATTCTGCGTGGTGCGCTTGCGCGGGGTCCAGTGCGGGCCGGTGGTTGTGCGCCTGTCCCCTGCTCCGGGCGGCCAAATTATTGCCTGGATATCGGGCTCCGGCCGGCAAGGCGTCATCTCCCGTTCAGGGCACGGTCAGCGCGGCGTGGCCTGCATCGCAAACCATTGCACGCGGGTGCTGGCGAGCGACCGCGCCCCACGAGGAGGGACATCATGCGCATCAGACGGGTCCAGCGGGCCGCGGTGTTCGCCGCGGGCTTCGCGATGGCCGTCGGGGGGACCGCACTGGCTTCCGCTGCGACGGCCCAGCCCGCCCAGGTCCACGGCGCGCCGCAGGCCAGCGGGATCAAGCACGTGCTGCTTATCTCGGTGGACGGGCTGCACCAGCAGGACCTCACCTGGTACGTGAACAACTACCCGGACTCCACGCTGGCCACCCTCGACCACCAGGGCCTGGAGTACAGCGACGCCATGACGCCGTTCCCGTCCGACTCCTTCCCCGGGATGGTCGGCCAGGTCACCGGCGGCAACCCGAAGACGACCGGGATCTACTACGACGACACCTGGAACCACGACATGTTCCCGATCGGCACCACGAACTGCTCCGGGCCGGTACCGGGTGCTGAGGTCGCCTACACCGAAGCCAACGACATCAACCTGAACTCGATCGACGCGGGCCAGGGCCTGCGCGGCCTGCCGGGCAGCATCCTGCGGATGACCCCCAACCCGCGGCGCGTGATCAACCCGGCGAACCTGCCGGTCGACCCGAAGACCTGCCAGCCCCTCTACCCGAACAAGTACCTGAAGGTCAACACGATCTTCAACGTCGCGCACGACGCCGGGATGCTCACCGCCTGGTCCGACAAGCACCCCGCCTACCTGGCGCTGTCCGGCCCGCAGGGCAACGGCGTCACGGACTACTTCACCCCCGAAATCAACAGCACCGCCATCGGCTACACCACCGGTGACTGGACCACCGACAACAACGCGACCATGCAGTACGACTCCTACAAGGTGCAGGCGGTCCTCAACTGGATCAAAGGCCTGGACCACAGCGGCGCGCGGCAGCAGGGCGTCCCGGCGATCTTCGGGATGAACTTCCAGACCGTGTCCACCGCGGAGAAATTGCCCGCCTCGGACGGGCTGATCGGCGGCTACAAGCCGGGCGGCAAGGTACCGGGCCCGCTGCTGGTGCGCGCGCTCAACTACATCAACACCGAGGTCGGCCTGATGGTCTCCGAGATCGCCAATCAGGGTCTGGCCAGCAGCACCGCCATCATCATCTCGGCCAAGCACGGCCAGTCCCCCACCAACCCGAACGCCCTGAAGCGAGTCCCGGACTCGCCGATCATCAGCGCGATCAACGCGGCGTGGGCGGTCAGCCACCCCAGCAACCCCAACCTCGTCATCTTCGCCACCGACGACGACGGGATGCTGCTCTGGCTGAGCGACACGTCCCAGACGGCGTGCAACTTCGTCAAGAATTACCTGCTGACCCACCCGGCGTCCGGGAACAACATCAACGACCAACCGATTACGGTGTCGTCGTCCGGGCTCCGGCACGTCTACGCGGGCAGCGGGGCGGCGAACTTCATCGGCGTCCCGGCCAGCGATCCCCGGGTCCCCCAAATCATCGGCATCTCTCAGTACGGCACCGTCTACACCGGCGGCACCAGCAAGATCGCCGAGCATGGCGGTGACGCACTGCAGGACCGCAACGTGCCGATCCTCGTGGTGCTGCCGGGCCAGACGACGGGCAGCACGATCAGCACGCCGGTCGAGACGACCCAGATCGCCCCGACCATCCTGACGCTGCTCGGCCTGGACCCGAACCAGCTCCAGGCCGTCCAGATCGAGCACACCCAGGTCCTGCCCGGCATCGGCGGGTAGGACCACGGGGGCCGGGGCCGCGAGGGTCCCGGAGCTCGTGGCAAAGGCGGGGTTGCCCGGCCGTTCGCCGGGCAACCCCGCCCTGCTCTGGGCGGCGCCATGTCCAATTGCTTTCCGTCCCTTAATCAATGATCATGTTTCATAACGTTGAAGGCGCGATGAGCGGCGCATCTTCACCTGGCCCTGATCCCATTGCAGGGAGGTGCGGTGGCGGCTCCGCGGCGGCCAGAGTCCGCGCCGGATCCGCGCGGTTCCCCGATGGCCGGCAGCCGGCCGCCGAAGGCCGCCATGCTGGTGGCGCAGCGGATCGTGCGTGACGTCGGGCGCGCCGGACTGCGCCCGGGGGACCTGCTCCCGCCGGAGCGGGCCATGCTCGAAACCTACGAAACCGGCCGCGGGACGCTGCGTGAGGCGCTGCGGCTGCTGGAGTTCCAGGGCGTGATCGCGCTCAAGCCGGGGCCGGGCGGCGGTCCCATCCTGATGAACCCGGCCGCCGCTCACCTGGCCAGCACCCTGCAACTGCTGATGCAGCTCAACCAGGCGCCGTACCGGATGCTCATCGAGGCCAGGACGGCGCTGGAGCCGGAGCTGAGCAGGCTCGCGGCCGAGCGCATCGACGCGGAGGCACTTGCCGAACTGGCCGGGACCGTCGCGCGGATGCGCGAGCACGCCGGCGACCTGGACTCGTTCCGCGACAGCAGCAGGCGCTTCCACGACATCATCGCCTGGTCGTCGGGCAACGTGGTTCTCGGCTACGTGGTGGACGCCGTGCTCGGCATCCTCGACGGCACGGTGATCGGGATCGACGACCCCGGCGGCCGCCAGGCCGCCGTCCTGCGGGCCCACGAGGAGATCTACGCGGCGATCTCCCGGCGCGACCCCGCCGGGGCGGGGGAGCGGATGCGCGAGCACCTCGAGTCGTACACCCGCCACGCACAGCGCGAGTTCCCCGGGATCCTCACGCAGACGGTGACCTGGGACCGGTTGCTGCCCTGACACCAGGTGCGCGGTGCCGGGCGCTCCGGCGGGCTCGCGTAGGCTTTTCTGCCATGCCTGCCGACACCCCCACCATCCTCGCCACCTCCGGTGGCCTTCGCCCAGGTAGCCGCACCGAAGTCGAGTTCAGCCCGCTGGTACTGCACGCCATCGAACTGTCCGGCGTCACCGGCCGGGCGCCCAAGCTGTGCCACGTCGGCACCGCCGGCGGCGACCAGCGTTTCTTCCAGGCCTGGTACAACGCCGCGGGCCAGGCGCAGGGCATCACCGTGGCCCACCTGAACCTCTTCAGCATGCCCAACACCGACGACATGACGGGCCTGCTGCTCGAGCAGGACGTGGTCTGGGTCGGTGGCGGCAGCGTGGCGAACCTGCTGGCGCTGTGGCGGCTGCACGGCCTGGACCAGAGCTTCGGCCTGGCCTGGGAAGCGGGTGTGGTGCTCGGCGGGGTCTCCGCGGGCTCCATCTGCTGGCACGTCGGCGGCACCACGGACTCCTTCGGCCCGGAGTTGCGGCCGGTGACCAACGGCCTGGCCTTCCTGCCGTACTCCAACGGGGTGCACTACGACTCCGAGGCGCAGCGCCGGCCGCTCTACCAGCGCCTGGTCGCCGACGGCACGCTGCCGGACGGCTGGGCCACCGACGACGGGACCGGCCTGCTGTACCGCGGCACCGAGATGGTGGAGGCGCTGAGCGAGGTGAAGGGAAAGGGCACCTACCGGGTCACCCGCGACGGCGACAAGGCGCTCGAGGAGCGGATCGAGCCGCGGCTCCTCCCCGGGGCGGCGGGCTGACCGCTGCCGGGCACCGAGGCGGCCGCTCGCGCGTCAGGCGTGCCGTGCGCCCGCCAGTTCGCCCGGCGCGTCACCGGCCGCGCCGGCGACCGTGCCGATGAAGTCCGTGACGACCCGGCAGAACAGCTCGGGCGAGGTGGCCGGCCAGCTATGGCCCTGGTGCGGCGCGATCCAGAGCCGGCCATCGGGCAGCCCGCCCGCGAGTTCGCAGGCGGCAGGCATGGCGCGCCAGTCGCGCGAGCCGCAGACAACCAGCGCGGGCGCGGTGATGTGGGGCAGGTAGCCGCGCAGGTCGGTGCCTTCCAGTTCGTCGAGCATGCGCAGCCATTCCCGGCGTCCGCTGACATCGGAGAACAGCGGCAGCAACGGGCCCGGCAGCTGCCGGAACCGGCGCAGCGCCGCAGGCAGGTCCCGCCCGGGGACGACGGGCGTTCCGGTCACCACCAGGCTGGCCACCTGGGCGCCGAGTTGCGCGGCGGCGCGTATTGCGACCACTCCGCCCAGGGACAGGCCGCACAGGTGCACCGGCGCGGTCTGCACCGCGATCGTGTCGCGCACCGCCTGCGCCGCGCCCGCGACCGTGAACGGCCCTTCGGACCGGCCGAAACCCGGCAGGTCCGGGGCGAGGACGTGCCACGTGCCCGACAGGCTGCCCAGCGCCGGGTCCCACATGCGCCCGGCGCGCCCCGAACCGTGCAGCAACACCACCACCGGTGCCGTGGTCGCCCCGGCCTGCTGGATGCGCATTCCCACGGACACCATTCTCGCCAGCCGGGTGCCGCAGCGATAGCCATCGCTTCAACGCACCCGCCGGGGCGCCTCAGCGGGGCAGGCCGTACTGCCGGCGGAGCATCGAGTCGTAGGCGCGCGCCGGCAGCACGCGGTTCATCGCGACGAGGGTCTTGGCCACCGGGTTGATCAGGTACCTGGCCCGCGGCCGCCGCGCGGTCACCGCCTGGGTGATGACCTTGGCGATGTCCTCCGGCGTGGAGCCGAGGCGCCCGAACAGGCCGGCGTGGGCCCGGCCGAACGAGGCGCCGACCGCGGCCTTGTACTCCCGGTAAGCATCACCGTCCGCCGCAGGCCCGGCCCCGTCCGCGGCCCCGTTCCCGTCCGCCCCCGCGCCATCCGCGCCGGCACCGGGCTGCGCAGCCGTGGACAGGGACCCGGCGGCCACGTCGTTCCACGGCGTCTTCACCGGCCCCGGCTCGATCAGCACCACGTCGATGCCGAACTGGGCGACCTCCATACGCAGCGCGTCGCTGAGCGCCTCGACCGCGTACTTGGAAGCGTGGTAGAAGGCCCCGCCCGGCAGGGTGATCCTGCCCCCCATCGAGGACACGTTCAGTATCCGGCCCCGGCCCTGGCGGCGCATTCCGGGCAGCACGAGCTGGGTGAGCCGGACCAGGCCGAAGAAGTTGGTCTCGAACTGGCGGCGGATCTCGGCCATCGGCAGTTGCTCGACGGGCCCATACAGCCCAAAACCTGCGTTGTTGATCACTACTGCGACCGCGCCGGCGTCGGCCTCCACGGCTGCCACGGCCGTCGTCATGGACTCCTCGTCCGTGACATCAAGCGCCAGCGTGCGCAGGCCGCGGTCGCTCAGGTCAGTGAGCGCCTCGGTCCGCCTCGCCGTGGCGTACACGGTGAAGCCCGCCTGATGCAGGCTGAGCGCTGCTGCCCGGCCGATCCCCGACGAGCAGCCGGTGATCAGCACCGGGCCATGGCGCGTGCTGCCGACCATGATGTAAGCCCCTCATCCATGCCGCCAGGGACCAGGTAATCACGGTCAGCGGCCTTCGGGGACCGCCATCTCGCCGAGCAGGGACCAGTCGTCCTGCGGCACGGTCGCGTTGACGATCCGCGGCGTTCGCGCGAGGAACGGCGGCAGGGTCCGCTGGGCATTCTTGAAGTGCTCGGACTGGACGTGCGCGCCCCCGGCCTCGCCGTCACGGAACGCCTCCACCAGCACGTACTCGGCAGGGTCCGCCAGGCTCCTTGACCAGTCGAACCACAGGCAGCCCGGCTCGGCACGAGTCGCCTCGGTGAACTCGGCGGAGATCTCGGGCCAGGCGTCAGCGTGTTCGGGCCGTATCTGGAACTTGGCCGTGATGAAGATCATCGGACTCCTCTGCCGGGACGGGCTGGCCCCATCGTCGCGCAGCGCCCGCCGGCCACGCCAGGGGCGGCGCGTCTCAATAGGAGCCACTCAGTTGGAACTGTAGGGGGAGTTCCGTAGATCTGGGGCTGGTGTGGCGGTGAGGGTGCGCAGCATCGTGAGTTCCCGCGAGAGCAGCGCGCGCTCGGCGGCCAGCCGGTGCAACGCGTCGGGCTCGGCCAGCAGCGTCTGCCGGTCACCGGGGTCGATGATCATCGACGCGGCGACCAGGTAGGACAGGGTGACCGGATCGTCCGGCAGCTCGGGGGCGCTGATCTGGGTGACTCCGCGCTCGGCGAGCGCACTCAGGTACGCGCGGAAGGCATCCCGGACCACCCGCGCCGCCTGAGCCGCGCCGGCCGGGTCGCCGGTCTCCTCGGGCAGGAGGTCCACCTGGCCCTGCAGGTAGGGCTTAGAGCCGTCCAGGCCCGCCAGCCGGAACCGGTCGGTGCCGACGGTGACGATGTCGTACCGGCCGTCCTCAAGCTCCTTGACCTGGCGCAGGGTCGCCGTGCACCCGATCTCATACAGCGCCTGGATCCCGTCCACGCCGGTCTCGCGGCCCTGCCGGATCGCGACAACGCCGAACCGCCGCGGCTCCGGACCGTCCTGCAGGTCGCGGACGAGTTGCCGGTAACGCTCCTCGAAGATGTGCAGCGGCAGCAGCAGGCCTGGAAAGAGCACCGTGCCGAGAGGGAACAACGGCAACGTTTCGCTCATGATCCGACACTATTGCGATACGCGCGAGGCGGGCCAGCGTTTGCCGCAAACGTTCTCATCCTGTCGCAAACCTCTCAGCCGGCCCTGTCGCCGTCCCCGTTTCTGACCCGTCGCCGCCGGTCCCTGCCCCGGCCGCTGGCCGGGCGATCCGGTAGACCACGTGCGGGCGCAGCGGATGGCCGACCTTGACCCTCGGGTGCTCGAAGTGCCCGTGCAGCGTCATGCCGAGCCGGCGCATCAACGCCTGGGACGGCTCGTTGAGCACGGCCGTCATGGACCAGACCTCGGCCAGCCCGGCCCCGCGGAACGCCACGTCAAGCGCGGCGGCAGCGGCCTCGGTGGCGAACCCCTGGTGCCAGGCGTGACCGGCCAGCCGCCAGCCCACCTCCATGCCGCCGGCGCCGGGCACGCCGGGTGGCATCGGGTTCAGCCCGGTGAACCCGAGGAACCGCCCGGTCGACGTCTGCTCGAGGGCCCACAGGCCGAACCCCTGGTGCTGGAACAGGGCCTCGATCCGGTCCATGTAGGCGTCGCTGGCCGCGCGGTCCAGTGTCTCCGGGAAGTAGCGCATGACCTCCGGGTCGGCGTTCATGGCGGCGAACGGGCCACGGTCGGATTCCCGCCAGCGCCGCATCAGCAACCGCTCGGTGCGGATGCTGTCGAACCTGGCCGTCACCCGGGGCAGTGTAGCCCCGCGGCACGGGCGGTGGCCGGCCGGTCCACCGCCGCATGGTTCCTGTTCGCCCGCCGTCCGGTGCCCGGTTGGTCCTCCGTCGCGTGGCATGAACCGTTTCGCCTGGTGTGTGCCCCGCGCTACGCCGGTGTCATGAGTTGTTCAGCGGCTCCTGCGAGCCTGCTCGCGACTGCCCGTGCCGTCCCGCCGCAACGCGTCGCAGTGCTGCCGGGACGGCGCTCTCGCGAGGAGGAAACGAGTGCACATCCGGCATTTGCTGCGGCACCGCGGAAGGCTGGCGGCCACCGCGACCGCGGCCATGCTCCCCGTCGGGATGGCCTGGGCTGGGATGGCCACCGCGGGCACCGCGCCCCAGCCCTTCCAGCTACCTGCCATCAAGCACGTCTGGGTCATTGAACTGGAGAACGAGGGTCTCAGCCAGAGCTTCGGCGACCGTGCTGCCGACCCGTACCTGGCGGTCGTCCTGCGGCGCATGGGCGCCTTCGTGAAGAACTACTACGCGGTCGGCCACAACAGCCTCGACAACTACGTCGCCCAGATCAGCGGGCAGGCCCCGGACCACGCCACCCAGGAGGACTGCGGGGTGTGGACCAGGTTCCGGCCCACCAACGTGGTCGAGAAGCCGTTCGGCCAGCTGGCCGGCAACGGGTGCGTCTACCCCGCGTCGATCCCGACCCTGGGCAACCAGATGTCGGCCGCCCAATGGACCTGGAAGGCCTACCTGCAGGACATGGGCAACCAGCCGGCCAGGGACCGCACCACGATGACCAGCCAGGGCCCGGCCTGCGGCCACCCGATGGTGGGCAAGCCCGACGACACCGAGGGCGCCACCGCCGCCGACCAGTTCGCGGACCGGCACGAGGGCTTCATGTACTTCGAGTCGGTCATCGGCAACCAGGCCTACTGCGACGCGCACATCGTGTCGTTCCAGCCGCTGCTCAAGGACCTGTCCAAGGCGTCCACCACGCCGAACTTCTCCTGGCTGTCGCCGAACCTGTGCACGGACGGCCACGACGCCCCGTGCGCCAACGGCGACCCCGGCGGGCTCACCGAGATCAACGGCTTCCTGCACATCTGGGTCCCGGAGATCCTGAACTCGCCCGCCTACAAGGACGGCGGCCTGATCATGATCACTTTTGATGAGGGCAGCACCAGCCAGGCCTGCTGCGGCGAGACCCCGGGCAAGTCGCCCTCACACCCGAACGCGCCAGAGCCCGGCATGAGCGGGCCCGGTGGCGGGAAGGTCGGCGCGCTGCTGCTGTCCCCGTTCATCAAGCCGGGCACGGTCAGCACCGTCGACTACAACCACTACTCGATGCTCCGCACGATCGAGGACATCTTCGGCCTGCCGCACCTCGGCGACGCCGCGATGCCCCAGGTCAAGCCGTTCGGCGCGGACGTGTTCACGAAGTCCTGACCGGCCGGGCCGGGTAACAGGCCGGCGCCGCCGCGCGCGGCGCCGGCCGCCCGGTTAGCCCCGGCTCAGGATGCGGCCAGGGACGGGCGGTGCAGCGCGAACCGCTCGCGCGGGACCGGGATGTCCCGGCCGAGCGCCAGGTCCGCGAGGAACTCGCCGAGCAGCGGCCCGAACTTGAACGCGTGCCCGCTGCAGCCACCGCCGACCACCAGCGGGCCGGCCGTGTCCAGCACGAAGTCCTCGTCCGGCGTCATCGTGTACAGGCAAGTCTCCGCGGCGAGCCCGGCCGGGTCCAGGCCAGGCAGGCGATCACGCACATACCCGGCCGCCTCCTCTTCCAGCGCCGGGTCGATCTCGGTGAACGGGCCGCCGCGCGGGTCCACCGCTGGGCCGGGGGTGTGAGCGGCCACCTTTATCCCCGGTGCGACTCCGGCCGCGGGCACCGCGTACCAGACCAGGCCCCCGGGCCCCCACTCGATCAGCGTCGGCCATACGGCGGCCGGATCCCGGGGCGCGAAGTAACGCACCTGCTGCACCGTGACCGTCAGCCGGGGGGCGTGGAGGAGTGCCCCGGCCAGCACGCTCTGCGCCCAGGGCCCGGCCGTGATCACCGCCGCCCGCGCGGTGACCTCGCCGGCCGCGGTGCGCAGCAGCACCCGGTCGCGGCCTGCCTCGATGCCAAGCACGGGGGTGCTGGCGCGGATCGCGGCACCGTCGCGGCGGGCCAGTCGCTGCAGCGCCGCGACCGTGCGCCCGGCGAGGGAAACGCCCGAGTCAGGCTGGAACAGCATCCGCTCGCCGGGGCCGGCGGCGATGCCTGGAAACCTCGCCCTTACCTCGCCGTCGGTGAGCCAGGCATGGGCCACGCCGCACGCGGCCAGCGCCTTGGCGCAGTCCTCGGCGCCCGGGCCCGCGTCCAGGCCGCCGGTCCGCACCAGCAGTTCCTCACCCGCGTCGGCGGTCAGCCGGGCCCACGCCTCACCGGCGCGCACCGCCATCTCGACGTAACACGGGTCGGGGTAGGAGTACCGGAAGATCCGGGTGGCACCGTGCGACGAGCCACGGGCATGTCCCAGGGCGAACTGTTCGAACAGCAGTGTGGGCACCCCGCAGGCGGCCAGCGCGCGGGCGGCAGCCGACCCGAGCAGGCCAGCCCCGACGACCGCCACCTCCACCTGCTCCACGCCGGCGACGATAGCCGGCGCCGGGAACACGGCCGGCGTCACGGATCGCTCAGGTTCCCGGCCCATCCGGCGGGCCCCGGCGCGGGTATGCGCCGCTTGCATCGCCCGATATGAGTGGTTTATCCCCCCCCAAATGTCGTATGGCCTGGCGGTACGTGCCGGGTTAGTTTGGGTCACCAGCGTGAGGCACGCCTGCCGGCAGGCGCGGCGGCCGATGGCGGGTGACACGGAGGGTGGCCGATGGGCGGCACGGCATCCGGAGCAGATTAACCCGAGGCGGCGCTCTCGGCCCGGCGGCTGTCCCAGCTATGAGGGGAACAGCCGGATGAGAAGCGTAACGCTGCGAACTCCCGCGCTGGCCGGCGCGGCGCTGACCCTGGTGACTGCGGCGCTGACCGCGACGGCGCCGACGGCGAGCGCCGCGCCGGCGCCGGCCGGGCGCACGGCGGCGGACGCGACGGCCTGGAGGATTCAGCCGACTCCCAACCCGAAGACAGACAAGCAGGGCCGGCTGAACGCTGTGTCGTGTTCCTCCGCCAGCGCGTGCACCGCCGTGGGTGTTTTCGACAACCTCCCGGGGACCGGCACGCTGGTCGAGCGCTGGAACGGCACGTCGTGGTCCATCCAGGCCTCGGCCAACCCGGCGGGCGCGTTCACCAGCGTCCTGTTCGGCGTGTCGTGCCCGGCCGCGGCGTTCTGCGTCGCCGTGGGGAACTACCAGAACCGCACGGGCCGGCACGTCATCATGGCCGAGGCCTGGAACGGCTCCTCGTGGTCGGTCATGCCGGCGCCGCCTCCGGCCGGGGCCCGCCGCAGCTTCCTCAACGGCGTGTCCTGCACGTCGGCCACGGCGTGCACAGCCGTGGGGAGCTACCAGACCAGGTCGGGCAAACACGTCACGCTGGCCGAGCGCTGGAATGGCACCACCTGGTCCCGCCAGCCCACGCCCAACCGCGCGACCCCGCCGCGCAGTGCCCTGGCCGCGGTGTCCTGCACGTCGGCCAGCGCCTGCACGGCCGTGGGCAGCTCTGCTGTGGACAACTTCGGGAGCAACTCGGTGACGCTGGCCGAGCGCTGGAATGGCACCACCTGGTCCATCCAGCCCACGCCCAATGGGCCGAACGGAAATTTCCTGGCCGGTGTGTCCTGCGCCTCGCCCGCTGCCTGCATAGCGGTGGGTGGCAGCAATGACAGCGCGCTGGCCGAAGCGTGGAATGGGACCTCGTGGTCGGTCCAGCCCACGCCCGCCACGGGTAGCGCGAAGTTCGCCAGCGTGTCGTGCACCTCGCCGAGTGCCTGCACCGCCGTTGGGAGCCCGTTGCTTGCCGAACGGTGGGACGGGACCTCGTGGTCGATCCAGCAGGAGGATCCAATCCCTAACTCGGGCTCAGTCCTGACCGGCGTGTCGTGTACCACCGCCAGCGCCTGCACCGCGGTCGGCTTTGACCTCGAAGCCACCCTTGGCGAGGCGTGGGACGGCACCTCGTGGTCGGTGGAGCCGACGCTCACCCCTCCATCTCTCTTCGGCAACCACGGGTTCACCGCGGTGTCGTGCACGTCGCCAAGCGCGTGCATGGCCGTGGGGTTCGGCCCCAGGGGCACCAGCGAAGCCACCCTGGCCGAGCGGTGGGACGGGACCAGATGGACCATCGTGCCCACGCCCAGCCGGGGCGACGAGGCCGAGCTCCTCGGGGTGTCGTGTACGTCGCCCAGCGCCTGCATCGCCGTGGGGCGGTCGTTCCCCGAGGGCGTTCTATCCGAGCGGTGGGACGGGACCAGGTGGTCGCTGCTGAAGACGCCCAACCCGGTGCGGTCCGGAGAGCTCCTTGCCGTCTCGTGCACCTCACCCAGCGCCTGCACCGCGGTGGGGGGCTTGGACAACAACCGCAGCACCCTTGCCGAGGTGTGGAACGGCACCTCCTGGAAGATCCAGCCCACCCCCGACCGGGCGCACGCCGAGGACGTGCTGCTCGGCGTCTCGTGTACCTCACCCAGCGCCTGCACCGCCGTAGGAGAGTCCACCTACCCGAGAAGTCAGTTCTCCCTGGCCGAGCGGTGGGACGGCACCTCCTGGTCGATCCAGCCGACCGCCAACCCCCGTGGCAGTGGCAACTTCGCCTCCCTCAGCGGCGTATCCTGCAGCTCGGGCAGCGCCTGCACCGCGGTGGGGTCGTTCTTCAACCTTTCAGGCGCGGGCGGGACGGTGGCCGAGGCGTGGGACGGCACCTCCTGGAAGATCCGGCCGACTCCGGCCCTCCCGCCTCAGGACCGTGCTGGCCTCATCGGCGTGTCGTGCACGTCGGCCAGCGCCTGCATCGCCGTGGGCGCGGCCGCGGACACGCTGGCCGAAGTGTGGGACGGCACCGCGTGGTCGATCGATCCGACCCCTCCGTCCCCGCCGAGCATCGGGGGCATCGGCGGCCATCTCAATGGCGTCTGGTGCACCTCGGCCGCTTCGTGTACCGCCGTGGGGGTCTACTACAACAGCGCAGGGAACCCGCTGACCCTGGCCGAGGCGAGGTCGTAGCGGCCGACGGTGCTCAGCGCGCGCTGATGGCGCTGAGCACCGCGAGCACGAAGGTGGCCAGGGCGGCCATGCCGTGACCGGCCGGGATCAGCGGGGCGAGATGCCGCCGGGACGTGCGCGGGGGCGCCTGCTGTGCCGGAAGGCCGGCCAGCGCCTCGTTGATGAGCTTGCTGGCCTGCGCCTCGCTGGAGAGGGCCCTGGCGAGCCCCTCGTCGGTGAGGCGGTGGCCGATCGCGTTCTCGGCGGGTGTGGCGAGCATCCCACTGGCCGGGCCGGCCCCGCCCGGGCCCGCGTCGTCGGTGACCGGCGCGCCCCGCTCGGGCGGAGTCGGGTAGGGCGCCCACAGCGTCACGGTGCAGATGCCGAGCCCGATGCCGGGCATCAGCAGCCCCACGCCGGTCCATGCCAGCCAGTCCAGGCCGGTCAGCACGTAACTGACCCAGGCCACCAGGCCGAGGGCGCCGAAGCTCAGATGCGTGAAGATCACTGCCGGGGGCAGCCCGTCCCTGCGGGAACGCTGATGGCCCGGGCCGCCGGACGAGAGCCAGGTGCCGAACATGTAGATGCCCGCGACGCCGGCGAGAAGCCAGCAGGCAAGCGCGGCGAGAGCCATGGCCTGATCACATCCCGGCTGGGTGAGGGCGGACCGGGCGTGCTCGCAGCCTACCTACTGGAACGGGCCCCGAACAGGCCACGGGGCGGGCCTGCCGTGACGTTGAGAACGTCACGGCAGGCCCGCGGGTTTACAGCCCCTGCACCACTCCGGGCGTGCCGGTGTTAGTGGTCGTGCCGTTTCCGGCCTCGCCGTCGGCGTTGAAGCCCCAGCACTCGGCCAGCTCGCTGGCGTCGAGGGCGCAACTCGTGGAGCCGAAGGTGCCAAGGCCGATCGAGGCGCCGTCGGAGGCGAAGCCGCCGCCCAGCACCAGTCCCGGGGTGTCGCTCTGCCCGCCGGTCGAGCCGTTGCCCAGCTCGCCCAAGGAGTTGTCACCCCAGCAGTCCACCTGGGCGGACTGCAGGACGGCGCAGACGCTGGCGTCACCGCCGGAGATCGCCTGCACCCCGATGGTGAGGCCACTCACCTGCACCGGCGACTTGCTGTCCGTGGTGGTTCCGTTGCCCAGCTCGCCGAAGTTGTTCCAGCCCCAGCACTGCACGTCGCCGCTGTCCAGCAGAGCGCACGTGTACGCGTCGCCCACCGCGATCTGCACCGCGCTGGTGAGCCCGGCCACCTTGACGGGCGTGCTGCTGTTGCTGGTGGTGCCGTCGCCGAGCTGCCCCTTGCTGTTCAGGCCCCAGCACTTCACCGTCTGGTTCACCAGCAGGGCGCAGGTGTGGTCGTCGGCGGCGGCGATCTGGGCCATGTTCAGCGGCAGGCCGCTCACCACCACTGGTTTGCTTCTGTTGGTCGTGGTGCCGTCGCCGAGCTGCCCATCGTCGTTGAAGCCCCAGCACCAAGCGCCGCCGTTGTGCACGAGCGCGCACACATGCGATCCGCCGGAGGTCACGGACTGGATCTGGCCGGACAGTCCCTGCACCTTCACCGGCATCAGCCGGTTCTTGGTGGTGCCGTCGCCGATCTCACCCCAGGTGTTGTCGCCCCAGCAGCGCAGCGAGACCGACAGGCCGCCACCGTGCACGATCGCGCAGCCGCCGTACCCGGCCGCTATCTGCGATACCGCGCCGGCCGGGAGCGCGACCGCCGCGGCCGAGGTGTGCACGGTCAGCAGCGGGGTGCCGTCCCCGGTCATCTGGCCCCAGCACATGGCGCTGAGGGACGCGGTCACCGCACAACTGGTGCTGGTACCGCCGGTCACCAGCACCGCCGTGTGCGGCGGGCCGGGGAGGCCGATCACCGGGGTAGGAATGGCCCGGTTCAGGGTCGAGCCGTCGCCGAGGGCGCCGGTGAGATTCTTCCCCCAGCACTCCACCCGTGCCGACGTCAGCACGACGCAGGCATGGTGGCCGCCGACCGCGATCTGGCTCGGGCCGCCGGGGCCGCCGGCCGGTGGGGTCTGCAGCCCGAAGGCCAGGATGGGGAACGGGCTTTGCTGGCTGAAGCTGCCGTTGCCGAGCTGCCCGTACCCGCCGGAGTCGCCCCAGCACACCACGCTCGGCGTGGGGGTGTTGGCGAGCGCGCAGCCGAAGTCCTCGCCGAGACCGACCTGCTGCACCCCGGAGTTCAGGCTGGCGACCTGGGTCGGGACGTGGGCGTCGGTGAAGGTGCCGATGCCGAGCTGGCCGACGTCGTTGTTGCCCCAGCACTGGAGGTCGCCGCCGGAGGTGATGGCGCAGCTGTCGGCGGCGCCCGCGGTGATCGCGGTGGCCCCCTCCAGGGGAGTCGGCACCGGCACGTCGCTGGCCGTCGTCGTGCCGTTGCCCAGCTCCCCGTTGCCGTTGTCGCCCCAGCACCACACCCGGCCGGTGGTCAGCAGCGCGCAGGCGTGGAAATAGCCGGCCGCGACCGCCGTCACCCCGGTGAGTCCTTGGACCAGCTTGGGCGTGCTGGAGTCGTTCAAGGTGCCGTCGCCCAGCTCGCCGAAGTTGTTGTCGCCCCAGCACCGCGCCGTATGCGCCGCGGTGACCGCGCAGCTGAACCCGTCGCCGGCCGACACCTGCAGGCCCTGGAACGTGCCGGCCTGCACCGGTGCCGTGCTGTCCACGCTGGTGGTGCCGTTGCCGAGCTGACCGAACGCGTTCGCTCCCCAGCACCAGACCTGGTGGGTGGTGTCGATCGCGCAGCTGTGGTCGTGTCCGCCGGCCACGGCGATGGCCGGGGGCAGGCCCGCCACCGGTACCGGGACGGTCGAGTCGGCGATGGTGCCGTTACCGAGCTGGCCCGTGGTGTTCTGTCCCCAGCACCAGACCGACTGGTCCGCCATGACGGAGCACGTATGGCCACCACCCCCGGCGACGATGGGCAGCGTTATGGCCATGGCGGGCGCGGCGGGTGCCACGGTGCCCGTGATCGTGAGCACCGAGGACACCAGCGCCAGCGCGGACGCGGCGACGGCGGCCCTGACCCGCCGGCGTCGTGGCGGATGCTCTCCGGAATGGGTTGCGGGCATGTCACTGACCCCCTGTTCTGACGGAAGCATGGCCCGACGTTAAGCGCGGCGGCCGGTCCGTCGCGTCGGGGAAACCCCTACGATTACGAGGCTGCCGTGCCCTGCGGCGACATCTTGGCGGCCAGTTCGGTGCGGGAGCGGACGCCGAGCTTGCGGTAGACGCGGGACAGGCTGGCCTCGACGGTCTTGCCGGACAGGAACAGCCGGGCGGCTATCTCTGTGTTCCGGAGCCCGGCCACGGCCAGCTCCGCGACCTGGAGTTCGGTGGCGGTGAGCCGGTCGGCGCTGCCCCGGCGGCCCGGGGCACGCCCGAGTTCCCCGCGGGCGACCGCCGCCCACCGCGACGCCCCGGCCTCCTCGAACACCGCGGCGGCCCGGCTCAGGCGGTCCTGGGCACGCTGGCGCTCGTTGCGGCGCCGGTGCAGGCGGCCCTGGGCGAGCAGCGTGCGCCCCAACTCCAGGGGCATGTCCAGGGTCTCGTGCGCCGTCAGCGCGCGCTGGTAGTCGGCCAGGGCCTGGTCGAGTTCGCCTCCGGCGGCGTTGAGCAGCCCACGGGAGCGGGCGGACACCGCCAGGATCCAGGGCCGTGGCAGGGCCTGCGCCCGCTCCTCCATGCGCTGGACCAGGCCTTCGGCGCGGTTCAGGTCGCCGAGCCCGATCACCGCCTCGGCGTGGTCACCGTGGAACCGGTTGGTCATGGGCTCCCTGTTGTGCGCCCACTCCTCGATCTCGTGCGCCCTGAGGAACTGCCGGTCGGCCTCGGCGAGGTTCCCTGCCGACATCTCCACCGTGCCGAGCACGGCCCTGGCCATGCCTTCAAGGATGACGTCCGGATGCGTGCCGAGCCGGTCGAGTATCTCCTGGCACGCCGCCCTGGCCTCGGTCAGCTCACCTGCCTGGGCGCACCACTGGCCCTTCGCGCACAGCGCCATGTGCAGGTAGGTCTCCTGCTCGGTCTGCTCGGCGAGGTCGAGGGCCTCCGCCACCAGGGCGTGCGCCCGGTCCATGTGCCCGGTCATCATCTCGATCCTGGCCAGATGGGTGAGCACGCCGCTGGCGGTTGCCTCGTCACCCTGCTCACGGAACGCGCGGAGGATGTCCTCGAATCGCCGCCTGGCCGTGTCGAAGTCGTCGAAGTTCCGCGCCCAGAACGCCGGGACCGTGCTCATCTCCCAGGCGGCCACGTCACGCTGCAGCGCCATGCCCTTCTCGATCGCCGCGCGGTCGGCCCCGCGCCCTGAATACAGCTTGAACAGGGCGAGGTTGTGCAGCGCGAAGCCGTACAGCAGGGGGTCTTCGTCCTCGTCGAGCAGCGCCAGCGCCGCCTCGCCGTGTTCCACGGCGAGGTCCGCGTCGTCGGATTGCGCGGAGATCCGCGTGTGGATCTTGGCGCGCAGCGCCGTGGTCTCCGCCTCTCCGAGCGCTTGGGACATCAGCGCCAGCCCCTGCTCCGATTCGCCCTGCACCCAGAGCAGGCTGCCGAGTTCGAGCAGGACCCGGGCCCGGTCCTCACCCGGCGGCAGCGAGGCAAGGGATCTGTCCAGTTCCCGCCGCGCGCCGGTCGGGTCACCGGCGAAGTAACGCCGGTCGGCGAGTTCGGTCTCCCGGCGGACCAAGGTGGCGGTGTCGCCGGGCGGGGTCAGGCTGCGGGCCAGTTCGGTCAGTTCCACGGCCACGTCGGCGGCGCCGTGCGCCGCCGCTGCCGCGGCCGCTTTGTCCAGGGCGGCCGCGGTGGCCTCATCGGGGCCGTCGGCCGCCAGGGCCAGGTGACGCGCCCGTTCTTCCGGGCTGGTGGCCCGCTCCGCGAGGTCGCGGTGCAGCCCGCGGCGGCCCGCCTCCGGGAGCGAGGCGTACAGAGCCGATGCGAACAGGGGATGGGTGAACTCGACCCGGCCACCGGGGCGCACCCGGACGATGCCCGCCACCTCCGCCGCGGCCAGCGCGTCCAGGTCGAGGTCGGCGGTGGACGGCCGGGCCATCGCGGCCACCCTGGCGAGCACGTCGCGGGTGGCCCGGGGGAGCCGGCGCAGTCGCAGCAGTACCAGGTCACGGTGATCGCCGGGGATGGGCAGCGGCTGGCTCGGCGGCGGCATCCCGAGGCGCCGCACCTCCCGGCCGATCTCCAGGGCGTAGAACGGGTTGCCGCCCGCGGCCCGGTGGATCCGGACCAGCACCGGCCGGGCGAACGACGAGCCGAGCGTGCGGGCGAACATCTGGTGGATCGCGGCCACGCTGAGCGGCCCCACCTCGACGCGGGTGATCGCCTGCCGGTCCAGCGACGCCTCCACCGCGGTGAACGCGCCGGTCCGCTCGCCGGCGGGCCCCTCGGTGCGCACGGTCGTCACCAGCCGCAGTTGCCGGTCGTCCAGCCGTCGCAGCGCGAAGCCCAGGGCCCTGGCCGAGGCCGGGTCCAGCCACTGGGCGTCGTCCACGGCGAGCATCAGCGGGCCGTCGCCCGCGATCAGTCCCAGCAGGGCGGTCAGGCCGGTGCCGACCGCACGGGGATCGAGGTCGATGCCGCCGGCTTCCTCGCGCAGCAGTGCCACGCCCAGCGCGCGGCGCTGCGGTGCCGGGAGCCTGGCGAAGGCGTCATCGGGGACGTTGCGCAGCAGATCGGCCAGGCCGGAGTGGGGAAGCCCGGCGTCGGAAGCGGCCGGGCGGCAGGAGAGCACATGCCGGCCCGCCGCACGGGCCCGGCGGGTGGCCTCGGTCCACAGCGTGGTCTTCCCGATGCCCGGCTCGCCCTCGATGACCAGGACGAGCCGCGGTCCCGCTGGCCCGGGCGCGGCGTCGGGCGCCAGCCAGGCCTCGATCTGGCCAAGCTCGGTGTCTCTGCCCAGCGCGCCGGCCGCTGGTGTGCTTGCTCCCCGGATCGGCATGTTCCCGCCACCGCCGTCCCCTTCCGGGGAATCCTAACCCGCGGCCATAGGACCAGGCGGGCTCTACTGGCCTGGGGGAGCGACCCCCCTGGAACCCCCCGGGGCGCCGATGGCGCCTGGCCGGCAAGCCGGCAGGCCCCATCGCGCGTACTGGCTCAGGGGAGCGACCCTCTGGGCCGCTGCTCAGGCCGGGTCAGGCAACCCGGCCAGCGCGGGCCCCG
>Ga0207700_10000671_pt1 | contig 19993 bp, 18 predicted proteins | sample LARL82metaG_FD_184348 | JGI IMG/M metagenome (GOLD analysis project Ga0207700, IMG submission 184348) | Corn, switchgrass and miscanthus rhizosphere microbial communities from Kellogg Biological Station, Michigan, USA - LAR L8-2 metaG... | ecosystem: Host-associated > Plants > Roots >...
CTCGACGCGCCCGTCGTCGCGCAGGAACTCCGCGACATGTCGCGCGTTCTCGACGTGCCGCTCCATGCGCAGCGCCACCGACTCGATCCCCTGCAGCAGGAGAAAGGCGTTCAGTGGCGACAGCACCGAGCCCAGAGTGCGCTGATAGACGCTCCGACAACGGCCGATGTATGCCGCGTTGCCGAAATGCTCCGTGTAAACGAGGTCGTGATACGACGCGTCGGGCTCCGAGAACATCGGGAAGCGCGCGGCGTGCTCTGCCCACGGAAACTTTCCGCTGTCCACGACGAGGCCACCCATCGTCGTGCCGTGGCCACCGAGGAATTTCGTGAGCGAGTGCACGACGACGTCCGCGCCATACTCAATCGGCCGGAGAAGCATTGGCGTGGCGACCGTGTTGTCGACGATGAGCGGTATTCCGTGCGCATGGGCGACTCGGGCGAGCATCTCGACGTCGCAGATGTTGCCGGCCGGATTACCGACGCTCTCGCAGTAGACTGCACGCGTGTCGTCGTCGATCAACACCTCGATCGCCTCGGGGCTGTCGTTCTCCGCGAAGCGCACATCGACACCCATCTTTGGAAAAAGATGGGCGAAAAGCGTGTACGTCGTGCCGTACAGCTGCGGCACCGAGACGAGGTTCGTGCCGGGCGACACCACATTGAGCGTCGCGAAGTGCATCGCGGCCTGGCCCGAGCTCACGGCCAGTGCGGCGAGCCCGCCCTCCATGGCGGCGACGCGACGCTCGAGCACGTCGGTGGTTGGATTGCTGATCCGCGAGTAGCGGTAGCCATCAACTTCCAGGTTGAAGAGCGCCGCGGCGTGCTCGGCGCTCTCGAACTCGTAGGCGGCCGTCTGATAGATCGGGACCGCGGTGGTCGGCGCCCGGTTGTCGGCGGCGTAACCGGCGTGAAGTGCCAGAGTCTCCCGATGCATCCGGCCCATCACCTTTCGAGACTCAGTGCCTCACGCACGGTGACGGGCCATGCCTCGAGGTCGAGGCCGTGCGTGGCAAAGAGCGCAATCGTCAGGCGGTCGAGGCCGAACGCGGCACACGCCGTGTGGGCGACGCTACCATCGTCGGTGGAGAGCTCCCACGTGGTGCCGAAGTGATCCTGATGGTAGTTGAAGCTCATGCACGCCGTGGGAGCTTCCTCGGAGTTTACGGGCACGAGGAGCTCGAACTTGAGTGCCTGCTCAACCTGATTGACGGCCATCAGCTTTCCGGCACGTCCGAAGAACGGATCGCTGGCGGGGAGGAGCGAGAACGGCAGCCCGAGCTCTCTTGCCAATAGTTCGGCGCGCCCCTTCCATCCCTCACGGAACTCCAGCGCCGTCTCCGGTGCGCCGATGCAGACGTACTCGCGCATACGGAACGCCTGCATGCGTCCGAGCTCGGACGAGCTCTCGCGCCGGAAGCAGTAGGACTCCACGTCGACGACGACACCGGTCGTCGGCACGTCGCCGCGGGCGGCGATGATTGGATAGACCTGATAGCAGGCGGCAGGAGTGAGCACGAGATCAGTCGCGGCAAGCGCACCGACCCATTCCTCGCCGACGGCCTTGCCCTCGACCAGGGCACGGATCTTCGCTTCCGTGCCGGTCATCGAGCTGACCACGCCAAGGAGATGCGGGAAACTCTTGAGGTAGCCCGATTTCTCGAGCAGCGCCCGACTCATCACCGGCGGGAATCGGAGCACCTCCGCACCCGCGGGCCGGTGGCGCGTGATCAGCGCCGTTAGGCCCGCGATCACGTCCTCGAATGCCGCGGTTCGCCCCTGGACGCCATTCGCGGCCGTGGGCTGAAGAATGCTCGAGGTGATCGCCTCGAGTCGGTCAGTCGAAAGCTGCGTCGGACTCATCTCAGTCCCTCACGCGCGACGGTACGTCGAACAGCAGCAGCGAGCTCGCCGCGCCCGCGAGGATTCGCTCGTTATTGATCATGATCGACGACGAGAGCACATCGCGCAGATTGCGCGCGACGCTGAACTCGCCGTCGTTGCGATAGCCCGACAAACCACTCGCCTGGAGTGCGTGCAGCACCGTCCCGATGGCGGTCTCCGAGGAGTTGACCTTGAGCAGGTTGATGCCGGCCTGGAAATCGAGTGCCTCGAGCTTCTCCGGTTCCATTGCGGCCTGCTCGTAGCTCGCTACCGCCGCGGCAATCGTGCCCCGCAAGGCGCGGAGCGCCATCATCGCTCTCGTTAGGTGCGATGCGCCCGGCGCCGCCTGCCCCGACGCGCCCTGCGCCGCGCCCTTTCGGACGAACCGGCGTGCCCGCGACACCGCACCGGCCGCGATCCCGCACCACACCGCACTCCACGTGAGATGCGCGATCGGCACCATGCTCTGTGGATGGATGCGCTCGTACGACTCCGGAATGACTTGCTCCATCTCGGCGCGCCCGCGCAGCGTGAAGCCCGTGCTGCAGGTGCCACGCATTCCCATCGTGTCCCACTCCTTGATCTTCTCCAGCTCGTAGTCCCCTTTCATCAGGGCAACCAGCACCTGATCCGATGGCGGCGACGCGGGGCTGCGGCGCGCGGTCACGAACACGCCGTCCGCTTCCGCGCCATATGACATGACGGTCGCGTTCTTCACGAGCGAGAAGCGTCCCTCGCCCTCCGGTTGCACGGCACAAGCACTGGAGCGCACGGCGCCGCCCATCTGATTCTCGGTCGTCGACGAAGCGAAGAGCAACTGCTCATCGCAAAGGCGTCGCAGCAACTGCTGATGCCAGGGACTCTCCTTCGCATGCCGCAGGAGAATGACCACCTGGATCGTGTGCATCGCGAAGATCATCGCCGACGAGCCACACGACATACCCAGGAGATAGCAGATGTCGATCGCGTCGCTGACGGACGCTCCATCGCCGCCTAGCTCCGTCGGCACCAACATGCTGAGCAACCGATGTTGCCGGGCCGCGGCAAAGGTCTCGTGTGGAAATCTCGAATCGCGATCCACCTCGCCGGCGTGCTCCGCGGCTGTGGCAGCGACGAATCGGGCGCGCACGCTCGGATGCTCCGGTCGAACCGCGGCGGTTGCGGGTGCATCGAGAGTCGTCATGCGTGTCGCCTCCACGTCGAGGGTGAGTCGGTTCGATTGTGTCGGAACGCGGGGTGCCAAAAGCGCGCCAATGTCGCGCCGCCCACAAGAAAGCTGGCTCACCGATGCAATCACCGATCACCGCGTGATTATCATTTGATAATGATTCACACCGCTTGCAATGCCGTTCACCACTTCTATATGTATGGCGGGCACGCTGGGATCGCGCCTAACGGCACGCTGAAATGGATCACCGATGAATGATTTGAGAACGAGAGGCATCATTTCGAATTCGAGGACGACAACATGAGCGGAGACAGCGACGGACCGAATTTCCGCGTCGCGCATGGCTTCGGTCCCGGCCTTGCACGCGGCGGGCGTATGAAGTCGCCGGGGATGTCCATGTGGCCACCTGAATCTTCCTCGCAGTCCTCCGAGCGCGCCGCCGCCGATACACAACGTCTGCCGGGCATCAGCATCGTCGTCACCTCCGGCCACGAGACCGCAGCGCTCCGTCGCTGTCTAGAAGCCTTCTCCGCCATCTGGGCGGACGCGCATGCCCAAGTCATCGTGGTGCATGCGGGCGAGCGTGAGGAGCTCGCTGCGCTGGTTCAGGATTTCCCATCCTTTCAATGGATCACCGCGCACCGCGGCACGTCGGGCGCTGCTCTCCGGGACATGGGCTTCGACCAGACCACCCGGGACATCGTGCTCTTCATCGATCATCGAGACACCGATCGATGCCGATCCGTTGCAACGCTCTGTCGCAACTGGGGCGTCTGGTCAGCAACCGGTGGTCGCGTCATCTCCGCGCCCGTGTGCCCGAACGAAACATTGGTCAAGCACCCAGCGGTCTCCGTCGTCATGCCGGTCCGCAACGGCGGACCGCGCTTCCTGCTGGCACTGCAGGCGTTAGCACTCACTGACCTCCCTCGCCACGAATGGGAGTTGGTCATCGTCGACGACGGCAGCACCGACGAGACGGCCGCCGTGGCCGCGCAATACGCGGACAAGCTCCTTCGTCTCCGGCCGGACGCGCGAGGACCAGGCTATGCACGGAACCGCGGGTTCGAGCTCACGCTCGGCGACTACGTCGCCTTCATCAATGCCGACGTGATGGTCGGGACGGATACACTCCGCAACGCAATCACGACCCTGATGCAGAACCCAGAGCTTGGGGCGATTTTCGGATCCTGCGGCGTGCAGCCAATGGTAACCGGCTTTCTATCCAACTACCGCAGCCTGGTGCAGCGTTACTATCACCAGAAGCAGGCAGACGACTCGTGTACTTTCTCCTCGGCGTGCGGCATCGTCCGAAGCTCGGTGTTCGAGAGAGCGGGAGGCTACGACGAGTGGCATTTCTCACGGCGGCAGCTCGAGGACATGGAGCTCGCTCAGCGCATTCGCGGTCTGGGTGCACGCATCGCTGCTCACCCCGAGCTTCATGCGACACATCTCAGGAAATGGACGCTGCGACGAATGGTCGCCACCGAGATCTTCGATCGCACCGTTCCGTGGATGCGTCTCGTCAAGCGCGAGATCCTGCGCGGCGATCGCGGAGCACCCTCTGGCCGGAGCGCGAAGCGTCTGAAGATCGCTCTCAGCTGGCTCGCCGTCCTCATTGGCGCGGCCGCGTGGATCCGACACAGTGCGCCCTTGGGAATCGGCGCGCTCTCCTGCTTACTCTTGGTGCTCGCCCTCAACGCGCCGCAACTCGCATTTTTCGCTCGCGAGCGCGGTCTGGGCTTCACAGCGCTGAGCGCTCCAGTCGATATTTTGTATTATCTAATCGCTGGCGTCGGGCTGGTATTCGGTTGGATCGCGCGCATTGCGGTTGGTGATCCAACGCCAGGGGCGGTCGCCGAGGCATACGCCGAAATGGGCCGCAAACGGTGGCCGCCGGTACCGGTCAAGCGCATCGCCCACGCGTCGGCCTCGTTGGACAAAGCGGCCCCGCTCCTCACCTCGGAGCCGGCCTCCGCGCAGCCGAAAACCGAAGGCTCAACTATCATTCAGTGAGATCCGACACTCTCAGGTAAACCGGGTATACAGCGACGCTGCAGGATACCTCCGACGACGCAAGAGGCGTCGTGAGCTCAACGTCCCGTTGCACTTGCTGCAACGCTACCGCCCGGAGATCTCCACAGCGATGGCCTGGTGCTCGATCTTACTATTCGCCCTTGCCGCGGTCAGCATAGCTGGATGGGCGCTGGCCTTCTCCCTTCGCCGACGAGCGCTTCGCTACCACGCCGCATTCGAGCGTGCATTCGAAATCGCTCGGCGAGTGTACGATTTCACCGACGGCGAGACGGACGAGCTGACGCGCCTCATCGGCGAGCCGATCGAGCGTCGCTAACGAGAATTTCGTTAGAGGAGCGACGGCGCACATCGCGTGTGTGAGGCATCTCACACCTCAGAGCATCAAACTTGCAGCCGCTGGTGAATTCGACCGGTAACGGCGAATCACAATTCAGCGGATGAGAGCTCGAGCGATGACGATTCCGAGATTCCGTCCTCCGCGACAAACACGCAGCCAGGCGACACTCGATCGGATTCTTGATGCGGCTGAACGTGTTTTCGAAGAGAAGAGCTTCAGCGAGGCGACTGTAGCCGAGATCATGACCCAGGCCGGCGTGACGGTGGGCGCTTTCTATCGGCGCTTCCCGGACAAAGACGCCTTGCTGCATCTGCTGGATGACCGCTTCTTCGCGAAGATGAAGGAGCAGGGAGACGGGCTCCTCGATCCCGAGCGCTGGCATGGCGCTTCGGTAGCGGAGATTATCAACGAGTTCGCGCGCATCGCGGTGCTCTGGTACTCCGACAATCGGGGAGTTGCGCGAAGCTTGTATCTCCGCGCCCGCCTCGATCCCATCATTCAGGCAACGGCGCGAGAGATCAACGCGCACTTCATCGAAGGCTTACGCGGGTTGCTCCTCGATCAGGAGCGCCGCGCGGAGATCACCCACCCGGAGCCGGAACGGGCCGTTGCCCTCGGCTTCATGATGTTCTTCGGCGCGCTGCGAGAGACCACCGTATTTGGTGAGGTCTGGCCGGATCATCAGGAATTGGTGCGGGTTCAGGTTGATGATGAGATGGCGAGACTCTTTCTCTCGTATCTCGGCGCGCAGCCGGTGCGGGCGCCCATTGTTCCGAAGCTCGCCACGCTGGCGGAGCTCACCGTTAGCGACTACTCACGTCAAGACGTACCAGAGAACTGAGAGCCAGACGGCGCGAAGTCCCGAGCGTCACGCCGTGGCACTTCGCGCCGTCAGCAATTTTATTCTGATCGCAACGCTATCATTGCGTCGGTGTTTGCCGCTCGTCGCGCCGGTATCCAACTCGATGCCAGTGCGACCGCGAGCAGGAGCAGCGTGACGCACGCCAACGTCAGCGGATCCGTCGGCTTCACTCCATAAAGAAGCCGGTCGAGCGCGCGGCCTCCGACAATCGTTAGGCCCAATCCGGCGATGAGGCCGATGGCGACGAGCGAGACTGGCTCACGCACCACGGTCGCGATCATCGTCCCACGATCCGCGCCCAGCGCGAGCCGGATCCCGAACTCGCGAGTCCGCTGAGCGACGGAGGCAGCCGTCACACCATACACTCCAAGTGCAGCGAGCAACAGCGCAGCGATGGCGAATCCGGCCACGAGCGTCAGAACGAGTCTCCGCTCGGCCAGCGAGGCGCCAATCGCTTCGGTCATCGTGCCGATGTTCGCGATCGCCTGTTGCGGATCGACGACGTGAATTGTCCGACTCGCTGCGCTCGCGAGCGCAGTTGGCTCTCCCCGCACACGTAGCACCAGCGTCATGCCCCGATACGGTCGGTACGTGTGCGGCACCCAGACCTGGCCGCGGCCCTTGTCCTGGAGATCGTACATGTGCACATGATGAACGACGCCAACGACGCGGATGGTATCGCCGTCGAATAACATCGGTTGGCCAACCGAAGTACCTTCGGGGAAATACCGCGCTGACAATTCATCATCGATTATCGCGACACGAGCTTTCGCGCTGTCACGGACGGCTTCGCCAAAATCGCTTCCCTGCACCAGCGGAATCCCCATCGCCGCGAAGTAGCCGGGCGTCACCGGCGCCGCGTCGATCAGCATTCCATCACGCTCCCGAACACCGGTGTTCGTTGGCGACCTTGGAAAGAGGATGCCACTCTGGTCCGCGCCGGCCGACAACGGCGTTGCGCCAGTTGCACCGACGGCGATCACGCCCGGGAGCGACTGCAGCGCACCGACCTGCGCTTCGATGGCCGCGACGACCGGCGCGCCCGACGCATACTTCGCTCGGCTCGCCACGAGATCGATCGTCAGAACGCCGCGCGGATCGAAGCCCGGATCGACATGCGTTAGGCGAACGAAACTCTCCAGCAACAACCCCGTGCCCGATAGAAGCACAACGGAGAGCGCGAGCTGGCCGAGAACGAGCGTGCGACGCGAGCGGCTCGCGCCCCGCGTGCCGCCGCGCTCTCGCAGCACCGTCGCGATGTCACGCCGCGCAGCGTGCACCGCCGGAATGATGCCCATGATCATGCCGACGAGAACAGCGATCGCCATCGTGACGATGACCACACGGGCATCGATCGCGATCTCATCGCGGCGCGGCAGCGTCGCGGGCGCGAGCGCGAGCAACCCGCGAAGCGTCCACACGCCAAGCAGCAGGCCGAGCGCCGACCCCACGCCCGCGAGGAGAAGATTCTCCGTCAGAATCTGGCGGATCACCCGTGACTGAACGGCGCCGATTGCACGGCGCACCGTCACCTCGTGATCGCGTGTTGCGGCGCGCGCCAGCGAGAGCACGGCGAGGTTCATGCTCATGATGAGCACGAGCAACGTGACGGCACCGAGCAACGCGTACATGGCGGGCCGCACCGCTCGCGTCACACGCTCCTGAAGCACGTTCGCGACGAAGTGGAAGCCATGCGGGCCGTATTGCTCTCGATCGAGATCGCGCGACAGCTGGCGGAGCTCGGCCAGCGCGGCGCCCACGTTGACATCCGGTCGAACACGCGTCAGGACGCCGAGATAGTGCGGGCCTTTCGGTATGCGGTCGAGCGTGTCGACGAGTGGGAGATACATGTCGGCATCGGGCGTTGCACTCGAGACGCTGCCCTGCGCGGAATAATGGAAGTCCGCGGGAAGGACGCCGATGATCGTCGTGGGCGCGCCGTCGACGATGACGGTTTTATCGATGACCCGGCGATCACCGCCGAAGCGCTGCGTGAACAATCGCCGGCTGATGATCGCCGTGCGCGGCGCGCCGGGACGGTCGTCGCCGTGCGCGAACGACCGGCCGATGTCCGGACCGTGTCCCAGCAGCTGAAAGAAGTTCGCGGACACCGCATTCTCGCCGAGCTGCTGCGGCTCGGCGGATTCGTCGCCAGCGAGCGTGACGCTACCGATGCGAATGGCGGCGAATCCCTCGAATGAGCGCGCTCGTTCTCGTAGCCTAACGACTTCGCTTGCGGTGAGCCACGCTTCGGGCACTCCGATCCAGTCCAGTCCATCCCACAGCACCATGAGCCGCGATGGATCGCGATACGGAAGCTGACGGAAGACGACACTGTTGGCGACGCTGAAGATCGCGGTGTTCGCCGCGATGCCGAGAGCCAGCGTGAGGACGACGACGACAGCGTAGCCCCGCGCTCGGCGCAGTGATCGGAAAGCGTAGTGTCCATCGCGCCGCAGATCCTCGAGCCACACCATGCGCATCTCCCTACCCTCCTCGGTGTAGCGGCGCACGCCGCCGAAGGTCGCGAGTGCACGCCGTCGGGCGTCCGCCCGCGCCATGCCCATGCGTTCCAGCTCGGCGACTTCCATATCGATATGGAAGCGCATCTCCTCGCTCATCTCGTCATCGCGGCGAGGCAGCAATCGGCGCATGAGAGACCACATCGTCGGCGCCGCTCAGGTCGACCGCAGCACGGCTTCCACCGCGCCGGCGAACGCGCGCCAGGTCGCTCGCTCCTCGATGAGCGCGGCGCGTCCCTTTTCGGTCAGCTGGTAGAACTTTGCCTTACGCCCCTCGTCCGAGATTCCCCACGTGGCGCTGATCAGGCCGCGGTCCTCGAGTCGATACAGTGCCGGATATAGTGAGCCCTGTTGGATCTGGAGCACATCATTCGACAGCGAACGGACTCGCTTGGAGATGCCCCATCCGTGCAACTCGCCGAGGCGAAGCACCTTGAGGATGAGCAGCTCGAGTGTGCCCTGCAGAAGATCGGTTCGATTGGCCATGATGCCTCGATTGTCTACAACAAGGTTGCAAGCTTGTTGTAGATTGTCAAGGCATCGTCGTCCTCACTTGACGACCGTGGATGCCGACGTGCTCAGCGCTTCGTTCACCAATGCCGTATCCGTGGCGGCACCGACGCTCATCCGCCAAACACCGACGGCGAAGAACTGGTTGAATCGAAGACTGTCATGTGGCGCAATCACCATCGAGGGCGGCCCGGCCACACATGACGCCGCCGGTCCGACATTCACCCACTTCCCGTTGACGAGCTGCTGCGTGCCCATCGCGGGCAGCGTACCACATAGTGGAACGAAAACCTTCCCGCTCCCGGTATTGGTCAGCGTGATCAGCCCCAGGTGATTGAGCTCCGTGCTCACCGGATCACACCCGCCCACGAGACACGGCCCCGGAACAGCCACCGACACCAAGAGACCATTTGCCGGCGTTGCCACGCCAGTCAAGTTGCTCAGGTCACCGCTGCTACAGGCTGCGATCAGGGCGAGCAGGATGAGCGCGTATCCACTGCGTGCAGTCATTACTTCCTCCGCGAGAGCCATGAGCAAGACGGTTCCATCTCGCTCATAGCAACTCAGAAACTCCCTCGATCGTTCGAACCAACAAACGCCATTTGGCACTTCGTGCCATCCGGGAGTTCGCGCCTCTAGCCTTGCTTCCGTGGCTGGAATGCCAGCCTGTACGCCGTTGGCGTTGTTCCGACATGCCGCCTGAATTGCTCACGCATCGATTGCGTCGACCTCCATCCCGTCCGCGCCGCAATCTGTTTTACCGACAAACTCGATTGCTCGAGTAGCTCGCGCGCAGCGAGTACCCGCTGGCGCACTAGCCACCGTGCCGGCGTGATACCGGATTCCTCGACGAAGCGCCGCGAAAAATTGCGCTCGCTCATGTGTGCGTGCCGCGCCATGTCCGGAATGCTCACCGACGCACGCAGATTTCGGCGGAGCCACTCTCGCGTGCCCTCGAGCGTCGAGCCCTCGGGTTCGGGAATCGGCGTCTCGATGTACTGCGCCTGTCCGCCAGCTCGATACTGTGGGACGACGAGCCGCCGTGCGATCGCGTTCGCCACCACCGCACCATGGTCCGCCATCACGACGTGAAGACACAGATCGATTCCCGCCGCGATGCCTGCCGAGGTGAGCACGCGACCGGTGTCCACGAAGAGAACCGTCGGGTCCACGGCTACCGCTGGATAGCGCGCGGCTAAGAGAGCTGCGTCCTGCCAGTGCGTTGTCGCTCGTTTGCCGTCCAGAAGACCGGCTTCAGCGAGCACGAACGCGCCGGAACAGATCGACATCACGCGTGCCCCGCGTCGATACGCGCGTCGCAGCGCGGCGCAGACGGCCGGTGGAATGGGAAGATCGAGATCACTCGTGCCGGGGACCACAATCGTGTCGGCTCGACGCAACCCAGCCAACCCGTTAGACACATCGATCGAGAACCCCTGCGCCGCGCGCACCGGTCCCGCCGACACGCCGCACAGCGCGAAGTCGTATCTGATCTCGCCGACGTCCGGCCGTCCCCAACCGAACACCTGACAGGGCACGGCCAGATCGAACGGCACGACGGTCTCGAGGACGAGGGCGACGACGCGATGCCGCCGCATCATCGACTCGGTGCTACTCGAGCCGCATCGCGCGCGCGGGATCCATTTTCACCGCGCGACGCGCGGGGATCACGCATGCCGCGAGCGCCGCGACTACCATCGCCGCCGCGGCAGCGGCGTACGTAACCCCGTCGGTCCTCGTCACGCCATAGAGAAACCCTTGCATCGCTCGGCTCGCGACCGCCGCGCCGATCAGCCCAAGGACGGCGCCCCCACCCACCGACAGCGCGATGCGCGACGTCACGAGCTCCACCACTTGCGCGGGCCGCGCGCCGAGCGCAATCCGAATCCCGATCTCCCGCTGCTGCTTCGACACGACGTACGCGACGAGTCCGTAGATGCCGATCGCCGCGATGAGCAAAGCGAGAAGCGAGTAGGTCCCGACCAGCGTCGCGCCGAACCGCTGCGGCTCGACCACCGCGTCGATCTGATCCACGACGAGACGTGGTTCCAGGACGGGTGGATGTGGCGACACGGCCGCGACGACTCGGCGCAATTGCTGCAGGGCGGCCTGCGGTTTCGTGCTTCGCACGATGAACAGAACAGCGTCGCTGAAATCGGGCGTTATCGGCGTGAAGATCATCGGAACGTGCCGATCCTGCACCGCCGCGTACTTGGTGTCTCGCACTACGCCGACGATCGTGAAGCGCATCGAGCCGGCGTGAACCATCTCCCGTCCCACAGCATGCCCATCCGGGAACAGCGCTCTCGCCGCGGCCTGATTGATGATTGCCGTGCTGAGGGCGCGCGCCGTGTCGTCGGCGGTGAAGGACCTGCCCTCCAGGATCGGGACGTGCAGTACGTCGAAGTAATTCGGGCTGATGTAGACCCAGCCGGCAGTCACCTGGTCGTCGGTCGACGCATCCGACCGGGCTGCCTTTTCTCCGGCGACGAATGGCAGCGAGCCCACGCGGGCCAGTGGTACGTGAGTCGCCAGCGCGACGCCCGTGACGCCGGGAATCTGCAACGCGCGCTCCGTCGCCAGTGTATAGTAACTTCTTACTTGAGCACCCTTGTAACCACCGAGTGCCGGGTTGACGCGAACGGCGGCGAGCGGACTCGGATCGAAGCCAAGATCCGCCTGCAGAGCCGCCTGCACCGTTCTCACGAAGAGCCCCGCCGCGACGAGCAGGACGATCGACAGCGCGACCTGCCCGCCGAGGAGCAGCGCACGAGTGTCGAAGCCCGACCTCGCTTGCGTATCGCGCAATGCACCAATCAGACTGATCCTCGATGCCTGAACGGCTGGCCAGAGTCCGAAGATCAGCGCCGTGAGCAGGCCGAGCGCCATCGTGGCGGCGAGGACGCGCGTATTCACGTCGAAGGGAATGTCGGCCAGCTTGATCCGGCCCGGCAGCGTGAAGGACGCGAGCAGACTCACGCCCGCCCTGCTCACGAGCACGCCGGCAATGGCGCCGGCAACGCCCAGCAGCACGCTCTCCACGCCGAGTTGTTGAGCGATGCGCGCTCGTGATGCGCCGAGCGACGACCGGAGGCTGAGCTCGAGACTGCGCTCGCCGGCGCGCACGAGAAAGAGGTTGGCGACATTGAAGCACGCGATCAACAGCGTGAGTATCACGACCGTGACCAGAATCCATACGAACCGCACCAGCGTCTCTCGATCGCTCGACGCGGCCGCGTCGTTCACCGACATCAGGCGTATTGGATCTCGTACGTCACGCCCGGCGTAGCCCATCCTGGCCGCGGACGTCGCCGGCAACTTCGCATTTTCCTGCGCGAGGATCGCGTTCAACTCGGCCGCCGCATTCTTTGGCAAATGCGCATCGCGCAGGCGGCCCACCGCGCCCCAGAAATGGAAATGTCGCAAGCCGAACAGTCTCGAACGATTCGAGGCGGAGAGAAATCCCGCCAGACCGAGGTCGGCGAGCATCGTCGCCGGCACCCAGAGGCGTGGTGACTCGGTCAACAGCGTACCGCGAAACGCCCGCGGGGCCACGCCGATGATCGTGTACGGGTTGTTGCCGATCCTCATCGTCGAGCCAACGGCCGACGCACTGCGGTTGAACATCCGCGCCCAGATCGCGTCGCTCAGCACCACGACCGGGTGCGCGCCTGGAGTATCGTCATCGTTCGGTGTGAGAAGACGACCGACCTGCGCATGCAGTCCGAGCACGGCGAAATAATTTCCCGACACCGCGCCCGCCTGCATCTGCTCGGACTCGCCCGTGCTCGTAGCGACGACGACGTCTTGCGTCGTAAACGCCGCGATACCCGAAAACGAGCGGGCGCGCTCGGCAAAGGCGCGATAGTCCGGATAGGTCAATGGCTGCAGCGGCCGCTGATCGGTGATCGTCTCGGTGATGGCAACCAACTCGTTAGGCCGAGCCACCGGGAGTGGATGCAGCAGCACCGCGTCGATCAGGGAAAACACGGCGCTGTTGGCGCCGATCCCGAGCGCCAGCGTGAGCACCACCACGAGGGTGAATGCCGGTGCGCGGCGGAGGCTGCGCGCGGCAAACCGGATATCTCGCGCGAGGCTGTCGACGAGACGGGTGCCGCGCACATCGCGCACGGAGTCTTTATGGAATTCGACACCGCCGAAATCGCGGAGCGCGTTCACCCGGGCGGCATCCGGCGATTCGCCGCGTGCGACCCGAAACGCGATCTCGCTCTCCATATGGTATTGCATCTCGTCGTCGAGGTCGCGCTCGACCGCCCGGCGGCGAAAGAGCGCGCGTAGACGTAGTCGGATGACGTGCCAATAGCGGTCGATGCCCATGTCACGCCTCCTGGAGCCGGAGTACGGCGGTGATCGCGCGCGAGAGTCGAACCCAGTCGTCGGTTTCCGAGCGTAAGTGGCTGCGTCCCGCGCGGGTGAGCGAATAGAACTTGGCGCGGCGATTGTTGTCCGTGCTTCGCCACTCGGCGGTGATCAGGCCATCGTGCTCGAGCTTGTGGAGAGCCGGATATAGCGATCCATGGCTCACCTGCAGAGCGTCGGCGGAGACTTCTCGAAGACGATGGCTGATCGCCCATCCGTTCATCGGCTCCAGCGCGAGCATCTTGAGGACGAGCACATCGAGCGTGCCCTGAACGAGATCGTTAGGCTTGCTCACCACACACTCATGTCGGTCACCGAGATGAGTATATGGTCGTTTCCCGACGGCGCAAGAGTGCACCGACCGTCCAGTTCCCCGGCCCGTACACCGCGAGTAAGAGGAGACCACCCATGATGCCCATGTTCTTGAAGAACTCCGTCTCATTCATGCCGCCGCCACTCCGGTTCCAGAAGTCGTGGAGCGCGACGCTCACGATGGCGAGATAGACGAACATCGTCGCGGCGGCCGCACGAGCATGGAATCCGGTCATGACGCAGATCGATCCGAGCAGCTCGATCACGAGCCCGGCGCCCAGCAGTGGCGGAATGAATCGCATGCCGTGCGAGGCCATGTACGCCGCCTGCCCACTCCACCCGGAGATCTTCCCGTTGACGGCAACGAGAAACTCGAGGCTCAGGAGCAGTCGCGCGACGAGCGGGAGGAGGCCGAGGCGCAGCCGCTCGCTCACTTCATTCACGGTGTTCTCGGCTTGTACTCCCACAGCACGTTGACGATCACCCAGCGTCCGTTCCATTTCGCCATCTCCAGGAAGTCGACCCAATCCGACGCCACAATCTTCGCGACGGCGGCGTCGACGAAGATGTCGAGGATTCGAAAGTCTTTTTCCTGCCGCTCCGGCGGCGTGCGCTTCCCACCGCCCGCGCGTGTGCGAAGAATGAGCGTCATTGCACCGATCGACTCCAGCTGGCTGTGGCCCATCGTCGGATCCGTCGTCACGATCCGTTTCGCCAGCTCGGGATGGACCGCGCGCTCCATCCGCGCCGCGTCGCCCGCGTACCAGCCCTCGATATAATCCATCGCCGTCGCTCGAATCGCTGCGCTATCGGCGGCTGATTGCGCCTGCACTCGCGAGGCAATCGAGACAACAATGGCCGCGGCTATCCAGACGCGCCGCGCAGTGCGCATTCTCATATTCCCGGGCTCCGCGAGAAAAAAGATCGGGTAAGGTTGATGGCATCGCGGGCAGCGTCGAGAAGCAAAGAAGCCAAGCAACGACGGAATTCGGCCACGAACGCCCTGAGGAACTTCGCGCTATGGCGGCTCGCGCCTTTGGCCGAAGGGCGCGGTCCGCTCCGATGAGGATCGCGCCCGGTTCCGATTGTGTGCTCAGCCGCCGATCTGATTGTTGATGGCGTTCACGACACCCTGCGCTCCAGAGCCACCCGTTAGGCCCGACGTGAGCGCGCTGAGCAGATTACCGAGGTTGCACAACAGACTACCGACGGCTCCTGAACCTTTGACGGTGACGTTGGCCGGTAGGGTACCCGTCACGAGGCCAAGACCGTTGATGTTCAAACTTGATAAATCGAGCGTCACCAAACTGCACTGACCCGGCCCCGAGCTCGTGACGGCAACGTTCGCCGTAAACGGGGTAGCGTCCAAGCCAATCGTCTTGCCAAGCACGTTCACCGCGGTGCCGGTGAGCGTTCCAGTTGCTTCGAGGCCGATGATCTCTCCGACGGTGTTCTCGATCAGGGCGAAGTTCGTAACCACCGCCTGATCGATGGTAACGGAGCCGCCGAGCCCGAGCGGAAGTGTCACGTGTGGAACGATGTCGAGCGCCAGGCCGGTTCCCTTGGGAGGCGCTTGTTGAAACGAAGGGCTGAAGGCCGGGCCGCGTGGTGCCGCGGGACTCTCGCTACACGCGCTCGCGGCGAGCGCGACGAGTGCGGCGGACGCGGCCAGAGTCAGGATTTTCATTAGAAACCTCTCATGTGAAGTGGAGTGCCGTGCATCCCTCGCGAGGAGTGCCGCGAGATGCACGATGTGCTCCACGTCACAAATGAGCGGTCAGCTCCCGAGAAGAGTAGAGAGACTGTTACGTGAGGAGCAGGAGTGGACGGTGGAAGAGGTCGCCGACTACTGACGCTCGCGCCGAGGAGCTGACCGCAGCGTGAGGGCTCTCGGCCGATTGTGATCCGGCGCCCCTCGTGGCGCGCTCGAAGGACCGAGGTGTTTCGCGAACGACACCGGTGGCCCCGGCAGCGCCGCGCCGAAACGGCGCGCAAGCGTCGGTACCCACTCAGCTGACTCACGAAGCACATCACGCAGCAGCATTCAGCCTCACGCTTTGAGCGACTCGAGACGCAGCTCGCGTGGCCGTGCGCTTGCACAGCTAGCGTACAAGCTGCTCATCTCGAGGCGACACCAAAGACTAATGTGATGGAGGGAGGCGTTGTATGAGGTCGATCCCAAGGACGATGTTTGTGGCTGCCCTTGCCGTGCTGGCGGCCAGTTGCTCGAGCGATCATTCCACATCCCCAGGGGCGGTGGCAGGGACCTACACCCTCACCACGGTGAATGGTCAGGGACTCCCGTTCCACCTGGCGAGCGCCACGCTCGGCCAGGTCGTGATCCAGAGCGCCACGATCACACTCACCCCCGGCTCGCCCTCGTCTGCCTACCAAGCCACAGTCTCCGGTACGGTCAACGGCTCCCCGACGACGACTCTGATCAGCGACACGGGAACCTACACCCTCTCGGGGGCCAGCTTGACCTTCTCTTCGACAAGCATTCCGCTCCTTTCATTCGGAGGGAGCTTCAGCAACAACACGTTGACCGTGAGCGTTCCTGGTCAGGCCCTCGGCGCGTCAGGTACGCTCGTGCTGGGTTTATCGAAGTCCTGAGCCCCTGGCATCCGCAGTGTTGCTATAACGCGAACATGGCCGTACACTTGCAGTCCGCCCTCGAAGGGTGGACCGCTGTTCGGACAATTGATTCTTGGGATTCAGGTGCGTGACGCTTCACGCGTGGTGCGGGAAGCGGTGATCACGCGCCAGAGAGGAGCTCCGGCGATGGCATTCCTCCGCACTGTCGCGAGATCGGTTCTGCTGGTTGGGTTCTGTGCCGCCTGGTTGCAGGCGCAGTCAACGGCCTATCGCGTGAACGAGTCACCGCAAGGTCGACCGCGAATCGTCTCGATCGCCCCGCCCCCGGCATCGCCGCGCGCGGACGACTACGGGCCAACGGTATTCACGCATCTGGCGACGACGACTCTTGCCGATGGCCGCATCTATTTGGATCTCGGCAACGCCTACCAGGAAGTCGCTGGTCCCTGTGTGTATGCATACGACTACGTGTGCATTGGCTATGGGTATCCGATATGGGTATATCCGGCGTTCTTCTACGCGCCAGTTTACGTCGAGCCGGTGTACGTCGCGCCAGTCTACGCTGCGCCGGTGTATCCCACCGTCGTATATCCATCCCCCGTGTACCCGATCCCAGAGCGTCGGGTCTGCTACTCGTGTGTCTATCCGTCGCGAACCGTCGTGAGGCCAGCGGCGATTCCGATTGGCGCGGTGCATGCCGCGCCGGCGCGAGCGGTTCCCGGTAGGGTGGTGGCACCCGTGCGCTCGCGGCCCTAATACCTCCCGTCGGCATGGGCCGTAGCGCCCTTTAGTCCTTCGTCAATCGACCCGCCGGTAACGCCGGCGCGGTCGTCAAGGTCCCGAGAAAGGCTGCGAGCTGCCGTAACTCCGTCGGCGAGAGATGGAGTGGCTTCAGCTCACTCTTGCCGAACGGTGCCTTCCCCGGCGCGTTGTAGTGCGCAAGCACCGCAGCTCCTCACAGTCGTCGGCCTACGCATCGCTATATGGCGTCCTATGGCTCGTATCGCGCATGGCATTGAATGACGCAGGCCTCGCCGCCAACCTATAGTCACTCAGGCAATTCGTTGCACCCCAGCCGGTAAACACGACGATGGCCGCAGACCCTCTCTTTTTCATCCCGCCCTTCTCGCACGACCCAGCAATCATGGCCGCCGACCGCGCGCTGGCCAATGTGCTGCCGCAGATCATCTGGACGTGCGACGACCAGGGGCAACTGGAGTGGGTGAACGATCGCTGGTTCGAGCTCACTGGTCTTACCGAGGAGCAAACGCTCAACGACAAAGGCGCCCTCGTCGCCGTCCATCCCGAGGACCAGGATACGCTCGCACGCAGTTGGTCATTGGCGCTCGAGACGTCGCGCGCGACGGAGCTGGAGTATCGCATTCGCACCGCCGCGGGGGAGTATCGCTGGCATTTCGCGCGCGTCGCCCCACTGTGCGGCACCGATGGCAAGATCGCCCGCTGGGTGGCCGGCGTTCTCGACATTCATGACCGGCGCATGGCCGAAGACGCACGGCACGCGTCGGAGCGCCAGTTCCACTCCCTCTTCTATGTCAGCCCGATACCGATGGCGATCACCCGTCAATCGGACGGGGCATTTCTCTTCGTCAACGACGCGTTCACTTCGCTCACCGGCTACACGCGGGAAGAAGCGGTGGGCCGGAGCTCGGTAGAGTTGGGGATGGTGGCGAGCGACGCCCGTGCCGAAGCCGTGGCGCTTTTCACAGCCGCCAACGGGCGGAGTCTTGAGCTGTCGGTCCGCACGAAGGACGGACGCCAGTTGACACTGCTGCTGTTCAACTCGCACATCGAGATCAACGGTGTTTCCTGTTTCCTCAACACCGGCGTCGATCTGACGGAACGAAGGACGATGGAAGACGCGCTGCGCGCGAGCGAAGCGCAAGCACGCGCCAGCGAGGACGCTCTGCGTCACGCCAACCGACAGAAGGACGAATTCCTCGCGATGTTATCCCACGAGCTGCGCAACCCATTGACACCGATCCTTACCTCGGCGCGGCTCCTCGAGGGACATGTCGACGCAGATGCACGTCGTGACCTGGACACCATCGTTCATCAGGTGAAGCACATGTCTCGCTTGGTGGACGACCTGCTCGATGTCGCGCGTGTTGCACGGGGCGCGGTGACGCTTTCGAAAAGCCGGCTCGAGCCGGCAACGGCACTCGCGCGTGCGGTTGCGGCGACAGCACCGTCGTTTCAGCAGCGCGGCCATCGGCTCGAGATCGATATGCCCGAGCAGGGCCTGGCGGTCGAAGCGGACGGCATGCGGCTGACGCAGATCTTCGACAACCTGCTTTCCAACGCGGCGCGCTACACGCCACCGGGCGGCACTATTCGCGTGAGCGGTGCGCGCGAGGGCGACGTCGTGGCCGTTCGCGTTCGCGACAACGGCGCCGGCATCGAGCCATCGCTGCTTTCCAAGGTGTTCGAGATCTTCGTGCAGGGACCTCGCGGCACCGACCGCGCCGAAGGTGGGCTCGGCGTGGGTCTCTCACTCGTGCGTGCGCTCACCGAGCTGCACGGCGGAACGGTGACGGTGCAGAGCGACGGACGGGGGCTCGGGACCGAGTTTACCGTGCGGCTCCCCGCAGCCGCTCCGGATTTCAAATGGTCGGGCTCCTCGAGCGCGCGCATGGCGGCGACCGACGGCGATGCCAAACGACGGCGTGTTCTCGTCGTTGACGATCACCCCGCCGTCGCCGATGGCCTAACGCGTCTGCTGCGGTTGCTTGGATACGATGTTCGCACGGAGTTGAATCCGACCGATGCAATCGCCACGGCCGAAGCGTTCCGACCAGAGATCGCGCTGCTCGACATCGGCCTGCCAGTGATGGACGGCTACGCGTTGGCCACCGAACTTCGCGCCAGGCTCGGCCCCACAGCGCCGGTGATGATCGCCCTGAGCGGCTACAATCCTCCACTCGACCTGCGCCACAGTCAGTCCGCCGGCTTCGCGGCGCACCTGGTGAAGCCCATCGATTCGGAAGATCTGGTCAAGGCAATCAACGAATTCGCGCCGGTCGCGGGTCGCGGCCGTTAGACCTGGCATCGCTGCCCAGGGCGAGCGGCTTGAACGGCCGATGGAACCAAAGCCGCATCGCCTCGCCATGGGAGCCGCGTCATTCTCATGGGGAACGGAGGTCACCCGTGCCTAACGATTGCCAGGCGATCACAGGTGTGGATCGGCGACAATTTCTGCAGAGTGCGGCTGCTGCCGCAGTGGTCGGCGTTGTAGCACCAGCCTCACGTGTGTCGGGATGGCTGCGTCGTCTTGCTGCCCGCGCGGCGCTCGCGCCAGACGCGGCGCTCGAGGAGCTCATGGCCGGTAATCAACGATTCGCCGCGAATCAGTTGACCTCGATTGAGCACGAT
>Ga0207700_10000672_pt1 | contig 19955 bp, 17 predicted proteins | sample LARL82metaG_FD_184348 | JGI IMG/M metagenome (GOLD analysis project Ga0207700, IMG submission 184348) | Corn, switchgrass and miscanthus rhizosphere microbial communities from Kellogg Biological Station, Michigan, USA - LAR L8-2 metaG... | ecosystem: Host-associated > Plants > Roots >...
GCTACCTGGCCCGGTGCGATTTGACGTAGAGAGCGCTCTAGCACCCAGACTCGTGCTCGGCACCCGGGCGGACCGGGCGGCTGGAGAGGAAGCCCGTGAAATACCGCACGATTGGCACGAACCCGAAGACCCGCCGCGAGGTGAGCGTACTCAGCCTCGGCGCCATGCGTTTCGGCACGACGACCGACGAGGCGACCTCGTTCGCGATCCTGGACCGATACGTGGCGGCAGGCGGCACCTTCATCGACACCTCCGGCAACTACGCGTTCTGGGTCAACGGCACGCAGGGCGGGGAAAGCGAGGAACTGCTCGGCCGCTGGCGGCGCAGCCGCGGGGTCGGCGACGAAGTCGTGATCGCGACCAAGCTCGGCGCCCGGCCGCTGGCCCCGGGCACCAGTTACACCGACAACGCCGAGGGGCTGTCGGCCCAGGTGATCCGCGAGTCCGCGGCACGCAGCCGGGCGCGGCTCGGCGTGGCCAGACTTGACCTGCTTTACGCACACATCGAGGATCCGGCGGTGCCGCTGGCCGAGACCGTGGAGGCCTTCGCAGCACTGGTGGCCGAGGGCACCGTGGGCCTGCTTGGAGTGAGCAACCACTGGGCATGGCGGGTGGAACGGGCCCGCAGCGTGGCCGCGGCGGCCGGGGTACCCGGCTATGAGGTACTGCAGTACCACTACAGCTACGTACGGCCGCGCACCGACCTGCCGGGCCCGCTCTCCCCGGACGGCGAGCAGGGTGTGCTGGGCGGCGACCTGCTCAGCTACCTGCGGGCCGAACCGCAGCTCGCGATGGTCGCCTACTCGCCGCTGCTGAACGGCAGCTATGTTCGCCAGGACAAGCCGCTGGACGCGGAGTTCGACCACCCGGGCACGCCTGCCCGGCTGGCGGTGCTGCGAGATGTCGCCAAGGACGCAGGCGCGACGGTCAACCAGGTCGTGCTGGCCTGGCTGATCGGTGCGGAGGTTCCGATGATCCCGCTGGTCGGCGCGTCTTCGGTGGCGCAGCTTGATGAGAGCCTGGCGGCGGTGGACCTGGAGCTGACGGCGGAACAGCGCGCGAGGCTGGACGCGGCCCGGTGACCCCGGCGCGGCCGGATGAGGCTGGGGCGCCAGTGATCATGCGACCCGGTAGCCCTACGCAGCCGGCTGGCCCTGCGCGGCCCGCGAGGCTGGGCACAGTGGCCCGGCGCGCCTGGTGACCCCTGCGCAGCCCCGTGAGCCTGCGCAGCCCCGTGAGCCTGCGCCCACCCCGGTGTGCCAGCGGCGGGTCAGCCGAACTGGCGGATCAGCCAGCCCGGGCCTGCGACGGCCGCCCCGGCCGCCTCGCAGCGGCGCCGTAGCTCCCGGTCGGCGGTGACCACGACCCGCCGGCCGGTCAGCCGACCCGCGAGGCTGGCGATCTCGTCGTCGCCCTCGCCGCGGGCTGCCACCACGCGCACCCGGGGAGCGGGTTCCACCAGGTCAAGCACTGCTCGTGCCCGGCCCTCCACCACCAGGTAGACCTGCGGAAACCACCGGCCACCCGCCGCCTCCCCGGCGGACCCCTCAGCCCTCCCGGCAGACGCCGCCGCCTCCCCGGCAGACGCCGCCGCCTCCCCGGCGGACCCCTCAGCCTCCCCGGCAGACGCCGCCTCCCCGGCGGACCCTGCCGTGCCGGCTTCGGCCGCACCGTCGGCTGCCTCAGTGACGCCGGGCACCGGGCCGGTGACGCCACGGGCCGCGAAGGCCGCCAGCTCACCGTGCAGCCGCGCCATCGCCCCGGCGCGGTCACGCCACCACCCGTCGGCGCGTGAGCCCATCACGTTGGCGCCATCCACGATCAGGGTGACGTCCATGCCGGCCGACAATAGCGCACGGGCCAGCCAGGACATCCATGCCCACGGCCTCCCCGCGCCCGCGAATCACCCACGCCCCGCAGACCAGCCGGTGGACCAGCCAGCGGCCGGCACCCGCGCCTTACGGTGTCCCCTCGGATTCGTCCTAAAGTGGGCGCATGGTAGAGGCGACGTTGATAGACGAATTCAGCAGGCTACGGCAGCGGCATACCGCACCGCTCATCCTGGAGCTCGACCTCTCCGAGGGCATCGCCGAGGAGCCGCCGACCGACCCGCTCTCCGCCGTACTCGCCATGCGCCGCCCACGGCTCGCCGACGTGCTCGACGGCCTGCGCCGGGCCCGGGCGGACGACAAGGTCCGGGCGCTGGTGGTCAAGATCGGCGGCCGCCCGATCGGGGTCGCCCGGGTACAGGAACTGCGGTCCGCAATCGCGGCGTTCCGCCGGTCGGGCAAGGCCACGGTGGCGTGGGCGGAGACGTACGGGGAGTTCGGCCCGGGCAACGCCGCCTACTATCTGGCCACCGCGTTTGAACGGATCTGGCTGCAGCCGTCCGGTGACGTGGGCCTGACCGGGCTCAGCCTGGAACAGTGGTTCCTCCGCGGCACCATGGACAAGCTGGGCCTGGAATACGAGGTCAGCAAGCGGCACGAGTACAAGACGGCCGCCGACCGGCTGACCGAACAGGGGTTCACCGGGCCCGCCAGGGAAGCACTCGAGCAACTCGCCTCCTCGCTCACCGGGCAGATCACGGAGGCCGTCGCGGAGCGGCTCGCCGTCTCCCCGGCGCAGGCCCGCATGCTGATCGACAACGGCCCCTACATCGCCGAGGAGGCGGTGCAACTGCGCCTGGTCGACGCGCTCGGCTACCGGGACGAGGTCTACGACGACGTGCGCAAGTCCGCCGGGCCCGACGCCCACCTGCTCTACCTGGCCCGGTACCAGCGCTCCCGGGCACTGGCCGAGCGGGCCAGGAAGCTGCCGGAACGCGGCGGCGACATGATCGCGCTCATTTACGCGGCCGGCCCGATCCGGCGCGGCCGCAGCGGGCGCGGCCCGATGTCCGGCGGGGCCATGGGCTCGGACACGGTGTCGGCGGCGCTGCGGACCGCGGCGGGCGACCGGCGGGTGCGCGCGATCGTGCTGCGGGTCAACAGCCCCGGCGGCTCCTACGTGGCCTCGGACACGATCTGGCGCGAGGTGGTCAGGGCCCGCAGGTCGGGCACCCCGATCATCGTGTCCATGGGTGACGTGGCCGCCTCCGGCGGCTATTACATCTCGATGGCGGCCGACGAGATCGTCGCGCAGCCGGGCACGATCACCGGCTCGATCGGCGTGCTGTCCGGCAAGCCGGTGACCTCCAGCCTGCTGGAACGTATCGGCATCACCACGGACTCGGTGACCGTGGGCGCGCACGCGGACATGTTCTCCACCACGCGCCCGTTCAGCGAGGAAGAGTGGGCGAAGATCAATTCGTGGCTGGACCGGATCTACGCGGACTTCACCGGCAAGGTCGCCATCGGCCGCAACATGACCCCCGAGAAAGTGCACGAGATCGCGCGCGGCCGGGTGTGGACCGGTGCGGACGCGGCCGCCATCGGCCTGGTCGACCACCTCGGTGGCCTGGACGACGCCGTCGCGCTGGCCCGGCGCAAGGCGGGGCTGCCCGACAGCGCGCCGGTCCGCGGCTACCCGCGCACCACGCCGCTCGACCGGCTGCGGCGGCCGGAGTCGAGTGAGGACTACCGGGCGGCCGGTGCCCGCGTGTTCACCGAGAACTGGGGGCCGGTGTGGCGGCTCGCGGCAGGCGCCGGGTTCCCGCCGCTCGGACCGCTCCACCTTCCCGTCCCCTGGGCTTTTCAGTGACAGAACGCTGGGCCCCCGGTACCGGGGGCCCGGCGGCCGATGCCGCCCCCGGGGAGCGGATCGACCGGGTGGGCGAGGCGCTGGCGTCGTTCGCCACAGGGGTCACGCTCGTCATGGTTGCCGACGGGCGGGACGACATCGGGACCACGGTCAGCGCGTTCTGCCCGGTGTCGTGGTCGCCGCCGCTGGTGCTCGTGTCGCTGATCGCCGACTCCTACCCGGCCGAGGTGCTGGCCCGGGTGGACCGGTTCGCGGTGACCGTGCTCGGCACGGGCCAGCGGGTGCTTGCGGGCAGGTTCGCCGTGGCCGGGCGGCCGGGGGCGCGGGTGCTGCTCGAGGGCACGCCACACGAGCGCGGGGAGGCCTCCGGCGCGCTCATCCCCGACGGCGGCCTGGCGGCGCTGGAATGCGAGGCCGTTCAGCGCGTGCCGGCCGGGGATCACCTGCTGGTCATCGCGTCTGTACTGACCGTGCCGTATGTGGCCGACGGCGGCGGCCCGCTCATCCGGTGGGCCGGCCGCTACCCATCACTGGGCTGATCCTCCTCCGGTGCGCTCTGCTAGTCCCACCCCCGCGCTTCGCGCCCGCCCCCGCGCTGGGCCGCGCCTGTGGATCGTCCTGTGGAGTACCCGGTGGAGAAACGTCTGTCGCGGGGGACAACCCAGGGTTAACTGTGGATGGCTTGTGGACGGCGAAAGAATCTTGAAATTGCTTGCCGAAACCTCTTGTGCAGTCTCCGCGATAGGCGTAGAAATTTCCTCACCACCAGGGACGGTAACCGGCGAAGGGGAAACCCCGAGCCACCCGGCAAAGGACAACTCCGGGCTTTCGGGCAAGGAGAAGTCCAGCGCCACCGGCAAGGAGGAAACTCCGAGCCACCGGTGCGGGGGAAACCCCGGGCCACCCGGTATTGGGCAGACTTCGGGGCCTCTGGTCTCGGGAAAGTCCGGTGCCACCCGGCAAAAGGGGAACCCGCAAGGGGGAACCTTGAGCCACCGGCGCAGGGAAAACTTCAAGGTATGTGGCGGAGGGGAAACCCCGAGTCGCGTGCGGCGGAGAAAGCTCTGGGCCGTCGGCGAAGGGAAAACTTCAAGTTGTGCGGCGGAGGGGAAACCCCGAGTTGCGTAATGAGAAGAAAGCTCTGAGCCACCCGGCGAAGGGAAAGACTTGAGCCTTTTGGCCTGGGGGAAACCCCGGTCAATTGGCGAAAGGAAGCTCTGAGCCACCGGCTGAGGAAATAGTCGGCGCCACCCGGCTTGGGGGAGACCCCGGCTGGTTGGCAAAGAGGAAAGCCTGAGCCACGGCGCGGGGAAGCCCCGAGCCACCCGGTGAACTGGTCGCGACCGGAGCACCGGGGAGTGTTCCTGGCCCTGGTAGGCGGTCGAGCGGCGCAAAGGACGCTGAGAAATCGGCGGGAACGTGCCGCGAGACCGGGCGAGGCCCCTCCATCTCATACATGGAGGGGCCTCGTCCTGTGTCTACCCTGGCTTATCCCCATTCTGCCCGACCTGCCAAACCGTGCCCGAACGACACGCCGCCCCGCCGTGGCCATTCCGGCCTCAGCGGCGTGGGCTCACAGCTTGTAATGCAGTTCGTAGGCGCCGATATCGCAGGCGGGTCCCCACGGGCGGGACTCGCCTCGCTGGTCGGCAGCGGGGCAGGATGAGCTGGCCGGCAGGCCACCCGAGTTGACGGCGGGGCTGGACCGGGGCAGTGCCTGGGTCATCGTCGGCCCGCCATTGTCCGCCAGGGGTTTGAGCATCGGGTCCACGCCGGTCAGGTCGGTCTTCTTCGACAATCCGCAGGACGAGTCCGTGGACAGGTTGAAGCCGGCGGTCTCGCTCAGCGACACGGTGCAATTGGGCGTGGCGCCGGCGCCGGCCAGGATCGTTCCGGTGGCCGAGTTGAACCCGCCGCCGGTGAGCAGGCCCTGGCTGCCGGACAGCGTGGCGAACGAGAGCGTCAGGCTGCCGCCGAAATTGTCGATCGAGCCCCGGCCGGCCGGCTGGGTGGTGCTGCCGGAGATGGTGCTGTCGGAAACGACCAGCGTCCCGCCGCCGTCAATCTCGGCGGCGGCTCCCATTCCCTTGTCGGCCTTCCCGCCGGCCTTGTTGCTGGCCAGGGTGCTTGCGCGGACCGTGATCTGCTGGTTGATCTCCAGGGCGCCACCGTCGGCGGCGGCGTGGTTGCCGTCGAGTGTGGAGCCGGTGATCGTCATGAACAGGCCCGGGTAGTCCTCGACCCCGCCGCCGGCCGAGGCGGTGTTGCCCGAGATTGTGCTGTCGGTGACCGTGCCCACGTTGAACACTCCGCCGCCGATCGCGGCGCCAGCGGAGTTGTCGTCCACCTGGCTGCCGGCCAGCGTGGCGGCGCCCTGGGCGGCGATGCCGCCTCCGCCGTTGCTGCCCCTGTTGCCGGACACGGTGCTGTCGACGACGTGCAGGGCAAGGCCGGTCGCGGCGGCGAGCCGCGGTGCCGCGCACCGGGCCGGTGCGCAGAGCCTGCGGGGCGCGGCCCCGGCCTGACCAGCGGCGGCCGGGTGGCCGTTCTGCCCGCTGAAGATCCCGCCGCCCTCGTTGAGGGTCGCGTTGCCGGTGATCGTGCTCGACCGCACGACCACCGTGCCCGGAACGTTCTTCGGGCCGCCGTTCTGAATCCCGCCGCCGCCGAACTGGCCGCCGTTGTTGTTCTTGATCGCGCTGCCGGTGACGGTGAGCGTGCCACCGGCGTTGCCCACGCCGCCGCCCGCACCGGCGGTGTTGCCCACCAGCGAGTCGTGGGAGAGGGTCAGTACGCCCTGGCTGTAGATGCCGCCGCCGTAGGAGTTCGGCCCGGCCCTGCCTCCGGTGATCTCCAGGTTCCGCAGCAGGCCGGTGGCGCGGGAGGTGACCGCCATGACCCGGAACCTGCCCGTGGCCGCGACGACCGTGCTCGCGGCCCCGGCCCCGGCCACGGTGATGGTCAGCGGCGCCGAGGCGGCGCCGAGCGTCAGCGATCCCAGCGTGAGGTCGTAGGTTCCGGCGGGCGCCGTGATGCTCACCGTGCTGCCCGGTGGCGAGGCGGCCGCCTCTTCCAAGGCCGCGCGCAGCGTGCACTGCCCGGCGGCGTCCGCGCAGACGCCGTCGCCCGGGTGGGCGTCATGCGCATCGGCGGTCGTGTTGACCGTGAACGTTTCCGGCGCCGCCTGCGCCGTGCCGGGCAACCAGGCGGCCGTGCCCGCGGTGATAAGGCACGCGCTGGCACCGGCCACGGCGAACAGGGGAAGTTGCCGGGCACCGGCCCGGCCTTGGAGGTTACGAACCCCTATGCGGCTCATCCGAACGCTCCCGTCGCGCATCCGGCGTTCCGGCTTCAGGCCTCCGGTTCAACCGTCAGCTTGCGCGGCACCCCGGCAGCGGCACAAGAGTTTGTGCCTTAACGTCCGATAACGCTTCGCCGTACTCAGGCTGCCGGGGGTCTCCCGGCGGCGAGTTCCCCGTCCTGCCACACCGCGCGGGCCAGTGGCACGCCGGGCCGGTAGGCCAGGTACACGTGCGAGGGGGCGTCGAGCAGGACCAGGTCGGCGCGGGCGCCGGGGCGCAGGTGGCCGACGTCGCCGCGGCGCAGCGCGCACGCGCCGCCCGCGGTGGCCGCCCACACGGCCTCCTGCGTGGTCATCCGCATCTCACGCACGGCCAGGGCCACGGCCAGCGGCATGCTGGAGGTGAAGCAGGACCCCGGGTTGCAGTCGCTGGCCAGGGCGACGGTGGCCCCGGCAGCCAGCAGGAGGCGGGCGTCCGGATACGGGTTCCGGGTGGAGAACTCCACGCCGGGCAGCAGCGTGGCGACCGTGCCCCCGCCCGCCAGCGCGTCCACGTCGGCGCCGGTCAGGTACGTGCAGTGGTCCGCGGACGCGGCGCCAAGCTCCACCGCGAGCTGGACGCCCGGCCCGGCTTCGAGCTGGTTCGCGTGGATCCGGGGGATGAGCCCGGCCGCGCGGCCGGCGGTGAGCACGGCGCGGGCCTCGTCCGCGCCGAACGCGCCGCGCTCGCAGAACACGTCCACCCACCGGGCCTGCGGCGCGCAGGCGGCGAGCATCGGCCCGCAGACCAGGTCCAGGTAGCCGCCGGGGTCGGCGCGGAATTCCGGCGGCACGACGTGCGCGCCGAGGAACGTGACCTCCTGGGTCACCTCCGCGGCCAGCGCCACGCTGCGGCGCTCGTCGGCCACCGTGAGCCCGTATCCCGACTTGCATTCGAAGGTGGTGGTGCCCTGGGCCAGCATCTCCGCACGCAGGGCGCGCAGGTTCGCGCGGAGTTGCCCGTCGCTGGCCGCCCGGGTGGCCGCCACCGTGGTGGCGATGCCGCCCGCCTGGTACGCGGTGCCCGCCATCCGGGCCGCGAACTCGGCGCTGCGCTCGCCCGCGAACACCAGGTGCGCGTGCGAATCCACGAAACCGGGAAGGACCGCCCGGCCGCCACAATCGACCCGGTCGTCCGCGGCCGGGGCACGGCCAGCCGGGCCGGTCCAGGCCACCTCCGCCCCGTCAATGACCAGCGCCGCGTCGCTGAGCGAGGCGAACGCACCGGGCCCGGCCGCGTCGCCGGCGTCGTTGGTGACCAGTTCGCCGATGTTCGCCAGCAGCGTGCTCACGTCGCGGAGCCGGGATCGCCGGATCTGCGGGTCATGCCCGGCAGGGTGCCGGGAAAGTTCAGCCCTGCCGTCCCGGTCACCGGATCCGGCTTGGCCGTTTTGGGTCGCCGCTCCCGGAAGATCCAGCCGGCCGCCACCCCGCCGGCCAGGCCGCCGATGTGCGCCTGCCAGCCGATCCCGGCCTGGGGCAACAGCACGGTGAACTGGTAGGCGAAGCAGAGCGCCATGATCGCCCCGATGATCATGTCGATCGGGTGCCGGTCGAAGAAGCCCCGGACCATGATGTAGCCGAAGTAGCCGAACACCACCCCGCTGGCACCCGCGCCGACGGTGTTCGCGGGCTCGGCGATCCACGCGGTCAGGCCGCTGGTGAGCACGACCAGGATGGTGACGAAGACGAACTTCTTCACGCCCCGGTAGGCGGCGAGGAAGCCGAAGATGAACAGCGGCCCCGAGTTCCCCTCGATGTGGGCCCAGCTGAAGTGCAGGAACGGCGCGCTGAAGATGTTCGGCAGGCTGCTGATGTCGCGCGGCCTGATGCCGTAGTCCAGGGTGAGCTGGTAGTGGTCGGCCCAGTTCGCGATCTGGATGATCCACAGGACCACCAGGACGGTGACCATGACAAAGAACGCCTTGCGCGCCTCGGCCAGCACCGACTCCGCGTCCCCGGTGCCCAGATCCCACCGCCCCCGGGCCGCCGTGTGCTGGCTGCCCGTCATCCTGCCCAGCGGGCTGCCCGACGCCCCGCTCTTGCCTGTCGAGACCATGCTCGCAACCTAACCAGATCCGGGTTTCGGAGCTAGCTCCGGTGGATGTTCCTGGCGGTGGTGGCCGGCGAACCCGGGTCAGGCGATCTCGATGGAGCGTTTGGCCAGGCCCAACCAGAAGCCGTCGATGACCGTGCGCGCGCCGGACAGGTCGCCGGCGGCGGCGCCCAGCGTGACGAACAGCGGCGCGAAGTGCTCGGTGCGCGGATGCGCCAGCCGGGCGGCCGGCGCCTTGTGCTGGAAGTCCATGAGCGAGTCGAGGTCGCCGTGGGCCAGCACCTCCTGGCCCCAGTGGTCGAACTCCGCCATCACCGCCGGCACCGAGCCGTCCATGCTCATCGCGCGCAGGTTGTGGGTGAAGAACCCGCTGCCCACGATGAGCACGCCGTCGTCGCGCAGCGGGGCGAGCTTGCGCCCGATCTCGAACAGTTCCTTCGGGTCCAGGCTCGGCATGGAGACCTGCAGCACGGGCACGTCGGCCTGCGGGTACATCTCGACCAGGGGCACGTAGGCACCGTGGTCCAGGCCGCGGCCTGGCTGGTCCGCCACCGGGGTGCCCGCGGCGCGGAGCAGCTTGCGGACGTCGTCGGCCAGCCCCGGCGCGCCCGGTGCCGGGTAGGTCACCTGGTAGTACTTGTCCGGGAAGCCCCAGAAGTCATAGACCAGCGGCACGGTCCGGGTGGCGCTGAGCGCCAGCGGCGCGGCCTCCCAGTGCGCGGACACCATGAGGATCGAGGCCGGTTTGGGCAATGTAGCCGACCACCTGGCCAGCTGACCGGTCCACAGGGCATCATCGGCCAACGGCGGCGCCCCATGACTCAGATAGATCGCCGGCATCCGCTGACGGTCACCCTGTGGCGTAACGTCCGCCGCTGCGGTTGTGTCAGACATCGCGATCCTCCTCGCGCCGACCGCCCCACTCATTCTGCCCGCTGACAACAGTTCAAATTTGAACTACATTCCCGTGTGATGATGCTCACAGGACCCGCCCATCGCTGGGCAAACTGAGCCTTCCGTGCACCACGGCCGTGTCATGGTGTGACAGGGCTGCGCGAAGACTAGGGGGGCGGATCCGCATGGCAGCGACCCAGGGCGGCCCGGCCGGGCTCTCCCGCCGCCAGATCATGGCTTCGGGCGCACTGGCGGCCATCGCGGCGCTGGCCGGCGACCGTGCGCGCGCCAGCGCCGCGCCCGTGCGCCGCCCCCGCACGCAGGCCACCCCGCCACGGCTGCGGCTGACCACGGCGCCGGATCTGACGACCGTGCTTGCCCAGTCCCCGCTGCCGCCGTTCACCCCGGTCACGGCGGCACCCGGTGACGTGAAGGTCAGCCCCAAGCGGGCGTTCCAGCCATTCCTTGGCGTCGGGGCGGCACTGACCGATTCGGCCGCCTACGTGCTGGCCAGCTACATGACCACCGGCCAGCGGAGCGCGCTGCTGACCGACCTGTACTCGCCGTCCGGGCGCAACTGGCAGATGCTGCGGGTGTGCATGGGCTCCCCGGACTTCCGGTCCGAGAAGACCGGCTACACCTACGACGACGGGTCCGCCGACCCTTCGCTGACGCGGTTCTCCGTGGTCAGGGACACCGCCTTCATCACGCCGCTGATCCAGGAGATCCTGGCCATCAACCCGGACGTCAGGGTCCTCGCCACCCCGTGGACGCCACCGGCGTGGATGCTGGCCAGCGGAACATTCGAGCACGGGCGATGCACCTTCAACGACGGCTACATGGCGGCTTACGCGCAGTACTTCGTGAGGTTCATCCAGGCGTACCGGTCGATGGGCATCCCCGTCTGGGCCGTCACCGCGCAGAACGAGCCGGCCGGCGGGTGGTTCATGAACGTGAGCCAGGACGAGGAGAGCGACTTCATCGGGACCTACCTGGGCCCCGCGCTGGCCTCGGCCGGCCTTGGCCACGTGAAGATCTTCGCGATGGACGACCAGTGGTCGCTCGCCTCCTACGGCCAGGCGGTGTACACGAGTTCCACGGCGCACCCGTATACCGCTGGCATTGCCTATCACGGGTACCGGGGCAGCCCCGCGACCATGAGCAAGGCGTACGGCGAGCAGCACCTGACCGAATGGCGGTCGAAGGACACCGAGTCGCTGGACATCACCATGGCCGGGATGGCCGGCGGTTATGTGGCCGGCGGGGTGTCAAACTGGGCGCGGTCGGTGATCTTGTGGAATCTCGCCCTGGACCAGAACGGCGCGCCGAACCAGAACAAGCCGCACCGGCGCGGCGTGGTGACCGTTGACAACACGACGGGCGAGGTCACGCACAACCCCGAGTACTACGCGCTGGCGCACCTGGCCATGTTCGCCCAGCCGGGCGCCCGCCGCTGCCTGTCCACCTCGTACGGTCCCGCGTACGTGGCTTACACGACGTACCCGTCGGACGTCACGACGACGGCCCTGGCCAACCCGGACGGGTCGGTGGTCCTGTACGCCTACAACGGGGCGCCCGGCACAAGGGAGTTCCAGATCATCGACACCAGCACCCACACCGGGTGCGCCATCAGCATGGCCCCGGGCGAACTGTGCACGTTCGTGTGGTGAAGCCGGCCTCACCGCGGGCCGAGCAGCGGGGCGATCGCGGCATCCAGCGCCGCAGGCACGTCGCCCACGAGCAGGTGCCGGCCGCCGGCCACCACGTCCCGGCCGCTGATCACCACGTTGCGGACGTCGGCGGCGGACCCGGCGAAGATCACCGACTCCAGCGCGGTGCCGGCCTGGAGGCCGGCCAGCCGCGGGGTGTCGAGCGCCACGGTCACCAGGTCGGCGAGGGCACCGGGGGCGATCTCCCCGGCCTCCGGCCAGCCCAGGCAGGCGTGCCCGGCCATGGTCGCCGCGACGGCCAGCTCCTGCGCGCGGAACGACCCGCGCCTGCCGCTCGCGAGCCGCTCCCCCATCTCCACCAGCCGCGCCTCCGCCAGCAGGTCGACCACCGCGTGGCTGTCGCTGCCCAGGCTCAGCGGGCAGCCCGCGTCGGCCAGCGCCCTGGCCGGGCCGATCCCGTCGGCGAGGTCGGCCTCGGTGGTCGGGCAGAAGCAGGCCACGGTCCGGCTGCCGCCGAGCAGCCCGATGTCGCCGGAGGTGAGATGGGTGGCGTGCACCATCGTGCCGCGCGGGCCCAGGGCGCCCGCCTGGTCAAGCAGCCGGGCCGGGGTGACGCCGTAGGCGGCCAGGCACGCCTCGTTCTCCGCGGGCTGCTCGGACAGGTGGACGTGCAGCGGCGCACCGAACGCGTGCGACCAGGCGACCACCGGGTGCATCTGGTCCGGGGGCACCGCCCGCACCGAGTGGATCGCCACTCCGGCGCGGGCGTGGGCCCCGAGCATCCCGTGCTCGTCCGCGCCAAGCTCGCCGACCCGCTCCGCCCACCGTGCCGCGTCACCGTCGGAGAACCGCTGCTGAGCGCCCGACAGCGCGATCGGTGCCCCGCTGGCCGCCAGCCCGCCGCGCAGGTAGCAGGTGTCGAGCAGGGTGATCCGCAGCCCGGCCTGCGCGGCCGCCTCGATCAGGGCCAGGCCCATCTCGTTGGGGTCCGCGTAGCGGGCACCGCCCGCGTCGTGGTGCAGGTAGTGGAACTCCCCCACGCAGGTGATGCCGGCCAGCGCCATCTCCGCGTACACGGCCCTGGCCAGCGCCAGGTAACTGTCCGGCTGGAGCCGCCCGGCGACCTGGTACATCCGCTCCCGCCAGGTCCAGAACGTGCCCTGCCCGGCCTGGGCGGCCCCGCGCAGCGCGCGGTGGAACGCGTGGGAGTGCGCGTTCGCCAGCCCCGGCAGCGTGAAGCCGGGCAGCAGCGCCGTGCCCGGCGGGCAGGTGGCGGGCCCGACGCCGGTGGTCACCGCGGTGAAATGCGCGCCGCTCGCCTCGATGAGCACCCCGGCGTGCACCCCCCGCCCGGGCAGCCAGGCCAGTTCGGCGTGCCAGCGGCGAATGCCGTCCGGGGTCAGCGGCATGCCAGGTCCTCAAGGACGGCGGCCAGCGCCGTCACCCCGGTGGCGCAGTCCCCCGGCTCCGCGTGCTCGGCGGGCGAATGGGAGACCCCGGTCGGGTTGCGCACGAAAAGCATGCCGGCGGGCACCTGTGCGGCCAGCACCCCGGCGTCGTGGCCGGCCCCGGTGGGCAGCACCGGGGCGCGGATCCCGGTGGCGGCCAGGGCGGCCACCATCCGGTCGCGCAGCGCGGTGTCGAACTCCACGGCCCCCGTGACCGACTCCTGGGCGTGGTCCACGGCCACGCCGTGCGCCACGGCGGCGGACCGGGCCTGGGTCAGCACGTCGCCGGTGAGCGCGTGCAGCCGGTCCTCGTCCGGCGCCCGGGCATCCAGCCAGGCGGTGACCGACGAACTGATCGCGTTGACCGCGCCCGGGTCCACGGTCAGCTTGCCGACCGTGGCCAGGGCCCCGTACCTGGCGGCGGCACCCCGCGCGGCCAGGACCGTCGCGGCGGCCGCCAGCATCGGGTCGCGGCGGTCGCCGAGCCTGGTGGTCCCGGCGTGGTCGGCCCGCCCGGTGAACGTCAGCCGCCACCGGCCGTGCGGCCAGATCCGCTCCGCCACCCCGATCGCCGCGTCCAGGTCCGCGAGCGCGCGCCCCTGCTCGACGTGCAGTTCGACGTACGCGCCGATGCGCGCGACCAGCCCGGGATTCGGGCCGAGGGCCGCGGGGTCCTGCCCGGCGGCGGTCATCGCGTCGGCGAGCGTGACGCCGCCGGAGTCGGTCAGCGTCCGGGCCCTGGCCGGCTCGATCGCCCCGGTCAGCAGCCGGCTGCCGAGGCAGGCCACGCCGAACCTGGCCCCCTCCTCCTCGCAGAACGCGGCCACCGCCAGCGGCCGCACCGGGGCCTTTCCCCGTTCGCGCAGCAGGTCGATCGCGGCGAACGCGGTCACCACGCCGAGCGGGCCGTCGTAGGCGCCGCCGTCCGGCACCGAATCCAGGTGGCTCCCGGTGACCACGGCCTTGGCCGGGCCCGCCCCGGGATCCGTCCACGGGGCGTCCCACCACGCCCACAGGTTGCCGTTGCGGTCGGCGTTAGCGCTGAGCCCTCGTTCGGCAGCGGTGGTGAGGAACCATTGGCGGCATTCCGCGTCCGCCGGCGTCCAGGAGAACCGCCGGTAGCCACCGGTGCCCGCGTCGCGGCCGAGCGGGAGCAGCGACTCCCACAGCGCAGCGAAGCTCACCCCTGGCTCTCCGCGGTCACGGCGCCGGATGCTCGGACATGGGGACGCGGACGCCCCGGTCGCGGGCCACTTCGACCGCCTCGTCGTAGCCCGCGTCGACGTGGCGGATCACGCCCATCCCCGGGTCGTTGGTGAGCACACGCTCCAGTTTGGCCCCGGCCAGCGGGGAGCCGTCGGCGACGCAGACCTGCCCGGCGTGGATGGACCGGCCGATGCCGACCCCGCCGCCGTGGTGCACGCTCACCCACGACGCGCCCGAGGCCGTGTTGACCAGCGCGTTGAGTATCGGCCAGTCGGCGATCGCATCGGAGCCGTCGGCCATGGCCTCGGTCTCCCGGTACGGCGAGGCGACCGAGCCGCAGTCCAGGTGGTCGCGGCCGAGCACGATCGGCGCCCGCACCTCGCCGCGCGCCACCAGGTCGTTGAACGCCAGCCCGGCCAGGTGCCGCTCGCCGTAGCCGAGCCAGCAGATCCGCGCGGGCAGCCCCTGGAAGTGCACCTTCTCCTCGGCCATCCGGATCCACCTGGCCAGCGGCTCGTTGCCGGGGAACAGGTCGAGTATGGTGCGGTCGGTGACCGCGATGTCTTCCGGGTCACCGGACAGCGCCGCCCACCGGAACGGCCCCTTGCCCTGGCAGAACAGCGGCCGGATGTAGGCGGGCACGAACCCGGGGAAGGCGAACGCGCGCGCGTAGCCGGCCTGCTCCGCCTCGCCGCGGATCGAGTTGCCGTAGTCGAACACCTCGGCGCCCGCGTCCAGGAAGCCGACCATCGCCGCCACGTGGGCGGCCATGGACTCGCGCGCCCGTGCGGTGAACCCGGCCGGGTCCTCGGCCCGCAGCGCCGCCATGTCCTCGAACGCCACCCCGCGCGGCAGGTAGGTCAGCGGGTCGTGGGCCGAGGTCTGGTCGGTGACCACGTTGATCGGCGCGCCCATGGCCAGCATCTGCGGGACCAGGTCGGCGGCGTTGCCGAGCAGCCCGATCGACAGCGGCTCGCCCGCGTCGCGCGCGGCCTCCGCCCGGCGCAGCGCGTCGGACAGGTCGTCGGCGGCCACGTCGAGGTAGCCGTGCTCGATCCGCCGTGTGATACGGGACGGGTCACAGTCGATGCAGATCGCGACGCCGCCGTTCATCGTCACCGCCAGCGGCTGCGCGCCGCCCATCCCGCCCAGGCCCGCGGTCAGCGTGATCGTCCCGGCCAGCGTGCCGCCGAACCGCTTCTCCGCCACCGCGGCGAACGTCTCGTAGGTCCCCTGGAGGATGCCCTGCGTGCCGATGTAGATCCACGAGCCGGCCGTCATCTGGCCGAACATCGTCAGCCCCAGCGACTCCAGCCGCCGGAACTCCTCCCAGGTCGCCCACTGCGGCACCAGCAGCGAGTTGGCGATGAGCACCCGCGGCGCCCACTCGTGCGTGCGCATCACCCCGACCGGCTTGCCGGACTGGACGAGCAGCGTCTCGTCCCCGGCCAGGGTTCTTAGTGTCGATACGATCGCGTCGTAGCTGGCCCAGCTCCGTGCGGCGCGCCCGGACCCACCATAGACAACGAGCTGGTCGGGGTGCTCGGCCACCTCGGGGTCAAGGTTGTTCATGAGCATCCGCATGGCCGCTTCCTGTGGCCAGCCCCGGCAGCTCAGGCCGGTGCCGCGCGGGGCGCGGACCGGGCGGGGACCGGGCGGGGAACCAGCAGCGTTGGCGGAATCCATGACCCCTCCTCGTCGAGCGTCAAGGCTCCATCATCCCAGGACGCCCTGCGCAGGCCAGGGTGCGGCCAATGCCGGGGCGGCGGTTAACTCCTGGGCGGCGGCCAGGATGCCGGCGATGCCTGCCGCGTCCGGCATCCGTGGCGTGTTGTCGAGCACCTCGTCGTCCAGGGCGTCCGCGCTGATCTGGGCGTAGTCTGCCGGGCCGATGCCGAACGCGGCCAGCGTGCCGGGCAGGCCCACCCGGTCGCGCAGCGCGGTGACTGCGTCGATGGCGGCTTCCGCGTTGCCGGCGTGATCCCGGGCGGTGTCCCCCGCGCCCAGCGCGAACGCCACGTCGGCGAGGCGGTCCTGGCAGGTGGCGAGGTTGAAGCCGAGCACCTGCGGCAGCACCACCGCCAGGGCGGCCCCGTGCGCGATGCCGAACCGGCCGCCCAGCGAGTGGCCGATGGCATGGCACACGCCTAGCCCGGTGCTGGCCATGGCGGCGCCGGCCAGATGCGCGGCGAGCAGCATCTGGGACCGCGCCTCCCGGTCCGCGCCGTCGGCCACGGCACGCGGCAGGTGGGCCGCGACCATCCGCATGACCTGGAGCGCGATGCCGTCCGCCCACGGGTTGGCGCGCCGGGACAGGTACGACTCCAGCGCGTGCGTCAGCGCGTCGATCCCGGTCGCGGCGGTGCCCGCGGGCGGCAGGCCCAGGGTCAGGTCCGGGTCGAGTATCGCGGCGGCAGGCAGCGTGCTGGCGTGGCCGACGTAGAACTTGCGGCCCGCCCGCGCGTCGGTCACCACCCCGAACGCGTTCGTCTCCGCGCCGGTCCCCGCGGTGGTGGGCACGGCGACCAGGGGCAGCGCGGTGCGGGCGAACGTGCTGCGGTAGTCAAGGGCACGGCCCCGCTGCGGGTTGACCGCGGCCAGCGCGATGCCCTTGGCCGCGTCGATCACCGAGCCACCGCCCACCGCGGCCACCGTCACCGCGGTATCACCTACGGCGAGCGCGGCCACCATCGCGGCCCCTTCCGCCACGTCCTCGGTCGTCGGGTTGGGGTGCACCCCGGTGAACACGGCCGCGGGCAGGCCCTCGGCGGCGAGCGCGGCCGTGGCGGCGGCCACGACCGGGGTGGCCGCCAGCGCTTCGTCGGTGACCAGGGCCACCGCCTGGCCGCCGGTGCCCCGGACGACGGCGGGCAGCGCGGCGATGGTGCCCGCGCCGAAATGCGCGGCCGGCAGGGGGGTGTACACGATCCGGGTGCCGGTGAGTGGCTGGGGCATGGTCACTCCTGCGGTGCGGCCAGGCGGAGCGGGGTACCGGTCAGGTCTTCGAGCAGCTTGACAGGGAGCATCTCACCTCCGGTGTCGCCGTAGCGCGCCCGGGCCTGCCGGTAGATCTGCTCGACCGCCGCGCTGACCGGCGCCGGCACGTTGACCGTCCGGGCCAGATCCACGGCCAGGCCCAGATCCTTGCACGCGAGCGCCAGCGCGAAACCCTCGTCGTAGTCGCCGTGCTCCAGCACGCTCAGCACGTCGCGATCGAGGAAATGGCTGGCAGCGGGGCTGGCGAGCAGGCAGTGCCGCAGCGTGGCCAGGTCAACCCCGGCCCGGGTGCCGACCGTGAGCACCTCGGCCGAGGCGGTCAGGTGGGCGAACCAGAGCAGGTTGATCATGAGCTTGACCGTGTAGCCGGCCCCGTGCGGGCCCGCGTGCACGATCCGCGCGGGGTCACCCATGGCCTCGAGCAGCGGGCGGGCCACGGCGAAGTCCGCCGCGTCACCGCCGACGAAGATCTGCAGCGTGCCGTCACGCGCCCCGGCAGCCATGCCGCTGACCGGGGCGTCGAGCACCGCGATGCCGCGCGGCCCGGCCTGGGCACGGACCCGGCCGGCCACGGCCGGGGTGCTGGTGGACATGTCGATCCACACCGAGCCGGCCTGCATGCCATCGAGAAGCCCGTCGGGGCCGAGCAGCACCTGTTCCACCGCGGGCGGCCCGGGCAGCATCGTGATGACCGCGTCCCGGCCCGCCCCTGCTTCGCGCGGCGAACCGGCCCAGGCGGCACCCTCGGCCAGCAGCGCCGCGGCGGCGTCCCGGCGCAGGTCGTGGACGACCAGGTCGTGCCCGGCGGCCAGGATGTTGCGGCTCATCGGCGCGCCCATATGGCCGAGCCCGATGAAAGCGATCTTCATGCGTTTCTCCTTGGGTCCGGCACGGGCTTGGTACGGCGCGGCGGGCGGTGGTCAGGACACGGCCCAGCGGCGGACCGCGTCCTCGTCGATCTCCGCGCCCAGCCCTGGGCGCTCCGGCACGCTGAGGCAGCCGTCGGCGTCGATGCGAAGCGGATCGGCCAGGAAGAAGTCGCGGCGGTCCACCGTCCAGCCGGGCGGATCATAGGGGAACTCCAGGTAGGGGCCGCCGCCGACCCCGGCCACCACGTGCAGGTTCGCCAGCAGGCCCAGGCCGTTGGTCCAGGTGTGCGGGGTGAACCAGCGATGCCGCAGCAGCGCGAACTCGGCGACGGTGCGCGCCCGGAACATGCCGACGGCGAGCACGGCGTCGGGCTGCACCACGTCGAGCGCGCCCGCTTCGATGGCGTCCAGCAGTTCCGCCGGGGTGCGGGCCATTTCGCCGCCGGCCACCCGGATGCCCGCCTGCTCCCGCAGCATCCGCATGCCGCCGGCGTCGTCGCCGGGCAGCGGTTCCTCCAGCCACAGCACGCCCAGGTCGCGTAGTTCGCGGGCGAGCGCCGCGACGCGGGTCACGTCGAGCGCGGGGGAGATGTCACCCGGCATGCGCCAGCCCTGGTTGAGGTCGACCATGATCTCGACCTGGTCCCCGGCTGCCTCCCGGGCCGCGCGGACCGCGGCCACGCCGGATGCCGGGTCGGTGCGGTCAATCCGGATCTTCACCGCGCGGAAGCCCGCCTCCCGCGCGGCGATCACCGCGTCCGCCCGCTGCGCCGGGCTTTTGATCTCACCGAACGACGCGTACGCGGGAATGCGCTGCTCCGCCCCGCCGAACAGGGCAGCCACCGGCTGCCCGGCCACCTGGCCGGCGATGTCCCAGAGCGCCGCCTCCAGCGGCCAGTACCGGGACGCGTGGAAGCCGATGGTCTCCAGGGCCCGCACGTGGCGGGCGATCCGGGCCGGGTCGCGGCCGAGGAACAGATGCTCGAACGCGGCGAAACCGTCCATGGTGTCGCCCGAGCCGTATCCGGTCACGCCCTCGTCGGTCTCCACGCGGACCAGCGTGGCGTCGAACGCCTCGCGGGGCACCGGGTCCCAGGCCGCGCGGAACGGCGGGACCAGCGGCAATCGCATCCGCTGGAGCCGGATGGCGGTGATCTTCACTACGGTTCCCCGGGGGCAGGTGCGGTGAAGAACGGGTTGGTGGGCTGGTCCGCGTCCCGGAGCGTGTCCGTGACCTGCGGCAGGCCCAGGGCACCGGCCCGCAGCGCCTGCGTGGTCGCGGCCCGGTTGTTCGCGTACACCTTGTCAGCATCCTTGGCCGCGGGATTCACCCACACCGCGGCGATGAGCAGGAGCCGGTCCGCGTCGGCCGCGCTGACCAGCCCCTCGCTGACCGCATCGGCTACCCCGCCGGCCACCCCAGCCTGCGCCGCGCCCCAGATCAGATCGCCGTGCTCGGTACCGGCGACGGTGGCCTTGGTGACGAACAGCGTCAGCGGCTTGGCCGGCAGCCCTGGCCGCAGCACCGCGATGAACGCGGTGTGTCCCTGGCGCGGTGTGGCCAGGGCGGTAGCCCAGGCGATACCCACCGGCCCGTCGCGGTCACCGAGCACCGTGTTGATGTGCGCGGCCTCGGCACCCTCGCCGATAAAACTCTCGCCGATCAACATCCAGACTCCCCCTTTGCGCCGGATCACGCTTGAATGGTCCAAAGCCGATCACGCTTGGAAGGCTCAAGGTACGGGCACATGAGGGTATCGGGCCAGCCAGAGG
>Ga0207700_10000677_pt1 | contig 19822 bp, 14 predicted proteins | sample LARL82metaG_FD_184348 | JGI IMG/M metagenome (GOLD analysis project Ga0207700, IMG submission 184348) | Corn, switchgrass and miscanthus rhizosphere microbial communities from Kellogg Biological Station, Michigan, USA - LAR L8-2 metaG... | ecosystem: Host-associated > Plants > Roots >...
ACACGAGCTGTATCGACAATGCGAAGTCATGCGCGCCTTGGTAAAGTCTCGCGCGCTGGTTTCGGTCGCCTGCTCGTTTCGCACATTCATCAGACCGAACAGACCCGCTTCCGGACGCCCACGCGCGTTGTCGTCGCTCTGCTCATCGGCGCGAGCTGCGCTTTTATTTTGCCGAGCACCGCGAGCACGCGCACGCCGCCGACAGTCGCGCCTCGTCGGGTGTTGACGCCGATGTCACTCGACGGCATGGCGCGAGAGGTCGTGTATCTCGTGAACCTCCAGCGGGCGCAGCACGATCTGCCGCCGCTGCGGGTGAACGCGCGGCTCACGGATGACGCCAAGCTCCAGGCCGCGCAGATCGCATCGACGGGAGTGCTCGATCATTTCATTCTTGTCGGCCCCTATCCGACGCCGAGCCTTCGCGCCGAGGCAGTGGGCTATGCCTGGAACGCGCTCGGCGAAAATCTGGCGCTCGGGTACACCGACGCGCCGAGTGCCGTCGCGGCGTGGATGCAATCGCCGGGACATCGAGCGAACATTCTCGCGAATGGCTACAGCGAGACGGGCGTCGTGCTCGCCCCGGACAGCCGCGGACGGCTGATCTTCGTACAGACCTTCGGCTCCCCAGAATAAATCAGTCTAGGGTACTGGAACGCAGCAGACGCTGTACTTCAAAAGCACAAGAGCCTTGAAACGCAGGAATTGTCGAGCTTTTGTGCAGTACAGCGTCATCTGCGTTATTTCTGCGTGTTCTGCGTCGCCCAGGACGGCGGCAAGAACTGACGTCGTCGGCCGTCCGGCGCGCACTGATTACACATGTCAATGGCAATTCGAGCGCTCTCACTCCTCCTCGTTGGTTTGTCGGTCGCGGCTCGTCTCCAGGCGCAGACAGAGCGTCTGTTCTACTACGTCGATCGTGAGGACGCGTACCGCAGCCTCGCCGAGCACATCGATCAGATCACGGTACTCGGCCCTCAGAGCTACACGGTTGATTCGTTAGGCACGTTCTTCGGCGGCGTCGACGCGAGAGTGCTGCGGCTCGCCAGGGAGCACCATGTGAAAGTCATGCCGTTGTTCGTGAACGAGGGCTTCAATCAGCCCGCCCTGCGGCGGTTGCTCGCCGACACGGCGGCGCAACGGCGCAGCATCGAATCGATGGTCGTCGCGTGCAAGCGGAACAGCTATTGGGGAATGCAGTTCGATGTCGAGAATATCAACGAGCTGGATCGCGACCGATTCACGAAGTGGTTCACCGATGCGTCCGTGGCGCTCCACGCGGCCGGATTCGCGATCTCGATCGCCGTCGTCCACCGCACCGATGACGCCGTTGGCCCGACGGCATACCACCGGTTCCTGCAGGAGAGTTGGCGCGGCGGCTACGACCTCGCCGCGATCGGTCGCGCCGCCGATTTCGTCTCGATGATGTCCTACGATCAACACACGCGGCGCACGCCGCCGGGACCGGTGGCCGGGCTCTCATGGGTGCGCGACAACGTCGATTATTTCCTACAGTACGTGCCAGCGGCCAAACTCTCGTTAGGCATCCCGCTCTATGGTCAGCACTGGTTTGCGCGCGCCGACCCGTCGATTCCCGAGCAGGTCCGCTCCTGGAGCGAGACGGTCTCCTGGCGGTGGGGAACTCACCTCGCCGAGCGCGCCGCGGCGCCGATGCGGTGGGAGGAGACCGACCAGGTTCCCTTTGCGTACTACCCGAACGGCGGCGTCTACGAGTGGCTGTTTCTCGAGAATGCCCGGAGCTTCGCGGAGAAGCTCGCGCTCATGAAAGAGAAGAAGCTGCGCGGATTTTCAGCCTGGGTGCTCGGCCCCGAGGATCCCGATATCTGGAAGGTGGGCGCTCAGAACTGAGTCTCTCAGCGCCCCGAGGCCTGGGTCTCGACGAAGCCGCCGGCGTGAACCATATCGCACATGACGCGGTAGGACTTGTGCGCGCCGCAGGCGATGCCGACGACTTTCACGTCCGGGTCGAGAAGGTTCTTGCGATGACCGCGATCGCCGATTCCGTCGTCGACTAACAGCGCGGCAACGACATCGTGCGGCGTCGCCGGACCGAAGGTCATGTTCTCCGAGATCTTCGACTTCCAGTCCCCGTAGCGGCTCACCCTGTCCCACGCCTGGCTGCCATCGGTACCACGGTGATTCATCAAACCGCGCGGCGCCTGATCTCTCACGTGATCCCGCGCGGCGAGCATCATGCCGTCGGATGGCCGCAGTGCGGGCATCGGGCGCGTTTGTCGCAGGACGTGGATTGCTTCGCGTACCGCATTCGCCCCTTCGCGGGTCTGCAGCGGGCTGTCGTCGCCGGGCCGGCGGAAGATCGTCCCCTGATAGTACCGCAGATCCTTCTCGAGCTCGTCTGCGTAACCCTGCGGGTTGGTGCGCGCGAAGTTGAGCTCATCGACGATCCCACGCTCTAGCGCGACATACGATCCGGGCAGACTGCCCGAGCTGCGATTGCCAGCCGAACCCTGCTGCATAACGGGCGCGGAGGAGGAGCTGGCACACGCCTGCACGAGCAGGGCGGCCAACGCTATGACGGCGGCGGAGATCGAGTTTCCTGAACGGCTGCGAAGACGCATGAGAAATCCGAGTCGACGAAGGCGAGCGAAGCGGTAGGATCTGTCTGGTACGCACAGACCCGACGTCAAACCCCACCTCCGCGTCACGGCTTTTGGGGTCGCGTTGGCACTATCGTCGCTTGCTCCCATAGATATACTCTCGAAGACACCCTTTGGCTCCGCGAGGAGCTATGGCGCAATCGCTCACTACGCAGCAGTCGTACTCGCAAACGTCGCCACCCGGGAAAGACGCGAACGCGCTCGAAGCCGCGCGCGCCGTCCTCGACGATGTTTTTGGACCCGTTGCCTCGCGCCGGTTCGCGGTCAGGTTCTGGGACGATTCGGTCGACGAGCCCGCTGAAGAACCGCGATTCACGATTGTGCTCGAATCGCCCGGCGCGCTCAGGCGCATGTTGCTTCCGCCGAACGAGCTGGCGATCACGGAGAGCTACATCTTCGGCGACATAGACGTCGAGGGAAACCTCGAGGCCGCGGCCGACCTTGGAGACCTCGCGGCGTCACGGCTCCGCTCGCCGCGTGCGCTGTTTCGTCTCATGCGACACCTGATGGCTTTGCCGCGCGATTCACGTGCGATGGATCGTCGTGATACGCCGGCAACGTCTCATCTCGCCGGTAAGCGACACTCCGCCAGGCGAGACCGCGACGCCGTTCGGTTTCATTACAACGTTGGAAACGCCTTCTATGCGCTCTGGCTCGATGCGCGAATGGTTTACTCCTGCGCCTACTTTGCGCACGAGTCTTATGATCTCGATCGCGCCCAGGAGTCCAAGCTCGACCTGATCTGCCGAAAGCTCCGGCTCAAGCCCGGCGAGCGGTTGCTCGACATCGGTTGCGGCTGGGGCGGCCTCATCATGCACGCGGCCAGGCGATACGGCGTGTTCGCCCTTGGCATCACTCTCAGCGAGTCGCAGGCCGAGCTCGCGCGGGAGCGCATTGCCGCGGCAGGCTTAAGCGACCGTGTGAGCGTGGAGCTCCGCGATTATCGCCGACTCGAGCCCGAACCGCAGTTCGACAAGATCGCCAGCGTCGGCATGGTCGAGCACGTCGGCCGCGCGAGGCTCGCCGAGTATTTCGCATCCGCTCATCGAGCGCTCCGGCCAGGTGGCCTCTTCCTGAACCATGGCATCGTGAGCATCGACGCCTCCCGGCCGGCGTCAGCGATGAGTCGAGTGGCAGGGCGCCTCTGGCATCGGGGCCAGTTCATCGATCGATATGTGTTTCCTGATGGCGAGCTCGTGCCGTCCGCGGCGGTCATCGCCAGCGCCGAGCGGAGCGGCTTCGAGCTGCGGGACGTCGAGAGCCTGCGAGAGCACTACGTACTCACCTTGAGCCACTGGGTGGAGCGTCTCGAGTCGCATCACGAGGAAGCAGTCGCCCTCGTCGGCGAACCGACGTACCGCGTATGGCGACTGTACATGTCCGCATCGGCCTACGGGTTCCGGACGGGCCGGATCGGCATCATTCAGTCGTTGTTGGCGAAGCCTCACGCTGACGGCCGCGTGGAGCTGCCGAGGACGAGGGAAGACTTGTTCAGGCGTTAGAGGGTTGTGGGTTGTTCCACTCCCTACCCGCGACCCTCTACCCGCAACCCTTACGTCCAGTCCACGGCGTCCAGCTTGAGAAGACTCGCCATCAGCACGTTCGCGCCGTTCACGATGTCCTCCGGTCTGGAGAACTCCTTTGGAGCGTGGCTGATGCCGCCGATGCTGGGGATGAAGATCATTCCCATCGGACCGAGCGTCGCCATGGCCTGGGCATCGTGACCGGCGCCGCTCGGCATCACCTTCATCGTTAGGCCGAGCTCCCGCGCGGAGTCGGCGATGAGCGCGCGCACTCGCGCGTCGCTCGGCGCCGGCGTGTTCTCGTGGAGCAGGCGGAAAGCGAAGGTCGTTCCCGTCTCGCCGCCAATTCGCGTCGCTTTCGCCGAGATGCTCGCGAACAGACTGTCGATCTTCGCTTCGTCCAGGTCGCGCAGCTCCAGGGTGCAGATCGCCTGCCCGGGGATGACGTTAGGCGCGCCCGGGAAGGCCTGCATCCGCCCGACGGTCCCCACCTGTCGTCCAGGAATGCTCGTGACCGTTCGATTCACCGCGTCCACGAAGCGCGCCGCGGCGAGCAGCGCGTCGTGGCGCTGGTCCATCGGCGTCGTCCCGGCATGGTTGGCGAAGCCGGTGACGGTCACCTCCCATTGCTTGATGCCGACGATCCCCTCGACGATTCCGATGTCGGTATGCTCGCGCTCGAGCGTGCCACCCTGCTCGATGTGGAGCTCGAGATAGCCGGCGATGTCTCCCTTGTTGCGCCGTGTTGGACCAAGCCGCTGCGGATCGCCTCCGAGAAATGCGATACCATCAGCGATCGTCTTGCCGCTGCGACTTACGTTCTGGAGCTCGTCACCCGTCAACTGACCACTGACGGCGCGGCTGCCATAGAGTCCGCCCTCCTCGTTCTGCCAGATGACGACCTGCAACGGATGCCGCGTGGTGATACCCTGCTCGCCTAACGATTGCGCCACTTCGATCGCGGCGAGCGACCCGACGTCGCCGTCGTAGTTGCCTCCCTCGGGCACCGAATCGATGTGCGAGCCGAACAGAATCGGCTTCCGTGACCCGTCTCGCCCTGGCCGCGCCGCAATGATGTTCCCGGCAGCGTCGATCGTCGGCGTCAGCTTCGCATCGCGCATCAAGCCGAGGACGTACTCGCGCCCCTGGCGATCGGCATCGCTGTACGCCAGGCGCGTCACGCCGCCTTGCGGATTCGCTCCGAAGCGTGACAGTTCGGCGATGTGCCGATTGAGTCGCGCGCCATCGACCCGCGGCGCCAGCGCCGCCGATCCTATTTCAGGAATCGCGAGCAGCCGCGATAACGCCGGAGTGAGCCCGAGGGCAGCCAGCCTCGAGGTGAAGTCGCGCCGATTCATTGCACGGGTGGTATCGTGTCAGTCGAACCGCGGAGTGCCATCCGGTGAAGAAAGGCACGTTCGTCCGGCGTCAGTCGCCGGACGCCTTCCTTCTTCGCCTTTCCGATCACCCGATCCAGTTCCTCGACGTTCATCGCATGGAGCCCGGCGCGCGGAATCTGCTCCCAGCGCGCGATCTCTTCCGCGTCTCCGCTCAGGCCCCAGCCGCGCTTGCCATAGGTGGCCGAGTCCAGCTTCCGCTGGTATGCACGCAGCGGTGATCTGAAGTCGATCCAGCGCATGTACAGAAATGCGCCGACGAAACCACCGAGGTGGGCGAAGTGCGCGGTGCCGGCCCCGATGCTGCCCAACACCCCGAAACCGCCGAAGATCGAATAGGCCGTATAGAAGACCACGAGCCAGCGGGCTTCGACCGGAATCGCGCCCCAGATGTAGATCTTGTCGCGCGGCCAGAAGGTCGCGTAAACCAACTCGACGCCCAGGATCGCGCCCGACGCGCCAACGATCGGATTTGGCGAGACGCTCGACAGCGCGAGCGACAGCAGCGCGCCGCCGAGGCCGGCGATGAAGTACATCGTGAGGAATCGCCGGCCACCCATCTGATCTTCGACGCGCGGCCCGAAGAACCAGAGCGCGATCATGTTGAAGATGAGGTGCGACCAGCTCGCGTGGGCGAACATATACGTCACGAACGACCACGGTCTGCTCGCGATGTATGCCCAATTCGGATAGAACAGGAGCAGGTTGTTGAGCCCTTGAATGAAATACAGGCCGGCGACGAAGACGACGACATTCGTCACGATCAGCCGCTTCACCCACGGCGTGAGAGACCAGTTCATGTGTTCGGCGCGAGGACACGATGAAGGTAACGCGTCGCGCGTTGCCCCCGTCAGTGTGTCGCGTGACGCAGGGCTCGTCCGGCGAGCGCTCCAGTGTAATTCCCCGCATCGATAGCCAGCGTTCCATTCACGATGACGTACCGCATGCCGGCCGCGAGCAGCCGCGGTTCCCGATAGGTGGATTTGTCAGCCACCGTCGCCGTGTCAAAAACAATGACATCAGCGAAGTTGCCCACGGCGAGCGTGCCCCGCTGGGGAATTCGTAAGATCGCGGCCGTGGCGCTGCTCGAGCGATGCACCGCCTGCGGGAGCGTGAGCACATGCTTGTTTAACACGTACTCGCGGAGGATCCGCGGGAAAGTCCCGTATTTCCGCGGATGACCATCAGACCCATCAGAACCGGTCACCACGAAATCCTGCACCATGAACTTCTCGATGTCCTTCTCGTTCATGTTGAAGGAAGCGACGGACGCGTCCCCCTGCTGGATGATCTGCAGCGCGGCGTCGATCGGCGATTCATGACGCGCCGCGGCGACCTGTTCCAGAGTACGGCCAAGAATGCTCGTGTCTCCGGTGTTGGAGATGAGCAGGGTGTTGGCACCGCCGCGGCGCCGGAGGTTCGTCTGCATCTCGCCCGTTAGGCGAGCGCGGATTGTTGGATCGGCGATGCGGGCACGGAGGGAGTCGCGGCCGCCGGCCTCGGCCCAACGCGGAAGTAGCGACGCCCCGACGCTGGTTCCGGAGGCGTCATACGGATACTGGCTGGCCGTGACCTCGACGCCCTCGGCCCGTGCCTTCTTGATGAGGGCAATGACCGAATCGCTCTGTCCCCAGACGTCCGCTCCCAACGCCTTGATATGGGAGATATGAATCGGGAGCCTGGCCTCCCGTCCAATGCGGATCGCCTCGTTCACCGCGCCGATGAGACCGATCGTGTACGAGCTTTCGTCGCGGAGGTGCGTGTCGTAGATGCCGCCGTGCCGGGCGGCGATCTTCGCGAGCTCGATCACCTCTTCGGTAGAGGAATAGCTGCCCGGGGCGTAATACAGGCCCGTGGACATACCGATGGCGCCGGCTTCCATGCCGCGCCTAACGATGTCGCGCATCCCGTCGAGCTGCGCCGCGGTCGGCGCCGCCGGTGACATGCCGAGCACGGCGCCACGCACTGACCCCTGGGGCACGAAGAGCGCGGCGTTCGTCCCGATGCCATTCTTCGCCCACTCATCGATGGTCTTCCCGATCTCGACGCTGCCGCCGCCGTCATTGTTGGTGACGACGGTCGTGACACCCTGATATAGATAAGGAAGGTTGCCGCGCCGGCGCGCATCGATACTGCCGAGGTCGGCCTGGGTGTGTGTGTGTGGATCGATGAAGCCAGGTGCCACCACCAGTCCGTGGACGTCGATGCTGCGTTTGGGAGTCAGGTTGGAATTCGAGGCGTCGCCGACGAAGACGATCCGGTCGCCACGAATGGCCAGATCGGCGGTGCGTCCCGGCGAGCCGCTGCCGTCGATGACGGTGCCGCCGATGAGAAGAATGTCGACGTCCTCCGCTGGCGTGCGAAAGGCGATGGGCAGTGCAGCGGCAGCGAGTAAGAGCGCGAATCGGAGTGGGGCGCGCATCGTTGAGCAACGGGTTCGGCGACGTCGAACGGCGGATGTCGCAAAATGGCCCCGCTCTCATCGTTTGTCATCCACGGTAGTCGTGGCGCGGTGAACGGCGAACAGTGAACGGTGAACCGTGAACGGGCGTCACGCCAAACGCTCGTGGCTCGTCTTTCAGACGTGCTTCCGATCCCCTTCTCACTGCCCTTCGCGGTTGCGTTGGCGTTGGCACCAGCGGTTGTCGCCTGGTGGACCGGGCGATCTGTCCTCGCACATGCCGACGATCCCGCGCTGCCCGAGCTGCTGTTCGAGCGCCGAAAGCGGCTGGTGGGATTCACCGTGGCGGGCATCGTCACGCTCACGCTGCTCTTCGCCGACGAGGCACTCTGGGCGGTGCCGCTCCTCTGGATCGCGCTGCTGCTCAGTGCTCGTCCCGTCCGTCGCGAGTTGTTCGGGGAACGACTCGGGATGCTCCCTTATCTCCGCTACGCCCTGTCGTCTACGATCGGCCAGGCCGGCGTCTGGCTTCTCGCGGCGACGACGCCGGCACTCGCGATCTACTTCGCGCTGGGCGTCGCGCCTAACGACCACGAGGTCGCTGTCCACGCCGCCGCGTGGGTTGGCGGAGCATTCGCGGTCGTCGTCGGGCTGTGGCAGTACAATTACGCCATCGTCCATCTGGCACTGCATCGAGCATCGCCCCTTCGCGCCTCCGCGGCACCGACGCTCATGGCTCGTCTCGACGCGGTGATCGAGCGCGCGTCGCGAGGCCTGTTCAAACGTCCGGAGATCTATCGTTACGGCGCGCCCGGCGCATACGTGATGAATGCGCTCGCGATTCCGTCGCTGTCACAGCCAGCAGTCGCCCTCGGCGACACGCTGCTCGCGACGCTCTCGGATGACGAGATCGTCGCCGTCTTCGCTCACGAGATCGCGCATCACGAGCAGTTCACAGGCCGCCGGCGGCAGATGCGGCTGCGTTTACTCCTGCTCGTCGTTCTCATAGGCGGGCTGCCGGCACTCCTGGTCGATGGTCTGCCGCGACCCGCCGCCCTGGCGATGGCTTGGTGCGTGCCGTTGTTTCTCGCGATTCCGTTAGGCAGGCGCGTGGGCAAGCGTCGTGAGGCGGAGACGGAAAGTGATCTGCGCGCAGTGGCGCTCACCGACGGTAATGCCGATGCCCTCGTGAGCGCTTTGACGAAAGTCCACCTCTATAGTCGAGTGCCGCGCCGCTGGCCGCATGCGACCGAGAAGGGCGCCACGCATCCCAGCCTCGCGCGACGGATTCAGGCGCTGCGCACGGCCGTGAACGCCGTCGAGCATCCCCAGGCGCAAGTCGCCGCGCCGCTCGCGGCCTTTCGGTCGACGCAAGCTGGGTTAGTGATCGCTTTTGCGCGTGACCGCGCATACTGGTTCGAGGGTGTCCCGCCCGACACGCCCCTCGAGCTTCACGCCCTCCGCGACGCCGCCTCGAGCTATCGCGCCATTGCGTACGCCGATCTCACCGATCTGCATCTGAACGTCCGCGACAACACGCGCGTCGTGGACACCACCGATCGCGATGGGCGACGCTGGCGTGCGCCGATCGCGGCAGACGATGTGAGCGCGGTCCAGGCGGCTCTCGATCGCGTCGACGTCAAACTCGGCCAGCGCCGATCCGCCGGCAGTCCGGCCGGAGCGAACGCTGTACGTTGGCTCGCACTGATTCTGCTCGTCCTGCTCGGCACCGCGGGCGAGCTCGGGATTGCCATGCTGCCGATTTTGCTGGTGCTCGTCCGGCCGACGCTCAGCGCGGCTGTCGCATCGATCGCGGCGATCGCCGTCGCCCGCGTGCTGCTGGCGCTTCCGGTGATCGCGTGGGCCGATCCTGTTCGACAGGTCGCGCTGCTTTTCACACTTTCCGTCGGGATCATCCTCGCCTTCCAGAGCGTTCGGCGTACTCGAGCCGAGGCGTCGCGCGGGAACACGCGACGCCTGACGCACGAAGGCCAGCTCGTCGCCGGTGTGTTTGCCGCAATCGCCCTGCTCATGAGCGCGGCCGTATGGCCGCTGGTCACCGAGCGCCCAGCGTCACTGGTATCGCACCCCCTGGCCATACTGATCGCGACGTTGCTCTTTGCCGCCGGCGGCTCGCTACTCACGATACCAAGTCGTTGGTGGCGCACCGGCGGCGCCCTCCTGAGCGCAACGATGTTGGCCGGTGGCGCCGTGGTCTCCGGAGACGGCTGGCTCACTCGCCGCACTCGACCATTGGCGTGGTCGACACGCCGCCTAACGGCCCACGGCGCCGTTCGCGTCGCGGGCGGCGGCTTGACCCTCGGCGCATCACCAAGCGGGGACTTATTCGCCATCAGTCAATACCAGCCGCTCCGACGCGGGCAGGGAGGGGGCACCCGATATGTCATCGGCCGCTTCTCGAATCCGCCGTCGATTGTCCGCAGCAGTACCGCGGTGACCATCGCGTTCGTCGACGACGAGACGCTCGTCGTGCTCGATAGCGCGTCCGGCGACAGCCTCGAGGTGCGAGGCGAGAGGATCGTGCCTGACACCGACGGCAGGCCATCCATTCTCTGGCGAGAGCGTCTTCCCGCCGTCGAGGCGCCGCAGCTCCAGCTCGACCGCTCGCGCGGCAAGTGGCTCGTACTCGGTCGCGGCGACGGAGATTGGAGCTTTGTCGTCGCTTCGGACACGCTCGGCGGTGCAACGCCACACATCATTCGCCTCGGCAGTGCTTCCCCGAACGATGTCGGCGAGACGCTGACGCAGCCACTCGCGGCCTTCGTCGACGGGAGCGCCATCTGGTCCACGCTCCCACGCATGCGCGGACCGGGCGCCTTCGCGACGCCGTTCCTGTTGGCTTTGGCCGCTTCACCGCGCTGGGAGATACGTGGCAGCGACAGCAGTGGGGACCGATTCCTCGCCGATGTCAGCGGATTCCCCGCCTGCGGGAGCGAGCTGGATGAGCGTGGCGCGTTGTGTGTGGAGCGTTCCACGAGCGGCGCGAACATCTGGCGCGCGCCGTCCGCGCTGATGCTCACGCGCGTGGCGACGCTGCCGCCGGTGTTCGATCTCGTACACGGCGAAGGGACGGACGCGGTAGCCGCCGCCGAGCGCTTCGGTCAGCGTGCCGCGGTCATCGACGTCGCGAACCGGCGAGCATACCGCCTGACGCTGCCAGGTGAGACCGCGGCGCGCGCCGGCATGCGATGGACTGCTGACGTCGTGGCGCGCGGCGGTTATCTCCTCGTGCTGTCCGCCACGCGTGATGGAGCGACGGTGACGCGCTATAGCATTCGCTGAGTTCTTTGGGAACGTCGGCAGCCTCGGGGTGCAGGTTGCCTCGCGCGAGGGCTGTCCGGATGACAGCGAGTCGAGGTCACCTCACGTGAGGCGGCGGCGAGGCAACGTGAGTTGTTGGCAAGCTGACGTGAGGTCGCGGCAAGGTGACGTGAGCGCGCGGCAAGATCGCGTGAGGTCGCGGCAAGATGACGTGAGTGCGCGGCAAGGCGACGTGAGGCGAAAATCGCAAGAGAAGCCAAAGAGACGACATAGCAGATCCGTCGCCCCACGCTCAACGCTCAACGCCCAACGCGCTACGGCGCCCTTTGCCCGGCGAGCGTCGCGCCGCGTCTCTGATCTTCTACCATGCGCCCCACATCCGCGAGCAACTCCTTCGCGTCATAGACGATGCCGTCCTTGATCGTCCACTTCACGCCACCCACCTGATCGACCTTGCCCGTGCTGTCGTTCAGTCGGAACCAGCCCGTGCCGTACAGCAGTTTCAAGTTCTCTAACGGGTTCGCGTCGACGATCAGCATGTCGGCGAGCATGCCAGGCCGCACGACGCCGATCTCCGGCTCCTTGCCCGTGCGCAGAGCCAGCGTCTGTGCGCCATACATCGTCGCGCTGCGAATCACCTCGAGCGGATGGAAGCCAGCCTCCTGGAGAATCTCCATCTCTTCGATCGTCGCGAAACCCGGCGTGCTGAAGATGAAGCCCGCGTCCGAGCCCGTCGTGACCTTGCCGCCCATGTTCTTGTACTCGTTCACGAACTGCATCCACACCCGATAGAAGTTCTTGAACGCCACCTCATCCGCCGTCGTCCAGTAATACCAGTAGGAGCCATGGTTCGTCCGACTCGGCTGGTAGTATGCGTAGAGCGACGGCAGCGTGTACTTCTGGTGCCACGGAAGACTCATCTTTCGCGCGAGATCGCGTCCGGCGGAATAGATGCTGAACGTCGGATCGAGCGTAACGTCCCGCTCCTTCAGGTTCTTGAGAAACTGCTTCCACTTCTCGCTGTGCGGTGTGACGAGATTCCATTGCCGCGCCACCTGACCGAATCGATCCTCCTCGTCGTTGTAGTTCTGGGTGACCGGATACGGCTGGATCGACGCGCTGTCGTACATCGACTCGAACAGACCATAGAAGTGCGTGACCGTCTGCAAGCCTAACGCGGTCGCCTGATCGGCATTCATCTGCACGACGCCCGTCTGCTGCAGATGCGCCGTCGAGCCCATGTTCAGCTTTCGCGCTTCGTCGAGAAGCGCCGCCATGAGATCCGGACGCTCCGCGCCGAGCTTGAGGCCATCCACGCCGTGTGCCTTGATCCATCGCACCCAGGCACGTGCCTGGTCGGGCGTCGTCACCGGTCCCTGCCCCCACCCGGTGCCCGGGCGCTGATACACCACATAACGAGGCGCGGCGATCTCGTTTTTCGCGCTTCGCTCCTTCTCGTGCATGGAGTAGGCAAAGCTCGCGAACGGCACACCCCGCACCGTCGTTATGCCATGCGCGAGCCAGAGCTTGTTGTAGTACTCCGACTCGGGCGCTTTCTGAGGCGTGCCCTGATGGACGTGGAGGTCGACGATGCCGGGCATCAGGTACATGCCCGTCGCATCGATCTCGTGCGCGGGCCCCTTCGGCCGCCGCGCCGTGTCGATCGCCACGTGTGGCACGCCGACGTCGCGCACTTCGGTGATGCGATTCCCTTCGACGACCACGTCCACAGGACCGTGCGGCGGCGCGCCGGTCCCATCGATCAGTGTCACGCCGCGAATGATCAGCTTTGCGAACGGCCCGGTGCCCTCGTGTCGGTCCGGAGCAAACTTCGGATCGTCTCGCTGCTCGTTCCGGTTGTTACGGGCGATGACCGATGTGTCAGTGGCAGCTGCGGGCCGCTGTTGCGCCGCGGCGGTCTGCGCGGCGAGCGCGGTGAGCAACAGTGTGGCGATCAAGCGCGAAGTGGAGCGCATACGGCCCTCGGGCGGCGCGTGGGAAGTCAGGCGGCCCTGGAGTATCCGCGTGTTGTGCCCACCCGGCAAGTCGGCCTCGGTCGCGCTCCTCCACTAATCGCCTCGGAGCGCCTCCATTGGATCGGTGCGGCTGGCACGCCATGCAGGAATGGCGCTCGCCGCCGCTGCGACGAAAAGGAGGATGAGGACGACTGTCACGAGAGTCACGGGATCACGAGGGGCGACGCCATAGAGGATCGACGCGACCAGCCTCGCGCCGATCAGCGCGAGCAACGTTCCGGCCGGGGCGCCAACGATCACCACGCGGATTCCCTTTGGCGTCGCGCCGAATAGACGAAATCCTGCCGCCACTGGTCCCACCAGTCAGCGCGTTGGCGTGCCGCGTGAACACGGTCGTCGATCTCGCGCAGGGCACGCCGCACCACCGCTACATCTCCGAACTCGCCCTCGGCCTTGCGCAGCGTCACTTCTTTTGTCAGGCCGCTACCAGTGCCTCGTCTCGCTCCTCGAAATGAAAGCGCAGCTCGTCGTCGAGATCGCCGTCGACGCTCGGATGCCAGAAGCGCAGGTACCGCCGCCACTCTGCTTCTGCCATGGGATCACACCGGTTCAGCACGCAAGACTTTGGCGACTGCCGCGACGTATTGTTCCCATGTCGCGGACTCGTTCCGCAGGGCGCGCCTTCCCGTTGTCGTCAGGCGATAGAACTTGGCGCGCTTCCCCTTCTCGGAGAGTCCCCACTCGCTCTCGACCCAGCCGCGCTCCTCCATGCGATGCAGCGCCGTGTACAGCGCGCCGTCGAGCACACGAAAGCTCCCGTCCGACGAATCGCGAATGAATCGCGCCACCGCATAGCCGTGCTGCGGCCTCCCCGCGAGCGCACGCAGCACGAGGACGTCGAGGGTGCCCTGCAGAAGCTCCAGCTCATTCTGAGTCATGGCGATGGCCGATGGGGCGGTAAGATCGTTAGGCGTCGCGCATCGTTACCACTGGGTCCACTCGGCTCGCGCGGAAGGCTGGAACCAGCGTCGCCGCGACCGCTACGACACCGAGCAGAACTGGCACCGAGACGAGTACGATCGGGTCCGTCGGTCGCACGCCGAACAGGAGACCAGCGAGCAGCCGTCCCGCCGCGAAGGCCGCCACGAAGCCGACGAGCAGGCCGACGCCAGCGAGGCGCGCGCCTTCGCCCAGCACCATTGCCAGCACGTCGGTGCGGCGCGCGCCCAGAGCCATGCGGACGCCGATCTCGCGCGTTCGACGCGCGACGGAATACGCGACGACCCCGTAGATCCCGATCGCGCCCAGCAAGAGCGCGGCGGCGGCGAAGATGGCGAGCAGGAGGCTGGTAAACCGTGGCGCGGCGGCCGAGTCGTCGACGGCGGCGCGCAGCTCGCGCATCCTGCCTAACGGCACAGTCGCATTCACCGAAGTCACTACGTCACGCACGGCAGTCGTCAGGCCGGCGTCGATCCGCGTCTCCCCGGCGACGCGTAACAGCACGAACGCAGCGGTGGCTATTGAATTCTGGCGCAGCGGCACGTACAGCGACGGCTCCGGAACGGCGGTGAGGCTGTCGCGGCGCACGTCGCCGACGACGCCGACGACCGTCATCCAGTCCTTGAGCCAGATGAAGCGCAGGCGCTTGCCGATCGGATTCTCGTTCGGCCAGAAGGTGCGCGCCGCCGCCTGGTCCACGAGTGCGACTGGCGGCGCGCCGTCGCGATCGGCATCGCTGAATGCACGTCCGGCTACCAGTGGTATTCCCATCGTTCGGGGATAGTCGGGTGTGATCGCCGCGAACTTGGGTGTGGGACCGAGCCGCCCCTGCGGCGTCGGATGTTCTTCGAGGTCGATGGCGGCGCGATTGCTCATCGCCCCAAACGGTATGGCCGACGTTACCGCGGCCGCGCGCACAGGACGCAGCGCTTCCATTCGGCTCAGCACGGATTCGTAGAAATCGCGCCCACGCGTCACCGTGTCGTTCGAGAAGCTCGGCAGCGGAACTTCCACCGCGAGCACATGATCGGGCCGGAAGCCAGGATCTACCTGCCGCAACAGCCAGAGACTCTTGAGCAGCAGACCGGCGCCCGCGACGAGCAGCACCGCGAGCGCGATCTGCGCGACGACGAGTGCCTCCGAGGCACGACGATGTGGCGTCGCTGTCCGTGACGAGCCGCTGCCAAGAGTCGATCGCAGGTCGGGGCGCGACGCCCGAATCGCGGGGAGAACCCCGAAGACGACACTCGTCCCCAGCGACAGAAGGAGGGTGAACACGAGCACGCGGCTGTCGATGGCAATCGTCTCGGCGCGTGGCAGCCGTGCCGGCAGTAGCGCGACGAAGCCGTGCAACGCCGCATACGCGACGCCCAGCCCCACGAGAGCACCGAGCAAGCCAAGCACGACGTTCTCGGTGAGCATCTGCCTCACGACTCGGCGCCGGCCGGCACCGAGGGCACCGCGAATCGCAACCTCGCGCTCCCGCGCCGCACCGCGCGCCATCACGAGGTTCGCGACGTTCGCGCAGCAGACGAGCAGCACGGCGAGCACGGAACCGAACAGCACGGTGAGCATTGGAGCGGAGCCGCCTGTATCGTCGCGCTTGAGCGAAATCACATCGGCCTCGCGACCCCAACGGTCAGGCATTCGCAGCGGGAAAGTTGGCCGCGCGCGATCGGCGGCTGCGCGCAGATCGCTCGTGGCTTGCGCGAGCGTCACGCCACCGCGAAGCCGCCCGATCATGCGCAGATTGCTCTCGTACCAGTACTCGACGCCGTTCGACGGATTGATCGTCGCGGGCAGCCACAGCTGCGTGCCTGCTGTGGGGAGGGCGAAATCGTTCGGCATGACGCCGACGACGGTTCGCGGAATGCCGTCGATCGAGAACCGCGCCCCGATCACATTCGGATCCCCTCCGAATGTTTGTTGCCAGAGCGCATGTCCGAGCACGACGACGCCGTCGGAGCCGGGTCGGTCCTCTCCGTCGCGCAGGGCGCGCCCGAGCTCGGCGTTGACGCCGAGTAGCGAAAAGAGATTGGCCGAGACGTCGGCGGCGGTCGCGCGAACGGGCGCGCAGGTGGCGTCCGCCGAAACGCAGGGGCGCAACACGCTCACGTCGCGTTCGAAGCCGTAGCCCGCGATCCCCGTGAACGATCGCGTATTCGCTCGCATCTGAACGAAGATCGCCTTCGGCGGCGGATACGTGGACCACACCCTCACGAGCTGCCCGGGCTCGCGATACGGCAGCGGCTTGAGGAGCACGGCGTCGACGACGCTGAAGATCGCGCTATTGGCGCCGATGCCTAACGCGAGCGTCGCGATGACGATGGCCGCGAACACCGGTTGGCGGCGAAGCCCACGAAACGCAAAGCGGAGGTCGAGCGCGAGCTCATCGCGCCATGCCCCGCGCCGCCGCCGTCGCTCGAGCCGGGTGTCGATCGAGCGAAGGCCGGCCTGGACGGCGGTCACGCTCCCGAATTCGGCGAGCGCGGTCGCGCGCGCCGCATCGTTAGGCATCCCGCCTCGTACGAGCTCCTCGGTGCGCTCCTCGAGGTGGAAGCGCAGCTCGTCGTCGATGTCAGCGTCGACGTCGTGGCGCCAGAAGCGCAGGTAGCGCCGCCAGGTCGGACCGCGAGGCTCCATGTCGCGAGGATAGCATCAAATGTTGAGGGAATCAAGTGGTCGGGCGTTTCGGGTTGTGCGTTCTGGTTGGGAAAAGGAAGGCCGACGGCTTTGCCGTCGTCGCCAGTCCGTATTCACCCGCCACCCTCTACCCGCAACCCTCTATCCACAACCCGCAACCTCTACCCTAGCCAGCCTGCCGCACTCGGTGCAGCATCTTGGGGCTGGCGAACGTATCCAACCGTCGACTCTCGCCCGGTGCTCCGTGATGCCTCACCTCGATGCTCGTGATGTCCTCTTTCTCGCCCTCGGCGTAACCACCCTCGCCTATCTCGCGATACTCGTCGCTGGCTTTCGGCGCCCCGCACAGGCATCCGACGTGGCGAATCCTCCGGCGAAAGCGTGGGCGCTCCTGCTTACCGGCTTCGTCACGAACTTCTTCGATACGCTGGGGGTGGGCTCGTACGCGACCACCACGTCGATTTTCCGACAGTGGCGGCTCGTGCGCGATGAGCGCATTCCCGGCACGCTGAACGTCGGCCATACCCTCCCGACCATCGTTCAGGCTTTCATTTATACGCGGCTCGTCCCTGTCGATTCGAAGACGCTCATCATCATGATCCTCGCCGCGGTCCTCGGCGCGTGGTTGGGGGCTGGTGTCGTCGCCCGCTGGCCGCGGCAGCGCATTCAGATCGGCATGGGCACCGTGCTCTTCGCGTTCGTGATCATCCTCATCTCCAAGCAGCTCGGCATTGCGCCGGCCGGCGGCACGCTCCTCGGTCTCAGCGGCACAAAGCTCGCCGCCGCCGCGACCGCAAACTTCGCCCTCGGCGCGCTGATGACCATCGGCATCGGCCTTTACGCCCCTTGCATGATCGTGATCAGCCTGAGCGGCATGAATCCCACGACGGCGTTTCCGATCATGATGGGCTCCTGCGCCTTCCTGATGCCGATCGCCAGCGCGCGCTTCGTTCGCGAAAAGTGTTTCGATCGGCGCGCCACGTTGGGGCTTCTCGTCGGCGGCGTGCCCGCGGTGCTGATCGCTGCCTTCATCGTCAAGCAGCTTCCGCTGTATACGGTCCAGTGGCTAGTCGTGGTCATCGTCATCTATACCGCAACGAACCTGCTGCGAACTGCTTATCGAGAGCGCGCGGCGAACGCCGTGCCGACCGGTCCCGAGCCGGAAGCGGCTGCCTGACATTCAAAACTTCTGCCTTTCTACATCGCTCTCATGAGATCACACGCTCCCGCTACTCTCGGCCGCGTCCTTTGCTGCGCCGCGGTGCTCGCCTTCAGCAGTTCCGTACTCGGCGCTCAGGCGCGTCAGCCTGGTGCTGCGCAACGGGATACTTCTCGTACAGCGATCCGAGATACGCTGCGCTCCGCGGTGCGCGACTCGCTCCGGCCGAGCGCACGCGACTTCCTGTCGATGGTCGATGCACCGCCGGTCGTCTCGCATCACTCGATTCGACTGCACGGCGCCACGCTCAGCTATACCGCCACGACGGGCATGCTGCCGATCAGGAACGACACGACCGGTGTCGTCGAGGGCGGCATCTTCTTCGTCGCTTACAACCGCGATGGCTTCGCCGATCAGAGCACGCGGCCACTGACGTTCGTGTTCAATGGCGGCCCAGGCTCCGCCACGGTATGGCTGCACATGGGCGCCTTCGGACCCAAGAAAGTGCATCTCAACCCCGACGGTACGAATCCGCCACCGCCTTACAACTACGAAGACAACCAATCGACGCTGCTCGATCAGACGGACCTCGTTTTCCTCGATCCCGTGGGAACGGGATTCAGTCGCGCGGCGCGACCCGAGCTCGGACCGAAGTTCTGGGGACTCGACGAGGACATTCGCGCCGTCGGCGAATTCGTGCGGCTGTACCTCACACGGTTCGACCGCTGGGGCTCACCCAAGTTTCTCGCTGGCGAGAGCTACGGGACCACGCGCGCGGCGCACCTCAGCGGCTATCTCACCGACCGCGGCATCGCGCTCAACGGCGTCGTGCTGATTTCAACTGTGCTCAACTTCGGCGCGTCGGCAATGGACGCGGGCAACGACATCGGCTTCATCAACTTCATTCCGTCCTACACGGCAACAGCGTGGTATCACAAGAAGCTCCCGACTGATCTGCAGAAGCTTACGGTCGAGCAGGTGACGGCGCAGTCCGAGAAGTGGGCGGAGTCGGACTACGCGCGCGCCCTCATGCGCGGAGCGCGACTCACCGATGCCGAGCGACACGTCACCGCGGAGCAGCTCGCTCGGTTCACTGGGACGACGCCGGCCTTCGCCGAGGAGAACGATCTCCGCATCTCGCTCGGCCGTTTCAACGCCGAACTGTTGCGCGCCCAGCACCTCAACTCGGGCCGCCTGGACAGCCGGTTCACCTCCTACCTCACTGACCAGGGCGCCGAGCGCGGTCAATTCGATCCGAGCGATGCGTCGATTCGCAATTCATTCACACCGATATTGAGTGAATACGTACGGCGCGAGCTCGGCTATCGAGACGAGGACGTGTACTACATTCTTGGCGGCGGTATCGGGCGGTGGCGTTATCCCCAGAACAACGGCTACGCGAATGTCGTCCCGTCGCTGGAGCGTGCGTTCGCCAAGAATCCAGAGATGAAGCTGTACGTGGCCGAGGGCTACTACGACATGGCGACTCCATATTTCGCCGTCGAGTACACGCTCGCGCACATGCAGGTCGATCCAAAGATCCGAGCTGGAATAGTGACGGAGCGCTTCGAGGCGGGACACATGGTGTACATCGATTCGCCGTCCATGGCGAAGCTTCGCGAAGGCCTGCGGAAGTTTATCGACGGTGCGCTGCCGCAAGCTCAGCGGGCCCAGAGGTAAGGGCGACGGGCGACGGGCGACGGGCGACGAGCGGCGGGCGCGCACTTGCGCGGGCCACGTCGGACTCAGTCACTGAGGTAGGTCACACGGGACGCGCAGCGCCCGTGTGACCTACCTCAGTGACCT
>Ga0207700_10000678_pt1 | contig 19808 bp, 18 predicted proteins | sample LARL82metaG_FD_184348 | JGI IMG/M metagenome (GOLD analysis project Ga0207700, IMG submission 184348) | Corn, switchgrass and miscanthus rhizosphere microbial communities from Kellogg Biological Station, Michigan, USA - LAR L8-2 metaG... | ecosystem: Host-associated > Plants > Roots >...
TGCGCGACGCCAGCATCGGCGAGGTGCGCGATCCTAACCAGGCCAAGTCACAGGCGCGTCATGCGTGCTACTCGTAAGGCGACGGAAACCTAACGATTACCGTCGCAATCAAATGTTGCTGGGTCAGAGAATCGTGTCACGTTGGAATTCGTCTCCCGATACGGTTAACTTCAGATGGACCGATCAATCCCTTGCGATCACAGGGTTTGATTGGACAGTGAACGTCAGATGTGCGTAGCTGGACGGTCGCGTCGAAGGGTGTACGTCACCCTCCGCCGAGGAAAGTCCGGGCTCCATGGGCAGACTGCCAGGTAACGCCTGGGCGCCGCGGTCTCTGACCACGGCGACGGAAAGTGCCACAGAAAAGACACCGCCGACGTGATGGAGCAATCCGTCGCGGGCAAGGGTGAAAAGGTGAGGTAAGAGCTCACCGCGCGACTGGCAACAGTCGTGGCAGGGTAAACCCCAGTCGGAGCAAGGCCAAATAGGCAGTGAGAGGTGCCCACCTCGACCAAGACGCTGCGGGTAGGCTGCTAGAGGGCACGAGCGATCGTGCTCCGAGAGGAATGACCGTCAGGGCGCGTCAGCGCTCGACAGAACCCGGCTTATAGGCTGCGCACGGAAACAGGCTGCCCGAAGCGCCAAAGCGCTTCGGGCAGTCCATTTCGTGCGTTGCGTCGCTCGCTGGCGCTCGCGACAAGTTTCATTTGGAGTCGCAAGCGCTTCGCGCTTGCTCCCGCTCCTCTCGCCTGATCCGCATTTCCTGCTTCACGCGCCCCGCGCCGCGCGCCACGCGCGCCAGCGCTAGTCGAGTAGTCGCAGCGGCATGACGAGGCAAAGATACGTCGCGGGATCCGACCAGCCCTCCGGCTCGAGCGTCGCTGCGCGCTCCGGCGCTTTGAACGTCAGCTTCACTTCTTCGGTGGGGATGTAGCGCAGAATCTCGAGCAGGTAATTCGCGTTGAATCCGATGTCGAGCGGATCGCCGGTAAAGCGAATCGGGAGCTCGTCTGTCGCTTCGCCCAGGTCGGGCGTCTGCACGCTGAACCGAACGAGCGCCGCGTTGAATGCGAGCCTGATTCGATGCGTCTGGTCCGACGCGATGACCGACATGCGTCGTAAGGCACTCATCAACGCCGCGCGATCCGCAATGGCGATGCGATTGTTGTCGCGCGGTATCACCTGATCGTACGGCGGATACGGTCCCTCGATCAATCGCGTAAACACCGACGTGAACGGCGAGCGGAAGCCGAGATGGTTTTCTCCGCGCGCGATCTCGAGCTCCTCGTCCTGCGGAAAGAGCCTGCGCACCTGCTCGAGCGCCTTCGGAGGAACGATGAGATCGCTGGACTGCGCGGCTGCCATTTTGATTGGGAGCTCCATCTTCGCGAGCCGATGGCCATTGGTCGCCACCATGCGCATCATCTCGGGCCGGAGCTCCCAGAGCACGCCGTTCAGGATCGGTCGACTCTCCTCCGTTGACACAGCGAACGAGGTGTGCGAGATGAGCTTCTGCAGCTCACCGGAGCGAATGCGCCAACTCTCGCTGAATCGCACCGTCGGAAACGACGGAAATTCATCCTTCGGCAGGCCGAGAATCTTGAAGTGCGAGCGACCACAATCGAGCGTCACACGCTGCTCGCCGGCGGCGGCGATCTTCACGGGAGATGGCGGCAACTCTCGCGCAATCTCGCTGAGCTTTTTCGCTGGTATGGTGATCGCGCCTGAGGTCTCGACGTCGGCTGCGACTTCGGTACTCACCGCGATATCGAGATCGGTGCCGGAGAGACGAATTCCTTTATCCGTCGTCTCCACCAGGATGTTGGCGAGCACGGGGAGCGTGGTCTTCGCCGGTATCGTGGCCGTCACCGCGGTAAGACCTTCCTGCAATTTTTCACGGGAGATCGTAAACCGCATCACCGCTCCTCTTATGTGCAAATCCGACGGAACTGCACTAGATCCAAAAAGAGATAGATATCCTAGCAGCCGTAGTAGAGGCTGTGGAGCATGTGGAAAGCGGCTGCAACTTAGCTCATCTCAACCGCTTCGCATATAGGCGAGGGATGTGAAAATCTCGCCTTCGCTGCGATCAATCCAGAGTCGTGGGGAAGATTGCCCAACCGATGTGGACGAGCGTCCGCTTTTCCCCATCAACTCCGCAACTTTTCCAGCGCGGCATGGAGCCGCTTCACGCGCTCGCCGAAACCGGGATTCTCGTCGACCATCTCGCCGACCCGCTCGAGGCTGTGAATCACCGTCGAGTGATCTCGGCCGCCGAAGGTGGTGCCTATCTCGACGAGCTGCATTCCGAGTAACTCGCGCATCAGATACATCGCGACCTGTCGCGGCACCGTGAGCGTCTTCGTCCTCGTCTTGGAACGGAGCCCCTCCGCGGTGACGCCCCACTCGCGCGCGACCGCGTCCTGAATTGTCTGGGTCGTGAGCGACGACCCCGACCCCGCTGCTTCGCCGCCGCGCAGTTTGTCTCGTAATGCCTCACGAGCCAGGTCGACGGTAATCTCGCGATGCTTGAGCGAGGCGTACGCGAGCAGCTTGATGATCGATCCTTCGAGCTCACGCACGTTGGACCGGACATTCTCGGCAATGAACCGGATCACGTCTTCCGGCATCGTCGTCTCGAGATGATCGAGCTCGGCCTTTTGACGCAGGATGGCGATACGGTGCTCGAGGTCAGGTAGCTCGACGTCCGCGACCATTCCCCACTGAAAGCGGCTGACGAGTCGTGCTTCGAGGCCGGGGATCTCCGACGGCGGACGGTCACTGGTCAGGACGATCTGGCGACCGGCCTCGTAGAGCGCGTTGAACGTGTGAAAGAACTCTTCCTGAGTCGCTTCCTTTCCCTTCAGGAACTGCACGTCGTCCACGAGCAGCAGGTCGGTCTCGCGGAAGCGGCGACGAAACTGGTGTGTCGTGCGATTCTGAATCGAACCCACCAGCTCATTGGTAAACTGTTCGGTGCCGATAAAAGTGATGCGAGTGTCGGCCTTTCTTGCTAGAAGTTCGTGCGCGATCGCTTGCATGAGGTGCGTTTTGCCGACACCCGTGTCGCCGTAGATGAAAAGCGGGTTGTACACTCGAGCTGGCGCCTGTGCCACTGCATGGGCCGCGGCCGCCGCGAGCTCGTTGGACTTTCCAATGACAAAGTATCGGAAGGTGTAGCGCTCACTTAGAGGTGGCGTGTAGCTGCCACGATCCTGACCGCCCGATGGCTCGCGCTGAACTGGCGGCGGCGCCACGAATAGATCCATCTGCGGCCGAGCTTTCCGCTCCTCATTGACCCGAAAAACCACCGACAGCGGATGACCGAGCGCTACCGGCGCCAGGCTGGCCAGCAAGTCGGCGTGCTTGGACTCATTCCAATCGGCAGCGAATTGGTCCGGTGCGCCGACATAGATCGTCCCCTCATCCAGCGCCAGCGGCTCGGTTGGCTCGAGCCACGTTCTGAACGTCTGATCGGGTAACTCCTGGCGCGCTCTTTCGAGGAGACGCGACCAGGTTTCCTGCGGGGTGAGGGTCATGGCTGCTATGTGGAAAACTCGGCGGGGGGAGCGAAGCTAGACCAGCCAAACCGAAATTGCAATCGCTCGCCAAACGGCACCCGACGCCGCAGCTTTTGCCGTCATCCGCGCCTTGACCCAATGTCGCTGTGCCAGATACGTTTACCGGTCTGCGCCGAATTCTTTACGACCGCAAAGTGGAGTAGCCATGGGTAAGCCGACGTACCGTCCCCGCAACAAGCGACGCATCCGCACGCACGGATTCCGTACGCGGATGTCGACCAAGTGGGGACGTGAAGTTTTGAGCCGCCGTCGCAAGAAGGGGCGCAAGCGCCTCACCGTCCAACTGCCGACGAAGTACGCCGGCGCCTGAAGACTCTTCGGCGGGTGAGCGTCGCCGCTTTCCGCGGCGTCAGCGGCTCACGCGCGGCAGTGAACTGCGAGCGGTCACACGCGATGGTCGGCGGCTTCGTGGCTCAGTGATCGATGCTCGGGTAGCCGTTAGGCGAGAGGGGCCCTCGCGAATTGGATTTGTGGTTCCAAAGCATGGGCAGTCGGCGGTGCGTCGTAATCGACTCAAGCGGGTGCTACGCGAATTGACCCGTCTTCGGCTTCTCGAACCACTGCGCAGCGCCAGGACACAGTCGGGATTGCATGTCGTGATACGCGCGTTACCACGTGCGTATCACGTAACCGGAGAGGAGCTTCGGGCTGCGTTCGATGAGCTGCGACAGCGACTCCTGCGCGTGCTTCGGTCCCACGGTGGCGAATCGCAAGTCGATGGATCAGCCGGCCAACCGCCGGAGTAAAAAGCCGAATGCGAACGCTCCTTGTCCTTGCCGTCCGTGGGTATCAGGTGAGTCTCGGGCAGCTCCTGCCGCCCTCATGTCGTTATTTTCCGAGTTGCTCCGCGTATGCGATCGAAGCGATCAACAAGCACGGCGCGGCGCGAGGAACGTGGCTCGCAATTCGACGCATTGGCCGATGCCACCCGTTCCGACCGGGCGGGTATGATCCCGTCCCCTAGCTGCCCGAGACACATCTCTCGATTGCATGGATAGACGAACACTTCTGGCGCTTCTACTCAGCGCGCTGGTCATTGTCCTCACTCCCATTCTTTTTCGGAGAATGGGATGGAGAGCCCCCGCGCAGACTCCTCCGCCTGTGGATACCACAAGCGTAGGGCCGCCGCCGGCGACGTCTACTCCGACCGCCGCGCAAGCTTCCACTCCCACGACGCCGTCACCAACGCCCGGCAGCCAGCAGGCACCAGTCGCCGCCCGATCCGCTGGCGACACCACGACGGTGAGCCTTACCAAGACGCACTACACCTTTGCAACCGAGGGCGCGGCACCCTCGGGCGTCGTTCTCGACGCCTACCCCAATCTGAGCCCGGCGCGACGCACCCTGCCAAAGGCCAGCCTCGCCGCGAATCTGACGGCGAGCCCGACGGCCCCCGCGCCCTTGCTTCGCTATCGGGTCGTGACCGGTACGGACACGATTTCGCTCGACACCGTTTCCTTCCGCGTCGAACGGGCCGGCAACAACGCGGTGACGTTCACGAGTACAGCGCCCGCCACGACCATCCGATACGAGTTTGCTAACGATGGCTACCTCGCCCATGTGAGCGGCCAGGTCAGCGGCACCGCCAGCACACCCACCCAGCTCCTGATCGATCTGCCGTTCACGCTCAAATCGCAGGAAGCCGACACCCTCGACGACGAGCGTCACCTCGCGTACGGCTATCGGCCGGAGCACGAGGACGTGAAGAGTGTCCTCTTCAGCAAGCTGGATCCGGCGTTCATTCGTACCGACAGCGGGCCGATGACGTGGGTGGCCGCGCGCAATAAGTATTTCCTCGTGGCGCTGGTGGCGCCGACGCCGGCGTCGTCGTTTACGGCGCTCCGCATGCAGGGTGGTCCGCGCATCAACAAGCTGGCTCCCACTGCGCATGCGACGGCGATACAGCCAATGCGCGACGGCCGGTTCGCATTCGACATGTATGCGGGGCCGCAGGACTGGAACCAGCTCCGCGCGGTTGGACACGATCTCGAAAATGTGAATCCGTATGGCGGGTGGATTCCCGGCGTCCAGCCGTTCGCGACGATCTGCTTGCGAGTCATCCTCTGGATGAGGCAGACGTTCAAGGTCTCGTACGGTTGGGTCCTGATCATCTTCGGCGTTTGCGTTCGCTTGCTGCTCTGGCCTTTGAACCAGAGTGCAATGCGCTCGAGCCTGAAGATGCAGCGGCTGCAGCCCGAGCTACAGGAGGTTCAGAAGAAATACAAGAACGAGCCGGAAAAGCAGCGTGAAGCGCTGGTCAAGCTCTATCAGCAGCACGGCATGAGTCCCTTCAGCCCGGTCATGGGATGTCTGCCCATGCTCCTTCCGATGCCGGTGCTCTTCGCCCTGTATTTCGTCTTCTTGAACACGATCGAATTCCGGGGCGTGGGTTTCCTCTGGCTCCCGGACCTGTCACTGCGCGATCCGTATTACATCATGCCCATTTTCATGGGTGTCTCCATGTTCGTGCTGTCATGGATCGGCATGCGCGCCGCGCCACCGAATCCGCAGACGAAGATGATGAGCTACATGATGCCCGCGGTGATGACGATGGTCCTGCTCAACTTCGCCTCCGGCCTCAATCTGTATTACGCGGTGCAGAACATCGCCGCACTACCGCAGCAGTTGATGCTCACACGCGAGCGGATGAAGGCAGCGCCTCCGCCGGTCGCGAGCACACCGGCACCGCTCAGGGGAAGACGAGCAACGACATAGCGACAATCGGCAGCGTGAACCGAGGAGTCGATGAAGGTCACGTACATCGGGCATGCAACTCTTCTGATCGAGATTGGCGCCGTCAGGATTCTCACCGATCCCAATTACGACGCGAAGCTCGGCGGGTTCCTTCCTCGCGTCTCGGCACCGGGCATTCCGATCGAGAAGTTGCCTCGACTGGATGCGTTGCTGCTGACGCATGCCCACGCGGATCACCTGTCATTCGATTCGCTCGATGCGTTGCCCGGAGACATCCCGTTGTACGCGCCGCCGGTAATCGCGCAATGGTTGCAGCGGCGCGGCTATCGACACGCCGAAGCCATCGCGCCAGATAGCTCGGTCGCAATCGGCGATGTGCGGGTACATGCTGCGCTCGCGACGCATCGTGGGAATCGCTACGGCTTCGATCGATGGCGCAGCGCCGCCAACATGTACCTGCTCGACGGCGGCCGAGAGACGTGTTTCTTCGCCGGCGATACCGCGCTCACCCCGAATACGCACCATCTCGTCGAGAACACACTGGCGGGCACCGACCGCCGCCTGGACGTTGCGCTCCTCCCCATTGGCTACGCTCCCTGGTGGAAGCAAAGCGGATTTCGACGCGGCCATCTGACGCACGATGACGCACTCACCCTCTTCGAGCGCCTCAACGGGCGAGTGCTCGTTCCTTATCACTGGGGAACCTTTCGCCACGTCACGGCCACCGCCCACGACGCGATCAATCGATTGATCGAGCGACTCGAAGCACACCATCTGCGTGCCGCCGTGAGAATTCTGCAGCCGGGCGAGAGCCTCGAGCTCGCCGCCGACGCCGCGGGTCCGCGTCGGCGCGCGGTAGATAGAGCCATGACCGATTCACGAGACACTGGCTCTGCAGGCGACGGTCGGGTCGGGGCAAGCTCGCCGCCGCAATGACGAGCACGAGCGCGCCCGCCGCCGCACTGGCGGGCGCGATGGACACCATCGTCGCGATTGCCACTCCTCAGGGTCGCGGCGCGCTGAGCCTGATCCGCGTCAGCGGCGCGCGCGCGCACGACATCGGCCGCGCCATTTGCGGCCACTGGCCCGGCGAGCCTCGTCTGGCTGTACTTACCGCCATCAGGGATCGTCACAACGAAGCGCTGGATGAAGCCGTCGTCGTCCGCTATGACGCGCCCGCTTCCTTCACAGGCGAGGACTCCTTCGAGCTGTCGACGCATGGCGGCTTCGTCGTCCCTACGACGATTGTCGCTGCCATCATCGAAGCCGGTGCTCGGCTCGCCCTCGCCGGCGAGTTTACGCGGCGGGCGCTCCTGAACGGCAAGCTCGACATCCTGCAGGCCGAAGCGACGGCCGATCTCATAGCGGCCGGATCCAGAGCCGCGCAGCGAGTCGCGTTGCATCAGCTGGATGGTGGATTGTCACGACGGATCGCCTCGCTGCGTGATCGCGTCCTCGAGATCGAAGCGTTGATCGCCTACGACATCGATTTCCCGGAAGAGGACGACGGGCCGATCGCGCCCGCGAGAACGCTGGCCGCGCTCGATGCGCTCGAGAGCTCCCTGCGTGCCCTTCTGGCCACGGCACGCGGTGGCGAGCTCGTTCGCGAGGGCGCTCTGGTCGTCCTCGCCGGTCCTCCGAACGTCGGAAAGTCGTCGCTGTTCAACGCGCTGCTTGGACGAAGCCGTGCGATCGTCACTCCAGTGCCGGGAACGACGCGCGATGCGCTCGAGGCCGTGATCGATGCCGACCCGTGGCCCATTCGGCTGGTGGATACCGCGGGCCTTCGCTCGACAACGGACTTCGTCGAGCAGATGGGCATCGAGGTCAGCGAGTCGTACGTGCGTCGGGCTGCGATCGTACTGTGCTGCGGTGAAGACGCGGCGTCGATCCGCGCCGCGGTGGTGGCCGTGAACGAGGCGGGGTCGTCGGAAGGAGAGGCGCGCGCCATCGTTCTCGTCCGCACGAAATGCGATCTCCTCCTAGCGGCGCCGGAGCTGGCCGCGTTAGGCGCGGACCTCGGAGCACACGCCACGGTCGAGGTGAGCGCGGAAACGGGAGCCGGAGTTCAGCAGCTGCTCAAGACGATCGGCGATGTCCTCAAAGCCGAAGTCGGGGCGCCCGAGCTGGACGCCCCCGTCCTCACGCAAACCCGGCACCGAGTCGGAATCGACAACGCGCTCGGCGAGTTGCGAGCGTTTCGGCGAGCCTGGCGCGAGGAATCGCTACCGGCAACGATTGCCGCCGTGCATCTCCAGGCCGCGGCAGGCGCCCTTCGCGACCTCATCGGCGGCGTCGATACGGAGGACATACTGGACGAAGTCTTCCGTCGATTCTGCGTCGGGAAGTGAGGGCGCCTTACGAGGCGTCGCGGTCGTCTGCCGTCACCTGACGCCAGATCTCGTCGGCAAGCCATTCGAGTCGCTCACGCGCATACGCGAGCTCGTTGGCCGGGAGGGTCGGCGCGTGGTTCGACAAGTGTCGCGACAGCTGGATCATTTCGTCGAGCAGCTCGCGCAAGACGACGTTCTGCCGTCGCTCACTCGAGGATCTAGGCACTGACGGCCGCGTTCTGAGCGTAGGCCGAGAGCTCCACATCGCTCGCTCGCACGGCCCACGCAAGGCCGCGGGCATCGATGCCCGCCTCGCATAATCTCGCGCCGAGGAAGTAGCCGCTTCGCTCAGGGAGCAGGTAGCGGCCGTCCACGGTGCGCGCTTCGTCACTCATTCCACCCGAGAGGTAGCGCAGGCGCAGGCCGAGGGCGGCGCGATCGAGATCCGGGAGAGCCGCGCGCGAGATGATCGGCTCCAACTCGCGGATTCGCGCGTACTGCCGACGCTCGTAACCGAAGTATTCCCAGGCGGCGTGGCCGGGACTCACCGCACGGGACAGCTGGACGGCGAGCCCTTCGTTCATCAACAACTCGCGGAGCGGGATGCGCCGTCCAGTCTCCCAGTACGAGTAGTCGCCGCCGGCAGCCGCGATGAAGTCTCGAAGGACACTGTGGCTTGTCGGCGACGTGTAGCGCACTACATGCGCGTATTCATGAGCGAGCCAGAGTGGAATCAGCTCCGGGTCGAGGCCGAGTCCCTCCGTTTCCTCATTGGCGACGCCGGTGAAGTGCTCGAGGCAAACAAATGCAATACCGCGTCCCCGGACGACGAGCTCTCCAGCGTTGGCGGCCCCAACGCCGACCATGAGCACGATATCCACGTCGACGTCCGTCGCGACCAGTGACGCGCAGCGCTGCTCCGCATCACGAGCGAGCGCGGCGACGTCGGTACGCTCGAGCATTCCACGCAGATCTCGGCGATCGGCGTGCACCGTGGCGTTTACAACATCTCTAAAGTGGGGCCCGTCGGGATCGACGACGTAGTTGTTCCAGTACGCCTCGAGCAGGAGGCGGTGTGCGGCGAAGTAGCGGTCGTAGGCGGCGGCTCGGTCGGTGCTCTCGAGAACGGAAAAGAAATCGGGCAGCAGATTGATCAGCATCTCGACCAGAGCGCGGGAAGGCGGCGCGACGGCACGAAGGACGCGGAAATGATAGTGGTGGCCGGAAGGGGGAACAAGACCGCGTACAGTGGGATGAGATCGATGATGAGCGCGGTCGAGTGCGCCGGAACACACAAAACGGAAATGGTGCGTCGCGAATGTCTTGTGAGGTCGCCTGTGAGGTCTCCCGAAGCGGCGACCGAACATGGCACGCTTTTTCCCTTTCGAGTCTTCAGCAGCACGCAACACGGGTTGGAGATGCACCATGACGACGCTTCAGCAAATCGACCTGCAGTGCCCGATCTGCGAAAATCGGTTCCGATCGCAGGCGGTAGTGTCGACGAATTCTTTCGGTGGCAAGCGCACCGATTTTCATGAGCGCGCAGCGGGCACGCAGCCATTGCCGTACCTGATTCACACATGCAGCCGCTGCGGCTACTCGGGCTCGGAGCGCGATTTCACCGAGGAAGCAGACGTGTCACCCGTGCTCAAGGAGCGCGTGTGGAATGAGCTGGCTCCGTCGATCGCGACGGGACCGGTGTCTGGCTCCGAGAAGTACGAGGCCGCGGCGAAGGTCGCGGAGTGGCAGGGAATGGAGCCAAGGCACGTCGCGGATTTGCTGCTGCGCGCGGCGTGGTGCTGCGTGGATGAGGGGGATATCGAAGCGGAGCGGTATTTCCGCCGCAAGGCGGGATGGAAGTTCGAGGAGGCGCTGCAAAGCTTCGACGGCGTCGCGCGGGATGAGCGGGCGGTGTTGACGTACCTCGTCGGTGAGTTGTGGCGGCGGGTCGGCGACGCGAAGCTATCGACGGAGTGGTTCAACAAGGTGGCTTCCGAGGTGGTGGACGCGCACACGCAGCAATGGGTGATCGACGCCGCGCGGCAGCAGCGCGATTGTCCGCGCGAGTGGTTCGGCTGATTCGTTGGGTGTGGGTGGTGGGGGAGCGGGGTGCGGTTGTGGGGTGCGGTAGTGGGGTGGGATTGCAAGGGGCAGAAAAGGGGCGCCAGGGGTGGCGCCCCTTTTTCGTGGCGCGTGGTGCGTGGTTGATAAGATGCTAATCAACGTCCGACGCGCCACGCGCCACGCGCCACGCTACCGCGTGCCGAACAACCGGTCCCCCGCGTCCCCCAGGCCCGGCATGATGTACCCCTGGTCATTCAGCGCGCGATCGAGCGCGGCGCAGTACACCATCACATCCGGATGACTCGTCGCCAGCCGACGGACACCCTCCGGTGCGGCCACCAGACATAGAAAGCGAATTCGCGTCGCCCCCGCGCGCTTCAACGAAGACACCGCCGCCACCGCGCTGCCACCGGTCGCGAGCATTGGATCGAGCAGGAAAAAATCCCGCTCCGACGCATCGCCCGGCACCTTGAAGTAGTAGTCCACCGGCTCGAGCGTGTCGTGATTCCGATAAAGACCGATATGCCCGACGCGCGCTCCCGGGACGAGCCGATAGATGCCCTCGACCATCCCCAGGCCAGCACGCAGGATCGGCACGAGCGTGAGCTTCTTCCCGCTGACCCGCTGTCCAACCGTCGTCTCCAGTGGCGTATCGACCGGTGTCGGCTCCAGCACGAGGTCGTTCGTCGCCTCGTACGCCATGAGCATGGCGATTTCGTCGACCAGCTCCTTGAAGATCTTCGTCGGCGTTCCGCGGTCGCGCAAAATCGTGAGCTTGTGCTGAATCAGCGGATGCGACACGATGCGCAGCGTCGGATACGCGGGGGTGGTGTCCATGGCCGGGAAGCTACTAATTTCGCGCGAATGAAAGAATACCAAGCCGTGATCCTTCGCCTGACGCACCACACGCACGACGACGAGGATGCACTCACCGATCTGCTCAACGAGCGGAGCCGGGGCGGCTGGGAACCGGCGCTGATGTCGCAGGACGGTGCTCGTCTCACGGTGATCTTCCAGCGACCCAGCGGCGGCGAGCAATAACCTCTGCAATCCGACGACGCAGATCTCAGCGCGACCGCGCGGATCATGGATGCCGCTGCACGGCGCATCGCGTCAGCAGGGTCGGCGGCCCTCGCGCTCAGCGACATCGCGCGCGACGCCGGCGTGAGCAAGGCGCTCATCCACTACCATTTCAAGGACAAGGAGTCGCTCCTGGCGCGACTCATCGACCATCTCGCGAACGCGATCGTCGCTCGCGAGCGGCGTGCACTGACGCGATTCGAGGGCGAGCACAATCCCCTCGCCGTCGACGCGCTATGGGAATGGCTCGAGAGCGAGCTGCGACGTGGCGACATTCGCGTGCTCCTGGAGCTCGATTCGTACCGAGGCGCGCAGGTCCAGGCCGCGGCGCGCGAGGCTTCCGTGCGGCGACATGCCGCCGCGGAAGAATCCATCACCCGACTGTTCGGCATCCTCGAGCTGACGCCGAGAATCGAGGCTTCACTTCTCGCCACGGTCGTCGTCGCCTTCGTGGATGGCCTGGCGATCGGTTCGCGCATTGAACCGGGTGAATCGTCCGTCCCATCCGTGCCGACCTCTTCCCGAATCGCGTTCGATGTCTTCTGGCTGGCGATGCTGAGTCTGGCGGAGTGATGGTGCACGCATGAGCTTTCGATGGTCGATCGGTCTCGCCGCGGCGGTCAGCGCTCGCGGTGCCCTCGGCCCCCGACATCCGCTTCGTATTTTCCTCGACGCGCCATCGCGTGCTGATACGCCTAACGAGAACAGTCGTCCTGCTCGTCGTGCTCGCCTGGCTCGTGTCGCTCGCCGCGGTCCTCATCTGGGAGCGGCGCGACGACGCGCGGCAGGCCGACGCCATCGTCGTGCTCGGCGCCGCTCAGTACGATGGCCGGCCATCGCCCGTGCTCCGCGCCCGCCTCGATCACGCGCTCTCGTTATGGTCGCTGCACCTCGCGCCGCGACTCGTCCTCACCGGCGGCATGGGCGACGGCGATACCACCAGCGAGGCCGCTGTCGGTCGTCGTTATGCCGTGAAGCACGGCGTACCGGACAGCGCCATTCTCACCGAAACCCGGGGACGCTCCACCGCGGAGTCGATGCAGCGCGTCGCGGCGATGATGGATACCGTCCACGGGCGGCAAGTCATTCTCGTCAGCGACCCGTTTCACATGCTCCGCCTCGCCATCCTCGCACGTCGCTTTGATCTCGTCCCGCGAACCTCACCGACGCGGACGAGCCCCATCTCCGCCAGTGCGAGTGAATTCTGGCGCTACGCGCTGAGTGAATCCGTGAAGGTGCCCCTCACGATTCTCTTCGAGCATCCTGGCCACTAGAACGGCGGCCCAGATCGAGCGCCGCGCGGAACCAATTCCAGTACTCCGTTGGCGCGCGCTCGGCGATGTCGTTGTGACCAGCGGAGGGGACGAGCAACAGCTGCCCCTTTACCGCCGCCGCTTCATATACTGACTTCCCCATCTTCGCCGGCACGATCATATCCCGAAGACCATGCGCGACAGATACGGGTACCGACAGCGCGCGGACTCGTGACTCGGTGTCGTAGTGCACCCGCGAAACGACCGGCCAGAAGATCGAGAGTCCCGGAACGGCCATGCGTCTTGCCATGGCGCGAGCCGAGGAGAAGGGTGACTGAAGCAGCAGTGCCGTGGGAAGGGATTCCCCGGCCAGCTCCACGGCTATCGCGCTGCCAAGTGAGTGGCCGAAGTACGCCACGCGATTATCTGAAACGCTCAACTCGTTCCGCACGAAGTCGCGCGCGGCACGGGCATCACGCGCCGCGTCGGTGTACGTCGGTCGTCCCGCCAGCCCGTCGTAGCCGCGGAGCTCCGGCAGGACAACCGCAACCTTCGCGACTCTGGATACGGTCTGCGCCCACGGGATGAGCAGTCGCGCAAGATCCGCATTGCCATGAAATGCGATCAGCAGCTGTTCGGCCCGATCGGGTTCACCGACAACGAAACCGAATAGCTCGGTGCCGTCGTCGGCACGGTATGGGACGTGCCGCACTCTCTCGCCGCCGACGCGCTCCACCTCGAGCCCCGAGACCGACGGGGGCTGAAAGACGATGCGCTCCTGGTTCAGCCAGAGCAGCGCGACGACCATGACATAGACCGCTGCCGCGATCAGCACGAAAAGCAAGAGCACTTTACAAAATGCTGAGAGCGGCCGAGTCCGCGCAGGGTTCCTGACAAGTACCGAGGAGTGCAATTTACGAGGATGCGCATTCCAATCGAAACCTTTCGTTTGCCCAACGGCCTGTTCGTGACGCTGTCGGAGGACCATACGGCGCCGATCGTTGCCGTGAATCTCTGGTATCACGTCGGTTCGGCGAACGAGCGCCCGGGACGTACCGGCTTCGCGCACCTGTTCGAGCACATGCTCTTTCAGGGATCGGCGGACGTGGGCGCAAACGAGCACTTCGAGTTGATCCAACGCGCCGGAGGCACGTTGAATGGGTCTACGTGGTTGGATCGCACGAACTACTTCGAGACCGTTCCGTCGAACCAGCTCGAGCTGGGGCTCTGGCTGGAAGCGAACCGCATGGGTTGGCTGCTGCCGGCGATGACGCAGCAGAAGCTCGACACCCAGCGCGACGTCGTCAAAAACGAGCGCCGCTGGTCGGTGGACAACCAGCCATATGGCACCTGGTGGGAGCGGCTGCCGGCCCTCGTCTTTCCCGAGGAGCATCCATTCCATCACTCGCTCATCGGATCGATGACGGATCTGGATGCCGCGAGCCTGGACGACATCAAGCATTTCTTCGCGACGTATTACACGCCGGACAACGCGGTACTGTCCATCGCGGGAGACTTCGATCCCACGGAAGCACGAGCGTTCGTGGCGAAATACTTCGGCGGAATTCCCGCCGGAGGTGGCAGGCCGCCGTTGCCCGACATGACAGTTCCGAAGACGTTCGGCGGGTGGAAACGGATCGTGGTGGAAGATGACGTCATGCTGCCGCGACTCTTCCTCGCATTCCGCTCGCCGGTGTTTGGCTCGGACGAGTACTATGCGGCAAGCGTGTGCTCGGCGATTCTGGGGCTGCGAAAGGGGAGCCGGCTCTACCGGCGTCTCGTGCGAGATCGGCAGGTCGCCGCCGAGGCTCAGGCATTCACCTACGACCTAAGCAAGGGAAGCGACCTGCTCGTTCTCGACGTAACCGCACGTCCGTCGGTGAGCGCCGAGGCGCTCGAGCGCGAAGTGGCCGATGAGGTCGACCTCCTGTGCCGCGACGGCGTGAGCGAAGAGGAAGTCGCCCGGGCGATTGCGCTGATCCAGACGGAGTTCGTCGCCGCGATGCAGTCGGCAGGAGACCGAGCGGACCGCCTCTCGATGTTCGCGACCTACTTCAAGAACCCCGAGCTGGTGAACGAGCAGGTGCAGCGGTATCAGGCAGTCACGGCCGATCACGTCAACGAGTTCGTTCGGGGCCGCATGGGCGAGGACAACCGCGCGAGCCTCCTCTTCGTCCCCAGGGAGGAGGCCAATGTCACGGACTCGCCGTCGGAGGAGATCGTCGCCGGCGTCGGTTCGGTGGTGCAGCGATGAGTACAGTTATATTGGAGCGCGTGCCGCGGCCCCAGGCCGCCGCGCCCCGGCCCTATCAGTTCCCTCGCTTCGAGCGCGCCGCGCTGCCTAACGGCATGCGCCTGATCGTGGCGTCGATTCCCAAGCTTCCGATCGCGACGATCACGATGCTCGTGGACGCGGGCGCCGTGGCCGAGCCGCCAGGCCGCTCCGGGCTGGCACAGCTCACCGCGAAGCTGTTGCTCGAAGGCACGACGGCGCCTGACGGCACCGCGATCACCGACCGCTTCGAGCGCCTCGGCGCATCGATCGAATCGCACGCCGATTGGGACGTCGGTACCGTGACCGTCACGACGTTGAGCGATAAGCTCCACGAGTCGATCCAGCTGCTCGGCGAAGTGCTGCGCGAGCCCGCGTTCAATCAGCGCGAAGTCGAACGGCTGAAGGCCGAGCGACAGGCGGCGCTTCTGCAGCTGCGCGCCGAGCCGCGCGGGTTGGCGGATGAGCTGTTTTCTCGGTTTGTGTACGAAAGCTCGTCGCGTTATGCGCAGCCCGACGGTGGAGACGAGGTGACCGTCGCGTCGCTGACGCGCGATGACGTCGCGCGCTTCTACAAGAATCGCTACTCGCCGGCCTCGATGACGCTCGTCGTAGCAGGGGACGTGAAGACTGGTGAGCTGTCGCGGATGGCGGGAGAAGTCTTCGGCGATTGGAAGGGAAGCCTGACGACGCCCGCTTTGTCGTCGGATCTACCAGCGCGTCGATCGCGAGCCGTGCACATCGTGAACAAGCCGGACGCGCCGCAGTCGGAGTTGCGTATCGGTCACCTCGGCTTGCCGCGTCGGCATGCGGATTACTTTCCGGCTGTCATCATGAACGCGGTGCTCGGCGGCTTGTTTTCCTCGCGCATCAACCTGAATCTGCGCGAGGTGCACGGTTACACCTACGGCGCGAATTCGTACTTCGACTGGCGTCGCCAGAAGGGTCCCTGGCTCGTTGCGACAGCGGTCGCCAGCGATGTGACGCACGCGGCCGCCGCCGAAGTGCTGAAGGAGATCGACCGATTTCGTGCTGCTCCGATCACCGAGGACGAGCTGTCGCTCGCTACCAGCTACCTCGACGGCGTGTTCCCGATTCGCTTCGAGACGACGTCGGCGATCGCCGCGGCGCTGGCGAATCTGGTCGTGTACGATTTGCCTGACGATTGGTACGACGAGTATCGCTCTCGGGTTCGTGCCGTAACGAGTGGCGACGTGCTCACTGCTGCCAATCGACATCTCCATCCGGATGAGCTTCAGATGGTAGTGGTCGGCAGCGCGTCGGCGGTACGCGAGGGGATCGACGCCATGGCGTTTGGTCCGGTGCAGGTTTACGATGTCGAGGGGCGGCCCGCATAACGATGGCCGGCGCCAAGCAAGGATCCAGGCGCGTCTACACCGGGCGCGTCCTCAACCTCGATATCGACCAGGTTCGCTTTCCGGATGGCTCGTCGGGCGAGCTCGAGATCATTCGGCACCCCGGCGCCAGTGCGGTACTGCCGTTTCTGAGTGATCCAGCCGGCCCCGACCCGCAGATCCTGCTCATCAAGCAATACCGTTATGCGGCGGAGGATTTTCTCTACGAGGTGCCAGCTGGGCGCCTCGATCCCAACGAATCGCCGGTAGACTGTGCCCGCCGCGAGCTGCTCGAGGAGACGGGCTGTACCGCGGAGCGAGTTGAGCCGCTCTATACCTTCTATACGACTCCCGGATTCATCGACGAACGCATCCATGGATTCATCGCTACCGGGCTCACCCGCGGCGAGAGCAAGCGAGAAGCTGACGAATTCATGACGCTGGAAACGATGACATTGTCGCGCTCGTTGGAGTTGATTCAGAAGGGAGAGATCCGCGACGGGAAGACCACCGTGCTGATCCTTTTTGCCGCGGGGTACCGAGCCGGGCTCTAGGCGTGGTCGGCGATCTGTGATCGGTGGTGCGCGATCTGACCAACACCGATCACCGACCACCGGCCACCGAAGAAACCCAGCCTCCCGACGCCCGTGTCTAAGGGACATCGCCGTCTCGATGTGTCCTTTGATGGCGTCGCCAGTAGTGGACAGAAGCCCCTACGGCGGAGCTCGGCGCCAACCGAGACGGGGTGAGCTAAATAATTGGCACTTCAGGAATTAACACCTTGGTCCGATTAGCGTCTAATGAGGCATGTGGTCTGCTTTTACAGAGGGCGTGAGTTTCCGACGCGCACTGTCAGAACCGAATGGAGGAGCCCAGATCGATTCAGATTCGTCGGATCGAGCCCTGGTGCAGGACCCAAGGGGGCATAAACACATGGCTGAAGTCGCATTCAAACGGGCACCGCTGCCCGGAACGTCGATTCGAGAAAAGCTCCGCACCCAGGACGACGCCGCGGTTGTTTCGGCGTTCCTTGGCGGCGAAGAGCGCGCGTTCCAGGAGCTGGTCGAACGATATCAGACAAGGCTCCTGAACTTCATCTATCGCACGATCGGTGATCGTGAGAAGGCTGAGGATCTCGTCCAGGAAGTCTTTATCCGCGTCTATCGGCACATTCATCGATTCGACCGGTCGAAGAAATTCTCTACCTGGGTATACACCATCGCGTCTAACCTGGCCAAGAACGAGCTGCGCAATCGTTCGCGCAATCCGCTCGTGCTCTTCCAGACCATCAAGAACAACTGGGAAGACGAGGAGCGGCCGCTGCAATTCGAGGACACGACAGCTCGACCAGACGACATGTACCGCAAGCGCCATCTGCGTCAGCTCGTCGAAGACACGGTGGCGAAGCTCCCCGAGCATCACCGTCAGGTCTTCGTGCTGCGTGAGCTCGAGGGCAAGTCGTACGAAGAGATCGCCGAGATCACGGACTGCAATCTTGGCACGGTGAAGTCGCGGCTGAACCGCGCACGCAACGCGTTCGCTTCGATCATCGAGCCCTGGCTCGATTAAGAACCGAGAGGGGTAGGTCGAACATCCAGCCGGCGCGACCATCGCGCCGGCTCTTTTGTTGCCATCTCTGTCCTTGAGCAAGCCCAAGCCGGTCGGATGACAGACGGCCTCCTCCGCGACGCGTGTTACTCCGCGACCGCCGCGGGTAAACGAGTACGCGGCTTTTTTGCCCCTGGCCTCCGACTGAAGGGCAGAGTAATTCTGGAACCGCATTTGGGCTCTCGGGTACCCAAACGCGAACCACTCACGCAACGAATCAGATGGACTGTCGCGCATTTCGAGAGAATCACGTCGGCTTCGTCGATGACGTACTTCCAGCGGTGGACATGGAAGCGATGCATCGACACGTGCAGTCCTGCACGCGCTGCGCGCGACACGACCTCGCGGTTCGTCGCGGTCTGTTGATCGTTCGAAATCTGCCGGCGATCGAGCCATCGGCGGATTTCATGGCGAAGCTCAGCGCTCGCATCGCGGCATTGGAGTCGCCTCGTGACGATGTGATCGGCCGCCCGACGTACAACCTCACGACGGGTACGTTCGCCGCACTCGCGGCGGGACTCACCCTGTTCGCGTACGCGGCCATCGAGGCGTCGAATCGCTTCGGGTCACCGCACATTCTGACACTTCCGCCAGTGGTCGCCACGGCACCGGCTACTCGAGCACCATCGTTGAGCGGCACCGCCTACATGGCCGGAATCTCGACTGGAATGCCCCTCTGGCCAGCCGTGATGATGGCCGACGAGGCGCCGCGCCAACTCGCGAACGTGGAGCTGCAGCAGGCGTCGCTCCGCTAGCATTTACGTCTGCTGCTGCGCAGCGGCAGCCCGCATTCGGACTCCTCTCGGTGAGAGGAGCGTTAGTGAGCGCGAAGGGCGAACGACTCCATATATTCCCAGCGCATGGCCGCCGCTCCCGCCTCCGCCGGACAGAAAGCGCTTCGCGCTGCGCTGCAGAACAAGGTCTTCGACCCTGTTTACTACCTGCACGGTGCGGAAGACTACCTGAAGGACGAAACAGTCCGACAGGTCATCGACGCCGCCGTCGATCCGGCGACCCGTGACTTCAACCTCGAAACCCTGCGCGGTGCCGAAGTCGACGGTGAGCGACTCGGCTCACTTCTCGGCACTCCACCGATGATGGCCGAGCGTCGCGTGGTGATCCTGCGCGATGTGTCGGCGCTGAAGAAAGACGCGCGCCGCGTGTTGGAGCGGTATCTCGAGCGGCCCGCTGCCGACGTCGTGCTTGTGCTCGTAGCCGCCGCGGGCACCCAAGATCGAGCGCTGGCCGAACGAAGTACGGCGATCGATTTCGAGCCTCTGTCGGGCGCTCGCGTCCCGAAATGGATCACCTATTACGCGAAGCACGATCTGGAATGCGATATCACGGACGACGCCGTAGCGCTGCTGCAAACGGCGGTGGGCACCGACCTCTCGCAGCTCCGCATCGAGCTGGACAAGCTCGCGAGTTTCGTGGCTGGCGAAGAGGGGCGCGTCATCGATGAGAATGCCGTATCGGCGATCGTCGGCATCCGGCGAGGAGAGACGTTAGGCGACCTGCTCGATGCCGTCGCGCATCGCAAGGTCGGAGCGGCTCTCGACCTGCTGCCT
>Ga0207700_10000679_pt1 | contig 19805 bp, 15 predicted proteins | sample LARL82metaG_FD_184348 | JGI IMG/M metagenome (GOLD analysis project Ga0207700, IMG submission 184348) | Corn, switchgrass and miscanthus rhizosphere microbial communities from Kellogg Biological Station, Michigan, USA - LAR L8-2 metaG... | ecosystem: Host-associated > Plants > Roots >...
CGGTCGTCACCCACCACGCGCGATCAACTGATTGCCACCGCCGGACTCGATGGGCTGGAGCGCCGCCGCGTGGACCGCCTCTCTGGCGGGCAGACACAGCGGCTGCGGTTCGCGCTGGCCGTCGCCAGCGAGCCGGAGATTCTGGTGCTCGACGAGCCGACCGCCGCGATGGACGTGGAGGCGCGCCACAGCTTCTGGGCCAACATGCGTGACTACACCGCCGTCGGACGTACCGTCCTCTTCGCGACGCATTACCTGGAGGAGGCAGAAGCGTTTGCCTCGCGGGTTGTCATCATCGCGCATGGACAGATCGTCGCCGATGGCACGGTCGCCGACCTGAAGCGGCGCGCGGGCGCGCAGACGGTCCGCTTCCAGAGCGAACCCGACGCCGCCGAGGCGCTGGGTCGGCTGCCCGGAGTGGCGCGCGTGGAGTGGCAGGGCGAGACCGTAACGCTCACCACCAGCGAGAGTGATGCGACGGTACGGGCGCTGGCTGCCAGTGACCTGCACTGGCAGAACCTCGAAGTCCACAGCGTGGACATGGACGATGTCTTCATGGCGCTCGTCGGCAACGGCGAGTAACACCAAGTATCTGGCTCCCCTCTCCTACGAGGGCAGGGGTCGGGGTGAGGTCAGGCCAAGAGCAAACCTACACCCAACACCAACAGGAGGCACACTAATGGCAGGCTATCTTCGTCTGGAGCTGCTGCGAACGATCCGCGATCCCAAGTACATCATTCTGGCGGTCCTCTCGCCGATTGGCTTCTACCTGCTCTTCTCGACGCTCTTTGGCGGGCAGAGCACCGGCTCGGCTGGTATGACAGTGCAGGCGGCGCTGATGGTCTCGATGGGCCTGTATGGCGCGATGTGGGCGGTGATGTCGGCGACAGGGCCGCGTATCGCCCAGGACCGCACGACCGGCTGGGCGCGCCAGATGCGGCTGCTGCCGATTCGCACGGCCAACACCCTGGCGGCGCGGCTGATCGCGGCGGTGCTGCTCGCTGGCCCGGCGATTGTGCTGGTGATGCTGACGGCGGTCTTCGCCAAAGGTGTCACCCTCGACGACGCCTGGCGCTGGGCGGTGCTGCTGGCGCTGCTCTGGCTCGGCTCGATCCCAATCGCGCTGCTCGGCATGGCCATCGGCTATGGCATCGGCCCTGAGGTGGCGTTCGGCGTGCTCTACGCGCTCTACCTGGCGCTCTCGGCGCTCGGCGGCCTCTGGATGCCGCTCTCGATCATGCCATCCGGCATGCAGACTGTCGGCAAGCTGCTGCCCTCATACCGCGCGGCGTCGCTCGGCTGGCGTCTTATCGGCCATAAGCCATTCGACGTGACCGATGTGCTGATCCTGGCGGCATGGGCCATCGTCTTCACCCTGCTCGCGCTCTTCTTCGCCAGTCGCCGGGCGAACTCGCGCTAACTCGTGGAAACCGATACTCAGCGCTCACTCAGTCAAGGATGAATCGTCGCGGACGAGACATTGGTGGCTGAGTGAGCGCATGGTCCTTCATCAGCACCAGACTCATGCGTGCGTTCGGGACTTCCCGGCACGGCGACGGTAGCTGCGGATAGGTCCGTGTTCAGGGTCCAACCACCGGGAGATGAACATGAACAGCACCCCGATGGCGCAGGCAGCCAGGCCAATCGCCAGCGCCGCGAGATTAACTGGCTGGTGGGTCTTGCCTGCGAAGTACCAGGTGGCGGCCATACTGTATAGCCCACCAGCGATGACAAAGAGTCCGATGAGGAATGTCAAAATTCCGCCAACGCTACGCAGCAGCTTCATAGTACGCGCCCCTTCCCTCAACCAGACCGGCTGTCTATACCGATATCAGCCGAACTCTCCCGCCGGAGTATATCGCGCTTTATGTGCGCTTGCATTGCGCGTCCCCTGGCAGAATGTCGCAGGCTATGCTACAATGCGAGGAGAGATGGCCTGGTGAGTTGGCCATATTTTGCGTATTGGATTAGGCCAATTTGAGGCGGCAGGCGTACAATGTCGTGCGCTCCCATGCGCCGAGAGATGCAGGAGGGTGGCTTCGTGGAGACCCAGACCGGTACAACGCGCGTCAAGCGCAACTTCCCCGAGATGCTCAAGGGCGGTGTCATCATGGATGTGGTGACGCCCGACCATGCGAAGATCGCCGAAGACGCGGGAGCATCCGCTGTGATGGCGCTGGAGCGCGTGCCCGCCGACATTCGCGCGCAGGGCGGCGTCGCGCGCATGAGCGACCCAGAGCTGATTCTGCAGATCAAAGAGGCGGTCACGATTCCGGTGATGGCCAAGTGTCGCATCGGCCATTTCGTCGAGGCGGAGATTCTCCAGGCGCTGGGCGTGGACTGTATTGACGAGTCCGAGGTGCTGACGCCCGCCGATGAGGCTTTCCATGTCAACAAGCACGACTTCACCATCCCGTTCGTCTGTGGCGCGCGCGATCTGGGCGAGGCGCTCCGGCGGATTGGCGAGGGCGCGGCGATGATTCGCAGCAAGGGCGAGGCTGGCACCGGTAACATCGTCGAGGCGGTGCGCCACCTGCGCGCCATCACCGATGGCATCCGCAAGCTGACGATCATCCCCGAAGAGGAGCTGATGAGCGAGGCCAAGAATCTCGGCGCGCCGTATGAGCTGGTGCGCGAGGTGCGCGGGCTGAAGCGGCTGCCGGTGGTGCTCTTCTGCGCGGGCGGCATCGCCACCCCGGCGGATGCGGCGCTGGTGATGCGGCTCGGCTGCGACGGCGTCTTCGTCGGCTCCGGCATCTTCAAGTCGGATGATCCCGCCCGTCGCGCCAAGGCCATCGTCAAGGCGACGACCCACTTCGAGGATTCCGCCATTCTGGCCGAGGTCTCGCGCGGGCTCGGCGAGCCGATGCGCGGCCTCGAGCTGAAGTCCATCCCCGCGGAGCAGCTGATGGCGGCGCGCGGCTGGTAGGGTGACGGCTGGCGGCTGGCGAACGAGGTAGTAAGGGTGCTTCGCGGCATGAATGCCGCGGCTAAGACTGCCCGCACCGGTTATGTTCGCCAGCAGCATTACCGCACAAGCGAGTCTCTGGAACCCCGCGCACGGCAGCCGCGCGGAGCGGCAGCAGCCCAACGAGCGGCCTTTGCCGCCGTAGCGGAGCGGAGGCCCGTAGGCGCGGTTTTAGCCGCCAGCCATCCCATCCACCCATTCGGGCTTCCCCAGGAGTCCCTGGCGGACGCGCCCTCTGGGTGAACAGCGATTGGCCGTCATAGCCGCCACAGCCTGATTCTTCGGGCATATCTAAGCCGGAGGTGTCGCCTGGTTCGATGCGCAACATGGTACACTGGAAGTGCGTATAGCGTTATGAGGAGGCTGACCCAAAGCGTGCAACGCTTCCTCAAACGCGACTGGTTGAATCGAGTGAGCATCCGATGACGCGAATCGGTATTCTGGCGTTCCAGGGTGATTTCCGCGAGCATGCGCGGGCCGTCGAGCGGCTAGGCGCCGAGAGCCGGCTGGTGCGCCTGCCGCGCGACCTGGAGGGCGTGGACGCGCTGATCTTGCCCGGCGGCGAGAGCACCGTGATGGGCAAGCTGATGATGGCGTATGATGTAGTAGAGCCGCTACGCAAGCTGCTCGCGCAGGGGATGCCCGCGTGGGGCACCTGCGCCGGGATGATCCTGCTCTCGCGCGAGACTGATAACGCGCTCGCCGGGCAGCCGTTGCTCGCCTCGATCAACATGCGCACGCGGCGCAATGCGTTTGGCGCGCAGCGTGAAAGCTTCGAGACGATGCTGACGATTCCGGCGATTGGGCCGGAGCCGTATCACATGGTCTTCATTCGGGGGCCGGTTGTCGAAGAAGTGGGAGAGGGTGTTGAGGTACTGGCGCGCATTGACGCGCCGGAACCAAATATCGTCGCGGTGCGTCAGAATCGTCTGTTAGCCACGGCGTTTCATCCGGAGGTGACAGGAGATCTGCGCTTTCACGAGTACTTCCTTGGGATGGTACGTGACGCCCGCGCCGCAACGGTCTAGTTCGTTCTAGGCTGTCGCGGTCAGGCGGACCCATCCGAGGTTCCAGTGACTCTGCGCTGAAGTCGGCTCGCAAGAGCGCGCCAGGGCGTCGAAGGGTCACACTGGGGGCAGCAGCAGGCATGATTCGTCCAGTGCCGTATGTTGATTTACCTCGCTTCGTCCACGCGCTCGATCAGCGCGCCCGGGTGCGGCAGGGTGAATTCGCCAATTTTGTGGCTGCCCCTGAGATCGAAGAGGCCCGTAGCAGCCTAACCGCTCTCCTCGGCTCCATCCTGCCTATAACCGCCACCGCCTCCACCTGGATCTGCGAGGACCACTGGCGACTGCTCGGCCTGGCCCAGGCGCGCAAGCGTCCCGGCGCCCAGGCGTGGGATCTCGCCTATCTTGCCGCGCTGACCAACCCCGGTGGCCAGCCTGCCGCCGTCTCGCAGTACGAAGTGCTCTTCGAGCTGCTGCAGTACGCGCTCAACGCCGCCATCCTCAAAGGGGTGCATCGTTTCTTCGCGCGCATCGAAGATACCCGGCCCGAGATCGAGCTCTTCGGCAAGCTGGGCTTCCAGCGCTACGCGCGCGAGCTGACCTACTGGCTCGAATCGCCCGCCGAGGGGGTCGAGCGGCTGGCCGAGGCGACCCATCGCGCGACGCTGCACACGTCTGAGCGGCCGATGCGCCTGCTCACCCGCTTCCAGCCCGCGCCGCCTCCGGAAGAAGGACCTGATGAGATACGCCCGGATGTGGCGCTCCGGCGCTGGCAGCGCCACGACGCCTGGGGGCTGCTCCGCCTCTACGACGCCTGCACGCCGCGACGGGTGCAACTCGCCGAGGGATTGACCAGTGAGGAACTGGTGCACACGCGCGCCGCGGGCGGCCGCACCTGGTTCGTGCCGCTGGTCGAGCCGACCTCGGCGGCGTTCGTGCACGACCGTGGCGTGCGCCTGGGTGGGTGGCTGCGGCTGCGCTTTGGGCGCGGCTCCCAGCCGCACATGATCTCTGTGCTTGCGCATCCTGACGATGCCGATGTTTCGCCCGCGTTGCTCCGCTTTGGCCTGCGTGTGCTGGCCCTGGAGGAGCAGCGTCCGGTGGTCTGTCAGGTGCGCGAGTACGAATCAGCGGTGGTCGACGCATTGCGCGCCGCCGGATTCGAGCACTGGGGGTCGCACGCGCTGCTCGTTCGCCACCTGACGGCGCGCGGGCTACGCGAGCAGATGGCTCCGGCATTGGAGTCGCGGGTTGTCTATGGCGTCAAGGGGTTTGGGACGACCCCCTCACGCGCGAGTAAAGGTGAAACAACGTACTATGCCAGAGAACACGATTGACGATCTCAACGCACTGTTCGCCGTACTACCAGCCAACCTCCGCAAGACGCTGGCAGAGATGAAGGACAGGGAGCAGATTCTCGAGATTGTCATGGACCTCGGGCGGCTGCCCGAGGCGCGATTCCCGGCGCGTGAGGCGGTGTTGAGCAACGATACCGTCACGGCAGAGGATCTGGCTTACGTCGTCGAGCATATCGGCCAGTTTGGAGGAGACAACCGGGCAGGGATCGAGCGGACGCTGCACCGCATCAGCGCCATCCGCAACCGCCGCGGTGAGGTGGTCGGGCTGACCTGCCGCGTCGGGCGGGCGGTGCGCGGCACCGTCGCCCTCATTCGGGATGTCATCGAGCAGGGGCAATCCTTGCTGATCCTGGGGCGGCCCGGAGTGGGCAAGACGACGCTGCTGCGGGAAGCGGCGCGGGTCCTGGCCGATGAGCTGGGCAAGCGCGTGGTGGTGGTGGATACCTCCAACGAGATTGCCGGCGACGGCGACATCCCTCATCCCGGCATTGGGCGGGCCCGACGGATGCAGGTGACGCGTCCGGCCGAGCAGCATCAGGTGATGATCGAGGCGGTGGAGAACCACATGCCGGAGGTGATCATCATCGATGAGATCGGCACCGAGCTGGAGGCGGCGGCGGCGCGGACGATTGCCGAGCGGGGGGTGCAGCTGGTGGGGACGGCGCATGGGCGGACGCTGGACAACCTGGTGGTGAACCCGACGCTCTCCGATCTGGTGGGGGGGACGCAGACGGTGACGCTGGGGGATGAGGAGGCGCGGCGGCGGGGGACGCAGAAGACGGTGGTCGAGCGCAAAGCCCCCCCTACCTTCGATGTCTTGGTCGAGCAGCGCAGCTGGCGTGAGGTCGTCGTCGTCGCCGACGTGGCTGGCGCGGTGGATGACATCCTGCGCGGCAATGCGCTGACCGCCGAGCGGCGCACCCTGGACGATCACGGCAACGTGCGCAGCGAGACGGTGCATCTGGATGAGGACGAGGAGACGATTCCGCGCGAGGGCGCCCGCCGCAATCTGGCGCGCGGACGGGGCAGCCAGTCGGGCTGGGAGCAGTTCGGCGAGCGCACCTATAGCAGCGAGGCCTGGTGGGATGAGCGGTCGGCCAGCGACGAGGGTGAGGGCGAGACAGAGGCGGACTACGACGTGATGGCGGAGGAGCCAACTGGCACCACTGGCCCGTCGGGCGGCGCCAGCAACATCCACGCGCTGCGCCCGGCTGGCCGGAAGCTGCGCATCTATCCCTTTGGCATCAGTCGCGAGCGGCTGGAGCAGGCGGGCAGGCATCTGCGCGTGCCCGTGGAGGTCAGCAGCGACCAGCGGCTGGCCGACGCGGTCATCACCTCGCGCAATTACTACCGCCGCCAGGCGGAACGGCTCTGGGATGGCGAAAGCGGGCGCAAGCCGGTCTACATTCTGCGCACCAATACCGTCGCGCAGATCGAGCAGTGCCTCTCGCGGCTCTTCGATCAGCGTCGCAGCCAGTCGCACTATACCAGCGGCGCACGCAACAATCCGACAATGGACGCGATGCAGGAGGCAGAGGACGCGATTCACAAGCTGCTGACCGCCCACATGCCGCACGCCGATCTCGCGCCGCAGAACGCCTACGTGCGGCGGCTCCAGCACCAGATCGCCGAGCGCTACAATCTGGAGTCGCGCAGCTACGGCAAAGAGCCAAACCGCCGCGTGAAGATTTTCTCGCGGTAGACGACCTTTCGCGGCCAGCCCCCTTCTCGCATCATGCGGGATGGGGGCATTTTCGTCTGTGTCACCCAGCAACGTGGCGAGAGGCCGCGTCAGGGGCTATACTTCAGGGAGAATAGCGCGCCCCTCCAGCAATATGTTGGCATGAAGGGACGGATCGGTCTGGAGGGGAGTTGGCGATGCAGGGCGTACCACCGGATGAGGCGGCGAAGATTCCAGCGCAGGATGGGCCGGAGCAGGTTGTGCCCGGCGTCTGGCGCATCCCCGTGCCGCTGCCGTTCGCGCTGAAGTCGGCCAACATCTACCTGATCGACGACGGACCCGGCCAGCGCATCTTGATCGATAGCGGGCTGGGGCTGCCCGCCGACGAGCAGGCGCTGCGGGAGGGGCTGGCCGAGGCGGGCGTCGCGCTCGAAGACCTCTCGGCGCTCATCCTCACCCACGCGCACCCCGACCACATCGGCCTCTCTGGCCTCATTCACGCGGCGGCGCACCTGCCGATCTACATGCTTGAGGGCGAGGCGGCGCAGATCAGCGCCGTCTGGGGCGAGGCGAGTGGCGAGCTGCTGCTGCGGCTGGACGAGATGTATCGCGTCAATGGCATGCCCGACGAGATTCGCGCGGGCAGCCAGAAGGCGGGCCTGTCGCTACGCAAGGTGCTGCGCCTGCCGCCCGCTGACGCCATCATCACCCTCAGCGACGGGCAGCGGCTCGAACTGGGCAATCACAGCTACGAGGTCATCTGGACGCCCGGCCACTCGGACCACCATCTCTGCCTGCTGCGCGACGACGGCCTCTTCATCGCGGGTGACCACATCCTGCCGCATATCACGCCCAATATCGGGCTGTATGTTGGCGCGCGCCCCGATCCGCTCTCCGACTACTTTGGTGCGCTACGGCGCGTGGAGCCGCTGTCGGCGGGGCTGATCCTGCCGGGGCACGGGCGGCCGTTCGAGGGGTTGGCCGAGCGGGCGGTGGATCTACGCGCGCACCACGACGAGCGGAGCGAATTCGTCTACGATATCGTTTCGGGCGAGCGCGACGGGCTGAACGCCTATGGCGTGGCGGGCAGACTTTTTGGCGAGCGCCTGCGCAGCTTCGACGACTGGCGCTTCGCTGTCGCCGAGATCCTCGCCCACCTCGAATACCTCCGCCTCGCGGGCCATATCGAGCGTGCCCCACAGGACGGATTGCTCACCTACAGCGCGTAGCTCGACCCACTTCGACCCGCTTCGATCTGCTGCCAACAGCTCAGCCATATTCCAGCGACCAGGCGCTTCGACATGGCCGGGCGCCTGTAGAATAGCCGTCGATTTGAGATACAATGGAGCGGTAATTTCGCCACGAGCGACCGAGAGTTCGCTCAACGCAGGCTGGAAGCGACTTTGGTACTGTGCTGAATAGGAAATTAGTACTTACGTTCATATTGCACAGTTTGTGAGTTTTTCAGCATTTTTCGGCATTTGTGATATTCCATCCGCGTCGGTGCGAAAAGCGGCGAAAATCCTGAATTTAAGCGAGTTTGGAACAGGTGGTCAGGTCCATGCAAACGCCGTAAAATCACCGCGTTGCGAATCGAAATGCCGTTCAGAGCTGTCTGCACGGTTGTCGCCAGCCTTGTCCTGTGCTATATTTGCGGCTGGCGAGCTAGTGAGAACCCGGGTATGGCCCGGCACAAAGACCGGTTCGCCACAATGGAGATTGAGCGCCGATGTTCGGCGCGCTCGCACCAAAGGAGCACCTGACATGCCAGTAGGTCGCCAGGAACTGATCAAGCGCGTAGCAACCAAGACGAACAAGAGCGTCAAGGAGAGCACAGTCTTCGTCAATGGCACCCTCGAGGCCATCCGCGAGGCCCTGCAGTCCGGTGACGCGGTCCGCCTGGTTGGGTTTGGCGTGTTCTCGGTCAAAGACACTGCCCCCAGCGTTCGCGTCAACCCGCAGACTCGCCAGAAGATCAACGTTCCTGCCCGCAAGCGCGTGAAGTTCACCCCAGGTAAAGACCTGAACGACGCCGTCGCGGTTCATGCCCCGGCCGGCAAGGGCAAGAAGTAGTCGCGGCCTGCCAGGTGTTTCCCATCTGGCGGGCACGCACGGTAGAGGCTCGCGGCGTTGCTATGCTGCGGGCCTCTCCTCGTTTCCGCCGACGCTATCCCGTTCTCAGCGCCTGGCTGTGACTCGACTGGCTATGCGTCCGCGGTGTCGGGGAGGGTATTGTAATCCCTGCCGGAGCGCAGTTGCCTGCGGTAAAGCGAGATGCTCTGCGTGACATGCATCCCGGCGCGGGTATACAGTTGTGGCGCGTTGCTCGGGCTGCCCGCATCCACGCTGAGCTCCACGTTGGCGATGCCCCTGTGGTAGCACGCCCCAAAAGCCGCCCGCAGCATGGCGAGCGCCAGCCCGCGTCGCCGCCATGGGCGCTTCACGCCGACGCCGCCCACCCATCCGGTGCCGCTGCCGGGCACGTTCCGCGCGAGACAGGTGCCCACGATCTCGCCGCTCGCCTCATCCTCGGCCAGATACCACAACTCTGGATCCTGCCGCTCGTTCTCGGTAAACGCCAGCCAGCGCTCGAAGTCGCCCTCAGGTCGGCCGCGCAGGTCGCGAAATGCCTCGTCGACGGCCTCGAAGGTCGCGCGCTCGTCCTGACCTGGCACAAACGTCCGCAGGCGCACGCCCTCAAGCTGCTCAGGCGCGTGCGGTGCCTCATCCATCTCGATGCGCATCACATAGATGGTGTGCGCGTAAGAGTATCCCAGCGCCTCGATCAGGGCGCAGGCGGCCTCGTTGCGGGTATTGATATAGTGCTGGACGGTGATCTGCGCGTCGGCGGGGGCGCGCTCCATGCGATTGCGAATCCACGCCTCGCCCCAGCGCGTCAGCAATGTGCCAAGCCCGTGATGGGTGTGCTCAGGATGCACGCCGCCATAGATGGAGACCTGGAGGTAGCGGCGGTTGAAAACATCCGCGTGCGCCGCCAGGCTGCCATCTGGCGCGAAGACCAGCAGGCTATCCTCGGCGAGATTCTCACCCGCCCAGTCGTTCAGTTGCTCCTCGGCGGTGGTGACTGATGTGTCGCCCTCATCCGTCTGGTATGCGCTTCGTAGCCGCGCCACCACCTCCGCATCGTCGAGCGTGGCCGCCCGCGCGCTATATCCGTCCGGCGGCGTTACGCCGTTCATCATATCCGCTGATCCCATGGCTCTCGTAATCCCCTCCGTACTAGCGTCTCATCCTGGCGTGCTCATTCGCCCGAAGCTCGCATGAGTCTGCCGCCAGAGTGTATCCAATCGGAGGCGCAAGCGCCACGAAGATTTCTGCACAGCTATTTCCAGCGGGGGATTTCCGCCGTCACGCTGGTGGCCACGAGATCGCTGCCGCTCGTGCCGTATGCCGCCTCGCCGCCTTTGCCGTTGCGGTTGCATCTCGGCGCAGGCAGCGGAAATAGAGGACCGCTGGAATCACCGCGATGACCGCGATCACCGCAAAGACCGGCGTCATCATCGCCGATTGCGTCGGGTCGCTCAGATGGCCGAAGAACTGGTCGGTCGCCACGCTGATTGCCTCGATCACGCCGTAGACGAGAAACAGCCCGGCCAGCACATAGCCCCATGCTTTGCGCTGCCAGAGCCACACCGCCGCGAGTATCGTCAGCGGGAACCCCGCCGCGAAGTCTACGACCTGGATCGGGTTGGTCAGCATCATCGTCCCGTGCAGGCTCGCGGGCGCCGTGTTATTCACCAGCGCGGGCACGATGTCGCGCAGCCAGGTCAGTGCAAAGAGCGCCGTCGTGAGTATCAGGTAGAGGGCGATGGTACGTATCGGCAGGTGTTCGGTGAAATGGGCGCGCAATCCGGCGACATCCAGCGCCATGAGGAGCGCCACCAGCGACCAGAGCGCCAGCGAGAGCACTGCGATATAGACCAGGAAGAGCGGATTGAAGGCGACGGCGAACGCGAAGAAGATCGCGTTATAGAGGATGTAGCCGAGCGCGCCGAGCCAGACGATCTGCGCCCGTAGCGACCCACGCGCCGTCAGCCCCATCGCGACCACCAGCGCCGGTAGCGCGACCGCCATGATGACGAGATCGGTGCCGCGCGCATTGCCAGAGGTCACGGCGGTATCGCGAAACACTGCGGGGTAGAAGACGCCGACAGCCGATGCCACCAGCGCCAGCACGGCGAGCGTGCCAGAGAGCCAGTAGGCGAGAGTGAAGCGGCGATGGCGCGCTTGCATATCCACATCTATCACATATCCTGGTGCGCCAACCGTTGCTGTTGGCGATTCCGCGATTGGAGTGTGTACGGATGCCATGGCGATTACTCCTTCCTGGGGTATGCCACCCATGCGCCATGTTCGCATATTCACGGGCATCGTACCGCCAGGGCATCACTACGCCGTCACAGCTCACTGGGCGGAATCACAGATTCAACACAGCGAGAGGATAGAGTTAGATATCAAGGGCATGGATACAGCGCACCGCCTTCCACCGAAACGACCTGTGGGGAGGACGCTATGCGCACCAGTTCATCCCAGGCCGGGTAGAACATATTCAGGCTGTGCCATTTGGCGAAGTTAGCCAGTTGCTCGGCAAGCGGCGGTGGGACATTGCTGCGTGGCTCGTCGCACGTCCACGGGTAGACATGTCCTTGCAGAATAGCAGTCGCCTGGTCGTACGTGGTATCGGCGGTGAAGATGACGGTGGCAGACAGCGGCAAATTGTGCGCTGAGGCGTTGTGGATATGCGTCAATGCGTCCGCTTGGGTTCGCGTCGAGACGGTGGTAGGCGTTGACGTTGGTGTGCGCGATGTGGCGGGCAAGGCGATCGCAGGCGCGCAGGCGGCGACCAGCAGAAGCGCCAACGCAAGCAACAGTGGTTTTACCACGCCTAATCTCGGTGCCATAGTGGCGCACCTCCAGCGGTAGGACCAATACGCCCCATGTGATAGGGCAACGCCTGCTTACCATGACGGCGCACCCGCCTGCGAAGTTCCCACGAGGGAAAGCGGCGTGCGAGTACTGGTCAGAGGTGAAATGTCGCTTTGCGCGTGAGAGTACAGGCAGTTTCGAAAGGCGATGCGGCGAGCGTCTGTCATATCCTCAAGCAGGCAGTGGTGACCGTCGGCCCTGATTGCAGACCCCTACCTTTAGGGAGGAGGATAGCGTCATCTAGAACAGATGTGCTACACTCCAGCGGTACGGCTTGAGGAAGCGCCTGCTCCTAGTCCTAGAGACCAGGCGTCCGTCCCATCGGGCAGGCCCCTCAGGCGTGAACGTCGTCGATTGGGACCGGCTTCGTCTGAGCATCCCCGCATGGGGAATGTCAAAGTGTCCAAAAGTGTCAATAGGAGAGGCAGCATGCGGTTTCTTCTCACTTCCGCTGGCATCACGAACGCGAGCATCCACAACGCGCTGGTCGAGCTACTGGGCAAACCGATTGCCGACTCCAACGCCCTCTGCATCCCGACTGCGGGATACGGGAGTTCTTATGGCAGTCCTGCTGGGATATGGCGTTTCATCAGCGGACAGTCCGCCCAACCCATGGTTGGACTGGGGTGGAAGTCCTTAGGCGTGCTGGAGCTCACTGCGCTGCCCAGCCTCGGTGAAGAGCGCTGGGTCCCCTGGGTCCGAGACGCAGACGTCCTGCTGGTGAACGGTGGCGACGCCCTGTACCTATGCCACTGGATGCGAGCGTCCGGCCTCGCAGACCTCCTGCCGTCGTTACATGAGACGGTGTGGGTAGGATTCAGCGCCGGGAGCATGGTGCTGACCCCCCGTATTGGAGAGGACTTCGTCGGGTGGAAGCCACCTACTGGTGACGACAGGACGCTGGGCGTGGTCGACTTCTCGATCTTCCCGCACGTGGACCACCCCGCTCTGCCGGAGAACACCATGTCCGCCGCGGAAAAATGGGCGGCCGACATCTCCGGTCCGGCGTATGCGATCGACGACGAGACCGCCATCAAAGTAGTTGACGCCGCCGTCGACCTCGTCTCCGAGGGACACTGGAAGCTGTTTACCCGCTAACTCCGCTGGGGCGGCCCTGAGCCGTACGTACTCCCGCGTGGTTGACTCGTTCGTGCCGCGGACAGGGATACTGCCGCCTTCACGCTCTCGCCTCTAGATTTGAGATGTCTACGCTTTGTAGACATCTCACCGCTCTCCGCGCCCCTCTGGCGTAAGGCTGCTGCTGTGGATGGCGATCAGCTCGCCAGGGTCGGGCAGCGTGCGCACCTCGACGCGCACGACCCACTTCACCCACTGGAATCCCCGGCGGTCCGGCGCGACCAGTCGGAGCGGTGCGCCGTGGTCGTGGCTGAGTGGCTCTCCGCTCACATGGGTCGCCAGCAGCGCCGCCCGCGCCTCCTCCAGCGGCAGACTCCAGCGGTAGCCCGTTACCGAGAGGAAGCTCACCCAGGCAGCGCCGGGCATTAGCGCCACGCCGTCGAGCAGGCGTCCGACACGCATCCCGCCCCAGCGTTGCGCGCTACAGAAACCGCCAGTACAGTCGAGCGTCGCCACCAGCTCATCGCCCGCCGCCGTCATCTCGTCGTAGCTGAAGGTGCGCGGCACAGCCACCGCGCTATCGATCCGCAGCCGCCAGTCTGTGGGAGAGATTGGCCGCGGCGCATCGGCTACCCAACTCGTCGCGGGGAAGGCGTTTCCGGCGTAGCTCTCAGCCTCGCGCGACCCGGTGAAGCGGCGATGCGAGCCGGGAGCATCCACGACGCGCTCGATCACCTGCTGGGCGGGCCAGAGGACCATCGCGCCACCGAGGAGTAGCCCGCCCCGCAGCATCTGGCGCCGTCCGCTCACGTCACGCCGCCGGAGCGGTTTCGCCCGCGCCAGCATATGTGACGCGATCAACACGGTGAGCGCGAAGCCGAGCAGGATGTGCCAGTTGAGCAGCCCCCAGTCGAGGAAATAGAGCGTCCCGCCTACCACCCATACGATGCCAGTGCCAAGTGCCAGCGCCACAATCACTACCGCCAGCGCGCCCAGCACAGTGCGCCGATCCCAGAGTCGCGGACGAGCCAGTCGGGGCAGCACCCGTCGCAGCTTGCCCCAGAGCAGCAGCGCCAGCCAGAGACCCGCCGCGCCGTGGGCCGCGAAGATGAGCCACTCCTCGGGATGCCCGCTGACGAGGCTGACGATGCCGGTCACGAAGGCCAGCGCGCACGCCAGCGCCAGGCTCCAGTCGATCAGTCGTGGCGACATGGGTCCGCCTCGCTCTCGTCCCGCTCCCAAACCCTATTCCTATCTCCCTTGCCTATTGCTACGCGCCCTATTTACACCCGCAGCACCACACCCACCGCCTCATACATCCGCCCGAAGTGTGTGGCGTCCGGGGCGGAGACGAGCCACTCCCACGTGCGCGGCGCGCCGACCAGCTGGAAGCGCGCCGCCAGGTCGTCGGGGATGGCGAGCACATCATCGGGCAGCACCGTCAACGTTTCACGTGGATCGCGTGCGTGTGGCCCGCTCTTTGGCGGCAGCAGGTGGCCCATGCGGTCGCTGGCGAGAATCGCGGCGCCCTCTGGCGCGAGCAGCCCGGCCAGCAGCGCGAGATGCCCCAGCGCGATGCGCCGACGGAACGATTGCGCCGCCTGCCGGAAGCGCGGATACGTCTCGCGCAGGTCAACCGCGTCGGGCGCATAGAGCGAGAGCGTATCCACCACATCCAGCAGCGGCAGGCTATAGAGTTGCGTCAGCACGAGATCGCTGAAGACGAGGCTGTAGCCCTGCGCAATCAGTCCCGGCAGCCGCGGCGGGTCAGGCACGGGGCAGCGCTCCAGGCAGGCCGCGGCGGCCTCCAGCGGTGCAGTCGCGCCGAGCCGGGCGAGGTCGCGCCAGGGCTGCGCGCGTAGCTCGCTGGCCAGCGCCTCGCTCACCCCGCCGGTGATATCCGCCTGGAGCAGGTCCACCCGGCTGCGCAATGACGCCGCCAGCTCATCGCGGGCGCGGGCCATTCCCGGCACATCCACGTCCACCAGCAGCACATGCTCGAAGCCGCGGGCAATCCGCTCCAGCGGCGCCTCGGTGCATGCGCCCGCCCCCAGCACCACCGCCCGCGACGGCCCGCCCGCCGAGCGCGCTGCCAGCGCATCCTCCACCAGCGCCGCGACGGCCCGCAGGTGCGCCGGACTATGGCGGCGATACCACGTCCGCCGCTCCGGCCCCTGCGTCCGCGGATTCTCCTCCGCCAGTCGCGCAATCCGCATAGATTCCCTGTCCTTTCCCCACCTTCATTGTAGCGATTGTATCGTTCGCGGACGCCAGTTGGCGAGCCAATCCATTGGTCCTTTGTGTGACGAATACCTGTGACGACCCCGTGAGGATGGCCTGGCTGCTCGTGACCACGTTGTGCCACCGTTGTGGTTACGTGACATTGCGTGGTCGGTTCTCGCGCACGCAGGATCGGCGCAGCCCGGGTAGGGATTCGGAGCGGGTTGAAGGAAGGATACGCGGCGTACTTTGTGGCGCCGTCCTCTGGCGACGTGCTCCTGATCGGCAGAGAGGCACGATTGCTCTGCGCCATGAAACCGACACAGCAGCAACGGAGGCATATCATGCTTTGGCGACGCATCATTTCAGGTGTAGCGGTTGCTCTCTTTGTGGGTATCAGTCTGGTCAGTAGCATTGGACAGGCTCAGGCAGCGCCGCTGAAAGCGCCTCACCTGACCAGCAAACAGATTCTTGCCGAGACTAGTATTGACGGGCCAGGGCTTGCCAAGAACATCGTCGGCCACGAGGGAGACAGCACGCTGGTGCTGGCATGGACGGGTACCGATCCCCAACACCATCTGAACCTGTTGACGAGTAACACCGGAAGCACCTGGATCAACAAGCGCACACTTGCTGAAACGTCATTCGTGCGCCCCGCGGTCGAGCGCGTGACCTACATGGCTGGCGGCGAGGTTGTCCTCGCATGGACCGGCACCGACCCGCGCCACACCCTCAATGTCCTCTGGAACGCCTATAACAACGGCAATTCCCCGATGAAGAAAGTGACGTTCTGGGGCGACATGAGTTTTACCGCGCCCGCGCTTGCGATGTCGGGTGATCGCATTTATGTCGCCTGGGCAGGGACCGACCCCAAGCACTCGCTCAACATCATGGCGCTCTCGCAACGCACGCTCAAGGTTATTGCCATCAAGCGCTACCTGCCCTTCAGCAGCAGTGCGCGACCGAGCCTCTCGATTGGGTCAGCGGATAGCCTGTTGCTCTCGTGGACGAACCAGGCTGGACAACTCTCCTTCGCCATCGGCGATGAGGCTTTCCACTTTGGCGCCGCCAGCGTCTCGACGAATACGAGCTCCGCGGGACCAGACTTCTTCTACGCCTTCAGCATCTACATCGGCGATGTGGTAACACCGAAGTATTGGTGGGCATGGACCGGCAAAGACGCAAATCACTCGATCCACATCGCGTTCAACAATACCACCGTCTGGCCGCCCGCCAGCAACACCACGACGCTCGGCGAATGGGCGCTGGGTGGGCCAGAACTAGGATGGAGAGGCCTGACATTCACGGTCGTTCTGGTCTGGACCGGCACCGACCCACACCATCATCTGAACATTGGCATGGTCAGCTCCGCATAGCCTGGTGACATCGTTCTCGGTTGTGAAACCAGGCGCTTTCGAGCCGGTCCGCTGTAAGTCCCCGTGGGCGCTTATGGTGGGGGCTGGCTCGTATAATACCTATGCGCATCGTCAGGAGCGCAGCGTGCGCCGGATAGCACCAGCCGGGGAGCGTCATCGTGCAGCGGAATACGTCGCGGCCAGCCAGCGCCAACAGCGACCACAGCGCCAAGAGCGCCAGCAACGGCCACAGCGGCCACAGCGACCACAGCGACCACAGCCCGATTCGCCAGCAATATCTCGGCGTCAAGCAGCAGCATCCCGACGCCGTCGTCTTCTTTCGCATGGGCGACTTCTACGAGATGTTCGACGGCGACGCCGAGCTGGCCGCGCGCGAGTTGGAGCTGACGCTGACCCGGCGCGACTGGGGACGTGGCGAGCGCACCGCGATGGCGGGCATCCCTCACCACGCCGCGCAGGGCTACATCGCGCGTCTGATCGGCAAGGGCTACCGGGTCGCCGTCTGCGAGCAGGTGAGCGATCCCGCCCTCTCGAAAGGGCTGGTCGAGCGCGAGGTGATCCGCGTCGTCACCCCCGGCACCATCGTGGACCCGGCCATGCTGGCCGCCAAGCGCAACAACTACCTCGCCGCCGCCGTCCTCAGCCGCGACGCCGTGGGCCTCGCCTACACCGATATTACCACCGGCGAGTTCGCCTGCACCCAGTTTGCCGCCGCCCAGCCAGAGGTCGCGCTCAACCAGGAGCTAGCGCGCGTCCAGCCCGCCGAGGTACTGATCGAGGCGGCTGCCCCGCGCCGGATGACGCTGCCACGTGGGAATGCGCTCTCCCCCTATCCCTCTCCCCTAAAGAGGGAGGGGGAACCAGAACCAGACGCAGAACTCTCTGGCTTCCCTCCCCGCGTCGGGGAGGGGCTGGGGGAAGGGTCCACCGTCATCACGCCCTTCGACGCGCGCAATTTCCGCGAGGATGTCGCCCGCGACATGTTGCGCGAGAAGTTCGACGTCGCCTCGCTGGAAGCGTTTGGCTGCGAGCGGCTGCCCCTGGCGGTTCGCGCGGCGGGCGCCGTCATCGCCTACCTGCGCGAGACCCAGCGCGACACCCTGGCGCAGATGACCGCGCTCGAAACATACAGCACCAGCGGCTTCATGACGCTCGACGCCCACACCCGCCGCAACCTGGAGCTCTTCGAGAGCGGACGCAGCGGCGGCGTCAAGGGCTCACTGCTCTGGGTGTTGGACGCCACCGCGACGCCGATGGGCGGGCGGCTGCTGCGCCGCTGGCTGGCTGAGCCGCTGCTCGACCTGGAGCGGCTGCGTCGGCGGCAGGACGCGGTGGCCGCTGGCGCCAGCGATATCGCCCTCCGCGCCCGGCTGATGCCGCTGCTGGCTCACGTCGGCGACCTGGAACGGCTGATCAACCGCGTCGTCCAGCGGATCGCCATGCCGCGCGATCTGGTGGCGCTGGCGCAGGGGCTCGCCGCCGTGGACGAGCTGGCCGCCTCGCCGCACTCGCTGCCGGATGGGCTGGCTACCATCGCGCAGTCGCTCCAGCCGCTGCCGGAGCTACGCGAACTGATCGAGCGGGCGCTGGTGGATGAGCCGCCTGCGACGCTGAGCGATGGCGGTTTCATCCGCGCGGGCTACTCCACCGAACTGGACACCCTACTCGACGCCTCGCGCAATGGCCGCCAATGGGTCGCCGATCTGGAGCGCCGCGAACGCGAGCGGTCTGGCATCTCCACCCTTCGCGTCGGCTATAACAAGGTCTTCGGCTACTACCTGGAGGTCACCAACTCGCAGTTAGCCCGCGTCCCCGACGACTATATCCGCAAGCAGACCCTGACGACTGGCGAGCGCTTTATCACGCCCGACCTGAAGGAGTATGAGGCGCTGATTCTCAACGCCCAGGAGAAATCCGCCAAACTGGAGCAGGAGCTCTTCGCGGCGCTACGGAGCGAGATCGCGGCGCGCTGGGGTGAGGCGGCGCTGCGGACGGCGCGCATCCTGGCGGAGCTGGACGTCTTGCTGGCGCTGGCGGAAGTCGCCTCGCGCCAGAACTACTGCCGCCCCGAGCTGGACGAGAGCGACACGATTCACATCGTCGCCGGACGCCATCCCGTCGTGGAGGCGAGCCAGCGCGAGATTGCCTTCGTCCCCAACGATACCCAGCTTGCCACCGGCGATGCGCAGATCCTGCTGCTGACGGGGCCGAATATGGCGGGCAAATCAACCTATCTGCGGCAGGTCGCGCTGATTACGCTGCTGGCGCAGATCGGCTCGTTTGTCCCGGCGGAGGCCGCGCGCATTGGGCTGGTGGACCGCATCTTCACCCGCATCGGCGCGCAGGACGACCTGGCGACCGGGCAGAGCACCTTCATGGTGGAGATGGTGGAGACGGCGAACATCCTGCACCACGCCACCGCGCGCAGCCTGGTCATCCTCGACGAGATTGGCCGCGGCACCAGCACCTATGACGGGCTGGCCATCGCCCGCGCCATCGTCGAATACCTGCACAACAACAAACGCTGCGGCGCGAAGACGCTCTTCGCCACCCACTACCACGAGCTGGTCGAGGTGACGCGCATGCTGCCGCGCGTGCGGGCGTATAACGTCGCGGTGGCCGAAGAGGAGGGCCACGTCGTCTTCCTGCGCAAGATCGTTCCCGGCGGCGCGGACAAGAGCTACGGCATCCATGTGGCGCAGCTGGCGGGCATCCCGCGCCAGGTGGTGCGCCGCGCCGAAGAGGTACTCGAAGACCTGGAGAAGAAGGGCGACGCGCGCTCCCGGCGCAAGGCGATGCGCGAGAACGCTCCCACAGTGATGCCGCAGGCGCTACAGCTGACGCTCTTCGCCGCCGAGCCGGACCCGCTGCTCGAAGAGCTGAAGGTGCTGGCGATTGACGAGCTGACCCCGCTCGAAGCCATCAGCCGCCTCTACGAGCTGCAGCGCCGCGCCCGCGAAGGGTGACGGCGGGCGAGATGGGTGATGCCCCGGGTTCGCGGCATGAATGCCGCGGCTCATCCTTGCCCAGGCGAACAGCCGGTGGGGGGTGTTCTCTCCGAGCCGCCCTTGAAGCACGATGACCACGCGCTCGACGCCAGCCACTACGCCCTGTGCTCACCGCGTTGGGTCGTTCCCGCGCCACCGACGCCTGGGTCGAGCTGTATCTGCG
>Ga0207700_10000682_pt1 | contig 19775 bp, 18 predicted proteins | sample LARL82metaG_FD_184348 | JGI IMG/M metagenome (GOLD analysis project Ga0207700, IMG submission 184348) | Corn, switchgrass and miscanthus rhizosphere microbial communities from Kellogg Biological Station, Michigan, USA - LAR L8-2 metaG... | ecosystem: Host-associated > Plants > Roots >...
CGCGACATTCCGATTCGATGCCGATCCTAGGACCACCACACCCGAGCCGATCTTATCGCGTAATTGGTCGACCAGGGTGCGCATCTGCGCGCGCTCCAGATTATCCACGCGATGTGCCAGCACCTTCACGCCTTTGACGTCTTTTATTCTTTCACCGAGGTTCGCAGCGGACGATGTTGCAGACTTCATGCGCACCTGATCCAGTTCCCGGGTCAGTCGCTTGATCTCGGCATCTTTCTTGTCGAGTTCGGCTTTCAACGCGTCCGCCGGTGTCGCAGCCTCAGCATGACTTGAGAAAGAAGCGACCACGTTCTCCAGTTGGTGATCCTTGCGGAAGTGTGCGAGGGAACCTTCTCCGGTAATCGCCTCCACTCGCCTTACGCCGGACGAGACGCTGCCTTCCTTCAAAAACTTGATGAGCCCGATTTCTCCGGTTGCTCCAGTGTGCGTACCGCCACAAAGCTCAGTGGAGAAGTCGCCGATCTTGATCACGCGCACCTTGTCGCCATATTTCTCGCCGAACAGAGCCATGGCGTGGTACTCGTTGACCGCAACATCGATCGGCACATTCTCAATGACGTCGACCTTCTTGTTACGCAACACTTCCTTGTTGATGATGTCTTCAATGTCCTGGAGTTCCTCGTCTGCAACCGCTGTAAAGTGCGAAAAATCAAAACGCAGATGCCCCGGCGAAACAAGCGATCCCGCCTGCTTCACATGCTTGCCCAGCACCTCGCGCAGGCCGGCATGCAGCAGATGCGTCGCCGTGTGATTCCGCATCGTGGCCTCGCGGATTTCAGTGTTCACGACGGCATCGACTTTATCGCCCACGCGAATCGGAATTTTGGCGAGCACCTGATGCGCACGCACTCCCTGGATCGGGTAATAGCATCCCTTTACATCCGCAACCATCGTATTGTGATCTTCGGAATAGAACCATCCGCGATCACCTACCTGGCCGCCTGCTTCCGCGTAGAAGGGCGTGTGATCGAGGATGACCTCGCCTTCCGATCCTGCCTCAAGTTGCTTTGTGCCTTGCCCGTTGTGAATGATGGCGAGCACTTCGCAGCCTTCGGAACGTGTCTGTCTGTAGCCTTCGAACTCAGATTTCGGAAGTTGCTGATAAGCAGGATTCGCTGTTTGCTTGGCCGCACCCTTCCATGAGGCTCTAGCCTTGGCCTTCTGCTCGTCCATCGCGCGATCGAATCCAGCCCGGTCAAATACAATTCCCTGGTCTCGCGCGGCATCCTGCATGAAATCGAGCGGCATGCCAAACGTGTCGTAGAGCTTGAACGCGTCTTCACCTGCAAGCTTCTCCGGTGAATTCTTGAGAAGTGCCTCCAGCTTTTCCAGACCAACATCCATCGTATGGGCGAATCGCGTTTCTTCGACCTGCACAGCCTTCGAAACTCGATCTGCGGTCTCAACGACTTCCGGATACGCATCCTTCATCAGATCGCGCACCGCAAATACCATCTGATAGAGGAAAGGCTTCGTCTGTCCCAACAGCCGTCCGTGCGTGATTGCGCGGCGGATGATTTTGCGGAGCACGTATCCGCGTCCTTCGTTCGAAGGCAATACGCCATCCGAAATAAGAAATGTAGCCGCCCGCGAGTGATCGGCGATCACGCGCAGTGACGCCGCAGACTTATGCATCGAATCACTACTGCTCGTGTAGGGGCGGACGCCTTCGTCCGTCCCCCGGTGCGAAGCGCCGGTGACTGCCGTCCCAGTTAACTCCGCCGCTCGCTTGATCAGCGGCGTGAACAAATCCGTCTCGTAGTTCGAGATCACTCCTTGCAGCACCGCCGTGACACGTTCGAGCCCCATGCCAGTATCAATTGACGGCTTGGGAAGGGGCGTCAGTTTCCCTGACGCATCCCGGTCAAACTGCATGAAGACGAGATTCCATATCTCCACGTACCGTCCGCACTCACATCCGAACTCGCAGTCCGTATGTCCTTGGTCCGACGCAACAGGCCCCATGTCATAGTGAATCTCGCTACATGGGCCGCACGGACCGGTATCGCCCATCTGCCAGAAATTGTCTTTCAACCCCATTTCGTAAATACGATTTTTCGGCACTCCCTGCCCGAGCCACAAATCGTAGGCCTCGGCATCGCGCGCCACACCCGCCTCGCCTTTGAAGATGGTCACGTACAACTTCTCTTTGGGAATGCCAAACCAAGAAGGAGATGTAATCAGTTCCCATGCGTACGCGATTGCGTCTTTCTTGAAATAGTCGCCGAAGGAAAAGTTCCCCAGCATTTCGAAAAATGTGTGATGCCGATTCGTGAAGCCCACGTTCTCCAGATCGTTGTGCTTGCCGCCGGCACGCACACACTTCTGCGAGGTCGTGGCGCGTGAATAGTCTCGCTTCTCGAGGCCCAGAAATACGTCCTTGAACTGATTCATCCCTGCATTCGTAAACAAGAGCGTGGGATCGTTGGCCGGGACGAGTGACGACGAATGCACTTCCTTGTGCCCGTTTTGCACAAAGAAGTCGAGAAACTTCCTGCGAATCTGCGATCCAGTAAGCATGAAATCCAATTTTAAACGATTCGTTGAGCCCGCCATGCTCCACGAAGAAAGGGCACAGAGACAGGTATTTCCTGTAATGCTCTGTGCCCTCTCAGGTTGACTCTTTCAATCGAACTTACTTCACGGCGTCTGCGGTCTTATCTGCGCCCTTCTTTACGTCGTGTCCCACTCCCTTGACGCCCTTCTTGACGGCGCTGCCAGTCTTACTGGCCGCCTTTTCTGTGTCTTTCTCGGCAGTCTTGGCACCTTTCTCGGTATCCTTCGTGGCTGTTTTGGCGCCCTTTTCGGTATCCTTCGCAGCGGTCTTCGTCGCTTGGCCGCTCTTTTTGGCAGCAGTCTTGGTGTCCTTGCTTACGGTTTTTGCCCCTTTTTCAGTATCTTTGGCGGCCGTTTTCGCTCCTTTTTCGGTGTCTTTCTTAGCGGTTTTGGCAGCGTCTTTTACCTCAGTTCCAGTTGACTTCTTCTCGTCCTGCGCGACAGAGAAGCAGGCTGCGCATAGCAACACAACAAGAATCGCCCATCCGGTTCTCATGTATCCCTCCTGTACGGTGAACGGCCTTCGGTGTGAAGTATGGAGCAAGCCGGGCCATCGCGCAAATCGAAATCCCATCGTCTGGCCCGTCAGTGCCCCCATGAGCGTCAGATATAATGGTCTGTAACGTGGGTTGGGTTCGCGCTTCCTTCTTCCCCTGCCGGAGAGTGCTTCCGCCTCGTTGCGAATAACCTCAGTAAGGAGTTTCGATGGCAATCCATAAGACCGACAAGATCTGGCACAACGGCAAGCTCATCAATTGGGACGACGCCACGCTGCACGTGATGTCGCATGTTGTCCACTACGGCTCTTCGGTCTTTGAGGGCATCCGGTGCTATGAACTGCCCACTGGCCCGGCCATCTTCCGCGCTATCGAACATATGCAGCGTCTGGTCGACTCGGCCAAGGTCTATCGCATGGATATCCCCTTCACACGCGATGAACTGGTGCGCGCCATGGTTGAAACTATCGCTCACAACGGCGCATGGCCGTGCTACATCCGTCCGGTCGTGTTTCGTGGATATGGCGATGCCGGGGTGAATCCGCTGAACTGCCCGGTCGAGGTCTACATCTGCAACTATCCCTGGGGAAAATATCTGAGCGGCGATGGCGAAGGTGTCGATGTCTGCGTTTCATCCTGGACGCGGCTTGCTCCGAACACTCTGCCTGCGATGGCGAAAGCCGGCGCGAACTACATGAACTCGCAACTCATCAAGATGGAAGCCCTCGCCAACGGCTACGTAGAAGGCATCGCGCTCGATGCCAGTGGATTCGTCAGCGAAGGTTCCGGAGAGAATCTCTTCCTGGTACACCGCGAAAAGTTGATCACGGCTCCGATGGGAAGCTCGGTATTGCCAGGCATAACCCGCGACTCGGTATTGCAGATTGCGCGCGACTTAAACATTCCGATCATGGAACAAATGATTCCGCGCGAGATGCTCTACATTGCGGACGAAGTCTTTTTCACGGGCACCGCTGCCGAGGTCACCCCGATCCGTTCGGTCGACAAAATCAAGGTTGGCAATGGTGGGATGGGGCCGATCACAAAAGCCTTGCAAAAGGAGTTCTACGCCATCGTGCGCGGGGAGAAGAGCGACCGTCACGGCTGGCTCACGCCCGTCCCGGTGCGCAGCAAGCAGCCTGTCGGGGTATAATTCCCACGTCAATTCGAGCCAGGGGCGCGGCGTTTCAAAACGACCGTCGCCCCTTTCGACTTCTCAGCCCCGAAGAAACAAAACATCCGTCACGAAGGAGAAGAACTATGTCCCAAGGCCTCACTCCGGAATTCGTACTCACCTATCGCGCGATCATGCTTGATGGCATCGCTCGCGAAGCGGAATGCACAAAGAAAGTCATCGCCGCAGTTCCTGATGCGAAGTCCGATTATCGTCCCGACCAGCACGCTCGCACGGCCAAAGAACTGGCATGGCACATCGCGAACACTGATGTTCAATTCCTCGATGGAATCGCCGATCGCAACTTCAAAATGGAGTCGCCCGAGAACAAACCGCAGACCTCTGGAGACGTCGTGTCGTGGTATGACGAAAATATCAAAAGAGGTATCGCACGCGTTGCCGACATGACGCCCGAACAACTCCTGACGCCGGTCGAGTTCTTTGGCGTATTCAACCTGCCGGCAGTACTCTACCTCGGATTCCTCAACAACCACAGCATCCACCATCGCGGTGAACTCGCAACGTACCTTCGTCCTATGGGATCGAAAGTGCCTGCGATTTACGGTGGCAGCTACGATGAGCCGTTTGTGCCGGCCGCCCCTGCTGAAACAGCCGCGTAGACGAGCTCTGGTGGTGTACGAGCCGCCCGACAACGGGCGGCTTCGCTATTTTCCCCAGGCTTAGTTCTGGCGATTGTCGAGGCTCCATGGGCCTGATCCGAACTGGGTGATTAATAGTGCGCCGCCAAGCATTGTCAGATTCTTCATGAACATGACCATCTGCATCTGCTGCATCATGGGGTCGGAAATTCCCCAGAACTTGTGCATGGGAGTCACTCCGATCAAGAACAGCACGATTAGCCACGCACCGATTTTCGCGCGATAGCCGAAGAGGATCGACAACGCTCCGAATAACGCAATCAGACCCGATGCCGGCACGAGGACCGAGGCCATCGGCACGCCTTGCGACGCGGCGAAGGCGATCGTTTGCTTGGCAAAGTGCGTGAACCCGGACATGAGGAAGATCAGGACGAAGAGAAGTCGTCCCAAAAAAATCACCGGCGCGGAAACAGAACTCGAAGTTGCGAGTGCTAACGGACGGTGCGAAACTGCTGAGACTGAAGCCATAACACTTCCTTTCAATTCTTGAAATTGGCGAAAATCTGAAGTCTTGCGCTGGCTGAAATCGACTCGAACCAACTTCGGTCATGCGCTAGGGAACAACCGTTGGATGGGAAGACGTCGGCATTGGTTACAACAAATAACTAAATTGTAAAAGTAAATTGGTTACGCTATAGTAACTTGTTTACCATCGTTAATGACGATGTCTGATAAGCGAAACTTTGTGAAATAGCGGTAATCGATATATAGGCGGAAGACCTATGAAAAAAGCTGCGAAAGCACCTTCTCCCTGCGCGATAGGTGGGTTGCTGGAACTTCTGACCCGGCCATGGACGCTGCACATCCTGTGGTCTCTAAGTTCAAACGGCCCGATGCGCTTCGGCGTCTTGCGCAAGAACATAGACGGAATTTCCGCGCGCGTTTTGACCGAGCGACTGCGGACACTGGAAGAGGCGGGATTTGTGTTTCGCCACTACGAGCAGACGATTCCGCCCACTGTGACCTACGGCATCACAGAACGCATGAAAGACGTCGAGAAGATGTTGTCCCAACTGGAGTCTCTGGCCCGTAAGTGGAATGGTGTCTCTACGAGCACAACGCATAGGGACTCGGATTCCGCCCCGGCGGGTGTCTCTTGATTCAAGTCGACGCGTGAAATCTGTGCTTGCGGCCGTCCCTTCCTGAACATCCAATGAGGTCGTAACCAAGTCCATCGCACGACAGTTATTCCTGATAGGCGCTCGTGAGCGGATCCGAAGCGATCTGCTTCCTGGGGTATACTTCCCAGACTCTTTCCTTCCAAGGATGGAATTTCTCCATGGGTGTTGGGGTTCGCACACAAGATTTGCGTAAAGTGTTCAATTCGCCGCCCCCGATGGCTGCGGCCGGAATTGTGATGCGCGGTGACGCCAAGGGAAGCAAGGCGCAAAAGACACAGATTCTGGCGGTCGATGGAATTACCCTCGAAATTCATGCGGGAGAGATTTTCGGCCTGCTCGGGCCGAATGGTGCGGGCAAATCCACCACCATCGGAGTGCTCACGACCCGCGTACGTCCGACATCGGGCAAGGCCTGGATCGGCGATCACGAGGTGTGGGAGCAGCCGGCCGAAGTAAAAAGGCTGATTGGTGTGGTCCCGCAGCGTCCCAATCTGGATTTTTCTCTTACTGCGCGCGAGATTCTTCTGTTCCATGGGGCTTATTTCGGACTGGGCTCCAAACTGCGGGGCGAGCGCGCCGACGCGCTGCTTGAAAAATTCAAGCTGACCGAGCGCGCGCACCAGATGACTCGCGGCTTTTCTGGCGGCATGATGCAGCGGCTTTCGATCGCCCGCGCCATGATGCACGATCCCCAGGTACTCTTCCTCGACGAACCCAGCGCAGGTCTGGATCCTCAGACGCGCATCCTGTTGTGGGAGATCATTCGTGAATATCACCAGTCCGGCAAAACGGTACTGTTGACCACGCACAACATGGAAGAAGCAGATGCCTTATGCCAGCGGCTCGCAATCGTCGATCACGGACACATCATCGCTCTAGGCACGCCGCAGGAACTGAAAGCGTCGATCCCAGGAGGCTTCCTTCTGCGTCTGCGGTTCGGGAACCAAAGTGCCGATCTGGTGGCCCGGCTGAAGTCTTTGGCGGGCGTGCGCGAGGTGAAAGCTTCCGACGGAATTGGCGCTGACATTTATGCCGACCGCGGCGGATCTCTAATACCCGAGATTGCGGCAGTGGCCGTCAGTTCCGGAGCGGAGTTATCTGACGTACACATCTCCGAACCGAGCCTGGAAAATCTGTTTCTGCACCATACGGGAAGGAGTTTACGCGATTGAACTGGAAGGCTTTTGGAGCGATGCTTGCCCGCGATGCCCATGTGGCGCGCCGGAACGCCATTCAACTTTTCTTTCAGACGTTCCTGCAGCCGTTGCTTTTCGTGTTCATCTTCGGGCGAGTGATGGTTGGCAGCGGCTATATGCCGCCGCAGTATAAAAGCCTGCTGCTGCCCGGAATTATCGCGATCAGCATGACATTTACCGGAATCTGGGCGGTCGCGATGCCGCTCATCGCCGAATTCCAATGGACTCGCGAGATCGAAGACCGTCTGCTGGCTCCGATCAGCATGGGCTGGATCGCAATCGAAAAAGTGATCGCGGGTTTGCTGCAGGCGCTCGTGGCGGGGCTCATCGTGCTTCCGCTCGGATGGCTCATTCTGCGGCCTGGAATCGATATTCATATCGGCAATCCGCTGATGTTCGCCGTGACCATCCTGCTGGTTGGCGGATTTTCAGCATGCGGTGGCCTGGCGCTGGGTTGCAGCATGAACCAGCAGCACATCGGGCTGATGTTCAGCATGGTCATCACTCCGATGATCTTCTTTGGGTGCACCTACTATCCATGGAGTGCTCTGGACAAATTTCCAATCCTCCAGAAAGTGGTGTTAATCAACCCCCTGGTGTATGCCAGCGAAGGAATGCGAGCCACGCTGGCACCGAAGGAATCCCATTTGCCTGTCGTAGCAGTAATCGCGGCATTGGTGTTCTTCGATGTGCTACTCCTTGTGGTCGGGCTGCGGCAGTTTGAAAAGAAGGCTATAAGCTAAACCTGGAATCCATTCCAAAGGCGGTGTCCCACTGCCAATAAAGGACAATTACCTAGGTCATCTTGGGTGAGGTGACGATTCGGGCGATGATGCTGGAGAGCGTCCACGCGGAAGCTTTTGTTTAGGAGCTTCCTTGGGAAAGACTCCGCATGAATATTGACGATCTGCTACGAATCGCGACCGAACGGCGGGCCAGCGACTTACATCTGAAGGTGGGCAACTATCCTCACCTGCGCATTGATGGCGAACTGGCGCCCTTGACCGATCAGCCCCGCATCAGCGCGGAAGACATGCTGAACATGGCTTTCAGCATGATGTCGGCGCGCCAGAAACAGAAATTCAAAGAGACCACGGAAATCGATATGGCCTACGGCGTCGCCGGACTGGGCCGTTTCCGTGTGAACATCTTCCAACAGAGAGGCAACGTCGGATTGGTGCTCCGCGTCATTCCGACCAAGATTCGGGCTTTGGACGAATTGTTCCTGCCGAAAGTCGTCGAACAGGTCTGCGATATGCCCCGTGGCCTGGTGCTGGTCACAGGCGTGACGGGTTCCGGTAAGTCCACCACACTGGCGGCGATGGTCGATCGGGTGAACTCTTCCCGCGCCGAACATATTGTGACTATCGAAGACCCAATCGAATTCCTGCATCGTGACAAAAAGGGATACGTCAACCAACGCGAAGTGGGCGTTGATACGCCTTCCTTCGGGGCCGCCCTTCGCGCCTCTCTCCGTCAGGATCCGGACGTGATCCTGGTGGGCGAAATGCGAGACCTGGAAACCATCCAGACCGCACTGCACGCGGCCGAGACCGGTCACATGGTGTTCTCCACACTGCACACCCTGGACGCGGTCGAAACCATCAACCGTGTGATCTCCATCTTCCCGCCGCCGGAGCAGAAGCAGATCCGCATGCAGTTGGCGGCAGTGTTACGCGCCATCATCAGCCAACGGCTGGTGCGGCGTTGCGACTCTGAGGGCCGTGTGCCCGCGGTGGAAGTCGCAATCAATACGGCTTTCATCCGCGAATGTATTCTGGTGCCCGAAAAGACGCGCTCGATCCGCGATGCGATTGCTGCCGGCACGTCCCAATACGGCATGCAGACCTTCGACCAGTCGCTCTGGGACTTGTTCCAGGCCGGGCTGGTGAACTACGAAACCGCTCTCGAGAATGCATCCAACGCCGACGACTTCAAGCTGCGTATGCAGGGTATCGCCTCGACGGCGGATATCTCGCGGCAGTCCATGCAGACCGCTGGGTTTGGGGGGAGATAGTCGCGAGCCGCGAGTCCCGAGTCGTGAGTAGTCTGTGTCCTTGAAAGCGCTATCTAGAGCGTTGGCAGTGACCTCGCTATTGGTGGGGCTGTTTTTCTGCTACCTGACCAATCACTACGATGCCACGCGGCCAATGCTCTCCGACGAGGCGTCTGGGCGCACTTATTCTCTCAATTCCCACGGACACGTGGTCTACCTGAACCGCTCCGAAGCATTTCGGATGTATGGACTGGTTTTTCTGGCAGTAACGTTCTTCGTGTCGGGATTTCTTATCGACAAAAAGAGCCAGCCAACGTCCGAAACTCGAACCTGAATGAGGGAACAGCGCCGCCAGTAATCGGCGCCGTATCTCACCCAACTACGCTCCCTCTAGTGTTGCCCCTGTGCAGCGAATTGGGCGAAGGTCACGTAGTGTCCCGCGGGATCCTTGATGCCGATCTCCGTTGATCCGTAAAAGGTCTTTCGTTTTGGAATCACCACGTCCGCTCCCTTCACGGCCCCAATCGTTTCCTCCAGATTGTCTACTTCCACATAGAGGAATGTCGGGCCTTTGCGGACAGCTTGCGAGATGCTGGCGCCGACATCCTTGTCTGCGCTCGCGTAGCTCTGGTACATCAGCTCAACGTTTCCTTTTTGGAGCATCACAAAGGCGAGTTTATCGCCGTCGGGAACCTCGGCTGTCTTTTCAAAACCGAAGCGCTCTACCCAGAACTTCACCGATGGCTCTATTTCCTGCGCGAATAAAACAGCTGTGATCTTCTTCACGTTCATAACATTTTTCTCCTTGCCAATTCTCACTAGTCTAAATTAGACTAGTGAAGGATACAGGACCATAATCCATCCAGTCAAGGAGGATGTTTATGCCGAAACCGGAGCGCGGCCTGCGGGACCTGGTTTCTGTAGGGCCAGCAATCGCCCACGATTTCGAAGTGCTCGGAATTCATAGCGTGAAGCAACTCTCGCGGCGAAACCCGGAAAAGTTGTATGAAAGACTCTGCGAAATCACTGGCCAGGCACAGGACATCTGCTGTCTCGATGTGTTCCGCGCGGCCGTGGCACAGGCTCGAAACCCTCTGCTCCCCATCGAACGGTGCCGGTGGTGGTATTGGAGTCGGCGGCGGAAGGCACAGGATGCCAAAGCGTAGAAAGGGTGAGTTAACCACGCCCGATCTTGTGCTGCTCAGCCTATTGGCGGAGCGGCCCATGCACGGGTATCAGGCAAATCTGGAGCTCGAAAGACGCCAGGTTCGTGACTGGGCCGGTATTTCGCGTCCCCAGGTGTATTACTCGCTCGAGAAGTTGGCGCACCTGCGATTGATCCGGAGCACCAGCACCGACCAACCTGTGGCCGGTCCGGAGCGCACTGTGTTTGAGACGACGGTCGCGGGCCGCTCCGCCTTAGCGGATGCACTCGAGCGCGAAGACTGGACAACCCAGCGCGATCGGCCACCATTCCTTACTTGGATCGCGCTGTCATGGCAGGCAAGGCCTGAAGTATTCGATCGGCAGATACAGAGACGCAAGGAATTTCTCGAGTCGGAATTGCAGCGTGAGTTGGCCACATTGCGGGCCGTCCGGGGGGAAGTTGGACACCGTTTTCACGAAGCAGTCTGGATGTTGCGCCTGGTCATCCAGCAGATCCGTACAGAGCTGCGCTGGCTGAAGAAGCTGAAACGCGAAATCCGGCATCGTGCTCCTGCCAGTCATGCGCAATACGCTGAGCAGTAGCGATGACGTGAGCTGGAGCATCTCGATTCTCAATGCTGATTGCGCTATCGTTTCCGGTATGACGTTCTCGCGGCCCAAAAGAAGGCAGTATTCCGAAGATGAGCTGTATGAGTATGCGGTCGCCTCGCTAGCCCGGCGCATGCGCACCGTGGCGGAATTGAAGCGTCAGATGCGGGCGCGAATCGAGGAGCCGGAATCGGAATATGCCGAGACACTGGTTGAAACGGTGATCCGCCGCCTGAAGGACCAGGGATACCTGAACGATTCAAACTACGCCGCTTACTATTCGTCGATGCGGCGCGACAACCAGAAGTTCGGGCGCGGACGCGTAATCACAGAGCTAAAGACACGCGGCGTGCATGCGGCAGTGATCGAGAAGGCTGTCGACACGGCTTACGACGGCGTTAACGAAGAAAAACAAGCGCGCGACTATTTGCGCAAGAAGCGGATGGAGAAGCCGAAGGATCAGAAACAGACAGCCCGCGTCTTCCGCCAGCTCGCCCGGGCCGGATTCAGGACCAAAACGATCTTCACTATTTTGAAGAAGTGGGACGTAGACGACGAAACGCTAAGCGCGCTGGAAGAAGAAAACCCCGAGTCCTGACGGCGACTCGGGATTCCCTCGTTTCATTTGGCGACAGGTGTTGTTATTTCGTAGAGTTCTGCGCAATCGTGGATGCCGGCAATTCGTCCCCGCGGAAGTAGCGCGGATCTTTCGATCCTTCCTTGAAGTTCGCCGACTTCATCTCCGGCATCGCGGTGAACGGTTTCGAATAGTCGTTAGCAGCATTCCAGAACAAAAATCCCACGCCGCCCTTGGTCTTTGCGGTTTCAACCTGAATCTTGATGTATTCCGGAGAATAGGTCTTGGTCCGCCAGTGGAATGCCTGCAACCACGGCCGAATGACCACTCCACTACCCTTCGTAATGAGTTCGAAGCGGTCCATCGACTCGCCGATAAAGTGCGCCGGCTCGTCGCCGGGGTGGGCGATTCCATCCATCCCGAAGAAGTGCGACGGGTAGATCATCGGGGAAAGTACGTCGCAATAGCGAGCCATCTGAACGATGTCCTGCCCAGTGTGAGAAAGGTCGATTTGGCGTTGCCACGCCATGACACCGAATACGTCGAGCGAGAGGAGGACGCCTGTCGGATGCAACTCGGCATAGGCGCGTTTCAGGAATCCCGCGATGACGTCGGAGCGTTGCGGGCCCCGAGGCTGCGGAGGAGCTTTCGGCTTATCGCTTGCCGGCTTTGTCTTGTGCGTTGCCGCCTTCGTCCCTTTGGATACGGGCTTCGCGCCTTCAACTTCCTTTTCGCTGGCGAGCATCGGGAATGCTGGAGCCAGGTTGTCGGCCTGCGGTTCCTGGGGCGGCTCGGGTTGGTCCTTCTGGAAGACGAACATGGCGTCTTTCTGGTCGCCTTCGGCAGGGAAGCGGACGTAATCGAACTGGATTTCATCGACCCCTAGCTGGGCCACGTACTTCGCCAAAGCAATGTCATAGTCCTGAACTTTGGAGTTGGAAGGATCTGTCCAAACCAGCTTTCCGTTTTCCCGCCAAGCCGTATGGTTCTTGCGGGACTGAATCGCGAGTTCAGGATGATTTACAACCAGCCGTTCGTCACGGAACATCGCGATGCGGGCGATCGCGTGCATGTTCTGCTGGTGCAGAAAGTGGACGAGCTTCGGAACGTCATGAATGTAAACCGGATGCTGGCCGAGAAGCGGATGTTCAAACGGGATCATCACGCTGCCATCCGAATCCTTAATGTCAAATACCACCGCATTGCCGCCCACTTCCCGCCAGTGCTTGATGACGCGCAGGCCGTGTTCGCTGCCGGCCATGAATCCCGTCAGGTAGATCGCCCGGACTTCAAAATCCTTCGCAACCGGGATCGTTTTTTCATTGATGGGTGCTGCCAAAATGCCAGGTATGACTATGTTTTCGTTGGCCTTAAGAATGTTCGACGAGCCGGATTTGTGATTGACGTCCCGGATTGCGTCCGCCAGTTGGGAGGTGGTCATGTACGACGTTCGGCTCAGGTAATGTCGGGCGATTGTCGGGATTGCTTCCCCTCTCTTTGCGGTATAGATCTCAGTGCCGGGGGCAGCTACCGGCTTAGGCTCCGGGAGGGACGCCTTGGATGCCTTTACGCTGGCAGTCTGCAATTTGGCACCGGTCTGAGAAGCGACAGCCGGCTTCGCTGCCCCGGTAGTTTGAGCCTCTGCAACGAAGTCACCACCGAAGTGTGGTCCCAGCCGCCACGCGGCAGCCCCGAAAAGAAGACAAGAAATCCCCGTGATAATGCGAACCGACGAAAGACGCAAGCGATCCTCCCCGACTTACACGCCGATAGTAGGGTCGGTGTCTGGTTGCCGCTAGTTACGGGTGGCGTAGGACGGTCGGCTAGTGGAGTGCCGAACTCGATCGTTACCCGAAGTCAAAAGGCGTCAGGTTCGGCGGAAGGCGCTAACGTCCAGTCGTTTGATGGGGGGAAAAGGTGGACGTGAGAAGTGACGGCAAACCACAGTCGTCCGGCAAATTGATTTTGGCGCTTGATCCGGTTACTACAGTTACTGTTCAGGTACATCTTCCTTCCGTGATGGTGCAAAGTATTTCGCTTATGTTCTCAGCCGTGACGGGATGAAAACTTCCGAATCACTTGGATCGGATGCTAAGCAGTTGCTCAGAAAAGACTTCCATGTAAGGCGACTTCGGCCGTGCCCGTGGCTAAACGCTTGCTCATTTACGTGTAGCCGGACGCGCTACTGTTCTGCGAATGCCTTGGGGGGCTTCCAGAAATCAGGCCGTAAGCACCAGGTTAGGGCCTGCAGAGTCCGGACGAACATAAACAGAAGAGCCTGAACGGCCGAAAGGGAATGTCCGAAGCAGCCACCGGACGACGATCTTATGAGAACGAACCTCGCAACAGTGCTCGATCCAAACCGTCGCAGCAACGATGCTGGAGAGTTTGACGCAGCCCTTCGCCGCCGGATTGTGGGACAGGATCAGGCGATCGAGAAGGTGGTAGAGATCTATCAGATGTTTCTGGCCGGCCTGAATGCTCCGGGGCGCCCTGTGGGGAACCTTTTGTTCCTGGGCCCGACCGGATCCGGGAAAACGCGTGTGGTCGAAGCAATGGCCGAAGCCCTGTTTGGCGACGCGCGGGCCTGCATCAAGATCGATTGCGCGGAGTTCCAGCATTCCCACGAGATTGCAAAGCTGATCGGATCGCCTCCGGGATACCTCGGACACCGCGAGACTCACCCCTTATTGACCCAGGAAGCATTAAACCAGTGGTTCACCGACAAGCTGAAGCTCTCGATTCTGCTCTTCGACGAGATCGAGAAAGCTTCCGACTCCCTGTGGCAGTTGCTCCTCGGAATTCTGGATAAAGCGACGCTGACCCTGGGAGATAACCGCCGGGTTGATCTGTCGCAGTGCATCATCATCATGACCTCAAACCTGGGCGCCGGCGAGATGATGAACCTGGTGGACGGCGGATTCGGATTCGCACCGAAGGTCGTTGCAGTCGACGAGTCCTTCGATGACAAGATTCAGCGCACGGCGGTTGAAGCGGCGCGTCGTAAGTTCACGCCTGAGTTCATGAACCGCATCGACAAGACGGTGGTTTTCAAGACCTTGCGCGACGAGCACCTGTCGCAGATCCTGGACATCGAACTGGGCATGGTCCAGCAACGTGTGCTCATGGCTGCGGGGACGAATCAGTTCGTATTCAATTGCACGCAGGCGGTGAAGGACCACCTGCTTCGCGAGGGAACGGATCCTCGATACGGTGCGCGCCACCTGAAGCGTGCGATTGAGCGCAACCTGGTTTTCCCCTTGGCGAATCTTGTGGCGACCGGACAGGTCAAGCTGGGCGACTTCGTGCGCGTCGACATGGCTTCCGAGAACAAGATGATTTTCGTGAAGGAAGCCGAAAACGCCATGGCCCCTGTGCTGCTTGAGCGTTACGGCGCGGCCGTAACCAACCAGCCCTCAGCCCGCGGAGCGCGTGCGGCAGTCAATAATCGCCGGGACTTTGGAACGCCATCGCCGGGGGTAGCCGAGAGCAAGTAGAGTTACTGGCTTTCAGCCAAATACAAGTTCTGTCTTCTCGCTAGACCGCATCTCGCGAGTCGTATCTCATAGGCGCCGGAGTTTTTCCGGCGTCTTTTTTATTTTTGCCTTGGTCCTTGCCGCCTTGACGGCGCCTGCGTTATCGCTGCGACCTTTTCACCGCCACCGACAACATTGTGAATGCGCCCAGGTTGTTGTAGTGGTCGGCAATATCGAGCGCGGATTGGCCTTCGTTGTCACGGATGTTGGGATCAGCCCCGTTTTCTAGTAGCAACGGTATGGCGCTGGAAAGCCGCCCGGCAGCTGCGTGCATTAATGCAGTACGCCCCTTGGAGTCTTTGAGATTTACATCGGCGTGGTGATCGATCAGTATCTTGACGCTCTGCTTCAAGCCATATCCAGATGCTCGCATCAACGCTGTGGCGCCCTCGCGATCCCTGGAGTTCGGGTCGGCTCCGCTTTCGAGAAGTATCGTTGTCACGTTGGGATCGAAGAATCCGGTGCTAACCAGTAGAGTCGCTCCTCGGTGATCGAGGGCATCGACTTTGGCTCCCGATTGCAGCAGCAGTTTCATAATCTCAAACTGCTTTGCAAACGCGGCATCGGAGAGCGGTGGCCAAAGGACCGTCGATGGCGGGTTCAGCGGCGCGCCTGCACGGATCAAAATCTCAACGATTTCCTTATTCCCGGAACGGATGGCAGTGGTGAGCGCTTCCGATTGGCTGCCGTCCTTGCTGTCGATCCCGTTGGCCGCCAGTAACTCGCGCACCTTGTCGACGCAGCCTCGTTGGACCGCTCGGTTTAGCGAATCTGCCTTTTCGCAGTCGATCCGGGACCGTTGCCCTTTTTGATTGCCTTCGGATTCCTGAGCTTGGAGATAGTTGGCACTGAGAATTCCTGCTGCGATGAATAGCGTGGCAAGCGTGCCCTTCACGATGTCCCCACGAGCCAGTTTAGCCCATCGGGTGATGGCACGCGCCGCGATCAGAATCGTTGGTTGGACAAATGACCGCTACTGTTTGTACACGATCTTTCCGCCGACCATGGTCCACACCACTTTTGTGTCTCTCATCTCGTCCGGGCTGATCGTTAAGACGTCCCGATCCAGAAGAACCAGATCCGCGCGCTTGCCAGGGGCAATCACACCAATCGAATCCAGGTGCAAAGCCTTTGCGGAATTTCGGGTGTACGCGTAGAACATAGCTTCACGCGGCATGGCTTGGCTTGCATCGAGTATGCCTTCGTTGCCTTTGCGGGTTTCCGCTTTGAAAATGGCCTGAAACACATTCGCTGTCGATACCGGCCAGTCACTGGCTCCGGAGATGATCCCGCCATTATCCAGGACTGACCGCGCCGGATATTGCCACCTGTAGATCTCGGGATCGACATAGGGCTTAAGGATCTCGATCGTATCGTTCGCTCCCTCCGCCCAATAGAGCTGAAAGGCGCTGATAACCCCGAGTTCGTGGAAGCGGGGAAAGTCCTCAGGGCGGATGAACTGTTCGTGCGTTAACGTGTGCGGAAGATGGGAGTCGCCATTTGCAACACGGGCAGCGGAAATACCGTCGAGGGCTGCTTTGACAGCGCCGTCACCGATGGCGTGGACGTGAATGATGAGGCCCTCTTTGTCAGCGGCGACGCATAGTTTGTTGAATGTACTCTGGTCGAAGAGGAGATCGCCATTTCGTCCGGAATTGTTATATGGCTTGCTTAAATGAGCGGTCTGAGAAGGAAACTCTGCGACGCCGTCAGCGAAGATCTTGATCCCTGTGATGTGAAGGTGGGGAATGTTTCCGTAGGTCTGCTGGCGTTTATGAACAAAAGTGATTTCGGCCTCCGGGTTTTCGGCCAGGACTTTGGGGAAGGCGACGATCTCAGAATTCAACTCGCCCCGATCGTTCAGCATTTTATATGCCTTCAAGGCTGACTCGGGGGCACTAGGCTCGAGCCAGGCGGTAATGCCGAGGCTGTACTCGTATTGCAGGGCTGCGTGTGCGGCTTCAAGAATTTCTTTGTCCGTGGGTGGCGGAATCAGCTTATCGATTTTGTCCTGGCCGGCATCGACGAGGAATCCATTCGGAGCGAGCGTGCTTTTGTCGTAACCGAAATAACCCCGCTGATTTGCGTTGAGTGTCTTCAGGTAGCTAGCAGTAATTCCAGCGCGTTCGAGCAGGGCACGATTGGCCCACGCAGTGTGACCATCCATGCCGCGTAAGATGAGGCACTGTTTTTCATAGGCGCCAGTGCTGAAATCCTGGTTCAGCGTGTCAGTATGCGACCAGAATTTCAGCGGCATTCCGAGGATTTCAAGAATATCGCCGTGCATGCCGCGGCCAGATTTTCTGGCATTCGCAACAAAGGCCTGTAGTTCTTCGAAAGTCTCGACTCTATCGCTGGCATCAGCATTAATCAGATTCAGGCCACCATCAATCGTGTGACTGTGCGAATCGATAAAGCCGGGAAGCAGGCTTTTGCCGGCGACATCTGTCAGCTTGGCTTCAGGTGCGGCCTTGGTTACTTCGCGCAGGTTTCCAACAGCCAGAATTTTGCCGTCCCGAATTGCGACGGCCTCGGCGTACGGATGCGCCGGATCGCCCGTGAAGACCTTCGCGTTGGAAAATACTTGATCTTGAGCGGAGAGTAGAACGGCGCAGCAGAGTAGAAAGCACAGACTTCCCAGGGAGCGGCCCATGCACACCTTCCGATGTGATTTTGAACAGAAGGAACATACTATACACGGCGATAAGAGAGGCGCTGTGCGTACGACGTTGCCAAACTGGGGATTCGCAATATCCCCAACAGGTTGGTCGAAGTTACTCAGTGATCAAGGGTTATCAAAAGCAATCATCGGCCCTGTCGTACAATAACCAATTCCCCTTTGAATGCCGCGAGCGGCTGTAGCTCGGGACCCGGGACTCACAACTATGCATCGATGGTCAGAACTGTTTGTTCCTACATTGCGCGAGGCGCCGGCGGATGCCGAGGTCGCTTCGCATAAATTCCTGGTGCGCGCTGGATACATCCGGCAGCTTGCGGCGGGCATTTACTCCTATCTTTTCCTGGGGACCCGCTCGTTCAACAAGATCATGAACATCGTCCGCGAGGAGATGGACCGGATCGGGCAGGAGTTTTACCTGCCTGCATTGCATCCGCGGGAGCTGTGGGAGGCGTCCGGCCGTTACGCTCTGATGGGCGACAACCTGTTCCGGCTGAAAGATCGCAAAGGTACGGACATGTGCCTGGGCATGACCGAAGAAGAGGTCATGACGTCTATCGCATTAAAGGAGTTGCGGAGTTACAAGCAGCTGCCGCAGATCTGGTATCAGATTGCGCCCAAGTTCCGTGACGAACCACGCCCTCGGTCCGGACTGCTTCGTGTGCGGCAGTTCATGATGAAAGATTCGTACTCGTTCGACATCGATGCGGCCGGACTGGATGTTTCTTACAAGAAGCATTACGAGGCGTACTGCCGGATTTTTGATCGTAGCGGTTTGAAGTACATGGTGGTGGAGGCGGACTCGGGGGCGATGGGCGGGAAGGAATCGCACGAGTTCATGGTGCGCACTCGCGCGGGTGAGGACCAGATTGTCAGTTGCGATGGATGCAACTACGCGGCGAACCTGGAGAAGGCGACGTCGAAGCTGTGGCCCGAGGAAGACCTCGCGGCCGAGGGCGACGGGAAGCCGCTTCCGGTGCATACGCCGGGGCAGAAGACGATTGAGGATGTCGCCAAGTTTCTCGGTGGGCGCCGGATGATCAAAAAAAAAACGCTGGCATACATGATCGATGAGGTTGATGACAAGGGGAAGAAGAAATCGCGCGCGGTTGTGGTGCTGATGCGCGGAGATCATCAACTGAACGAGGCGAAGTTCAATGGGACGGTTGGCACTGCTGCTCGGCCGATGGACGAAGGTGAAATCAAAGTGCTGTTCAAGTCTCCGGCAGGATATCTGGGGCCGATCGGGATTGAGTGGGCTCGCGATTTGAAAAAAGATGATGGCAAGCCCGTTCTGTTGGTCGATAAAGCGCTGGAGGGACGCACGAATCTGATCGCGGGAGCGAACAGGGAAGACTATCACCTGAAAAATCTGACGCCGGGAAAGGATTTCATTCCTACGGCATATGCGGATTTGCGCGCAGTCACTGCGGGAGAAGCTTGTCCGAATTGCGGCAAGCCTCTGCGCATTGATACCGCGGTGGAGATCGGGCACATCTTCAAGCTCGGATATCGCTATTCAGAATCGATGGGCCTGCGGGTTCTCGACAAGAACGGCAAGGAAGTCATGCCGATCATGGGCTGCTATGGGATCGGGATCGAGCGCATCCTGACGGCGGCTGTCGAGCAGGGGAATGACAATGATGGGTTCTGGCTGCCGCCCTCGATTGCGCCGTTTGAAATTGTGGTCGCTCCGGTGAACGTGAAGGACGAGGCCGTGAAGTCGGCGGCGGAGGATATTGCGAAGAAGCTTGAGGCTGCCGGCTTCGATGTGGTGCTCGATGACCGCGATGAACGGCCGGGAGTGAAGTTCAAGGATGCGGACTTGGTGGGTATCCCCTTTAGAATCACGGTGGGGAAGAAGGTTACCGAAGGTACTGTGGAGGTCGTTTTACGAGAGACTCGGGAAGTGCGCGATGTTACGATCTCCGCGATAGTCGAATATTTTCAGGGAGTGCTCCGGCGGACGGGATGAGTGAAATCCCATGTCCTGCTGACGCGGATTGTGGG
>Ga0207700_10000684_pt1 | contig 19741 bp, 17 predicted proteins | sample LARL82metaG_FD_184348 | JGI IMG/M metagenome (GOLD analysis project Ga0207700, IMG submission 184348) | Corn, switchgrass and miscanthus rhizosphere microbial communities from Kellogg Biological Station, Michigan, USA - LAR L8-2 metaG... | ecosystem: Host-associated > Plants > Roots >...
CTTTCCGGTGATGTATCCGGAGGCCGGCGAGGCGAGGAAGACCACCGCGGCCGCGACCTCCTGCGGGTCACCGATACGGCGCAGCGGGGTCGCCTGCTCCATCTGCCCGCGCAGGCCGTCGTCGGTGAGCACGATGTCCAGCGCCGACGTCGCGGCGGCGCCGACCGCTATCGCGTTGACGCGGACCCGGGGGGCCAGGTCGGCGGCGGCCAGCCGGGTGTAATGCGTCAGGGCCGCCTTGGCCGTACCGTAGGCCAGGTAACCGCGGCCCGCGGTCCGGCCCACGGCCGAGGAGATGTTGATCACCGCGCTGGCCGGTGCCCGCTCCGCACCCGCGCGCTCCCCCTCCCCCGTCGGTACCCCCTCTCCTGCCGCCGCGAGCAGGTACGGGACGGCCGCCTGGGTCAGCGCATGCGCGACCGCCACATTGAAGTGAAACGCGGCCTCCAGATGCCGCGGCTTGGTCGCCGGGAACGGCCGGGGCATCGCACCGCCGACGTTGTTGACCACGATGTCCAGCCGCCCGAAGGCATCGGCCGCGGCGGACGCCAGCCCCGCGGCCGCGTCCAGGTCACTCAGGTCGGCAGGGATCACGAGCACGCGGCGGCCGGCCGCCTCCACCTCGGCCGCGACCTTGGCCAACTGGTCCGCGCTGCGCGCGCTGATCACCACGTCCGCCCCGGCCTGGGCCAGGGCCACCGCGGCGGCCGCGCCCAGCCCCCGGCCCGCGCCGGTCACCACGGCCACCCGCCCGGTGACGCGGAACAAATCCAGGATCATGGCACCCCTCAGCAGATCTGTCCGGGCGAAATGCGGCGATCTGGGGCAAGTAGAACAGGTTTCAGTTCAATTCCACAAGACAGCCCGGCCAAACCGAGCAAGCGTTAGGGAGGCAGGCCCCGGTCCTGCGATAATGACGTCGTGGCAACCACCAGGAAGGGCCAGGTGCAGCTCAACGGCGCAGGCTCGGCGGGCGTCAGCGGGGTGCTGCGGTCGCGGCGCCGGGCCGACATGGTCGCGATCGCAGCGGACCTTTTCGCGCAAAAGGGGTACCGCGCGACGACCGTGCGCGAGATCGCCGACGCCGCCGGGATCCTGTCCGGCAGCCTGTACCACCACTTCGACTCCAAGGAGTCGATCGGCGACGAGATCCTGTCGGGCTTCATCAACGAGGTGCTGGCGAACTACCGCGCCGCCGTCGCCGAGGGCACGGACCCGCGGGCGGCCCTGGAGCGGATCGTGCGCACCACCAGCCTGACCCTCGCCCAGCACCGCGCGGCCCTGACCATGCTGCAGAACGACTGGAACTACTTCGCTTCCCAGCCACGGTTTGCCTACCTGAGCAAGGCGCTGCGCGAGATCGAGCGGATCTGGATCGGGCAACTCGAAGCCGGCAAACAGGCAGGGCTGTTCCGGGCGGACCTGGATCCCAAGCTCACCTACCGGCTGCTCCAGGACGTGCTGTGGATTCCCGCGCAGTGGCGCCGGACCCGCGGTTACAGCGCCGACCAGGTCATCGACGGCTTCCTGCGCATCCTGTTCGAGGGGATCGCCACCGGCGCGCCCGGCGCCACGGCCTCCTGATCCACTTCTGCCCCCGGCCAAAGCCAGGCTGTTACCCTCGCACCAAGCAAGCGTTTGGTTGACCGACGGGCGACCAGGAGGCACCATGGGCCGGCTCGACGGCAAGGTGGCGCTGATCACCGGGGGTGCCCGGGGAATGGGCAAGTCGCACGTGCGCCACTTCGTGGCGCAGGGCGCCCGGGTGGTATTCGGCGACGTGCTCGATGAGAAGGGTGCCGCGCTCGCCGCCGAGTTTGACGAGAAGTCCTGCCGGTACATCCACCACGACGTGACCAGCGAAGCGGGCTGGGCTGCGGCGGTCGCGCTGGCGGCGGATGCCTTCGAGACGCTGGACGTACTTGTGAACAATGCGGGTGTGCTGACATTTGCCCGGATCGCGGATATGCCGCTGGCCGAGTTCCGGCGGGTCCTCGAGGTGAACGCTGTCGGCTGCTGGCTGGGCATGAAGGCGGTTATCGGGCCGATGAAGGCGGCCGGTGGTGGCTCGATCATCAACATCTCCTCGGTCGAGGGGTTCACCGGCGCCGCTGGCCTGTCGGCCTACAGCGCAAGCAAGTTCGCGATCCGCGGCATGACCAAGTCCGCCGCCCAGGAACTCGGCGAGTTCGGCATCAGGGTCAACTCCGTCCATCCCGGCGGGGTCCTCACCAGCATGACGCTCGGCCAGGCGGCTGCCGCGGACCCGGCGGACGGCGAGGCCTTCCTCAAGGCGATGCCGCTGGCCCGGTTCGCCCGCCCGGCCGAGATCTCCTGCCTGGTCGCCTACCTCGCCTCCGACGAGTCGTCCTATTCGACCGGCAGCGAGTTCGTCGCCGACGGCGGCCTGCTGTCCGGGCCCGGCTACTGAGCGAAGGAGCGTTCCGCGATGGACGATGCGCTGAGCCTCGACGGCAGGGCCGCGATTGTCACCGGCGCCGGCAACGGGCTGGGGCGGGCGGAGGCGCTCGCACTCGCAGCGGCCGGCGCCCGTCTTGTACTGAACGATATGGCCGCCGATGACGTTCTCGCGGTGGCGGACGAGATCGTGGCGGGTGGCGGGCAGGCGGTCACCGTCCCGGCGGACATCGGCGAGTGGGCCACCGGCCAGCAACTGGTCGCGGCCGCCCTGGACCACTACGGTCAGCTGGACATCCTGGTGAACAACGCGGGGGTGCTGCGGGACCGGATGGTGTTCACGATGTCCGCGGATGAGTGGGACCTGGTCCTCCGGGTGCACCTGCGCGGCCACTTCGTGACCACCCGGTTCGCCACCGCGCACTGGCGCGAGCAGAGCAAGGCGGCCGGTGGGCCCGTGTACGGCCGGATCGTGAACACCTCCTCGGAGGCGTTCCTGCTCGGCTCGGCCGGCCAGCCCAACTACGCCGCGGCCAAGGCCGGCATCGCCGCGCTGACCGTGACCACCGCGCGCAGTTGCGGCAGGTACGGGGTGCGTGCCAACGCCATCTGCCCGCGGGCCCGCACCGCCATGACCGCCGGCCTGATGGGGGCGGCACCCGAGGGCGCGGTCGATCCGCTCGCCCCGGAGCACGTCGCGCCGCTGGTGGTGTACCTGGCCAGCCCGGCCGCGGATGGCGTGAACGGCGAGGTGTTCGTGGTGCACGGTGGCGTGGCCGCGGTCATGGAGCCGCCGAGGGTCAGGGCCACGTTCGCGGCCGCCGATAACGGCTCGGCCGACGGCATGTGGACGCTGGACTCGGTGCGCCGGGCGCTGGATCCGGTGTTCCCTGCCGCGACGGCACCCGGCGGGCCCCCCGCCGGGTTCGCCTGCGAGGACACGCTGGCCCTGGCGACCGAGACGATCGGGTTCGCCCAGTGAAGCAGCGTGACAAGGTCGCCATGACCGCGGCCGAGGTCGCGGAGTTCCTGGCCGCGTCGCGCAAGCTCCAGCTCGCCACGATCAACAAGGACGGGACGCCGCATCTGGTGGCGATGTACTACGTGATGCTCGGCGGCAGGATCGCGTTCTGGACCTACGGCGCCTCCCAGAAGGCCCTCAACCTGGCCCGGGATCCCCGGCTCACCTGCCTGGTGGAGAGCGGCCAGGAGTACTTCGACCTGCGCGGCGTCCAGGTGGCGGGCCTGGCCCGGCTTGTCGGCGACCCGGCGGGTGTGCTGGAGATCGGCCGCGGCGTCGCCGGTGGGCTGGCCGGGATGCCCGGCGACGCGGTCGAGGATTACGTGGCGCACGCCGCCCGCAAGCGCGTCGGCTACACCGTGGAGCCGACGCGGATCACCTCCTGGGATCACAGCAAGCTCATCCCGCCCGCCAGCGCTTAACCGCGGCCCTCCCTCAACCCTGATCGCGGGTTGTGCAACGGCGGGCAGCGTTGCAGCCGGACCGTGATCATTTGTATTAGCCACCCCCTCGTATGCCTCCACGTAGTTAAGGGGTTTCCACAAAGGGGGATTTTTCATGACCTCATCACAAGGCGACCGAGGAGACGCGGCCCGGCAGGCGCTCGCGGAACTGCTCGGAACCACCGAAATCGACATCGTCAACGAAACGGAGGGGCGGCTGCCCTCCGGCGAGGAGGTACGGCAGGTCAGCGCGACCGTACGGGGCGAGCCGAACCGGGCCGCGTCGGTGGTCGTCGACGCCAGCGGGGAAGCGCAGCCACTCCGGCGGCTCGAGGCGCTGTACGGCCGGGGCTTCCTGGCGCCGGCCGCAGTTCGCGAGCGGCCCACACTGACGCCTACGCCGACGCCACCGGTCACGATCGACCCGCCGACCAACGCATGGACGCTGCCGGAATGCGTGACCGAGGACGAGACCGTCACGGTCTTCGTGCCAAAGTCGACCGTACCGCCGAAGGCCGACGTCTACCTGCTTGCCGACACGACGCTAAGCATGGCGCCCATCCTGAGCGCGGTCCAGGCGGGCATCGACACGGTCGTTAACAGCCTCGGGGGATTCGACGTTGCCTGGGGCGTGGGAAACTACAAGGACTTCCCGATTCCCACGCCCAACCCGTACGCCTTCCAGCACCAGCTCTCGCCCACGACGAACCTCATCGACGTGGGCACCGCCGTGGGCAGCTGGTCCCCGGCCGACGGCAGCGACATTCCCGAGGGCCAGCTGTACGCACTGACGCAGGTCGCCACCGACTCGGCGATCGGCTGGCGGCCCGACAGCAAGCGGATCCTGGTGTGGTTCGGCGACGCTCCGGGTCACGACCCGATCTGTACGGCCATCTCCGGATTTGGCACGGATATCACGGAGGCGACCGCCACGCTCGCGCTACAGGGCCCCCCCACCATCACCGTCGTTGCCATCAGCACCGTCACCGGGGTCCCCGCAGCGCTCGACGCGGATCCGACGGTCGGCTCCTCCGACTACGGAGTCTGCACGGTCGGTGGCAGCCCGGGCCAGGCAACCAATATCGCGGCCGCCACCGGCGGCTCGCACACCACGGGGGTGGATCCGACCACGATCATCAACACCCTGATCTCGCTCATCTCCGCTGCCGTGCAGAGCATCAACCACCTGGTGCTGCAGCCGAGCGGAGCGATAGCGCCCTTCGTCACCTCGATCACGCCGCCCAGCTACGACTCCCTCGCGGGGGACGTGGACCACACGCTGCCGTTCGATGTCACCTGGACCGGCGTTGTGGACTGTGCGGACGACGACCAGGTCTTCACCGGCAGCCTCGACGTGGTCGCTGACGGCAACGTCGTGGCGAGCAAACCGGTCACGATCACGGTGCCCGCCTGCCGCTGGCACCACTCCACGGAGATGATCTGCGGTCTGCAGCGCGGCCGTAACGATGACGACAAACACGACGATGACGACAAGCGCGACGAATGCCAGACGGTCGTCGACGGCCGCTACGCCACGGCTGTCACGATCTACAACCCCAGTACCTGCAACGTGACACTGGTCAAGTACTTCGCACCGCTGATACTGGACGGCAAGCCGGTCGGCCGCGAACCGCGGACCGTCCTCGCGCGGCCCTTCGCGAAACTGCTGCTCGGGCCGGGTGAGGCAACGCTGGAGGACTGCTGCTCCCTGCAAGAGGCCGTCGGCCCGACCGGTGGCCCACTGGTGCTCGGCGTACTCGACATCGTCGCCGACCACTCGCTCGAGGTCACCGTGACCCACACGGCCAACGGGGCGGGCGAGGCGGCGACCTCGATCAACGCCCGCACGATCAGGCCGCGGCGCGCCTGAACCGCGCACCGTTCTCCGCTCTGGCCAACGCACCGCCAGGGCGGAGAACGGTGGCCTATGTACTTCCGGCCGGTGTCACGGCTCTCAATAGATGACGGATCCCCAGGATCCGACGGGGAAGGGGACAGCTGTGCTGTGCCAGCTAGTGTTTCAGCCGGTCATCCGGCTGATCCAGGTCGTGGTGTCGGTGGTCGAGTGGCTGCTGATCCAGGTCTGCAAGGTCATCCAGCAACTTGTCCAGGTCCTCACCTGGGTCTTGACCTACGTCTGCACCACTGTCGTCAAGAACGTGTGCAACTCGGTCTGCGGCGTCGTCTGCGGCATCTGTGACTTCTTCTGCGGCATCTTCGGCTGCGACTGCCACTGTGAGAGCGTTTGTAACACCGTCTGCAACGTCGTCACGGACGTCGTCTGCGGCTGGACGTACGTGCTGCAGGCGGTGCTGGAGTTCGTGACGCGGCTCGTCTGCGACTACATCCTTCAAGCGATCATCGTGCTGCTCAACCTCGTCGAGGCCATCGTGACGATGGTCCTGACGTGGGTTTGCTCGCTGATAGACCTGCTCATCAGGTGGCTGCTGTGCTGGACGTACATCGCTGAGCTCTTCAACAACACCGGGCAGCGCCGGTTCCGCGTCGCCCCCAAGATCGTCCCGAACAGCAAGGGCTACTCCGACTGGTTCGTTTACGTCAACAACCCCGGCCCGCGCGGCACGGTCGACCAGAACACGCAGGGCTACATCCTCGGCGACGCCGGGCAGCCGCTCCTGCCGATCGTGGACGACAGCGGCGACATTGCGTACTACCAGGTCGCCACGGATGGCGACGTCATCACGGGCGAACTGGAGCGGGGCGAGGGAGACGGCTATGTGCGGGGAGAGCCGTTGCTGTACTACCCGTACAAGGTGATCGAGATCGCAAGCCACCTGTTTGGCGACATCTTCGCCGGCGACCCTTCGGACGACGGCCGCGGCACCGACTTCCACGAGAACCTGCTCACCTACAGCCCCAACGTCCAGGCGTGGCTCGATGGCGACGCGAAGCTGGCCAGCAACAACTACAACACGTGGGCACGGAAGTACACGAGCCCCGGCTCGCAGGACTACTTCGGCGACAGGTCGATCCCCGACATGGGCATGCGCGTCGACACGGACTCGACGTGCAGCCACCCGACCAACGCCTTCCTGCACCTGATCGACGACATCGGCTTCACGCCGGGGAACACCGACATCGCGGAGAACATGAAGTGCGGGGCCGGGCAGACGCTGACCTTCGACCAGACGAACTTCCTGATGCTGAACAAGGCCGACGGCTCCGCGGTGACCACGTACCTCGTCTCGAAGTACAACCCCGATGAGTCATCCGTCGGCTGCAACGACCTGCTCGGCTACACGGTTGTCACGTTTGACGGAGACAGCGGGCCGATCTTCATCCAGGCGAAGGTGCTGGAATTCGCCGCCGACACCAACGTGATGATGACCCGGATCGTCGAGAACATCTCCTGGGCGAATGCGGAGATCGTCCGTGTCGCCGAGACATACCTCCACGAGTGCGGTCACCAGTGCGGCCTGCTGCACGACACCGATGCGCCCGACTGCGAGAACGACACCACACTGCACATCTCGAAGCTGATGAACCCCGGCGGGAGCATTCGCAGGGCATACACGCGGCTGCAGTGGTGCCTGGTGCGGACGAGCTGGTACATGACCGGCCGCTCCCTCTCGCCGTTCACCCAGGCACCCGAACTGCCCGACTCCGGCAGCGTCCCCAACCCGCCCATCGAGTGAATGCGAGCGTGACCGACATGGCGCATATCCACCAGCACGCGGGAACGATGGGTGGTATCTCGCGGCGCGTTCGCGAGCGCGAGATCCTCCGTCAGCTCCGCTACAACGACGCCCGCAAGGCGGCGTTCCGCGGCCGCGGCGCGGTGCGCGACTACCTGGCCACGCGTACCCCGGCGCTGGCCAGGGAGTTCCTCGGGACGCTCCTGGGAGCGCTGGCCGGGTTCCTGGTCATCGCCGAACTGCTCGCGCATATCGCCGGCGTCAGCCAGATCTACACCTTCTCGGCGTTCGGGCTCGTCTACTCGCTGCAGTCCACCTACTACAAGTACAGGCTGGCCGGCGATCCGGACTTCAGGATCCCATCGTGCCGTTGCGCGCGCCGTAGCGTGGACGGGACCGAAGGCGTCCTGCGGAGCAGGTACAGCGCCACCCTGGGCATCCCGAACTCCGTTTACGCCGCGGCCTACTTCGTCGCGGTGCCGGTCCTTGCGGCCGTAGCAGGCGGCCGGGCGGCGCTGCCGCTGGCCGTCGTGGCCATCGCCGCGAGCATCTATTTGAGCTACATCATGCTGGCAAGGATCCGGAACCTGTGCGCGACCTGCATCAGCATCGCCGCGCTCAGCGCCTTGATCCTCTGGCAGCTCCTGGGCGGCCTGTGACGGCGGGCGCTACGGGACCGAGCGGATCCGCTGGACGAACAGCGAGCCGAGCACGGTGATGACGGCCACCGACAGGTACAGCGACCGGTACCCGCCAAGCTGGCTGACCAGGGGTGCGGCCACCGCCGGGGCAAGCACCTGCGGCCCGGAGTTGGCGATGTTGATGATGCCCAGGTCCTTGGCCCGGCCCGCCGCCGAGGGCAGCACCTGGGTGACCAGGGCCGCGTCCACCGACAGGTACACCCCGTAGCCAAGGCCGATGATCGCCGCGGCGGCCATGGCGGCCGGCCACGACGGCCACAGCGCGAGCAGGGCCGCCGCCGCGGCCATGACCAGTCCGGCCACGGTGACCGGCAGCTTGCGCCGCCCGGTCCGGTCGGAGATCACGCCACCGGCCACCGCGGTGATCACCACCCCGGCCAGGTAGAGCAGGATCAGCACGACCAGGCCGTCTTCGGCCTTGTGGCCGGGGAACAGCCGGCTGTAGTGGATCCGGTCGCGCAGGAAGTACAGCAGGTACAGCAGCGTCATCGCGTTCCCCAGGTTGACCGCGAACCTGGTCAGCCAGGCCCAGGCGAAGTCGGGGTAACGCCGCGGGCTGAGCCAGAACGACCTGGCAAAGGCCCGCCAGTCCCAGGGCGGCCTGGCCGAGCGCGGCATGACCAGGTCCGGCATGGTGAGCGCGAACGGCAGCGCGCAGGCCAGGGCGCAGGCCGCGAGCAGCACATAGCCGCCGTTGCCGGCCACCACGTCGGTGACCAGCACCACGGCCAGCAGCACGCCCACGCTCTGCGGCAGGCCGATCCAGCCGGACACCGTGCCCCGCTGCGCGACCGGCACCTGGTCGGGCACGGCCGCGCTGAGGCTGGCCTGCATCGCGTTCAGGCTGGCCTGCGCCAGGCACCAGCCGAGGATGACGCCGGCCAGCGCATGCTGGCCGGACAGCAGCACCAGCGCGGCCGCCCCCGCCAGCGCCCCGCCGGCGATCCACGGGCGCCGCCGGCCGAACCGGCTCACGGTCCGGTCCGACAGCGCACCGGCGACCGGGTTGGCGACCATCGCCACCGCGGCGCCGATGCCGGTCACCCAGCCGAGGACGGCGACCTTGTGCGCGGGCCCGGCGATCGCCTGGACCTGGTTGGGCAGCAGCACCGAGATCGGGCCGAGGTAGGCGAGGTAGAGGCCCAGGTTGGCCAGCGCGATGAGCGCGATCCAGCGCCGCCCGACCCGTTCCTCCGGCTCGGGCCACGGGCCCGCGGCCGCGGGCGGCGCCCCGGCCGCCTGCCGGTGGGTCACATCATCTCGTCGGTGAACGGCAGCAGGACGGTCTTGACCTCGGTGTAGGCCTCGATGGCGGTGCGCCCGCCCTCCCGGCCCATCCCGGACTGCCCGTAGCCGCCGAACGCCGCGTGCGGCTCCAGCGTGTAGCCGTTGATGCCGACGGTGCCCGCCCGCAGCGCCTTGGTCAGCCGGATCGCCCTCTTGATGTCGCTGGTCCACACGGTGGCGGCCAGGCCGTACTCGGTGTCGTTGGCGATCCGCACCGCCTCGTCCTCGTCGCTGAAGCCGATCACCGACAGCACCGGCCCGAAGATCTCTTCCCGGGCGATGCTCATGTCGTTGGTCACGTCGGTGAACAGCGTGGGCGCGACGAAGTTGCCCGCGGCCAGGTCACCCTCGCCGCGGGTGCCGCCGCAGACCAGCCGGGCACCGGACTGCTGGCCCTCGGCGATCAGGCCGAGCACCCGGTCCAGTTGCCTGGGGTTGATCAGCGGCGAGGAGGTGACGGCCGGGTCGAACGGGCTGCCGTAGCTGACCATCCCGCCGATCATCTCGGCCATGCCGAGGAACTCTTCGACCACGTCACGGTGTACCAGGGCCCGGGTCTGGGCCAGGCAGACCTGCCCGGCCAGGCCCAGGGTCACCGTGCCCATGGTGAGCGCCGCGGCGTTGGCCACGTCGGCGTCGGCGAACACCAGCGCCGGGCTCTTGCCGCCCAGTTCCAGGCTGACCCGCTTGAACCCGGCCGCGGACGCGGCGATGATCTTGCGGCCGACGGCCCGGCTGCCGGTGAACGACAGCTTGTCCACCATCGGGTGGTTGATCAGCGCGTCGCCGGTCGGCTCCCCGGGGCCGGTGACGACGTTGAGCACGCCGGGCGGCAGCCCGGCCTCCGACATCAGCGCGGCCAGCCGCAGCACCGCGAACGTCGCGTACTCCGACGGCTTGGCCACGAGCGTGCAGCCGGCCGCCAGGGCCGGGGCCGCCTTCTGGGCGAACAGCAGCAGCGGCGCGTTCCACGGGATGATCGCACCCACCACGCCGACCGGTTCGCGCAGCGTCATCACCAGGTGATCGCCGCCCTGGTAGGGCGGCAGCGTCTCCCCTGCCAGCTTGTCCACCCAGCCGGCGTGGTGGTCGAAGATGTCGGCCACCATGTTCGCCGACATCCCGTACACCGAGCCGAAGCTCAGCGGCACGCTGTTGTCCAGCGCCTGCAGCGCGAGCAGTTCGTCGCCGTGCTCGCGGACCAGGTCGGCGATCCGGCGCAGCACCCGGATCCGGTCGGCGGCCCTTGCTCTCGGCCACGGCCCCTCGTCGAACGCCTTCCGCGCGGCGCGGACGGCCGCGTCCACGTCCTGTGGCCCGGCGATCGGGAAGGAGGCCACCTCCTCGCCGGTGGCCGGGTGGCTGTGGCGCCAGCTCTCGCCGGACTCTGCCTCGGCCCATGAGCCGTCGATCAGCAGGAGGCCGTCGGAAAGGCCGATCTCGTCGCGATGCGGCTTGATGGATGCAACCATGCCCAGCTCCTAATAGAACACGTTCTAGCCGCTGCGAGCGTATAACGGGGCCCGGCCGGGTCGCTAGGCTGCGGCCCGCCAGGCGCCCCGCCCGAGAGCGGTCGCTAGGTGGTCCGCTGCCAGGCTGGCCATTCGCCGCCGCCGTGCAGCAGCAGGGCGGCCCCGCTGACGTAGGACGCCTGCGGCGAGGCCAGGAACAGGCAGGCGTCCGCGACATCGCCCGGGGACGCCAGCCGGCCCAGTGGCACCGTGCCGGCGACGGCCTCGGTGCCGCCGACGCCGTCGTAGTGGGCGGCAGCGGCGGTCTCGGTCGCCACCGGCCCCGGCACCACGACGTTGACCCTGACCTTCGGCGCCCATTCGACGGCGAGGCTGGTCGCCAGGTGGTGCAGGCCCGCCTTGGCCGCGCCGTAGGCGGCGGTGCCCGGTGACGGCCGCACACCGCTCACGCTGCCGATCATGATGATCGACCCGCCGTCCGGCTGGCCCTGCATCACGTTGTTCGCGCTCTGCGCGACGTGGAACGGCGCGATCAGGTTGAGCTCGATGACCTTGGCGTGGAACCGCGGTGACGCGGTGGCGGCCGCCGCCGACGGTGACCCGCCCGCGTTGCTGACCAGGACGTCCAGCCGGTTGTACCGCTCCACGGCCTCGCCGACGAGATTCTGGGCCTGGTCCGGATCCCGGACGTCGGCGCGGGTGAACCTGGCGGTCCGGCCGCCGGCCTCGGGCAGCGCGCCGCCGTCACCGGGATCTGTCCGGCCGCAGACCAATACCTGGGCGCCGGCCCGCAGGAACGCCCGCGCGATCTCCGCCCCGATCCCCCGGGTTCCCCCCGTGACGATCACCGCCCGGCCCGCGTAATCGGTGGCGCGCATGGGGCACATGTTAGGCTTTGCCACCAAGCAAACGCTAGGCCGGGTGACGGAGCGTCAGGCCAGGCTGAGCCGCCATTACGGCCCCCACGCGAAACGGGCAAGGACGCGGCGATGGGCATCGGGACGCAGCGCTTCGGCGGCATCGCCGAGATCGTCATCGACTACCCCCCGGTCAACGCGCTGCCCGTCGCGGGCTGGTTCGAGCTGGCCGACGCGCTCACCGGGGCCGGCGCCGACCCCGGCACCCGGGCGGTGATCCTGGCGGCCGGGGGCCGGGGCTTCTGCGCCGGGGTGGACATCAAGGAAATGCAACAGGTTCCAGGGCACGAGGCGCTGCTCGGCGCGAACCGCGGGTGCTTTGCCGCGTTCGCCGCGGTCTACGACTGCCCTGTGCCGGTGATCGCCGCGGTGCACGGCTTCTGCCTGGGCGGCGGCGTCGGCCTGGCCGGCAACGCCGACATCGTCGTCGCGGCGGACGACGCCACGTTCGGCCTGCCCGAGGTGGACCGCGGCGCCCTCGGCGCGGCGACGCACCTGTCCCGGCTGGTGCCCCAGCAGTTGATGCGGACCATGGTGTACACCTGCCGCACCGTCACCGCGCAGCAGTTGCGCGCGTTCGGCACCGTGCTCGAGGTCGTGCCGCCGACGGAACTGCGGCAGGCCGCGCGGGCGGTCGCCACCGAGATCGCCGCCAAGGACCCGGCGGTCATCCGGCTGGCCAAGCAGTCGCTGAACGGCATCGACCCGGTCGACGTCAAGCGCTCCTACCGGTACGAGCAGGGGTTCACCTTCGAGCTCAACCTCAGCGGCGTGCCGGACGCGGCCCGCCAGGCGTTCGTCGACGGGCAACGGTGACCGCGTGGCGGTCATGAGCCCGGACGGGGTGGCCGGGGAACTGCGCTCGGGCATGACGATCGGCATCGGCGGCTGGGGATCGCGGCGCAAGCCGATGGCGCTGGTGCGCGCGATCCTCCGGTCCGGCCTGAAGGACCTGGAGATCGTCTCCTACGGCGGGCCGGACGTCGGGCTGCTGATCGCGGGAGGTCACGTCCGCCGGGTCGTGACCGGCTTCGTCTCGCTCGACACGATCGCGCTCGAGCCGCATTTCCGGCACGGCCGCCAGCGGGGCACGGTGGAACTGGCCGAACTGGACGAGGGCATGCTGCACTGGGGCCTGCTCGCGGCCGCGCACCGGCTGCCGTTCCTGCCGATCCGGGCGGGGCTGGGCTCCGACGTGCCGCGGGTGAACCCCGGCCTGCGTACCGTCCGCTCCCCCTATGCCGACGGTGAGGAGCTTGTGGCCATGCCCGCGCTGCGGCTGGACGCGGCGCTGATCCACCTCAACCGCGCCGACGCCGCGGGAAACGGCCAGTACCTGGGGCCGGATCCGTACTTCGACGACCTGTTCTGCCTGGCCGCCGAGCGGGCCTACCTGTCCTGCGAGCGGATCGTGCCAACGGCCAGCCTGGCCGGATCCGGGCCACCGCAGAGCCTGCTGGTCAACCGGGCCATGGTGCACGGCGTGGTGGAAGCACCGGGTGGCGCGCACTTCACCAGTTGCGTGCCGGACTACGGCAGGGACGAGGCGTTCCAGGCCCGGTACGCGGCGGCCGCCGCCGACCCGGCGGACTGGCACCGGTTCCACGCCGAGTTCCTCGACGCCGACGAGGCCAGCTACCAGAAGGCCGTGCGCCGCTTCACCGAGAGCCACCGAGCTGCCGGGCACCCGGGGGTCTCCCATGGGGCATGAACGTGACAACGAGGCCCCTAGAGGGGCGTGGTTGTCACGTTCATGCCCCGAATTCCGGGGCGGCCGGGGCCGGGGAGCACGGCACGGGGATGGCCGGGAGGCACGGCACGGGGATGGCCGGGGAGCACGGCACGGGGATGGCCGGGGAGCACGGCACGGGCATGGCCGGGGAGCACGGGGCGGGCATGGCTGAGACTGGACCGGCGACGCGGGCCGAGGTGTGCGTGGCCGCGTGCGCGGAGGCGTGGCGCGGCGACGGCGCGATCCTGGCCAGCCCGATGGGCCTGATTCCCACGCTGGGCGCGAAGCTGGCGCAGCTCACCTTCTCCCCCGGCCTGCTGCTCACCGACGGCGAGGCCACGCTGCTCGCGCCGGGCGACCCGGGCTGCGTGACCGAGAGCAGTGTGACCGAGGGCTGGCTGCCCTACCGCACCGTGTTCACGATGCTCGCGGCCGGGCTGCGGCACGTGATGATGGGCGCCGCGCAGCTCGACCGGTTCGGCAACCAGAACATCTCCTGCATCGGCGACCACACCCGCCCGAAGGCCCAGTTGCTTGGCGCGCGCGGCGCCCCGGGCAACACGATCAACCACCCGGTCAGCTACTGGGTCCCCCGGCACTCGGGCCGGGTCTTCGTCGAGCGGGCCGACATGGTCTGCGGCATCGGTTACGACCGGGCAGCCGCGCTCGGGCCGGGCCAGGCCCGGTTCCACGAACTGCGGGTCGTCGTGACCAACCTGGCGGTGCTGGACTTCGCGACGCCGGACCACAGCATGCGGCTCCGCTCGGTCCATCCGGGCGTGCTGGTCAGCGAGGTCACCGCGGCTACCGGATTCCCGCTCGCCATCCCCGACGAACTCCCCATGACCCGGCTCCCGGCGCCGGGCGAGCTGGCCCTGATCCGCGGCAGGCTCGACCCGGGCGGGCTGCGCGACCGGGAGCTGTCGTGAGGCGGCCCCGTTCAGTACCCCGGGGGACGGGTTGATCCGGACCAGGCTGACGGAGCTGCTCGGCATCGGATGCCCCATCGTGGCCACCGGGATGGGGTACGTGTCCGGGCCCAGGCTGACGTCGGCGGTTTCTGAGGCAGGTGGGCTCGGCATTCTCGCCGCAGCGACCATGAGCCCCACGGAACTGCGTAGTGCAATAAAGAAGGTGCGGGAGCGGACCGGGGCGCCCTTCGGCGTGAACCTGCGCGCCGACGCGGCCGATGCGGCCGAGCAGGTCGGGCTGATCATCTCCGAGCGGGTGCCGGTCGCCTCGTTCGCGCAGGCCCCGACGCGGGACTTCATCGGCAGGCTGCGGGACGCCGGGGTGATCACGATCGCCTCGGTCGGCGCGCGCAGGCACGCGGAGAAGGTGGCGGGCTGGGGCATCGACGCGGTGATCGCCATCGGGGCCGAGGGCGGCGGGCACGTCGGCGCGGTGCCGACCAGCCTGCTGGTCCCCCAGGTCGTGGACGCGGTCGAGGTTCCGGTCATCGCGGCGGGCGGGTTCTTCGACGGCCGGGGCCTGGCCGCAGCGCTCGCCTACGGCGCCACCGGGATCGCCATGGGCACCCGGTTCCTGCTGACCAGGGAGAGCCCGGTGGCGGACACGGTGAAGCAGGCCTACCTGGCCAGCGACGTCACCGGCACCGTGGTCACCACCCGGGCCGACGGGGTGCCGCACCGGCTGCTGCGCACGCCGCTGACCGAGCGCCTGGAACGGGCCGGCCGGGTCAGCGGCCTGCTCCGGTCGGCCCGCAGCGCGGATGCGTTGCGCCGGGCGTCCGGGCTGGGCTGGGCCGGCCTGCTGCGCGAGGGCCGTGCGATGCGCCGCGGCACCGGGCTGACCTGGGGCCAGGTGCTGATGGCGGCGAACACCCCTGTGCTGCTGCGGGCGGCGATGGCCGACGGCCGCGCCGAGGCGGGCCTGATGCCGTCGGGCCAGGTGGCCGGGCTGATCGGGGACCTGCCGTCCTGCGCCGAGCTGATCACCCGGATCATGGCCGGCGCCGAAGAGCGCCTGGCCCTGCTGGGCGGGCTCGCCGACCGGGCGCCGGGCGCGCCCGCTGGCCGGGAACCCGGCGGACTGGACTGACGCCCGGTCGGCCGGGAACCGGCGGACTGGGCTGAGGCCCGGCGCCGGGCGCGCCCGCTGGCCGGGAACCCGGCGGACTGGGCTGAGGCCCGGCGGGCCGCCGACCGTCGCCGGTCGCGGGATCAGCAGCGCTCGAGGATGGTCACGTTGGCCTGGCCGCCACCCTCGCACATGGTGACCATGCCGTACCTTCCCCCGGTCCGCACCAGGGCGTGCAGCAGCGTGGTGAGCAGCCGGGCGCCGGTGGCGCCGAGCGGATGGCCCAGCGCGATGGCCCCGCCGCTGACGTTGACCCTGGCCAGGTCCGCGCCGGTCTCCCGCTGCCAGGCCAGCACGACCGGCGCGAACGCCTCGTTGATCTCGATGAGGTCGAGTTGGTCCAGCCGCAGCCCGGCCAGGGCCAGCGCGTGCGCGGTCGCTCCGATCGGCGCGGTGAGCATCAGCACCGGGTCGTCGCCACGCGCGGACAGGTGACGGATCCGGGCCAGCGGGCGCAGCCCGTGCGCGCGCACCGCCGCCTCGGAGGCGACCAGCAGGGCGGCCGCCGCGTCAGCGATCTGGCTGGACAGCGCCGCAGTGATCAGCCCGTCCTCGCGCAGCGGCGCCAGCGCCGCCATCTTCGCCAGTGAGGTGTCCTGCCGGGGACACTCGTCCGCGGTCACCTCGCCGTAGGGCACGAGCTCGGCGCCGAAGTGCCCCGCACGGGCCGCCGCGATGGCCCGCTGGTGGCTGGCCAGCGCGTACTCCTCCATCTCCGCGCGGCCCAGGCCCCACTTCGCGGCGATCATGTCAGCGGCGCGGAACTGCGAGATCTCCTGGTCGCCGTAGCGGGCCCGCCAGCCCGCCGACCCGGAGAACGGGTCGGCGAACCCGTAGGCCTGCCCGGCGAGCATTGCCGCCGCGATCGGGATCATGCTCATGTTCTGGACCCCGCCGGCCACGACCAGATCGGCGGTGCCGCTCAGCACCGCCTGCGCGGCGAAGTGGACCGCCTGCTGGGACGAGCCGCACTGCCGGTCCACGGTGACGCCGGGCACGGCTTCGGGCAGGCCCGCGGCGAGCCACGCGGTCCTGGCGATGTCGCCGGCCTGTGGGCCGAGGGTGTCCACGCAGCCGAACACCACGTCGTCAACGGCCAGCGGGCCGACCCCGGTACGGGCCAGCAGCGCCCGGATGACGTGCGCGCCGAGATCGGCGGGGTGCACCCCGGCCAGGCCGCCGCCGCGGCGGCCGGCCGGCGTCCGCACGGCATCGACCAGGTACGCCTCGGCCATGCCGGCTCCCCTCGGTTATGCTTCTAGAACACGTTCTATTTATACCCGGCAGCCCCTCTCGACCGGCAGCGGAGCGCGGATGGACCTGACGTACACGCCCGAGCAGCAGCGGCTGCGCCAGGAGTTGCGCGCGTACTTCGCCCGCCTGATGACGCCCGAGCGCCGGGCCGCGCTCACCACCACCGACGGCGAGTACGGCAACGGGGAGGCCTACCGGGAGGTCGTCCGGGAGCTCGGCCGCGACGGCTGGCTGGTGCTGAGCTGGCCGGAGGAGTTCGGCGGGCGCGGTGCGTCCCCGCTCGACCAGCTCATCTTCACCGACGAGGCGGCGGTCGCCGGGGTGCCGGTCCCGTTCCTGACCCTGCACACCGTGGGCCCGACGATCATGCGTTTCGGCACCGCCGAGCAGAAGGCGCGCTACCTGCCCCGGATCGCCGGCGGCGAGATCCACTTCTCGATCGGCTACTCCGAGCCCGAGGCGGGCACCGACCTGGCCTCGCTGCGCACCCGCGCGGTTAGGGACGGGGGCTCGTACGTGATCAACGGCCAGAAGATGTGGACCAGCCTCATCCAGTACGCGGACTACGTGTGGCTGGCCTGCCGCACCGACCCCGACGCACCCCGGCACAAGGGCCTGTCCATCCTGATCGTGCCCACGGACTCCGCTGGCTTCTCCTGGACGCCGGTGCGCACGGTCGCCGGGACCACCACAAGCGCCACCTACTACAGCGACGTCCGGGTGCCCGCCGCCGCGCTGGTGGGTGAGGAGAACCAGGGCTGGCCGCTGATCACCAACCAGCTCAACCACGAGCGGGTCGCGCTCACCTCGTCGGCGCCAGTGCGCCACGCGCTGCGTGAGGTCACCGAATGGGCCCGCGGCGCGCTGCTGGCCAGCGGCGGGCGGGTCATCGACGCCGAGTGGGTCCAGCTCAACCTGGCCCGGGTGCATGCCAAGGCCGACTTCCTCAAGCTGATGAACTGGCGGATCGCCGCGCAGGCCGGCGACGGGCCCGGCATGGCCGGGGCGTCGGCCACCAAGGTCTTCGGCACCGAGTTCGCCACCGAGGCCTACCGGCTGCTGATGGAGGTGCTCGGCGCGAACGCGGTGGTCAAGGACGGGTCGGCCGGCGCGATCCTGGCGGGCAGGATCGAGCGGATGCACCGGTCCTCGCTGATCCTCACGTTCGGCGGCGGTACCAACGAGGTACAGCGGGACCTGATCGCCGCCGCGGCACTGGCGCTTCCCATCGGCCGACGCTGAGGAACACACGACTCATGGACTTCACGCTGAACGAGGCCGAGCGCGAACTGGCGGACCTGACCCGCAAGATCCTCAACGGCCGGCTGACGCCGGAGCGGATGCGCGCCGTCGAGGCCGGCGACGGGTTCGACCGGGCCTTGTGGGCCGACCTGGCGGGCGCGGGGATCCTGTCCGCCGCGCTGCCCGAGGCGCTGGAGGGTGCCGGGCTCGGCCTGCTCGCGCAGTGCTGCGTCCTCACCGAACTCGGCCGCGCCGTGGCCCCGGTACCGTACCTGGCCTCGATCGTGCTCGGCGCCGGCGCGCTGGCCCGGTTCGGCACCCCGCAGCAGCAGGAGCGGTGGGCCGCGCCGGCGGGGCGCGGTGAGGTCATCCTGACCGCCGCGCTGGCCGAGGAGGACGGCGACGACCCGCGGGCGCCGTCGGTCAGCGCCGAGCTTGTGAAGGGGGAAGGGGAGGCGGGGGGCTGGCGGCTGTCCGGCGTGAAGACCACGGTGTTCGCCGCCTCACAGGCCGGGCTGATCCTGGTGCCCGCGGCGACGCCGCCCGACGTCACCGTGTTCCTCGTCGACCCGGCCGGCGATGGTGTCACGGTGCAGTCACAGCGGATCACCGGCGGCACGGCGGGCCGGGTCGTGCTGGACGGCGTCCTGGTGCCCGCCGGCCGTGTGCTCGGCAGCCCGGGCGCGGGCCGGGCCATCACCGGCTGGCTGGTTGCCCATGCCACGGTCGCGCTGTGCGCCCGGCAGCTTGGCGTGGTGGAGCGCGCCCTGGAGATGACCGCGGAGTACGCGCGGAACCGGGTCCAGTTCGGCAAGCCGATCGGCGCCTTCCAGGCGGTGTCCCAGCGCCTGGCCGACGGTTACGTCGACGTGGAGGCGGTGCGGCTGACGATGTGGCAGGCCGCGTGGCAACTGGCCGCCGGGCAGCCGTCTGAGACCGCCATCGCCACCGCCAAGTTCTGGGCCGCCGACGCGGGTCACCGGGTCGCTCACACCGCGGTCCACGTGCACGGCGGCGTGGGTATCGACCTCGACTACCCGCTGCACCGCTACTTCCTGGCCGCCAAGCAGAACGAGTTCGTACTCGGCGGCGCGACAGCCCAGCTGCGCCGCATCGGCGCCGCCCTGGCCAGCTCCGGCTGACCCGGGTATTGCCGCTGGCCGCCGGGATTCCCAGCAGCCGTCAGCGGCGCAGCAGGCCAGCGACGCGTTCCAGGTGCCGCAGGTCGGTGCTGACGGAAAACGTGGTGATCACGGTCTGCTGCCACCGCTGGATCTCGTCGGCGATCTTGGCCCAGGGGCCGATCAGCGCCACGTCCTCGACCATCGCCGTGGGCACGGCCGCGATCGCGGCGCGCTTGTCCCCGGCAAGGTAATGATCCTGGATGACCGCGGCCTGTCCCTCGTAGCCCATCCGGGCGAACACTTCGTGGTGGTAGTTGACGCCGCGTGCGCCCATGCCGCCGATGTACAGGGCGAGCGAGGGCCGCAGCAGGTCG